>Ga0126384_10000871_pt1 | contig 17426 bp, 14 predicted proteins | sample PanSoiMetPlot_36_FD_92543 | JGI IMG/M metagenome (GOLD analysis project Ga0126384, IMG submission 92543) | Tropical forest soil microbial communities from Panama - MetaG Plot_36 | ecosystem: Environmental > Terrestrial > Soil > Tropical forest > Bulk soil | place: Panama | collected 2016-02-17 | reverse complement strand
CTCTCCCCGCTCTCATTTAGCTACGTCGATTTCATGTCAACCTAACTTTTTGTTCCTTACCAGTCGCAGCTCCATGCACTATCCCACAGCCCGGCGCGAGGGAGGGTGCCGTTCAGTAGGGGTTGACCGACGCCGGATTGATCGGCGCACGCCGCGAGGGACGACGGAGAGGATGGACACCCGATTCCGCCGGTTCATGATCGCCAGCCCGAGCGCCAGCACCAGATAGATGAAGGAATACACGCAGCGAATCTCGGGTGAGACAAAGAAGAGCTGTGAAACGAACAGCCCGAGTAAAGCCAGCGCCGCGGTCAGGGAAAAAGTAAAGTTCGCGATGATCATTACCGCAAAGAGCGATTGCGCCGCGGTCAGTAGGATTTCCTCTACCTGACGAGCGTCCATGTGCATAGGTACTATCTGCCCCTACGACAGCCCGTAGGCCAGGGGAAGCATGCCGATCAGCAGAGTCCATTGGTTCAGACGACACCAGAGTTCGCATGCCCGCCTGAGGATTACCGCGCAGCGCAAACAGGATCGCCACGATGAATTCCGGCGACTCAGAGGCCAGCGGTGCCAGCCATTGCACCAGAATAAATTCTTCGATTCCTAGCGTACGCCCTGATGCCAGTAATCCTTCGGCGAAAGGCTCGGCTGCCGTGAAGATCGCCAGTCCAGAGTAGGCAAACAGCAGGAGGGTGATCGTGCGTTGCACGCTTGTGGTGAAGCGCGCGATCATCGCTGATGGGCCCTCGAGTTCAGGCTCGATCACATGCGCCCGCGATACCACGACCATATACATGATGAAGAGAGCGAGAAGAAACAAGGAGTCTATGATTGAGAGAGTTTCTTTGAAAGGGATACTCAGCGACTAGAGAGTCGCTATTGCGAGGGTCACGACCTTAACCTTCTGATCTTTGCCTAAGGTCATGACGCGCGTACCAGTTTTGAGCCAGAAGGCGATCACCACCGTGGTCCAACCAAGCCCGATCAACAAACGGTTAGCACCAGTCATGTTGGCTGTGGCGTAGGCGGTGTGGGCAGGATTTTTGCCGGCCTGCCAGGCAAAATACATATCAACGCATACTCCGGCAGGACCGCAATCAGTGCCAGGAAGACAAGGGCCAGCGCCTGAGGAATGTCCATCTGTGCCAGTTCGGCCGCCCACGAGAGCAGAAACGCCGCACCAAAGATTGAGATTCCAGAGGACAATGCCTCCCACTGGAGGCCAGGTGCATGCCAGAGAAATGCAGGATTAACCATTGCAATGGCAGGATCAAAGCGCCCGCGAGCCAAAGCCAGTTCTTCACTCCCTCTCTCTCCTGTTAGTGAAAAATGTCGGGGCGGTTCACGAATCGCCCCGACTGAATAGCCAAACGAGACTAGAGTCCCAACTCTCTCAGCCTCTCTGGGTCATTAGTCCAGCCCTTGGCGACCTTAACGAACAGTTCTAAAAAAACTTTGCGGCCGAAGAGCCGCTCCAGTTGCAAGCGAGCAGCCTGGCCAATTTGTTTGAGTCGGGTGCCACGTTCACCAATAATAATTGCCCGTTGCGAGGGACGTTCGACGTAGATGACGGCGCGAATGAGCACCAGCGATTTCTCCGGCTTCTCTGTGAACTCTTCAACCATAACAGCCGTGGCGTAGGGTACTTCCTGTTGGGTCTGGAGAAAAAGCTGTTCGCGCACTGCCTCTTGGGCCAGGACACGTTCGCTCTGGTCAGTCAATTCATCTTCCGGATACACGGCCGTGCCAACAGGAAGCGAAGCGGTGATCGTCTTGAGCAGTTCCGCCGTGTTTTCCCCAGTCAGAGCGCTTAGCGGCACAAGATCACGTCCAGGGAGGAGCAAAGCCAACCTCTCCAAGAGTGGCAGAAGGGTAGTTCTGGCCACAAGGTCGATCTTGTTCAGCACGACGATAACCGGCACCGGCATACTGCTCAAGCGCCGAGCAATATCTTCATCCGCGGGAATCACTCCACGTTGGGCATCGACCAGAAACACCATCACGTCGGTATCTTGCAGGGCATGGAGAGCGGTCTCGACCATGCGTTGATTCAGCAACGAGCTGGAGTGCGGATGGAGACCTGGGGTATCGACAAAGATCACCTGGGCCTGCGGCAGAGTCTTAACCCCGAGGATACGAGTACGCGTAGTCTGAGGTTTGGGGCTAACAATCGCCAGTTTGGCGCCGACCAGAGCGTTCAGCAAGGTCGATTTCCCGACGTTCGGCCGCCCAACTAAGGCAACAAAACCGCAACGAAACTGAAGGTCAAGCGGGACGGAAAGACCAACACGCGAGGCCACAGTTCACCACAGCGTTCAGCCATCAACTTTCAGCTACTGGCATATAGCATAGAGCTTGCTCACTGCATTCGCTCTATGGCAGATGGCTCCTTGCTATAAACCATCTGCCATAAGCCATCTACCATTAACGCGCGAAGTCCGACGCGCGAGTCTCACGGATCACAGTGACCTTGATCTGACCGGGGTAGGTCATCTCACTTTCGATCCTCTTTGCGACCTCACGAGCTAACATCGACGCCTCACCATCGGACACTGAGGCTGGGTCAACAATGATGCGGACCTCACGGCCAGCTTGCAGCGCGAACGACTTCTCTACTCCAGAAAATGAGTTGCTGATACGTTCAAGGGCATCCAGCCGCCTTACATAGCTCTCCAGCGTCTCCCGCCGCGCCCCCGGACGTGCACCCGAGAGTGCGTCCGCGGCATCCACTAATGGAGCAAGAACGGTCTCAGCCCGTACTTCTTCGTGATGCGCCGCAATGGCGTTGACGATCTTCGCAGACTCGCCATATTTGCGCGCCACCTCACCACCAATAATGGCGTGTGAGCCTTCGATTTCGTGCGACACAGCCTTGCCGATATCATGGAGCAGCCCCACGCGGCGAGCCTGTTTCTCATTGAGTCCCAGCTCAGCCGCCATAATGCCACAAATATAGGCGGTTTCTACTGAATGCATCAGCACATTCTGGCCATAGCTGTAGCGGTACTTCAACATACCTAGTAGCTTGAGCAGTTCCGGATGGAGACCGTGTACGCCTAACTCAAGTACAGCCCGCTGCCCAGCCTCTCGCACTGCCTCTTCCACCTCCTGTTCAGCTTTCTTCACCACCTCCTCGATCCGCGCCGGGTGAATACGGCCGTCAGCAATGAGGCGCTCAAGTGCGACCCGGGCAATCTCACGGCGGATTGGGCTGTGGCTGGAGATAAGCACCGCCTCAGGTGTGTCGTCAACAATCAAATCTACCCCCGCCGCAGCCTCAATTGCACGGATGTTTCGCCCTTCCCGGCCAATGATCCGTCCTTTCATATCATCGCTGGGTAAGTGAATAATTGACGCGGTACGCTCAGCCACGAACTCGCCGGAGAGGCGTTCGACGGCAATACAAATCACCTTTTTTGCCCGTCGTTCAGCTTCCTCTCGCGCCTCCTCTTCAATGGCGACGATGCGTCGAGCAGCTTCATGTCGGGCCTCTTCCAGCAGATGGTCCATGAGCATCCGCTTGGCTTCATCTCGACCCATCCCCGCAACCTGTTCGAGTCGCTGGCGGGTCGCTTCGATAAGGTCAGTATAGACTTGTTCTCTTTGTTGAAGCGCCTCTTCTTTGCCTTTCAGTCCTTGTTCTCGGCGAGACAGCTCGACTTCTCGATTTTCCTGAACCTCAACTCTTTTCTCTAGAGTCTCTTCCCGGCTCTGCATCCGCTTCTCAGTTTGCTGGATTTCTCTTCTGCGCTCGCGTACCTCCTTTTCAAAGTCAGATTTCGCTTGTAAAACCACATCCTTCGCCTGGACCTCTGCTTCTTTCTTAACGACGGTGGCCTCTTTTTGTGCCTCCGTAATGATCAGTTTGGCGGTTTCTTCTGCCTGCACAACGGTCTCTTTTGTCCACCGCTGACGCAGGAACACCACCACTCCCATGCCCAAGGCGCCACCCACCACTCCTAGGATAACATAGAGCAATGAGTCCATGGTCACGAACCTCCTTCCACATCACCACGGTAGGAGAGCATCGATGTTCTCTACCTCTGTGTTCACGGCTTGACCGACTACGACGGTACTCCTTTCTTCTTTAAGAACGTCACCAGTACTGTATTCTTAAGTGACAAACAAGAGAACCCCCTTACCAGTAGACTGGATACGTCATCTCGCAGAGCAGGAGACAATCCTCCAGAACAAAAGAGTGAGGGAAGAAGAGGCAGGGCGAACGAGAAGCGCGACGAGGTCTCAGGAAGGAGGCAAGATCTCTTTTTTTTCTTCTCGTTCCAGAGCCGGCGTGCGCTGAACAGCCGTAACGGCGTTTACTGTACTCTCTGAGGTTTCTACCCCATCCAGTTTCTCGCTTTGCTCAATCCGTTCAAGCAGCACAGAGGACAAGCGGTCAGCTTCTTGCTCGATCTCAGCTTCGCGGTGGCTGGCTTTGTAGTACTCGTCCGCAATGCTCATCGCGGCCATAATCGCTACGCGCAAGGGCACGGCGGTTTTAGCGGTCCCCCCAACCTGGCGCATCCGTTGATCTACATAGGACGCAAGCTCTCTGACGTATTTTTCATCGTCTTCGCTGTTGACAGTGAAGGTCTGGCCAAAAATTTCAACCTCGATCAGCCTTTTCATTCCCTCACCCCTCGTCTTTCTTATATTCATCCAGCCCTTCGAAACGGTTGAGAATTTTTTCTAGTCGATCGCGAATTTCATTCCGTTCACGCTCATATTGGCGCAGTTGTTCGAGCAGGGCAGAGTACTCCTGCTCCCGCTTGCGCAGCCGCACGGAGAGGTCGTCTTTCTCACTACAAATCTGCTCATGACGAGCGAGGAAGCCATTAATTTTCGCTTCAAGCAGCTTCAGGCTTTCTAGAGCCATATCACCTGAAAACACCATACGTAGCGGGGTCAAGCTTATGGCCCCGACATTTCCCTGTCAAGATAAATTTCCGACTCCGTCCCTTCAGCAAGCGTAAACAGCGCTTCAACAAAGTCCACAGCGGCAAAATCCTGTAAGTCCTCGGCCTGTTCGCCGAGCCCTACACAACGGATCGGGACACCGAGCCGCTCAGTAATGGATAGCACCACTCCCCCTTTTGCTGACCCGTCCATCTTCGCCAAAATTACTCCAGTAAGGGGCAAGGCCTGCCGAAAGGTCTGCGCTTGGCTCAGGGCATTTTGGCCGGTCGCTGCATCAAGCACCAACAAGGTTTCATGTGGAGCGCCAGGTAATTCCCGGGCAATGACCCGATGCACTTTTTTCAGCTCTTCCATTAGAGGAATTTTGGTGTGCAGCCGACCAGCCGTGTCCACGATAACTACATCAATTTGACGGGCAACCGCCGCCTTTATGCCGTCAAAAGCTACGGCTGCCGGCGAGGCCCCGCTTCTGTGCTTGATGAGGTCTACCCCGAGCCGTTCAGCCCACACCTCCAGTTGCTCGACCGCGGCCGCACGGAATGTGTCAGCCGCAACTAGCAACACCTTTTTTTGTTCTCGGCAGAAACGAGCAGTAAGCTTGGCGATAGTTGTAGTTTTACCTACCCCGTTCACGCCAACCACTATCATGACCCAGGGCTTCGCCTCGCCGACTAGAGGCGGGTTTGGCAGTTTCTGCAGCACGGCGAGCATTTCCTCTTTGAGGTACTGCTTGAGCACGCTCGCCTCAGACGGTCGTTCACGCCGGCAGCGCTCTTGCAAGCGGGCAATCAATTCAGCGGTCGTCTGCCCCCCCACATCAGCCCCCAACAGTGCTTCTTCCAACTCGGCAAATACTTCTTCGCTGAAGGGGCGACCACGAAACAGACGATCGAGCGGTGCGCTAAAAACATGCCGCAACCGCGATAACCCTCTGCGCCAGACCGACTGCCTCACCGGGGCTACGTTCTCCAGGTTATTCAGAGAGGGATCGAACTCTTTTGTCAGAGAAGGAGAAAGAGATCCAGAGTCGCCTTGAGAATCCGCGACTGAGGATTCCAGAGCTCCAGTCTCGACATCTTTCTTCCGCCAGGAAAACCACTGTGCCATCAAGACACTCGAACCGACACCATAGTCGACACACCTGGTTCCTGCATCGTGACTCCATACAGGGTGCTGGCCGCTTCCATGGTGCGTTTGTTATGGGTAATCAATACGACTTGCGTCGTTGCACTCATCTCTCTGATCAATTGGTTAAACCGGCCCACGTTAGCATCGTCAAGGGGAGCATCGACCTCGTCTAGCACACAGAAGGGACTAGGTCGAATCAGAAACAAGGCGAAGGTGAAGCTCAGCGCCGCCAAGGCTTTTTCCCCACCGGACAGAAGTTGCAGCGAGCGGAGTCGTTTCCCCGGCGGCTGGACTGCAATCTCTACCCCGCTCTCAGTCAGGTCCTCTTCGTTAGTGAGCGTGATTTGCGCTTTCCCGCCCTCGACGAGACGGTCGTACACTTCACGAAATTTGACATCGACTTGGACAAAGGTGTCACGAAAACGTTCACGAGATTCGCGGTCGAGCTTGATAATCGTATTCTGCAGATCGTCGAGGGAACGCCGCAAATCGGTCTCCTGGGCCTGGAGAAAGGTATAACGCTCTTCCACCTCCGCCAGCTCAGCAGCCGCCCCAGGGTTGACTTCGCCCAGACGAGCGATCTTGTCCCGAAGTTCTTGACGGCGCGCTTCGTTAATAGACTCAGCGGAACAGGTGCTAGTGTAGCGAGGAAGCACCTCCTCAATAGCCGTAGCATAACGTTCGCTGACCGTCGTTTCAACGTGTTCACGAGCAACGCGTTTTTCGGCCAACTTCACGTCAATACGAGATTTCGCCTCTTGCAAGTCCGTGTGTGCAGCACGTCCTTCTTCTAGGCGCTCATCATAAGCTCGATCCTGGTCCCGCAGGCGAGCACAGGTATCTTGCCGCACGGTTTGCTCCTGTGCCGCGGCAGCCAGGTCAGTTGCGGTTTGGGTCAGGTATGCGGCTAATTCCGCGGCGCTGTGGCGCCTCTGGGCGCTTTCAGTCTCAGCCTCCTCGATCTCCGCCCTACTGGCATTCAAGCGATCTTGCAGCTCTTGCTGCTGATCACGCAGGCGGGCAATCTGTACGCGCATTCCTTGCTGACGTTCGCGTGTCTCAGCGACGCGCACGCGCAGTTCGTCGCAGCGTACGCGCTGTTGTTCGAGGTCGACCCTGGCCTGTGCCACTTCACCCTGTTTAGCTATCAACGCGGCTTCGCGCTCGCTGCGCCGAGCCTTAAGCTCGGCATCATGACCTTCACGAGTCTCAATTTCCTGCAACAAGGACTGCTGTTCACTCTGTAAGGTCTGCTGCTCATAGGTCAAACTCTCGCTCTTATCAAGGAGGCGACGGCGCTCGCCTTCCAACTTGCCCTCTTCACGGTGGAGGGCTTCACTTTCCTGACCCAAGGTTCGTGCATCAACCTCCAAGCGCAAGATTTCTCCTTCAAGGTCTTGCTGTTGCTGTTTCATTTCCTGGCGTCGCTGCATGAGGCCTGCTACGACAACTTCGTGCCGCTCGACCTCTTCTTGTAGGACACGAATCTCCCGACGTCGTTCCAGTAGGGCTTCCTCGGCAAATCCCTCGCTTCCTCCGCTCACGACCCCTTGTGCCGTTATGACCTCACCCTCTGGAGTCACAAAGGTACGGTGCACCCCATTCTGATGCCATAGTTGCAAGCCAGCCCGCAAGTCAGGCACCAGTACGGCATCGCCTAGAAGAGTCTCTGCTACCTCACGGTAGCGTTGATCGACAGTCAAGAAGCTCAGCAGGGGTCCGGTTCCTTCTCCCACCGTAGGGCAATCATGGCCGTTCCCGTGTCCAGATGAGGCTCCATTCGCTTTCCTGGGAGAAAGAGGAATAAAGCTGCCACGGCCGGCTTGGGTGTTGCGCAAGTACTCGACCGCGCTGAGTCCGTCTTCGACACCAGAAACGACCACGTATTCGAGCTTATCCCGCAGGACCGCAGCCACGGCTCGTTCATATTTCTGTGGCACCTCGACCATTTGCGCCACTGCCCCGTAGATTCCAGCCGGAGACTCGGCGCTGGTCATAATCGATCTTACCCCTTGAGGGTAGCGCTCGTACTCTTCTTCCATTTCCTCCAAAGTTGCAAGTCGAGCGCGTAATTCAGCTTGTTTCGCCCACGCCGCCGTCAACTCGGCATTGAGTTGTTCGCTAGCGTTAGCGACTTCGCGCAACCCACCAGTCTTCTCCGCATGTTGGCGTTGGCCAGCGAGAAGGCGTTCTCGCAGATGAGCGGCGCGGGTTTGCGTCACCGTCAAAGCATGCTCAGTATCCTGGCGTAAGCCGGCGAGCCGTTCGGTTTCGTGCGTGAGCACTTGCAGACGTTGCTCGACTTCAGCCGCTCGCCGTCGTGCATAGGACAGCGCATTCTGCACCTGGGCTTCTTGAGTGAGGAGATCGACAATCTCCGTCTTGATCTCCTCGGCACCAGCCTCCCACTGCGCCAGAGTGTGTTGGAGTGCACTAGTTTCCTGCTCATGGGTACGCAGGAATGCCTCATCCTGGAGCAGGAGTTGCTGAGTCTTAGCGTTGAGATCCGACAGGTGAGAAATCTCGCTTTCGACCTGTGCTTGTTTTTCCGTCAATGCCGTAATCTCGCTCTCAGCGGCAGACGCGCGGGCTTTGGCTTGCCGGTCTTGTTGGAGAAAAAATTCTCTCTTCTGCTCACCCTGACGCAGGGTACTCTCTAATGCATGCCGCCGTTCTGTCACAGCCTGTAAGGTCACCTCTTCGCGCGCCAACGCGGCAGAGGTTTCAGCGCGTTCGGCCAGCATCTGCTGTTCTTCTTGAGAGAGACGTGCTTCTTGTTGTAGAAGCTCGGCACGTTGTCCATCAAGGGTGCCTAATTCTGCCGACAGGGACTGGTATGCTCGGCACAGCAAAGTGAGGTCCACAGTCTGCAATTCTTCTTGCAGGGCACGATACTGTTCGGCTTTCTTGGCCTGACGGCGCAACGACCCGAGCTGTCGTTCCATCTCGCGGAGGAGATCCATAACCCTCGACAGGTTATCACGGGTCCGTTCCATCTTTCGTTCGGCGGCAAGCCGACGGCTGCGATACAAGCTGACCCCAGCCGCTTCATCGATCAGCACGCGAATCTCCTCAGACTTGGCGTTAATGAGGTGATCGACCCGACCTTGTTCGATGATTGAGTAGGCCTTGGTGCCAGCACCAGTCCCCAAGAAGAACTCGACAATATCACGCAGGCGGCAGGGAACTTTATTGAGTAAATATTCAGACTCGCCAGAGCGAAAGTACCGGCGTGAAACCATCATCTCAGTCCAGTTACCGAGCGACCCGCCATTTCCATTGAATGAAGAGTCTGTGGTGGTATTTTCCAGCAACAGCGAGACCTCGGCCATCCCCAATGGGGCGTTCCCTTCATTACCGGCAAACACGACATCGCCCATTTCCTGGCCGCGCAGATGTCGAGGGCTTTGTTCCCCGAGAACCCAGCGTAAGGCATCGACGACATTGGACTTACCACAGCCGTTGGGTCCGACAATCGCGGTAATCCCCGCCGGAAAAGTCAAAACCGTCTTGTTTTTGAAGGACTTGAACCCAAGCAGTTCAATCTGCTTAATGCGCATCTGCCCCACAACGCCTCCAATCCCCCACCACCCTTCTTCCTGGCTAAGAAACGCTCAAGGGAAAGGACTAAGAAATTATAAAGCTACTATATCTTGTGGACTAAGGAAAATCTACCAGGCGCAGTCATTGACCAACTACGCCACAGCGTTTCCCTAATTCTTTTAATATCTGAGCGGTTTGCCATTTCCGCTTCTTTAGTCCTCCCTGCTAAACTGCCTTAGCTCCAACCGTTTCTCCTGCAGGCTCAACCACTGTTTCCCCCACAAATTTTGCCTTCTGTTCCTTCGGTAGCTGCTCCGTTGTCTTCGCTTCCGGTATAGTGAATTCTGGTGGACAGAATTCCTGTCTGAGTTCCTGGGCCGCAGCACGCAGATCCCAGATTGTTTCCGCCCAATACAGCTCTTTTTCGCTGGGGTTACCTTCAAGCAACATTTGCTGCTGTCTTTTGATGTCTAGTATTACCCAAGCGATCTGTTGTCGCGTTTCGGAGTTTTTGGCAAGCGGTCACTCAATTTAACAACTTGCGTAGCCAGTTGCTCAACAGAATCCAGCTCAGCAATTAAGGCATCCGTCGATTTGAATGGACTGGCCAGAATAGAGTGAAATCTCTGTTCCGTAAGATCCAGAGCATACAAGTCGTAGAGCTGAGTTGCGAGCTCCTGGAATTGCCGTTTTTGCTTCCAGCCAATCTTCCACTTTGAATCTTTTAAAACTCTCTTGATGATCCACTCCACATCGCGCAACATCTGCTTGTGCACGGAACGACGCTTGAGTTTCTTGCACGCACTTATGAATCTCTCCACAGCCGCGTGCTGCTCTCGCCCGCTACCCGTCGAGTCTCCGTTCGTTTCCGTACGCAAAACCTGAATCAACAGTTCGTACAGCTCTTTCGCTGGCTCGTCGCGGCGCTCAAAGAGGAACTCCAAGATGTCCCTGCCAGGATCCTCCAAGACCGCTTTTCTTGATTCGGCATCGTTTTGTTCCGGAGGATGCCTTCTGAATTTCACCTTCTCCTCTCTAATAATGATTCGTTGAATCACATTACCTTCCCAAGGCGCAAGGAAACACCAGAATTCCTTCAGATTTGCAATGCTGCGACCAACGGGAGGCATTCTCCGGGCGGTCAGTTCTCACACCAGGCAAGAACTGTTCACCGCTCCAACAGCTCCGTATTCCAATAAGCAGCGTCTACGGGATTCAGGTAGGGCAGCCACTCCTGGTAGCGCTTGAAGCTGAAGGTCTCCAGCATAAATGGCGTCCACTCAGGCCGGAACGGCTTGCGAATCAGATGCATACGGGCCTCCTCCGGGAGCCGCCCGCCTTTGATCCGGTTACAGGAAAAGCACGAACAGACGATGTTCTCCCAGGTGGAGAGCCCACCACGGGAGCGTGGAATTACATGGTCGAGGTTAAGCTCTGAACGCGCGAATTTTCCACCGCAGTACTGGCAGACATTCTTATCGCGGGCAAACACATTGAAGCGGCTGAAGCGGACGTGCCGTTTGGGTACCCGGTCATAGGCCACTAACAAGATCACCCGCGGCACTCGCATCACACGGCCGGTCAAGCCGATGGTATCCTCATGCAACGCAGCCGAGAGCACACTCCAACTCTCATAATCGAAGGTGCGGTACTGCTGATCGACGGCCTTGGCGAGGCCCTGATAGAGCAGTGAGAAAGCCCGGCGTACGGAAGTGATGTGGACCGGGAAATAGGACCGATTGAGTACGAGCACCTTGGTATTTAACACGCTCATCTCTCTCAAATCCTTACCAGAGCAGGATTTTCTGGTCACAGTAGCGGCACCCCAACAGCATGTCAAGGTTGCAAGCAGTTAGCTTTCAACGAAAAATTGAATTATTGAGAAATTGAACCATTTTTTCATTGAATCAATGACCCAATGCGTTAATGAACCAATGAATCAGCTGAACGCTGACAACTGATTGCTTCCCTTGCGCTTTCCTTCAGGTTTCCGCTATAGTCGGCTTTAGTTGGCAAAAAGGGATTTTTTTGACGTTGACAGACCTCCGACAAGCCTACGCCACGATCTTGCCGTTAGTTGATCAACCCGCCCGCTACACTGGGGGAGAACGCGGTACCGTGGTGAAGGATCCTGCGCAGGTGCGGTTGCGTTTCGCGCTCGCCTTTCCTGAGGTCTACGAAATTGCCCAATCCCACTTGGGTTTGCAGATCCTGTATGACTTGCTGAACGGCCGTCCCGACCTTCAGGCGGAGCGCGTCTATGCGCCGTGGGTCGACATGGAGACTCTTCTCCGTCAACGTGGACTGCCCTTGGCCTCGCTCGATACCTGTTCCCCCCTTGCGGAGTTCGACATCATTGGCTTTAGCCTCCAATACGAACTGACGTACACTAATATCCTGATGATGCTCGACCTGGGGGGGATTCCGCTGTTGTCCCGCGACCGGAACGCTTCTCATCCGCTAATAATCGCTGGCGGCCCCTGCGCGTTTCATCCAGAGCCGATTGGCGACTTCATCGACGCCTTTCTTTTGGGGGACGGCGAAGAAGCAATCTTCGACATTTGCGACGCGTACCGCGCCTGGGACAAGAAAGACCGCAGGAACCTGCTGCAAACCCTAAGCCAGATTCCTGGCGTGTACGTGCCCACCTTCTTCACCCTAGAGCATACGGAGGATGGAACCCTACGCGAGATCTGCCCTCTCGATCCAGCCCAGATGGTCGTACGCAAGCGCGTCGTGCGTGACCTGAACTCTATTCCGCCCCTCAAAAGTCAGGTCGTTCCTAACGTCAACATCGTCCACGACCGCATAGCCGTCGAAGTGATGCGCGGCTGCGTCCGCGGTTGTCGCTTCTGCCAAGCAGGCTACATCTACCGCCCCTTACGGGAGCGTGACCCACGCGCGTTGCAACAGCAGATTGAGAAATTAGTCGAGCAAAGCGGCTATGAAGAGGTCTCGCTCTTGAGCCTCAGTACTGGTGATTATAGCTGTGTCAACCCGCTCTTGCGTGAGGTCATGAACCGCTTCTCTGGGCTCAAAGTGTCGGTCTCGTTGCCTTCTACTCGCGTGGATGCCCTGTCTCCACACATTTTGGAGGAGATTCGTCGCGTACGCAAAACCGGCTTCACCCTGGCTCCAGAAGCCGGCTCGCAACGGCTGCGCGATGTGATCCAGAAGGAGTATAAAGAGGAGGAGCTGGTCGAAGCGGCACGCATGCTTTTTGGTCTGGGCTGGAAGAGTGTCAAGCTCTACTTCATGCTGGGTCTGCCAAGCGAGACCGAGGAAGATCTGCTTGGGATTGTTGACTTGTGCCGAAAGGTTTCTGCGGCTGGCAAGCACCGCTGTCAGGTCACCGCCAGTGTCTCGACTTTTGTGCCGAAACCTCACACCCCATTTCAGTGGGCTGCTCAGCTCGGCCTGGAAGAAACCGAAGCTCGCCAGGACCTGCTGCGCAAGACCCTGCGACGCTATGGCATTCAGTTCAAATGGCACGATGCTCGGCTCTCTTTTCTTGAAGGCGTGTTCGCTCGGGGCGACCGTCGTCTGGCCGCACCTCTGCTCGCGGCCTACCGTCTGGGCTGCCGTTTTGACGGTTGGACCGACCAGTTCCGCCTCGACCTGTGGCAACAGGCTTTTGCCGCCCACGGCATCGACCCCAACTTTTACCTGCGCCGTCGGCTCCTCGATGAGCCCCTACCCTGGGACCATCTCGATAGCGGCGTGACCAAGAAGTGGTTACAGCGGGATCTGGCTAAGGCTTTTGCCGCTACGCTAACTCCAGACTGTAGTGTTGAACGCTGCTCCTATTGCGGTGCCTGCGACTTCAAAACTGTCCGCAACGTCACTTATCATTTGAATGGAGCCAAGGGTGCAGATCATCGCGGCTCGCAGGTCGATACTTGGGCGACAACTCTCCTGCCGGAGCATGCAGTGTGGGGCACCCGCCAGTGGCAATTTATGCAGGAAAAACGGAAAGTCCGGACTTCGGAGTCTGGAGTCCGGACTCCGGAAGAGTCTAGCGTCCAGAACCTAACGTCTAACGTCCAACGCCAGCAAGAAGCTCTACCTCTCTGCCCCCCGACCTCTGACCTCCAACCCCAGGCTTCCGGCAATGCTGAGGACTGGCTCGCGGGCGACCCGAACACCATTGCCGCCAGCCGGGCCGAGCACAAACCAGCGGTGGCGCGGGTGCGGGTCTCCTACGATAAATTGGCAGAGGCACGTTTTCTTGGGGCAAAAGAGACCGCGACTCTTTTCGCTCGGGCTACCCGGCGGGCACACTTACCAGTCGTGTACAGTCAGGGATTTCATCCGCTGCCGCGGCTCAGTTTCGGTCCGGCTCTGCCGCTCGGCGTCGAGAGTGAAGAAGAATTCTTGGACATCGAGCTGAGTGAGCCGTTGCCGGCAAACGAGGTCGGCCGTCGGCTAGACGCTGAGTTGCCACGTGGGTTTACCGTGCATTGGGCTGAAACTATCGACCTGCACGCCCCAAGCATCGCCGCTAGTATCCGTGCCTTCCACTACGCAGCAGGACTGGACTCTTTACCTGTGGACAAACAAGACACCACCTTTGTGGCGAGGCGACTGAGCGAGTTCCACATGTCTCCGACCTTCCCCCTACGCAAACACACGCACAGTGGAGAAAAATTTGTCGAGGCCAAACAGTTCGTGTCTCGGGTCGCGCTCACCACACCGCTCACTCTCAGCCTCGAAACGCAGATGACCAGCGCAGGAACGATCAAACCCCACGAATTTGTGGGCGTACTCCTCGGATTGTCTCCGGAGGAGATCAAAGTCTTGCGACTGAGAAAAATTCAGACTCTTTTTCACTCCCCTCCCGACTCTTCAGTAGAGCCGCTGAGTGAAGAAGCCACAGACACGCCGCTTTTGACTGCGGCACGATAGTTTGACGTGCGCCAACGAATCATCATTAATTCAACCCCCCAAGAAGCCAGGGTGGCGTTGTTGGAAAACGACAGCCTGGCAGAGATTCACATCGAACGCGCCCAGCAGCGCAGCATCGCCGGCAATATCTACAAAGGGAAAGTAGCCCGAGTGCTCCCGGGTATGCAGGCCGCTTTCGTCGACATCGGCCTAGAGAAAGCCGGGTTTATCCACGTCTCGGACTTGTTTGGTGGCCCGTTGCCTTCGGGCTTTTTTGAGGACGAGGAACCCGACCTGTCCTCACCCGAGGACGTACCCGAGGAAAACCATCTCGGAGAAGACTTGCCAGTTCTCAGCGAGGTGGCCGCGCCAGCGAGCGGACGAGGGCGGCGCGAACGCTTCACCCCTCATATCCCGCTCGAAGAGCGGGTTAAAAAGAACCAAGAAATCCTGGTCCAGGTCACCAAAGAGCCGATTGGCACTAAGGGCTCGCGTCTCACCTCGCATATCTCTTTGCCCGGCCGCCATCTGGTGTACACTCCGACCGTCAATCATATCGGGGTCTCGCGCCGCATCGCCGATGGGAAGGAACGCAAGCGGCTCCGCGATATCGTTCAAGAGTTACGTCCGCCCGAGGGCGGCTTCATCGTACGCACTGCATGTGAAGGTCTCACGAAAAAAGAGATGCAGGACGACATGAAGTTCCTGCTCAAGCTCTGGAGTGGTATCGCCAAGAAGAGCGAGACTGTCAGTGCCCCGGCTCTCCTGCACGACGATATGGACGTTATTTTGCGCATCATCCGCGACTTGTTTACCGCCGATGTGCAGGAAATAGTGATTGACACCCCGCAAGACTACGAGCGCGTCAAAGAGTTTGTCGCCGCGTTCCTCCCCCGGCTCCCCCACCGCATCAAACTGCATGACCGGCCAGAGCCGATTTTCGATCACTACAATATTGAGGCGCAGATCACCAAAGCCCTCGATCGTCGGGTGTATCTCAAATCAGGCGGGCATATCGTTATCGACCACACCGAAGCGTTGACCGCCATCGACGTCAATACCGGACGCTTTGTGGGCAAACGCGACCAGGAAGAGACTATGCTGCAGACCAACCTGGAAGCGGCCAAGGTGGTGGTCGAGCAACTGCGGCTGCGCAACATCGGTGGACTCATCATCATCGACTTCATTGACATGGAGCGGGCAGCGAATCGCAATAAAGTCACCGAGGCCTTGCGTGAGGCGCTGAAAAAAGACAAGACCCGCAGCAACATGCGTAAGATCAGCGAACTGGGATTGGTGCAGATGACCCGGAAACGCACCCGCGAGAGCCTGCAACGCCAGCTCTGCGACCCCTGTTCGTACTGCGAAGGGAAAGGGTACACCCGCTCCGTACCCACCGTTGCCGGGGACATCCTTCGCCAGTTGCGTAAAGAGACCTATCTCCATCCCAGCGTGCACCAGCTCATCGTCAAAGCCCATCCCGAGGTCATCACCTTTCTTTACGATGAAGAAGGAGAACGACTCGACGAGCTGGAACGACAGCTTCACAGACGAATCTTCCTACGCGCCACCCCGGGGTTTCATCACGAACAACACGAGATCAGTACGGATGGGCTTCCGCAGAACTCCGCCCAACCGACTGTGACGAAAGCGCAAGAGGCAACCCCAGCCCCACGGCAGCGTGCCACAGGAGGGGCGAGCGGCAGGTAAAAGAGGGAAACAAAGGGGGCGAGTTTCAAATCCACCCCTACATCCGAGGAAAGGAGAAAACAATCAGTTACACCATCCCTAACGCCGCACGCCGAGGAGTGCGAACAAGGTGAGCATACCGCTCCACCATGGAGTTAGGCCGAGTCAAAGCATGGTAGCCTATCCATTTTCGCCGATCGAGAGGTTGTCAGCTTCCTCACCCGGCTTCGTTACTATCACTATTTAAGCCTGACCTTTTGTCTCCCAAAAGATTAAGAAGATTGCAACGTCCCCTGATCCTACCCGGCATTCCGGTCGGTCGCGACCGCTACTTGCGCGACGTCTTCGCCGCGGCGGGAGGGCTCGTGAATTTCGTGTACTCGCCGTGGTCCGAATAAAACACGCCCACGTGATGCGAGACGTGTACACCCTTGCCTATCGTCGCGCTGCCGACATACCAGTCGTGTGTGAACGATCCGGTCTTGGTCTTGCCGAGCGGCGAGCCAGGGTTCGAGGGTTGGGGCTTCATGCTCGCCAGGGTCGTCCCAGAGACCGCGACTCCGTACTGGTCCTTGAAGACCGCGTTGCCGCGGCTCACGTCGTTGCCCTTGGTGCGCGCGTCGAAGCCGTCCTTCCACTCGGAAGACACACCTTTCTCGAGCGTCGCGGCGGAGAAATCCTCGTTCACGTCAATGAACGGCATCGGCGCGGCGAAATTGTCGAAGACCCGCAGCGAGGTCCATGACTTGAAGCCGTTCGATCCGTTGGCGAGATGGTCGGTGCCCAGCAGCTCAAGGTGATGGGGCGCTCGCACTTCGAGCGTCGCCGTGCCCGCGGTATCGGTCTTCGCGCCGGTCGCCCGGTGCTTCAGCTCTATCTTCACGTCGTCGTGCTTCGTGCTCGGGGCCCGCGAGTTGACCGTGACCTTCGTCAGGTCTTTACCGGTGAGCGTTGCGCCGCCGCCGTCGAGCGCGACCTTATCGGAGCCGGCCGTGACTTTCGCGGTGAAGTCCCCTTTGCCAAAGCTGGCGACCGGAATCTCTGCGGTCGTGGGATATTGATTCCCGAGCGTGGGCGTTTCGCCGTTGAACCACCAGAGCCCCGGCGTGATAAAGCTCGCGTAGATCTTCTCCTCGGCGCCCGTCTGCTTGTCCTTGAGCGTGCCGAGGGGCTTTTCGCCTTCCTTCGGCTTGGGGGGCGGAGGCTGCTTGGCGGCCGGCTGACTCAGAATATGAACACGGCTGAAGTCATAGCTGGTCTGT
>Ga0126384_10000870_pt1 | contig 17430 bp, 16 predicted proteins | sample PanSoiMetPlot_36_FD_92543 | JGI IMG/M metagenome (GOLD analysis project Ga0126384, IMG submission 92543) | Tropical forest soil microbial communities from Panama - MetaG Plot_36 | ecosystem: Environmental > Terrestrial > Soil > Tropical forest > Bulk soil | place: Panama | collected 2016-02-17 | reverse complement strand
GCTCGAAGCCACCCGTCGTCCAGCACCGAGGCCAGGTCAATCAACGTCCGGGCCAGATTCGTCAGGCGCAAACTGCCGCGGTTGGTGATGTCGCGAGAGCTTAGATTTCGAGACCTCCAAACCTTGGCTCCGCGGACGTTCGCCCTGCGAGATGCTGCAATGGTAATCTGCACCGAATGATCTCGGGGGACATCGAGCCCGAGCCTCTTCGCCGCGCTGGTGTGGGAGAGCACCGCTCCTTCGCCGGCCGCCAGCACCGCTGCCATTTCTCGCTCCTCGCGAGTGGGTTGATGGCAGCCGAGCCTGAAGACTCCGCGATGCATCCGACTCCACTCGCGGGTTGCCAGCCGCCCGCGCAGCCATTTCCAAGAAACTCCGGCGTTGGCGAGGTCAGCTCGGTTCACCACGCCGCTTTGCTTCGTGGCGAGCTCGACGAGCCGCCTCGCATCAGCCATGGCCACGGGCTGGGTGGGTGCGAAAAACGCGCCAGCCGACGAGTCTGTGGCGAGTCTTGGCCCTGGCAGGCTGCCAACCATCCACGGTTCGAAAAAACACGGTGTTTTACGAGGCGCCATGCGCCCGGGACGCTCTCGAACCGACAAAGGCACCGTCCAAGGGCGTCCAGCGGTCTAGATGCAAGTCCGTCGCAAGACGCAGAAGACCGAGACGATGCAGCTGATAGGAGCAGACGAACAGGAGGCGAGACCTCGGGGTAACGTGGCTCCGGCTTGTTTGCGCTCGATTCCTCTGGAAAGCGCAAGGGAACTCGCCAGCATCTGGTGCCGCGCAGAGTTAGGCCGCCAGCGGGCGCCGGGCTATTACCGCAGTCGTCTGAGGCGATGAACCAGTCAGTAGCGCCTAAACTCGCCGCGAGCGACGATGACGGCGGAGCCACCCACCTCGACCCGCTCCACCTTGTTTTCAGATCCGGACGCCCGAGCGTACAACACCGAAGGCCGGCGCAATTCCACGCCTTGATGGATCTCGATCTCCTCGCCAAAGGGGATTTGCCGATGACGCGCCAAATGGACGGCGAGCGGCCCCGCCGCCGAACCGGTCGCGGGATCCTCGGCGACCCCCAGCGCGGGCGCGAACATTCGAGTTTTCCAGAAGCGCCCAGAACCAGCAAAGCAATTGGCGCCGACCGGCAGATTTGCCAGGGCGGTGAAATTTGGCTTCAGCGCGGCGACCGCGGCCTCGTTTTCCAATCCCACGTAAACGTGGATCGGACCATTGTCGTAGGCCTCGACCGGCAAACGGGAGCTCGCGACGCCCAGCGCGGCCAAGAGCTCCGCTTCGCGATCGTACCGGCGCCAGGACGGAATCGGTTGTTGCATTCGACCAAAGACGATCTGGATCCCCTCGCGGGTTAGCTCCACTTGCACGATTCCGCGGCCGGTTTCCAAGCGCAGCCGGTTGCGCTGAAGCGGGTCGCCGATCACGAACGCCGAGCCCAGTATCGGATGGCCCGCGAAGGGCAATTCCGTGGCCGGGGTGAAGATCCGGATCCGGGCATCGCCTCCATTCTCCGGCGGCAAAACGAAAACCGATTCGGAGAGGTTCATCTCCCGAGCGAGCCGCTGCATCTGTTCGGGAACCAGTCCGCGCGCATCGGTGAATACCGCGAGTTGGTTTCCTTCGAGCGGGTGGTCGGTGAAGACGTCGACTCGAACGTAGCGCAGCCCCGCGCCACTTCGACCCGGTTCGAGCTTGTCAGGGTCCATGTCGGCCGGTTTATAGCCCATCCACGCTCGTCACGTCGGAGCCGTCCACTCGCTGTCTTTGGGGCGGAGCATCAGCTCGTGGGTCCAGGCGCCAGGGCCTTGACGGTGCAAATACTGGCAAGCGCCCGCGATTTCGTCCGGCGGCATGAGCACCGCGCCGCCCCGCTTGGCTGCCCATTGGCGGGTGCTGGCGCTTTCGATCGGCGAGTCGATCGGCAGATACGCCACGTGGACACCGGCCGTGCGCCATTCCTTCGCCACCACCTGGACCAGGGCGCGCAGCGCTTGCTGCGCCGCTCCGATCGCTGCAAACCCCTCCTTGGTCCGAACCCCCGAAGAGGTGCCGATCTGGAGAAAGGTCCCCGCTCGTTGCTCAACGAGCGTCCGACCCGCGGTTTTCAACAAGTTCCAGGTGCCGGCGACGTAGGCGCCGAGGTTGCGCTGGAGCTCTTCGTCGGCCAATTCGAGAAAAGGCAGCGAGCCGAATCGGCCCCCCGCCGTCTGCGCGGCAATCACCAGGTCGAGGTGCATCTTCGTCAAACCGCTCAGGGAGGCGGGGTTCAGCAAGTCGCAGGTAAATGGGACGCCGGTCCCGCCTGCCGCCTGGACCTCGGAAGCAACCGACTCCACGTCCGCGGCAGTGCGCGCGGCGCAGACCACGGTCCAGCCTTGCCGCCCGAAATGCAAGGCGATTTCCCGCCCGAGCTTCTTGATTCCGACCATCAACAGGGTCTCTGGCATGTGCGTTGTTCCTCGAAGGAAAGTGGTCTTGGTTGGCTAGAAACTAACCGGGTGTCGTTTCCGACCCAAGGCCGCGCCGGGCCCCGGTGCCGAGTTCGTGATAGGAGATCCTCGATGGGCGAGGCACCGTCGACGACCGCCAGCTATCGCGCCCGCTACCGTTCCGAGAAGATCGGCCGCTGGTATTCGGGATGGGCCCACTTTGCGTTTACCAACCTCAGCTCCCTGGCGGTAATTGCGTTTGCCATCGGGCGGGTTCGACATCCCAGCTGGAAAGAGCTGCTGGTAATCCCGATCGGGTTTTTGATCTCAAATGCGGTGGAGTATCTGGGCCACCGAGGCCCGATGCACCGGCGGCGAAGCGGGTTGGGGATCGTCTTCCGGCGCCACACCCTCGAGCATCACCACTTCTTCACCGACGAGCTGATGTCCTATGAGGGATCTCGCGACTTCAAAGTGGTACTCTTCCCGCCGGTCATGTTGTTGTTCTTCCTGAGTTTGGCAGCGCCCATCGGCCTGGTGTTGTTTGCGCTGATTTCCGCCAATGCCGGGTGGCTTTTCGTGGCCGTCGCGTTCGCCTACTACCTCAGCTACGAATGGCTGCACTTCGCTTATCACCTGCCGAAGAATTCTCCCCTGGGACGACTTGGAGCCCTCAGGGCGCTGCGGGCGCACCATCAGGCGCACCACAATCCGCAGCTGATGGGACAGTGCAACTTCAACATCACCTTTCCCATCTGTGACTGGTTGTTGGGGACCTCTTACCGAAAAGAGGGTTCGGGCTCGTGAGCGTGGTTCACGGTCACGAGGAGCTCATTCAACGCCGCTCACGGCCTGGGATTCTCGAAGAGATAGAGCACCGCCTGGAGATCTCCGATCACCGGCCTCTCGACGGCGTGCTGGAATTCCTCCTCGAGGAGCTGCACAACAAGCCTGACGATCCTCACCTGGTGCGCCTGCTGGCGCTGCTGCACGAGCGCAACGGTGACGCAGAGGGCGCCAAGCGGATTTTGGCGAGGGCCAAGAAGAGCTCCGAGATCGAGGCGCCCCGACGTTCTCTCGACCTTCACTTGCTTCACGCCCGGATCCTGGTCGAGGCGGGTCAGCTTCACGAGGCGGAGGAGGTGGTGCGGCAGGCGCTGTCCGCCGAACCGACCAGCCTGTCGGCGATCAACCTGCTGGCGAAGATCTGTCACATCCAGGGGCGGCTGACGGAGGCGATCCACCTCTGGCAACGGATTCACCTGCTCTCCTCCACTCGAGAGGGCGCGCTGGCGCAGCTGGGAATCCTCCATCGGCTGGCTCGAGACGATGAGCTGGTTCGAATGCGCTTCGTGGCGGTCGGGGAGGATGCGTACGCGAAAAAGCACCACGGGCAAATCGAGCTGGAGTCGGCGTTCGCCAAGTTTCGAGAACGCGACTTCGTCGGAGCGCTGAAGATCTGCGAGCAGCTGGCCGCCAAACACCGCGGCCAGTCGCCAGCGCTCTACAAGCTCGCGGTGCTGCAGAAAGCTTGGTTCCAGGAGCGAACCGGAGAGCTGGAAGCGGCGCGGGCGACGCTTCAGCTGCTTGGGCGCGAACGCGGATTCGAGGTGGATCTCGACCGGCTCGGGTACCTGGCGCGGATCTGCGAGCGCATCGGCCGCCCGGAGACCCTGCGCCAGGCGATCCACATCTACCAGCACTTCCACGTGCACTACGGCAAGCTCTCCGCCCTTCCGCGCCTCGCCGCTCTAAGCGCCGCCTGCGGAGACTCGGCCGGCGCCGCGGGCTACGCGCGAAACTACGAGCGTCGATTCGCCCGGAGGATGCAGAGGCCTTTTCCGGCCGAGTTGATCCGCGGTCTGGCGCTGCAGTACGTGCCGCTGCCGGAATTGCCCTCGCTGTCTTTGAGCAGCGAAGATCGGGCTGCGGTCGAGCGAGACCTCAGGCTCGAGCCCACGCTGGCCGCCCGGCGTCGGCTGCGCGCATTGCTCGCCTACTTCGACGGGCACGTGGAGAAGACGCAGCGCTACCTTCGCAGGCTGGTGCGGAGCCGTTCCGCGTCGGCGCGGGATTTCGGGTACTTGGCGGACAGCTGCGTGGCTCGACAGCAATGGACCGATGCTCGGGGGCTGTACACCGAGGCGGTGCGCCGCTCTCCCTCAGACCCTGGGCTGTGGCGCCAATTGTTGCGCGCCCCGGGGGAGGAGGTCCCGGCCGGGTTGACTCAGCGCCTGCGTGAGCCTGATTTTTTGAACGAGGCACGCCGGCTGGTGCATCACGGGGCACGCGTCAGGCATGCCGACCCCCAAGCCTGGGAAGATCTGGCGCGGCTCGAGGCGTGGGCCAAGCTGGAGCAAGAGGCCTCGCAGCATCGCGCCAAAGCGCAAGCATTGCGCGAGGCACTTGCCGCCAGCAACGACGTGGGCAGGGTGCTGGTGGGAGCGGTTTACTCTCTGAACGGAAAATGGAAGGGCTTGATTCACGAGATGACCGCGACCCGGGAGCGGACTGCGCCAGGCAAGGGCGGGGTGCTCAACCCAGACGATGGGGTGTTGGGTAGCGCGACGCCGGATCTTCACAGCGTGATCCGCTCTACCCTGGCGAGCACCAAGGACTTCGCGCGCTACCACTGGCCCCACCTTTGCCGAGACGCCGACGACCACTGCTACCGACTGAAGATTGCCAAAGAGGACGAGCCATCCAGTGGCACTTCGGCCGGCCTTCCGATCGCGGTCGCGTTCCTCTCACTGCTCCTGGGGAAGGAGGTCCCCAAGGACGTGGCGCTGACGGGTACCCTGATCTGCGATTCCCAGGGCGAGCTGGTGCTGCGACGGGTCGGCGATGCGCTCTACAAGGTGAAGGGTGCCTATCACCGAAATCTCAAATCGATTCTCTTGCCCGAGGAAAATCGAGAGGACGTGGAGGGCGGAGACCTGGTTCCTCCCTCGGTCGCGCGCGAGCTGGTTCGTTATGCGGCGCGACTCTCCGACGCCGTTGAGATTCATTGGGGACCTTCGGTTTGGGACTGGTAAAGGCGACGGGGCGGCACCGGTCGACGCGCCACCCCGCCGTTGCCTCCTACCGACTTAGCCTAGGTACGGAAAGCCATAGCCGGAAGAGAAGCGGCCTCCTCCGACGCCAACCCCCGCCCAAGGAGAGAACGGCACTTGCTGGCCGAAACCCTGTTGCCCGAGTTGCTGCGGGAATTGGCCAAACTGGCCGTAACCTAACGCCGGATTAAACGGGGTGTGCATCAGTCCTTGGGACCACGGCGACGCAAACGGCACCCCTTGAGGGAACTGGGTAAACGCCGATTGAACCGGGTAGCCGGCGAAGGGCGAATGACTCAGCCCTTGCGTAAACGGGTTCACCTGGGCGTACGGCGTTGCAAACGGATTGGCTTGCTGGCCGATCCACGGATTGATTCCAAGCTGCCCGATTGCTGGTGTCGCGCCACTGTACGGCACAAACGGATTGATCTGCCCGGTCCCCAGCTCGGGCACGAAGGGGCTGTGGGACAGCCCACCCGTGAGCATGCTCCTTTGGCTGATCACATCCAGGGTTTGGGCAATCAGATCGTTTAGAACCTGCAGCCTCCGAATCTCCGGATTTACCATTGCGTACCTCCTTTCAACGGTGCTTTGGGGGTGAAACCCTTCGCCAGAAGCGAAGGGGTGAAGCGAGGCGGCCCTACGCCACCTCGATCTCGACATCCTTGCGGATGGCGGAAGGATCCTTCTGCAGCCTCAGGCTGAGCACTCCGTTTTCGAGCTTGCCTTGCCCGCTGTCGAACTTGACGAACGGCGGCACCGGAAAGGCGCGTTCAAAAACGCACGGCAGCGTTTCCGCATAAATCGGTCGTTGTGCTTCACCGTTGCTGCCAGGCCAGCTTCTGCTCGCACGGATGCGAAGAATTCCCTGAGTAATCTCGACGCTGAGGTCAGACTTCTTTACGCCCGGCAACTCGACGGCGATGCGGTATTCATCCTTGCCCTCGAAGATCGAGACGCGCGGCGGCACGGTGGGGATGCCGGCGACCGGCGAGATCGGCCCAACCCCCAGACCTTGAAGGGCCATCTGTAATCTTTGCAGGTTCTCCTGCACGTACTGCTCGGCGTTCGCCTCGGGCGGAATCGGGGCGATCGGCTGCTCGGAACGTTTCGGCTCCGAACCCGCGATCTGCCGATAGAGTTGCTCCAGACGCGTAGTTTGCTCTTCCACGTTGAACATCGGCGGATACTCCTCTCTGGGTGCCTCCGAGAGCGCAGCGTGGCGCGACACCCGGACGCTCGAGCGCTGGGAAAGTCGACCCCCCGATTTGGATCGCTTCGCGGACATGGTGGTGGGGACCGCAGGGGTTCAGGGTTGAGATAAGCCCTTTGGCTCGAGTGTCAATCGGGCAATCGACGTTTTCGATGAAGCTCTTCTCGGCTGCTCGTCCAGCCGTCAGTCCGCAGCTCGATTGTCTGCAGCGCTATCGCGCGTCGTTTCCGCCAGGCAGATTCTGCGCTGTCACCAGACGGTGACTAGTTCTCCTCGCCTTCGTCGTGGTTGCCGCGGGCCTCGATTTGGCCGCGAATCTCACCACCGGAGTGCGCGGCGGTGTGCATGTTCGCGTAGGTCACGCCCGCGCGCATTCCGCGCAACACGGCATCGAGGTCGCCGGCGTCGATTCCCTGCGCCGGCACCGGCAACACGTCGGCGGCGCTAATCGTCCCGGTGACCGTGCCGGCATCTCCTGGACAGGGCGGGCGGCCGCCGCCGCAGAAGAAGATGGTGACCGCGCCCGCTACGCCGCGCTGTCCAATGTGGATGTGAGCCGCGCTGGCCGCACCGGTCAGCCCGGAAAACGTGAGCTCAAAATCCATGGTTCCGTCGTCGTGAAGCGTCAGCCGCAGGTGGCCGACTCCGCTTCCGACGATCGCCGGCACCTCCTCGAATGTGTTCAGGGTGGCGCGAAAATGTCGGTCGCGCGCCGAGGCTGAGAAACTTCCGGTGCAGATCAACAGAGCTGTGATGGCAAAAGTGCGCAACGCGAATGCAAGGTTCATGAGTTTCCCCTGGGCCAGAGTGATCGGCTGCGGCGGATGGTGGGGTGGCTTGCGCGTTCAAGTCAAGCCACGATTGAATGGCGTGTCGGATCCCGTCGAGGGCAGGCCAGGACACCGAAAGTGGCCGAGCGTTGCATGCCCTCGGAGTTAGTTTTCGTCTGGTCAACACTCATGGTTAACTGAGACATGCGCCGCCGAGTTTACGTCGTTGCCGGGGAGTACTCCGCCAACCCCCGCCACTTGCCCGCGGTACGACGCAACCGCGCTTGGCTGACCGAGCCCCACCCGGAGCTGCCGGAAGAGGAAATCTCCCGGCTCTTCTTTCGCTTCCCCAACCGGAGCGAGGACGGGCGAGCCAAGCCCGAAGACTGGCGACGAGATTTTGGACTCGACTCGCCGATCGGCCTCACCGATTTGTTCGCATCGGCGGCGCATCGCGCGCTGACTTCGCTGTGCCGCGCCATCGGCGGGGACTACCGAAGCACCCGCGAGGCGATCACCCATCTTTACGTCACCTCGATGCCGGGTCTCGATCCGAATGAGCGGATGAACATCGGCCTGGTGCCGCAGGGCTTGCGCGCGCTGCTAGGGCTGCCCAGGCGGGTGGTGGCGCAGTTCGTGGTCGGCACCTCCGACAGCGGAGCCTGGGCCTTCGCGCAAGCGGTGCGCGCCGCCCGCAGTCAAGAGGAGCCAGTGACGATCCTGGTGGTGGCGGGGCAGATCATTCCGTCCGGTTACGCCTCGCAGTACCAGATTCGCACCGTGCTCGGCGAGGCGGACCAGGAACAGGGACTGGACATGCTCGCCATCGGCGATGTGTTGATGGACAGCTTTCGGCGCAACCTCGGGCTGTCGCGCCAGGAGGTCGCGCAATTTCTGGAGCGCGTGGCGGAGCGCAAGTTCCAGGCGGGGGCGCTGTACCCGCCGGGGATGGAGTCGGGCAAGCCGTTTCGCCGCGGGCCGGAGCGCACGCCCTACTTCGCGGCGACCGACATCGCCGCCCCCTGCTGCGGGGCGGCGGCCACCATCGTCACCTCGGATTACGAGCTCGCCGGGCGGGCCGCCCTGGGGCGTGGCTCGCGCTATCGAACTGCCCCGGTCACCGAGGTGCTGGGCGTGGGCGAAGGCGCAAGCAGTGCCAGCATCCTGCATCGTCCCACGCCGATGGCTTTCGCGACCGCCGTGCGCGAGGCGCTAGCCAGCACCGCTGACGATGCCCGGCTTCCCTTCTCGGTGTTTCCCTCCTCCGCATTCGCGGTGACCCACGACGCGTTCCCGAGCATCGAGCTGAGCTTTCTGATGGCGACGGGACTCTCCTGGCCGCGCAGCGCGGAGCGAATGGCCGAAGGATGGGCGAACCCGCTCGGCGGGCTGTTGACGTTCGGTCACGCCCTGGGCGCTTCCGGCCTGGTGCAGGTGAACAAAGCCCACCACCTCTTTTGCGGCGATCGGCGTTACGTCCGCGAGGGGCTGCCGCGCCGCGGATTTCAGGAGGCGGGCGCGGTTGCTTTCACCACTTCCGTGGGCGGTCCGCTCTCCCACGTGGTGACCAGCCTGTTTCGCGGCGGCTTCGAGGATGCTTCCTTCGGCGCGTCGAGAGATCTTCGGCTCGCCGGCGAAGAGCTTCGGGCCGGCAGCGAATGGAGGGTGAAGCGGCGCCAACTGCACCGGGTGATTCCGTCCTACCTCCCCCGGCTGAAGCCCGACTCTTCAGGGGAGGCGTGGTTGGTGGAGGGAGTCAGCTACGTCAGCATCCGCAGCGCGATTCGTTCGTTGACTTCAGAAGAGGTGCAGCGGCTCAGCTTCGACGGACTGGAACCTTTGATTCTCCCGCAGCACCTCGAAGAGGTTCGGACCGAGCTTCGGGAGCTGGTCTCCATCGTGATCGCCGAATCGGAGCGGGTGGCCTCGATGTTCGATGCCTTCCGCCTGCTCACCGATCAGGTTCGGTCCCTGTGCAAGGGTTGGCGCGAGTCCCGCTTCGTCAGCCCGGCGGGCGCCGCGCTCCCCGAAGCCAAGCTTGCGGACCGGATCAAGGAATGCCTGCGCGTGCCCTTGGTGGTGCTCTGCGGGGGAGGCGAGGATCCGAGCGCCCAACGCCGCGTTTTGTTCCTCCCCGCCTTCAAGCTCAGCTACACGCAGCTCGAGTCGGTGGACCTGCTGGCTTCGGACCGCGAGGGGAGACTGAGTCCGATCGCCCCGAATCCCGGGCTGCTTCCGTTCTGGAACATTCGAGCCACCAGATCCGCCCTCGAGAGTCCCAAGCGCCCCGGGTTTCCCGCGGAGATCATCGATCAGATTCTCGAGGAGCGGCGGCGGCTGGAGAGCTCGGAGGAGCTTCAGCTGCTTCGACTCTGGTTTGCTCCGGATCCGCCCCATCATCCGTTGGCGCTTGCCCTGCGCGCCGCGGGCTCCGCCCAGTCGGACGTCGGGCCGGGGGTGCACGCCGTCTTTTACCTCGGTGAAATCGCAAGTCGCGGGGCCTCGCTGGATCTCGCCGCGGCCCACGAGCTTTTGGGGCGTGTCGCGCGGGGGGCCAGCGCCTTCCTCGAGCCGTACCAGAGCAGAATGTCCCAGGTCGGGGAGTTGCTGGCGCTGGCGGCCTACAAGCGCGCACCTCTTCGAATCGGACCGGACGAAGGGGTGGTGGGTGTCGCTCGCTTCGCGCGCGAGTTGGCTCGCTCCGCCCTCGAGCACGGAATGATCATCCGCGCCTCGATTTGTCAGGGACAAGGAACGTTCTTCGAGGACGGAAACGGCGAAATCGACGTCGCCGCCGCTGCATCCGCGCAAGCGATGGCGCTGCTGTCGTCGTTGCGCGGTCGCGGTACCCGGCCTTCGTTGGCGATCCAGGGTGTCACCGGCGCGCTGCGCGACCGCATCCGACAGCGGCTACGAGGCTGGGAGGTGGTGGCCGGCCCCGACCCGGAGATCTGCATCTTGGAGTATGCTGCCAGCTCGTGAGCGTGCCCCCGAAGGTGCCCCCGCCAAATTCGGAGTCGCATCATCGGGACTGGCGGATCAGCATCAAGTGCCCTGAATGGAAGCAGGTGGCTAGGCTGGCGAGCCTCAACGCGGGTCCGGGGGGCATCTTCCTCAACACTCCTCGAAACCCGGCGATTGGCTCGGGGGTGGAGCTGCAAGTCGAGCTACCCAACGGCAACAAGCTGAAGCTGACGGGCCAGGTTCAGCGCGTGCTTAGCGCCGAGCGCGCCAAGGCGGAAAACCGATCTCCGGGCGTGGCAATCCGGCTCGGTCCGGAGCACGAAGCGCAGCTGCGAAAAGCCGCGGAAGAGGGAACCTCGACCTCTCCGAAGGCGCCGCCAACCAAGAAGAAGCGCCCGGATGGCCCAGTGGCTTCGGCGATCGGAATTGACTTCGGCACCACTTACACCAGCGTATCCGCCGCGGTGGGCAGCTGGGTGATGGTCCTTCCCGACGAGTCGGGCCGTACCCTGCAGCCGTCTTTGGTGGCGTTTCCCGAAGGCGAGCCGCCCTGCGTGGGCTGGAAAGCTCGACAGATTCTGGTGCAGGATCCGCGGCGCGCGGTGTCGTCGATCAAGCGGATGATGGGTCGCAAGTTTTCGGATCCCACGGTCGCGGGTCTGCTGCAGCAGGCGGCGTACCGGACCAGCCGCGGCTCGAACGACTCGATCGTGATCGAGATCGACGACAAGCCCCATCAGGTGGTGGAGATCTGTGCCCTGATCATCGGCCGGGCGCGGGAGATCGCCGAGAAGTATCTGCGCACCAAGGTGAAGAAAGCGGTGTTCACGGTGCCGGTGGGCTTTGGGCAGTCGGAACGAGACGCGCTTCGCAGAGCCGCCCAGATCGCCCAGCTCGACGTCCTGGACATCTTCGATGAGCCGCTGGCCGGAGCCTTGGCGTACGGCACCGGCCAAAAGAAAAACGAAATCGTCGCGGTCTATGACTTTGGCGGCGGGACCTTCGACTTCAGCGTGCTCGACATCGTGCATGACAACTTTCGCGTGCTCGGGGCCAAGGGGGACCCTTGGTTGGGCGGCGATGACTTCGACCTGGCGATGGCCAACTCGGTCGCGGATCAATTCTGGAGAAACCACCAGATCGAGCTGCGCCAGCGGGTGGTGGAGTGGCAGCGGTTGTTGCTGGCTTGCGAGCGGGTGAAGCGCAGTTTGAGCTCCTCGGAGAGCGCCGAGCTGCTGGTGGAGGGCATCGTCGACTCCCCAACGCCGATGGACATTCGTCAAACCATCGACCGGGCGCACTTCGAGGCTTTGTGCAAGGAATTCTTCGAGAGATCTCTCGCCGCGTGCACCGAAACGCTGGACGCACTGAAGCTGGCTCCCTCGGATCTGACCGATGTGGTGGTGATGGGCGGGGTCTCGCGCATCCCCTTTGTGAAAGACGGAGTGAGTCGCTTCTTCGAACGCGAGTTGACCCAAACTGTGAACCCCGAGGAGGCTGTCGCCCTGGGCGCGGGGTTGCGCGCCGCTCATTGCGTCAACCACCCGGTGGAGGGAATCGCGCCGATTGCCACCAGCGAGTGAATCCTCGCCGGCGCGTCAGTCCTGGGCTTCGAACTGAAGCTCCGTGGTCATCGCGATGCAATCTTTGATGGACCGATAGACCGGGCAGTTGTCCGCGTAAACTCCATGGACCCGCTCCGCGGTCTCCTTCTGGGAACGAAGCGCCTTGAGGGTGAAGCGGACATGGATTCGGCGAATCACCAAAACATGCCCCTCCAATTCGACCTGCCCAACCACGTCGGCGGTGAGGCTTTCGTTCGATGCTGAGATTTGACGCGCCTCCAGCGCGCCTCCGAACGTCCCAGTGAGTCAACCGCCAGCTGCAGCGATCACGTAGTCCAGGGTGGTGGCGTGAGGCTCATAGGCATCTGGCGCTACCTTGTAGTGCTTGGCCACGGCGCCATGAACCCCGAAGACCACGGGCTGGGATTCGGCGGGTAGGAAAGCCCGCCGAATCGGACCCTTCACGCGTTCGATTCGGATCCGGGCTTCGTAGGCGACATCGCTCATGGGTCCACCTCGGGGCTGAGAGGGCAGCTCTATAGCGGCGCCTACACGTGGGTGCACCGCCCTAACGCTCCCACGTCTGCTCACCAAGTAGGCATGTTGAATACTTGACATCCTCGTTCCCCACACGGGTGAAAGGTGCTACGCAGGCAAAGTCCCGTCAGAGGGGGAATTCATGAAAAAAGCGATGAAACTGCGATTGGTTAAGCAGACGATTCGTTTTCTGGACGCCGGCGAGTTGGAGCAGGCGCGCGGTGGGTTGCCAAACGTGCAGCCCGATGGCCCTGCGCTCGGTTCCAGCGTTTGCCGGATTGGCGAGTAGCCCAGGGAGTTCAGCTCTCGGGGCGGTAGAACGGCTGCGTCCCGGCGGAGTGATCTGTTGAGTCGATCACTTCCCGGATTTGAGGCAGCACTCGGCGAACCATTACCTCGACGCCCTGGCGCAACGTGAGCTGCGAGGCCGCGCAGCCCTGGCAACCGCCACTCATGGAGATGAAAAGATCTCCGTTCTTCACGTCCACCACGGAGATCTTCCCGCCGTGCGAGGCGACCGACGGGTTGATTTCGCGATCCAGCAGCTCCTGGGCAATCTTTTTGAGCTCCTGATCGCTGCGAGCCGTGTCCGCCGATGGGCGCATCTTGAGAATCGCCGGGACACCGGAGGTGAGCTGATTTCGGATCGCGGCGCCGATCGGCTTCATCAGTTGAAGCCACGACGTCTGCGAGTCTCTGTTCACCGAGACCACGTTGTCGGAGATCATCACCGAGGCGACGCCCGGGACCTTGAAGAGCGCTTCCGCCAGAGGCGAGCCCTCCGCGGCTTCCTTGTTTTCGAACAGAAACGGTCCACCGGGGTGAACGACTCGATTGATGGTGAACTTGCAGAGGCTCGCGTCCAGAGGCGAGGGCTCCGCTCGGATGCTGATGCTGGGGTCCGCGACGTGCACGGGATCAGACCTGGTAGGCGGCTTGCGCTCGGCTGCGCTCACCCAACTGGCGCAAGCTGTCGAACGAGTAGATCCCGGAAGTGTGGCCGTCGTTCCAGGTGACGCCGATGGCGTAATTTCCGATGCTGCTTAAGGTGCGTGGGCTGACGTCCTTTCGCACCGAGTTGGGATCCAGCGTCTTGCGGCCGCTCATTTCCTCGACGCACATGGCGCAGGCGCAGGCGAGCCGTAAGTCTCGCACGTCGATGTCGTCGCGCCGGCCGTCCTGCCAAAGCACCGAAAGGGTACGCGGATCGCGCTTGGTAAATCCCACCGGCGTCGTCTTGGCGGTGGAATCGCCGATCGCCCACTCGTGCCAACCGGGCGCCCCCTCGTCCGTGTCCCAGTGCCAGATGAAGGGGCGCAGCACCGTACGATGCGCGGCATCGAGCTGCGCCCGCAGGTGTCCGGCGATCGCCCGATACGCCTGAGCGACCGGCGATTCCGGCTTGCTCGCGACGATCGGCCGCCCCTCATCGCCGCTGGTAACCACATCGGCGTGCAGCGGAATCGCGCCGAGAAACGGGACGCCCAACTCCTGGCTCATTCGTTGCCCGCCTCCTTGGCGGAAGATGTCGGTCGTCTTTCCGCAGTGAGGGCAAGCAAAGCTGCTCATGTTCTCGATCACGCCGAGAATCGGAACCTGCACCTTCTCGAACATCCGCAGGCCCCGGCGAGCGATGTTGAGACTCACATCCTGGGGGGTGGTGACGATGACCGCGCCGGAAAGCGGAGTCCCCTGCGCGAGGGTGAGCTGGGTGTCCCCGGTTCCAGGAGGCAAGTCCAACAACAGATAGTCGAGCTGACCCCAGGCAACTCCCGCCACGAACATCTGGAGGTATTTGGTCACCATCGGACCGCGCAAAATCGCCGGCGTATCATCGCCGGTGAGCATCCCCATGGAGATGGTGCGGACCCCGAACCGCTCGGCGGGCACCGCTCGGCCTTCCGGGTTGACGATCGGAGGCTGGCCCCGCGGCAGTCCCAGCATCACCGGAATGCTCGGACCCAAGATGTCCGCGTCTACTAGGCCGGAGCGAGAGCCGACTTGCTGCAAGGCGATCGCCAGGTTGACGCTGACGGTCGACTTACCGACGCCTCCCTTGCCCGAGCCGATCGCCACGATGTGGCGAACTCCGGGAAGCTTCTCCTGAGGAACGGGCGGACCAGACGACGAAGACGGCAACGGGCACCTCACCAAGACCGGGTAAGCTACCCGTTATAACCTCAGTTGACCCCTTCTGCCCCTGGCAAATCGGCCCCCGGCGCCAGCGTCATATCCCGGCGCGTCGCCCGCCGAAAAGATCCAGCACGAGCGAGATGACCGCCGCGATCAGGAGAAGGGGAATGGCGAAGAACGTGACGTGGTAGACGACGAACCGAAGGGTCCAGGCCATGAGCAGTGTGAGTCCCAGCGCGATGAGCATGTTGGTTCTCGTCGCGGAGAATATGCGCACCGGGGCGCGGAAAACCTCCGCGCCCCGCGCGCTCGCTCACTATTGGCCCGGTTTGCGCGGCGGTTGCTGCCCAGGCACGTTGGGCTGCCCGATGCGCTCACCACCCTGATTTGGGCGCTGGCCGCCGCCTGGACCTTGCCGGTTTGGGTCGTTGCGCTGTGGATCGTTGGGCTGCTCCGGCTGACCCTGCTTCGGGTTGGGCTGATTCGGGTTGTTTTGCATGTCTGTCTCCTTGCTCGGAGGCAGTGCCTCCTGCAAATAACCTCGGCACTCCGTCCGCCCGTCGCAAGGGACGGCAATTATCCGGATTGACCCAGGATTTTCCCGCGGAGCTCGCCTACTCCACTTGCGAGTCGCCGATCTCCGCCACCTGCACTGCCTTGATGTTGGCGAACTCGTGGATGCCTTCACGGCTGAGCTCCCGGCCGTAACCCGAGCGCTTCACACCTCCGAAGGGCAGGCGCGGATCCGAAGCCACCATTGCATTGATGAAGGTAGCCCCGGCTTCGATCTCCTCGATGAAGCGCCGCCGCTCGTCATCGTCTTGGGTCCAGACGCTGCTGCCGAGCCCGAAGGGGCTTTCGTTCGCCTGTTGAATCGCCTCGTCGATGCTGCGGACTTTAAACAGCAAGGCGACTGGGCCGAAAACTTCCTCTCGGTAAACTCGCGCTGATTTTGGGATCTCCGCCAAGGCTCCGGGCAGATAGTAGTTCCCGGGTCCCGACCGACGCTTTCCGCCGGTCAAGAGCTTCGCCCCTTGGGCGACGGATTGGTTCACCTGATCCTCCAAAATTTTTAGGATGTCGGGCGTGGCCAGCGGGCCCACGTCGGTGTCCTCGCGCATCGGGTCGCCGACCTTGAGCTTCTCGAGCCGCGAGACGAACTCGCGTTGAAAGGCGTCGTAGATCCGCTCGTGGACGATAAACCGCTTGGCGGCGATACAGGATTGACCATTGTTGATGGTCCGGGCGTTCACCGCGGTCTTCACGGCGGCTTGCAGATTGGCGCTTGGCATCACGATGAACGGATCGCTTCCGCCCAGCTCGAGCACCGTCTTCTTGAGTACCTTGCTGGCTGCGGAGGCCACCTGTGAGCCCGCCGCGTCGCTTCCGGTCAAGGTGACGCCTCGGATCCGCGGGTCGTCGATGATCCGAGGCACCTTTCCAGAGCCGATGAGGAGCGCTTGGAATACGCCCTCGGGGAACCCGGCGCGCCGAAGGATTTCTTCGATGGCGAGCGCCGATTGCGGCACGTTGGAGGCATGTTTGAGCACCCCGACGTTGCCGGCCATCAACGCTGGCGCGGCGAACCGGAACACTTGCCAGAACGGGAAGTTCCACGGCATCACCGCGAGCACCGGACCGATCGGCAAGTAGTAGATGAAGCCCTGGGCTCCTTCGAGCGGGACCGATTCGCGGGACATGAATTCCTGCCCCCGCTCCGCATAGAAGCGACATCCCAGCGCGCACTTCTTGGCTTCGGCGATCGAGGATTTGAGCGTCTTGCCCATTTCCTGGGTCATCAACCGACCCCACTTCTCGGCTTCGGAGTCGAGAATCTCCGCAGCGCGGCGCAGCTTTTGCGCTCGCTCGGAAAAGTCGCTTTTGCGGTACCTCAAGAAAGCGTCCCACGCCAAGGCCAGCTTCCGGTCTATTTCGGAGTCGCTGAGCTCCTCGTAGGTTCGCATCACTTCGCCACTTGCCGGGTTGATGCTCGCTATGCTCATGGAAATCTCCTTGTATCTTCTTACATAGGTCCCTGAAGGCAGGTACACAATGCGAGCGATGGTTTGGAGCGGCGTTGGCGCGCCTCTACAACTGCGGGATGTCGCAATGCCAACGCCCAAGCCCGAACAGCTTCTGCTTAAGGTCCACGCTTGTGCGGTATGTCGAACCGACCTCCACATCGTCGACGGAGACTTGCCACGGCCGAAGCCCAACTTGATCCTCGGCCATCAGATCGTGGGGACCGTTGCGCAGGTCGGATCAGCAGTCGAAGGCGCTCGACTGGGAGACCGCGTGGGCGTCCCGTGGCTGGGTTGGACCGATGGCGTGTGCCGATTCTGCCGAAGCGGGAGGGAGAACCTGTGCGATAGGGCGCAGTTCACCGGTTACGATATTGACGGGGGATACGCGGAGTACGTGGTTGCGGATCACCGCTTCTGCCTTCCAGTCCCGCAACAGTTCCAGGACCTCGAGGCCGCCCCCCTGTTGTGCGCCGGGTTGATCGGCTTTCGCTCCTACCGGCTCGCTGGCGACGCCGCGCGCATTGGCTTCTATGGCTTTGGCGCCGCGGCGCACATTCTGATCCAGGTCGCCAAATACCAGGGGCGCGAGGTTTATGCGTTCGTCCGTCCCGGCGACGAGGCGGGTCGGGAATCGGCGCTTCGGCATGGAGCAGCCTGGGCTGGAGGCTCAGATGAGAAGCCACCCGTAGAGCTCGACGCCGCGATCATCTTCGCCCCGGTCGGC
>Ga0126384_10000869_pt1 | contig 17439 bp, 12 predicted proteins | sample PanSoiMetPlot_36_FD_92543 | JGI IMG/M metagenome (GOLD analysis project Ga0126384, IMG submission 92543) | Tropical forest soil microbial communities from Panama - MetaG Plot_36 | ecosystem: Environmental > Terrestrial > Soil > Tropical forest > Bulk soil | place: Panama | collected 2016-02-17 | reverse complement strand
CGCGGGCTGCGCGAGGTGGTCGGGGCGATCAAGGCGCAGGCGGAACTGCGCGGCGGGTAGAGCGCGTTCCGTTCCTGCGGAATCGGAACGCGCTCTGGATTCGTTGTTTGGCGCATATTCTTATCGGCGAACCAGTGTCCACCCCGGATCAAGTCCGGGGCAGGCTTTCGCCGGAATATGCGCTAGCGCCCGCTCGCGGGCAGGAGCACCCCCTCACCGCGCCGACGCGAGCCCCGTCACCTCGCGCACCACGAAGGCTTCGGCCCGCTCCCAGGCCTCGTCGGTATCGCCGCGGAAGGTCACGAGCTTGTCGAGCACGACCCGATCGGCCTCGATATCGACCGCCTGCACCTTGGCCCACTGGATCAGCGTGCTCTGCTTGTGAATGCCGCCGAGCAGCATCAGCCTGGCGCCGGCCGCGCGGGCACGGGCGGCCAGCTCGGCCGGCTCAAGGTTGTCCGCCGCGCACGGCGCAGCACCGCATTCAGGCGAGACGATGCGGAATTTGCCACTCTGCGCCAGATCGTTGCGCAGCGCATTCGCGAAGCGCTGCAGGCGAGCCGCATGCTCGTGGCGCTGGTCGCGCACCTCGCCCGAGGTGTCGATGTAGTCGAAGTCCAGCACCGCGATCGCGACCGGTTCGGCCGCGCCGTCGGTCGCGCGCGCCGGCAGTGGCGCGACGAGAAGCGTGGCGCTCAACAGGATCGGCGCGCCGATTGCCATTGCGGCACGATGAAACGCGAGACCGCAGGTCATGGACCCTCCAACGTCGTTTCGGCAATGTCGTTTCGGCCGCTTGGCGCGATTTGGACAATAATACCGTCGCCTGACTCAATTGTGGCCAGAGGATGGACACCTCGCGCGAGTATTTTATCAACCGTCCGTCCACAAGAAAGCGGCTCAATACGAATTGACGAAGGCCAACCCCGTACGGTCAATCTCGTCTTCATAAGAAGAATCATCTGAACACCTTGAGATTGTCGCTCAGAGAGCATGTGGCGTCCGTGTTCTTGTCGAAACGATTGCGCGAGCCGATGGTGATCTTGCGTCACGCCGGCGCATTTCTCGTGACCGTAGCGGTCATGACGACCGGCCTGCTGGGCCTTCTCAAGGCGCGGGCCGTGCTCGACGCGCAGGCCGCGCTCTATTATGCGGCGCAGCCGCTCGACGCCAATCCGCCGTCCACGGTCGCCATGCCTGAGATCGTCGGGAGCATCGGTCCGAAGGCGACGGTTTCGGAGCTTCCGCGGGCGGCCGTCCCGGCGCTTCCCATCGCGGTGACGATGACGGCCTCCGACGATACCGCTGCTGCGGTGCGCCACGAGCAACCGGATGAGGTTTCAAACACGGGAACCGGTCGAGACGACAAAGCGCGCGTCACCGCGCTCGCGCTTGCTTGTCCAGCCGTCGGGAAGAAACAACCGCAACATGACGGGTCCTTCGCCTCGCGCAAGCGTCCGCGATACCAGCGTCTGGCAGTTGGAGGTCTTGCCCAGCGCCGAAGCACATTGCGGAGCGACGCCCATCGAATGCGCGCCTTTCTCGCGTATCGCAATGTCGTCCATTACCAGTACGGCAGCTACCCGTACGACATCGCTGTCGCCGACGAGTTCCGCCGCGTGGACAAGCATCTCTGTTCGCACAGACGTTGCCTCGCAAACCCCGGGAGCAACGACGTGGTGCAATTGATCGCATTCGCCGACCGCAAGCCGCCGCGCTATCGGCTGTATGCGGTTGCGATCGCCAAGGCCGATCAGTCCCGGCACGTACAGCGGCACATTCGTCGCCCCGCGTTGTGACCCGGTCCAAGGACGGCTTGAATGAAGGTCGCTCTTCTTTTTCTCTTCACAGCGTGATGGAATTCCGACGGAAACGCGGACGCCGCGCGTTGATGTTACATCGCCCCGACGCTTATAGATTCGGCGCATACCACGTAGCGCCCGCGACCGGCGCGAGCCGTCTCACCGTCTCCTCAGGTGGTGCGCCCCCGCGTCGCGCCGCCACCTGTGCTGCCGTCCGAGAGACGCTCGTCCGGTCGTTACTGAGAGGGCTTGTGAACGTCGACGAATGTTTTGCCGGTGATCGCGAAGAGGTTGCTTTGAATCGTATTGCGGTACGGCCCGGCAGCGTTCGGGCCCTCGATGCGAAAGAAATTGGTGCCAAGGGGACTCCCGGTAATGGTGTGGTCGGTATTCGGGTCCCCGACGAATCCGGCCGGCGGCGCGGGCGCGGTCGAGTCCCACGTGAGAAACGGTCCGAGATTGGTCGCAGTGAGGACGCGCGTGAAATCACAGGCGGGGGGAACGGTGACGCAGCCCTGGTCGTCGGTAACCTCGACGGCCCCCTTCGCGTCGGTGACCACGGTCTTCACGCCAAACGGATAAGTGACCGTATAGGTGGCATTGGCAACGAGGCCACGGGGGATTCGAAGGTGCCAGCGGGCGAGCACGATCGGCTTGCCATCGCCCGCCGCGCCCGGCGGGGCGAAGGTCGCCTCGATGCTCATCATGAGGTCGGCCCGATTACTATCGTTTCCGCCCAATCCCCGGATGCGCGCAGCCGCCCTCCAGTAGAAGAACTCGTTGGGGAAGTTGGTGGGGAACACGATCGGCCGCGTGGAATCCGGCACACCGGCTGCGATCCCGCACGGGTCCGTCTCGCTCGCGTCGAGGCACTGCTCGAGTGCCCGGCCCGTCTTGTCCCGATAGAACAGCGGGAATGTGTCGGCGGGGTCGACGGGCGCGGCTTGGGCGAAGCCCTGCCCTTGTGCGTACGCCACGGACGAACCGCAGGCAACGACCATCATCATTGGAATGATTGCCGGGAAGAACCATGCCGTGAATGCCCGGGCAATCTCACCAGACAGCCGCAAGCGCGTTCTCGATCCTGCACGCCGCATCTTAGTGCCCTCCTATGACAGAACCTCCCGTCGTCGTCTCAGGCGGTGCGCCAAGGCCTCCCGCGTTCATATTCGGTTGGAAAACGGACAATTGCAGTGGACCGAAAGGATACATCTCGAAAGGATAGTGCGGCGCGCGCAACGGAGTAGCGGATATGCCCGAAAGGGGACTGCTACTGGCCGAGCGTCCTCGCGACACGGAAACCGAGATGGTCGTAGCGGTCGCCGCGGGGGTAGCCGCCGCGATTGGCCGACCGCAGATACCACGGATCGTGGTCCCAGGAACCGCCGCGGACGACACGGCGACTGCAGTCGCCAGCCATCCACGCCGAGCCGTCCGTCGGCGCGCCGTTGTAGGTGTAGTGAACGCAATCCTCGGCCCACTCCCAGACATTGCCGTGCATGTCGTACAGGCCGAATGCATTTGCCAGGAATGAACCGACCGGAGCCGTCTGCCGGTTGTCCCATCGGCTGCCGCAGGCGCTACAGTTGGCATTGCCCTTGCCGATCTCGTTGCCCCAGAAATACGCCGTTTGGGTTCCGGCGCGCGCCGTATATTCCCACTCGGCTTCGGTCGGCAGCCGATAGGTCCTGCTGGTCATCCTGGAGAACCACACGACAAAGCGCTGGGCGTCATCCCAGGTGACGTTGATCACCGGCTGCTGACCGCGCCCCCAGCCGCTGTCGCTGACATGCGGGTCGCAATCGCCGTAGGCCACGCATGCGTCCCATTCGTCGAACGTCACCTCGAACTTGGAGATGGCGAAGGGCTTGGCGAAAACGACTTTGTGCTGGGGACCCTCGTCGCTATCGTGTCCCTCTTCAGTGGGGGGCGATCCCATCACGAAGTCGCCGGCCGGGACGACAACCATCTCAGGGCAGTTCTCGGCACATTCCTTGAAAGTCGCGCCCGGCTTCAGCGCCCGCTCGGCCTCTGCGCTCAGTACGTAGGGCACAACCTGCGCCAGCCTGTAGGGGCGCACAATCAGGAACCAATTCGCCTGCTCCTTGAGGTACATCTCGTTGAGCCAGCCACCGACGCCGGTGACGATACCGGCCGAAAGGATGTAAACGAGTGCCCGTCTGCGCCGAGCCAGGCGCCTCGCCCTGCCCTCGCGCATTGCGCTCTGATTGATGAAATCCCGATCGACGACAGGCACGTCTTCACTGCGCTCGGCAAGCCAACTCAGGGCCTGAGGCAGCGCCGCGCCCATCAGCAGCGCGTCGTTCTTCGAACTCTCGGGCGTCGCTTGCCACGCGCGGCGATCGGCTTCGAGCCCGGTTCTCCAGGCCAGAAACTCGCGCTCGGCAGCGATCCAGTCGCGCAGCCTCTCCCAAGAACGAAAGACGGCCTCGTGCGCCACCTCGGCATAGGTTTCGCCAGCCTCCGACGTGGCAGTGACGAGCAAGCGGTTCGGATAATTGGCGAGCTCGGTCACCAGCCGCCATTCCTCGTCCGAGAACTCGGAACGCAGCGCGCGCCGCTTGGTCGGCTCCTCGCCCTCGCGCACGTTGGCAAGCTTCAGCGTGAAAATGCGACGCACCTCGTCCTCGGATTTCGGTTGTGAGGCGAGGAAGGCGTCGGCATGGTCGACCAGGACAGCGCCAAGATTGATGGCCTGCGGCGGCAAGCGCAGCACGCCGTCGCCGCGCGCGACCATCGCGGTCCACATGTCATCGAGCAGATACGACAGCAGCGTCAGCGCGCCGGCATCCCTCGTTGATTCCGACGCGGTCAAATGGGCGATGGACACCGCAAGGTCGGGCCTCTCGAAACGGGCCGAGAGCAGCGCGGCCGGCCGGCTCACCACCTCGCGCAACTGCGTCTCCCGCAGGGGCGGCACGTTGATCTGGCGGTGCGCGGAATAGAGTGCCTCGTCCTTCTGCAATTCGCCAACAAAGTCGGCTCGGATGCTCATCATGACGTGCAGACGCGGGTCGACAATGCCGTCAACCAGTATCTCCGAGAAGCGCCGACGCGCGTGCTCTTCCGCGCGTACGTAAAGCTCCTCGCCCTGATCGATGTAGAGGAAGAATGCCGGCGGCTCGGGTTGGCGCAGCTCGTCGCGGTAGCGCGCGGCAGTCGCGTCCAGAAGATCGCACAAGGTGACTGCTCCGGCGCGGAGCTTGCTCACCCAACTGGACTGGATTTCCGCTCGCCTTGGATCGACCGCGTCGAGCTGCCAGGTCCGAATGAACGGTTCAACGAGCGCTCGCACGGGCGCGATGCCCGGTTTGACTTTGAAGAAGCACCAGCGGCGGGTCTCCTTCAACATTTGCGGCCACGCGCCCGGAGCGTCAGCCGTATCCAGCCAGGCCTGACGCATCAAGGCGGCAATTACACCCGCCTGCGCGAGCGACGACTTGCCGACCCCGGAGTTGCCAACAAGGATCGGCAGCTTGTCGGGCCTGACCGCCAACGCCCGGACCACGTCGACGGTTTCGCGGGACCGGCCAAAGAAGAAGTCCGCATCGGACTCGGTCATGGCGTGAAGGCCGCGGTAGGGCGCGGTGTGTCGCCAGATTTCTCCCGGCGGTGCACCATCGCCGTCCGCCGCGTTCATGATCTGGCCGAGGCTTTGCTCCGATGCCGGATCTGCGGTGATCACCCAGTGCAATTGTCGCAGAAACGGCAGCCCTGGCGCGGTCTGACCATCGAGCAGCACCACCACGACCGGAAAATCATGCTGCTTCACACGGCGGTCGACGGCTTCGTAGTATTCCATCGCCTGCCAGGAGCTGACGCCTTTCTCGCCGACCAGCAGGACGAAGGCGGTCGCCTCGGCGATTTCCCGGGCAAGCTGGGGCAGCCACAAGCCTCCGGCCCGCAGGCTTTTCGGCGCAAAAAAGGTACTTGCGCCCGGGTCCCTGCGCCGGAGCGCCTCTTCGAGGCTCCGCATGAGTCCCGAATCCTGGGAATTGTAACTGAGGAACCAGCGTCGCATTCAAAGCACCGCGTCGGAGCACTCGCCACGCCGAAGGCATCGATCTGCATTTCAGTTGATCGAATTGCACCGATGCCACGGCCAATCAAACAGCGCAGGATACCGGGTTGATGGAGGCACTGAGAGAGGTCAGTCCGGATATATCTCTTCTGGGCAGCCCAACTATCCTTCGTCGGCCGCGCTCCAGGTCGGAAAGACCCGCAAAGATGCAGTCTTACGTGAGCGTGCGGAGTTTTCAGACGGTCCGGAGCTCGACGGCGGATTTCCGCGTCTGCACGGTTCTCAAGAAGGGCGGGATGCGGCAGGCCGCCGAGGCGAGCAACACTACCCCAGCAGCTGATGGCGCGGTGCAGGTGGAATGTCATGCCCAGATCGCGCCTTGGGCCGTCAAGCGGGCTCGAATATTTTCTTGATCTCAGCGCTTGGCGATGCTTTCCCGGTGATATCTTGTTGTGGAGGGACCATGATCAGAGCCGTTCTACTCTCGATCGTCGCTCTTCTGCTCGCCCAATCGTCCATGGCGGCTGATGAAGTCAAACAAAGCCTATTTAACGCCATACCAAATCAGGTGCGTACCGTATTGGGCTGCGACACAAAAATTCGAGGAAATGGCATTGGTCTGGAGGGCAGGGATGGAGAAATGCTCGCAGGCTATTCACCGCCCTCGCTCAAAGGGCGTTCAAAAATTTCAGTCTTTTGGTGCGCATTAGCGGACAACAGATTTTTGCTCGTCTTTGTGCGTGGTGGTCAGTTGATGCATCCGGAATGCTCGCCGGTTTTGCCGTGGCATTATTTTCCGAAGGGACTTTCATCATTGTCTTCCGAGACAGCCCCGTTGGCTCAGTTTGTCTATGTTGATGATCTGAATCGTGGCTGGTTTGACTTCGGTAAAAAAGGTCCTTCTCCCGCAAAGCGTTTCGGTCCATCCGGAGAAAAAACGGTCGGGCCGATTGTTGTCGATGGCGACGATTCTCTTTCAAACGAGTTTTATTGTTACAAAGGTGCGTGGCTGGTTCGAATCCAGGATTAGTCGAGGCCCTCGCTGGTCTGCACCATGACCTGGCGATCAGACCACGGGCATCGCTCAGATTGCCAGGCAGACCGGCCTGACCCGGCAGTGTACCCGGATCAAGGACGACCGTGCAGGTGCTGAGGCTGCCCTGGCTGTCGTGGACTGTGAGGCGCAGCGCCATGGCCTGTCCGAGGCGGGGCGGAGCGCGCCTCCTGGGAGCTGACCAGCACACCGGGGCAAGCCGGGGTGGCTTCCTTCCGGTTCGTGCCCTTCCTGGAGGCGGCAGTTGAACGGTATCCGCCGCCGATTTGCGGTCGCGTCTTGCACCCCCGGCCGATCAACGCTATTCCAGGCGTCCCACGCTCCCTTCGTCTAGCGGTCTAGGACGCGGCCCTCTCAAGGCTGAAACACGGGTTCGATTCCCGTAGGGAGCGCCAGCGACATCTTTACCTCGGCACTCTCAAAAGTTTTGGCTAATCAACAGCTTGTCCTGCCACTGACGGTATCAATCAGTCCCCTATTCGCCCCGCGGCTAGGGCGCGCAGGCCTCCCTCACGCGTCGCGCTGCCCGGGCTACGGCTCGGCCGCGAACTTGAGGCGGCCGGCGGGTTGCAGGGTCTTGAGATCGAAGGTGCGGACCTCGACGCTGCCGCCGGCGTCGATCACGATGGCAATGCGGTCGCCCGCGACCGCGGTGCCGACGATCTTGGCCCCCTTTGGGAGCAGGGCCGTGACGTCGGCGGGGGCGCTTCCCTCGCTGCGAAAAACGCGATAGCCGATCACCCCGATGACGACCGCGATGCCGAGCATGGTGGCGACGCCGGAGATGACCATCAGCCAGCGCATGCGGGCGATAAAGCGCGCATGGGTGCGGTCATCGGCGCGTTCGTAGCCGGGCTCCTCGGCGGGATCGAAGGGCGCTTCGGCGCGATACGGCGAATAGCTCATGGTCGAAACGCCCGATCTGATCGAGACAAAGGTCGAGACAATCCTGGTCGGCGAGGCCGAGGTCGGCGTTCGCCTCGACCGGGTGCTCGCCACCCACGCGACGGCGCTTTCCCGCACCCGGCTCAAGGCCCTCATATTGGCCGGCCGCGTCGCGGTCGGCGGGCGCACGATCCGCGATCCCGGCCACCGCGTCAATGCGGGCGATCGGCTGACCCTCGCGGTGCCGCCGCCCGAGGAGGCCGCGCCGCGCGCCGAGGCGATCCCGCTCGCGATCGTGCACGAGGACGACGACCTCATCGTGATCGACAAGCCCGAGGGCCTGGTGGTCCATCCGGCCGCCGGCAACCGGGGCGGCACGCTGGTCAATGCGCTGATCGCCCATTGCGGCGCAAGCCTGTCGGGCATCGGCGGGGTCAAGCGCCCCGGCATCGTGCACCGGCTCGACAAGGACACCACCGGCCTGATGGTGATCGCGAAGAACGACCGCGCGCACCGCGCGCTCGCCGCACAGTTCGCCGACCATGGGCGCAGCGGGCCGCTGGAGCGCGGCTATCTGGCCTTCGTGTGGGGCGTGCCCGACCGGCCGCGCGGCACCATCGACAAGCCGCTCGGCCGCCACCCCCAGGCGCGCGAGCGCATGGCGGTGCGCGCGGGCGGCCGGACAGCGGTCACGCACTGGGAAGTGCTGGAACGGTATGATGGGGCCGACGGCAAGCCAGTCGCCAGCCTGATCGACTGCCGGCTTGAGACTGGGCGCACCCACCAGATCCGGGTCCACCTCGCGGCGATCGGCCATCCCCTCCTGGGCGACCGCGTTTATGGGGCTGGCTACCGGACCAAGGCCGCCCGGCTGGGACCGGAGGCGCAGGCGGCCCTCCAACATCTTGAAAGACAGGCGCTCCATGCCTACTTGTTGGGGGTCGAACACCCGATCACGGGACAGCATCTGGTCTTTCGATCCGTACTGCCACCCGACCTCGACTTTCTGCGCAGGGCGCTGCGCGGAACGAATCGGCATGCCGCCGGTTGATCCGTTGAAGAGCCCCCAGAGGGTCGGGATTCCTCAAGTCCGACAAGTGGTTAGTCGTTGCATGGGTGCGGTCACGGGGCCGTCACGGCGAAGTGACGGGCGGGACACTATCTTTCGCCCCTTTCGACCGTGTATGTTGCACCTGCGTTCGGGTTTTGCGACGCACACACGGATTGGCGCTGCCGGCTCTGAAGAGCGGTGGCGTATCCCGCCCGCCGCATCCGGGGGCATAACGTAAGGAGGGCGCAAATCATGGCCCGCACCGCAGCACTACCGATATTGACGGCCGAATCCGGCCTCTCCCGCTATCTCGAAGAAATTCGCCGGTTCCCGATGCTGGAGCCGCAGGACGAGTACATGCTCGCCAAGAGCTGGCGCGAGCATGGCGACCGCGAAGCGGCGCACAAGCTCGTCACCAGCCATCTCCGCCTCGTCGCCAAGATCGCCATGGGGTATCGCGGCTACGGCCTGCCGATCTCCGAAGTGATCTCGGAGGGCAATGTGGGCCTGATGCAGGCGGTCAAGCGGTTCGAGCCCGAAAAGGGCTTCCGCCTCGCCACCTATGCGATGTGGTGGATCAAGGCCGCGATCCAGGAATACATCCTGCGCTCCTGGTCGCTGGTGAAGATGGGCACGACCGCGAACCAGAAGAAGCTGTTCTTCAACCTGCGCAAGGCCAAGAGCCGCATCTCGGCGCTCGAAGAGGGCGACCTGCGGCCCGACCAGGTCAAGCTGATCGCCAAGCGGCTCGGCGTCACCGAGCAGGACGTGGTCGACATGAATCGCCGGCTCGGCGGCGACGCCTCGCTCAACACGCCGATCCGCGAAGACGGCGATGCCGGCGAATGGCAGGACTGGCTGGTCGACGATCATGCCAGCCAGGAGTCGACGCTGGCCGACACCGAGGAGCTCGACAACCGCAAGAAGGCGCTCACCGATGCGCTGGGGGTCCTCAACGAGCGCGAGCGCCGCATCTTCGAGGCGCGTCGTCTCGCCGAGGAGCCGATCACGCTTGAGGAGCTCGCCGACGAGTTCCGCGTCTCGCGCGAGCGCGTGCGCCAGATCGAGGTGCGCGCCTTCGAAAAGGTGCAGAAGGCGGTGAAGAACCGTGTCGCCGCCATGGAGACGCCGTCGGCCCTCGCCGCGCAGGCGATGCACTGAGATTGCGGTCTGGCAGGTGGGTTAGCGGCCAGGCCGCGTTACCCACCGAGGCCGGTCGGCCTGCAGCTCAGCCGGTGGGGTACGGCGCTGCACGCCTAACCCACCTACGGCTCAACCTATATTACTGCCTCCAGGCTGCGAACGCGTCGCCGAAGGCCCGCTCGCCCGGGGTGCCCTTCTCGACCGCCAGGATGGCGCGGCGGCCGTCGTTGTAGACGATCGGCACGTCGAACCAGGGCCTGCCCTTGAGCAGTGCAACATTGCGCTGCATCTCGGAATCGACCGCCGAGAGGCCGATCAGGAAATAGCCGTCCGTCACCTTCACGGCGAGCCCGGCGAGCGGCACGCCGCGCGTCTGCTCGGATTCCTTCATCAGCACGCCCGGAACGTTCTGGACGCCGCCATGGGGAAAATCCGCCGGCAGCGTGAACATGACCTCGACCGTATGGCTCGCCGGCAGCGTCTTGTCGGCATTACGCCGCAGCGACCATTTCATGGTCATCTTGCGCTCCGGGATGTCGATGTCGGCGCGTACCACCTTCTCGGCCGGCTGGCCGGCACCAGGCGCCACCATGTCGGTGCGCCAGACGGCCGAGCCGACGAAGCGCTTGCCGGCCGGGTCGTCCGGATCCTCCTCGTAGAGCACGACGCGCTGGGCGACATCGGCGGCGGCCTGCGGCCCCGGCGCGGCGGTGTCGGTCGCGCCGATGCGATCGTTGATCTTCGCCCGCGGCGGCGGCGCGGCCGGCTGCGACGCCGGGGCGGCGGTCTGCGAGAACGGCGACGCGAACCCGCGCACCGCGGCCATCATCGGCTGCCATTTCCAGGCCACGATACCGCCGATCACCGCGATAAGGGCGATGACCGCGAAAACCGCAACCACGGTCCCGCTCAGCCACACCCGTGGCGGCGAGCGCGGAGCCTGCTCCTGTTCCTCCGCGACCCGCGCGTCGGCGCGACGGCGCCCGCGCGTACGGGCTGGCGCGCCATCGAAATCGGCGTGCTGGGGGCCGAAGTCAGGGGGCGGCGGAAAATCGTGCGCCGCGAACTCGTTGGCCCGTCCCGGTTCGGCGCGATGCGCGAGATCGAAATCCTCACGCGGCGGAGCAGTACGTGGCCGCTCGCGTGCCGGCTGGGGGCGCTCGCGCGGAGCGGGCCGCTCGCGCGGCGCAGCCTCGCGCGCCAGCGCATCGCGCGACGGCGGCGGCTGGCGCGGCTCGCGCGGTTCGCGTGCCTGCGCGGGCTCGCGGCGCGCCTCGCGCGACCGGCGCTCGCGCGGACGCAGACCTTCCGGATCCATGCGCGGCTCGAGCCGATCGAACTCCGGACTCGGCGAGGGCATCGCGTTGTAGGCTTCGCGCGCCGAGCGGCTCGCCTGGGCGGTCGCGTCGCCGAGACTCTCGGCGTCGGCGACGTTGCGAAAGTCCCTGATCCCGTCGGTGGACGCCGAGTTGCGGTCCAGCGGGACCGCCGGGCGACGCAGATCGGCAGCGGTGCCCGACAGCGTCGAGTCCGGATCACCGCGATCGTCGTGATCCTTCTGGGCCGCCGGCGTTTCTTCGGCCCTCCGCTCGGACGGCGCAGCCGCCGGTCCGGGCGCGGCTGACTTCGACCCGTCGGCGACGTCGCCGCGATCGGTGCGCCTGCGCTCGGGCGGCGGATCGAAGCGCGACTTGCGCGCCGCCTCCGCCTCGACCTTGCGGATCGCCTCCTCGAGCGCGAGCCGCTCGCGGGTGATGTCCTGCTCGCTCAGGGCCGGGGTCACGCCGCGCAGCTGGCTGACCAGCGCATTGCGCGCGCGCTCATAGAGCGCGCGGCGCGCCTCGCCGGTGCCCTTGTCGAGCCCGGTGACGGCCTTGGCGATCAGTGGGTAGTAGTCGGCCATCAGCGTCCAACGTCTCGCAACAGTTGCGCGGTCATCCCTGCGAAAATCTACCCTTCAAGATTCCCCTCCCCGGTCTGCTCAGGACTCGAACGGATTGTGCACCAGAATTGTGTCCTGCCGTTCCGGGCTCGTCGATAGCAAAGCGACCGGGCAGCCGATCAACTCTTCGATCCGGCGGACGTACTTGATCGCCTGCGCCGGCAGCTCCGCCCAGGAGCGGGCGCGCGCCGTGCGCTCCTGCCAGCCCGCGATCGTCTCGTAGACCGGCTCGACGCGAGCCTGAGCGTGCTCGGCGGCCGGAAGATAGTCGATCTCGCGCCCATCGAGGCGGTAAGCGATGCACACCTTGATCTCGTCGAACCCGTCGAGAATATCCAGTTTCGTTAATGCCAGTCCGTCGATCCCGCTGGTGCGGACCGTTTGCCGCACCAGTACGGCGTCGAACCAGCCGCAGCGACGCGGTCGGCCGGTGACGACGCCGAACTCGTGTCCGCGCTCGCCGAGCGTCCGCCCGATCTCGTTCAGCTGTTCGGTCGGAAACGGCCCCTCGCCGACGCGCGTCGTATAGGCCTTGCAGATTCCCAGCACATAGTCGAGTGAGCTCGGGCCAAGTCCGGCCCCGGTCGCGGCCTGCGCGGCGACTGTATTCGACGACGTCACATAGGGATAAGTACCATGGTCGACGTCGAGCAGCGCCCCCTGCGCGCCTTCGAACAGAATCCGCTTGCCCTCGCGGCGCTTGCGATCGAGCAGCGACCACACCGAGTCCATGAAGGGAAGGACGCGCGGCGCGACGCCGGCGAGCTCCTCGTGCAGCGCGGCAGGCGCGACCTCGGCGAGGCCGAGGCCGCGGCGAAGCGCGTTGTGGTGGGCGAGCAGCCGATCGATCTTCGGCTTGAGCGCCGGAATGTCGGCGAGGTCCATCAATCGAATGGCCCGGCGGCCGACCTTGTCCTCGTAGGCGGGGCCGATGCCGCGCCGCGTGGTGCCGATCCGCGAGATGGAATTGGAGGATTCGCGGATGGCGTCGAGCTCCTGATGCAAGGGGAGGATCAGCACCGCGTTCTCGGCAATGCGCAGGCTGTCGGGCGTGACGGTCACGCCCTGCGCCGCGAGCCCGTCGATCTCCTTGCACAGCGCGTGCGGGTCGAGCACCACGCCATTGCCGATGACCGACAGCTTGCCGGCCCGCACCACGCCGGAGGGCAACAGCGAAAGCTTGTAGGTGACGCCGTCGATCACCAGCGTGTGGCCCGCATTGTGACCGCCCTGGAAGCGCACGACGATGTCCGCCTGCTCGGAGAGCCAGTCGACGATCTTGCCCTTCCCTTCGTCACCCCATTGGGATCCGACCACCACCACATTCGCCATAAACTTCCCTTCCCGCCCCGCGTCACCAAAAAGTCCAGACAAATGAAGTGCATAGATCGGGACGCCGCGGGCATAAAGGATGCCGCAAGCCAACGCAAGGCAACAACTAGGACCTGGACGGCGCTTGGTTGATATCCGTCGAGCAATCGCCGAGGCCCCATGGTAGCCGATTCTAACCCCATGAAAAGCCGGCCAATTCCGTTTTCTCTAGGACGCCAGCACGGCAGAACGGGGGCAGCCTGTTGAGGAGCAATGGCGGATCGCGAATGCGGACGCTAGTGTCCGATTCCGATTCGCAAATCCGTATTTGCCGCAAAATATGTGCGAACTTCGGATTCGCGGCACAAAAGCGTTGGCGGGCCACGGTTCCCCTTGCGCGAGCTCGCCCTGCCGATGCGTCAGTTCGACCGCCCCTATCTCCTGCTCACCCTCGCGTCGCTGTTCTGGGCCGGCAACACGATCGTCGGACGCGCAAGCGTCGACCTCGTCGCGCCCGCGACCCTGACGCTGGTGCGCTGGGCTCTCGCCTGCGCGGTGGTGCTGCCGATCGCGCTGCCGCACGTTCAGCGCGACTGGGCCGCGATCCGGCAGAACCTCGCCGCCATCGTGCTGCTCGCGCTGATCGGCAGCGCCGGCTACAACGTGATCGCGTACCTGGCGCTGCATTACACGCAGGCGATCAACTCGCTGTTGCTGCAATCGGTCGCACCGCTGTTCGTCGCCGTCTGGAGCTTCGTCCTCTTTCGCGACCGGCTGACGCTGGTGCAGGCCGCCGGCATCACGATCTCGATGACGGGCGCGCTGGTGATCGTGGGCCGCGGCGACCTCGGCGTGCTGGCGCGCCTCGAATTCAACGTCGGCGACCTGATGATCCTCGGGGCGCTCGTCTTCTACGCGCTCTACACCGCGCTGCTGCGCGTGCGGCCGGCCATGCATCCGCTCGCATTCCTTGCCTCCATCATCGCGGCGAGCGCCGCCCTGATGGTGCTGCCGGCCGGCCTCGAGGTCGCGACCGGACACGTACCGGCGCTCACGCCCGGCACCTTCGCGGCGTTCGGCTATCTGGCGATCTTTCCTTCAGTGCTCGCCTATTTCTGCCTCAACCGCGGCATCGAGCTGATCGGCGCCAACCGCGCGGCGCCGTTCATCCATCTGATGCCGGTGTTCGGCTCGCTTCTCGCGATCGTCTTCCTGGGCGAACGCCCGCAGCCGTTTCACGCGGTGGGCTATGCGCTGGTACTGATGGGCGTGGTGATGGCGGCGAGGCAGTGAGGAAAGGGGTGCGGTGGCTCTCGTATTTCCAACGTCATGGCCGGGCTTGTCCGGACAAGCCCGGCCATGACGGAGGCTGGCGTTTGCGCCCTCGCTCATGACTGCGCACCTACGACTGCCCCTGCCCGTACGCGACCGCCTTCCCGGCCGGCCAGCGCACCGACCAGCCGAATATGATCTCGCGCTTCTCGCCGGCGGCCGCGTCGAAGGTCCAGGCCATCACACCGCGCCGGCTGCGGGCGTCGCGCTCAGTCGGCGGCGTGGTCGTGGACAGCATCTCGACCTTGACGTCCTCGACCTCGCTCACCGGCAGCTGGTCCTCGAGCGCGACCCGGATCGGACCGACGTGGCCGTTGCGCACGGTGAGCTTGAACTCGCGCTCGTCAGTCTTCGCGGTCGAGAGCAGCCCGGCCGAGCCTTCGCTCCTGCGCACCGTGATGCGCTCGACCCTGACCTGGTCGTCGACCCCGAAGCCGAGCCGAACCGGCTCGTCCTTGGCGGCGAGCGCCATCTGGCCACGGCCGACGAAGACGCCGTCGCGATAGAGTGCGATGCGGCCGGGCAGCAGCGGCGCCTCCTCGGCGTGCCTGAAGCCCGCTTCCAGATAGGCCGCGAGGTCCAGGGCGGGCGTCGCGCGGACCAGCAGCTTCGGCGCGACCGTCGCAGTCGAGATGCGGAAGCTTTTCGCACCTTCATTGGTTGCCACGCTGATGCGGCCGGGCACGCGAAAGACGGCCTGGAAGCCGCCGGTCTCGAGCGTCGCGTTGAACTGCTCGGCCGGACGGATCTTCGCCTCGTCGGCCGCACGGAGGTCGCTGTCTCCCCCGCCGAACCGAAAGTTGCCACGGAGGGCGGGCTGGTCGGCCCGCTCCTGCTCCAGCTTGTCTTCGTCGCGCCGCAGGACGCGCGCGGTGGACGAGGCGGCCTGCGCCGGCTGCGCCAGCGGCTCGAAGAAGCGCACCACCATCGGCACGAGTTCTGGCGCGCTGCCGCCCTTGGCGGTGCGCACCGTCGAGACCGCGAGCGCGACGTCGGTCCAATCCTCGCCGGTCGCCTGCACGATCTCGGCGCGCCGCACCAGCTCGAGCGACGGCTTGCGGTCGCTACCGCCGGAATCGAGCCGCGCGTCGTAGAGCGGCGCCCAGCGCGCGCCCGGCACCGTGTAGGTGACGCGGAAGGTCGCCGAGGCCGCCGCATCCGATGACAGATCGATCCGCACCTCCATCTTGCGCGGCGGATTGGCTGTGCGCTGCGCCTCGAGCCGCGCGAGCTCGCGGTCGATCTCGCGCTGCCGGACCTTTGCGGCGCGGATGGCCGCATCGGCGTTTGCGACCTCGTCGGCGACCGCCGCGAAGGCCGCCCGCCATTCGGCGAGCGGGCGGGCCTCGCCCTTCCCGCCGAGGCCGGCCGGGGCGGTCTCGGCGAAGCGCTGGGCGAACTTCTTCTCGGCTGCTGCGGCGGTGATCTTGTCGTCGAGCGTGCCGCGCTCGTCCCTCAGGGCCTCGATCCGGCTCTCGATCTCGGGCGCGACGCGCGGCGGCTCGGCGCGCGGCGGGCGCGCATCGATCGCGCCGATCATCAGTCGCGCGCCGCCCTCCCCTTCGACGTGCAGCGAGGACGGATCGAGCGTCGGCGGAAAATCGACGGCGCGCAGCACGCTGTCGCCGGCCGGAACGTCGATGCGGATGACGCGGGTGACGGCGGCGCCGTCCGGATAGACCGTGACCGCGTCGATCACAGAATTGACCTCAAGGTCGGCGGCACCGGCAGTCGTCGCGACGAGCGCGGCACATGACGCAATGAATGCAAGCTTGATGCGGCGCATGGGGATTCCCTCTGTGGCGCGCGATGCAATGTCGCGCGCGCGAAGGAACCTGCGAAATTCCGGTGCCGCTATGACGCGGCCGCGGCGAATTCGCGGCCGGCGGTCCCGCTTTCGTGAAACCGGGCGATGTCCGAATTCACCGCCGCGCCGCGCATCCCCTCAGAACTTCAGCGGCCGCGCCTGCTGCACCTGCGGCAGCGCCCGCACCTTGGCGAGCACGTCGGCAGGAAGCTCGCCGTCGATCTCGATCAGGGCTATGGCGTTGCCGCCGGGCGCCTCGCGGCCGACATGGAAGGTCGCGATGTTGATGCCGGCGTCGCCGAGCGTCGAGGAGAAGCGGCCGATGAAACCCGGCTTGTCGAGATTGGTGATGTAGATCATCGAGGGCCCGAACTCGGCGTCCATGCGGATGCCCTTGATGTTGACGATGCGCGGGCGGCCGTCGGCGAACACGGTACCCGAGACGCCGCGGGTCTGCTTCTCGGTCACGACCGTCACGGTGATCAGGCTGTCGTAGTCGCCCGCCGCCTCGCGCGTGATCTCCTCGATCAAGATGCCGCGGTCCTTGGCGACGATCGGCGCCGAGACGACGTTCACGTCCTGCAGCATCGGGCGCAGCAGGCCGGCGACCGCCGCCGAGGTCAGCGCCTTGGTGTTCATCTGCGCAACCGCACCGTCATAGGCGATCTGCACCTTCTTCAGGCCCGTCTCGGTGAGCTGGCCCGCGAACGAGCCGAGCTTCTCGGCGAGCGAGATGAACGGCTTGAGGCGCGGCGCCTCCTCGGCCGTGATCGAGGGGAAGTTCACCGCGTTGGAGATGGCGCCGCGCAGCAGGTAATCGGACATCTGCTCGGCGACCTGCAACGCCACGTTCTCCTGCGCCTCGGTGGTGGAGGCGCCGAGATGCGGCGTGCACACCACGTGCGGGTGACCGAACAGCGGGTTCTGCGTGGCCGGCTCCTCGACGAACACGTCGAAGGCGGCGCCGGCGACCCGCCCGGAGTTGAGCGCTGCCCGCAGCGCCTCCTCGTCGACCAGACCGCCGCGCGCGCAGTTGATAATGCGCACGCCCTTCTTCATCGACGCGATTG
>Ga0126384_10000868_pt1 | contig 17447 bp, 15 predicted proteins | sample PanSoiMetPlot_36_FD_92543 | JGI IMG/M metagenome (GOLD analysis project Ga0126384, IMG submission 92543) | Tropical forest soil microbial communities from Panama - MetaG Plot_36 | ecosystem: Environmental > Terrestrial > Soil > Tropical forest > Bulk soil | place: Panama | collected 2016-02-17 | reverse complement strand
TGCGCACCGAACGTCCAGAAGCTGACGAGCACCGCGATCAGCAGCGCAACATCTGTGTTGCCGATGAAGTGCAGCAGATCATTCGCGAGCGTCTTCGGCGTGGTGACAAGATCGGCCCAACTGCCGATCAGCATCAGGAAGATCGGCAGCAGGATGGTGAACAGTGTGAGATTAAAGCTTGGCAGATCGCGCCGTGCGGCAGTTTCGAGAAATTGCGCGGCGATAGGATTCTCGCCTTCGATGCGAATTCGCGGAGCGACAAGCCTCGCATACAGTGGCCCGGCGACGATCGCAGTGGGAATGCCAACCAGCAGCGCCCAAAAGACAGTGCGCCCAATGTCGGCATTGTAAGCAGCAACTGCCAGCAAAGTTGCTGGATGCGGTGGGACCAATCCGTGGACCACTGAGAGTCCGGCGACCATCGGCAGTCCGACCATGACCATTGAAGTGCCGGTCCGCTTCGCAACGTTGAAGGCGATAGGAATCAGCAGAACGAATCCTACTTCGAAAAAAACCGGCAATCCGACCAGGAGCCCGACCACCATCATCGCCCAATGAATGTTCTTTTCTCCGGCTATGTTGATTAGCGTGAGCGCGATGCGCTCGGCTCCGCCCGACTCAGCCATCATCTTTCCCAACATGGTTCCGAGCGCAACCACGATTGCGATATGGCCAAGCGTGCCACCCACGCCGGTCTCGAACGATTTGACGATCGTCGAAAGCGGCATGCCGCTGCCCGCGGCAAGGGCGAGCGAAACCGTCATTAGCGCGATGAAGGGATTCAGCTTGAATCGCGCGATCAGGAGGATGAGTACGACAATCGCTCCCAACGCAAGAAGCAGCAGGAAGGTGCCGTGGTGGTCAGTCATTGATTAGTCGGTCAGTTGAAGCAAGTGTTAATCATTTCGACAGGTTCTTGAAGGCGATACCTTCGATCTCGATTTTGCAATCCACCACCATGCTGGAGACGACAGTTGCGCGAGCTGGAGGATTGGCGCCGAAGTACTCGCGAAAGACGTCGTTGAATGCCTGAAAGTCGCGTGGATCGTCGAGCCAGACTCCGCAGCGCACCAGGTGTTCAGGACCATAGCCTGCTTCTTTGAGGACCGCCAGAAGATTCTTGATCGCCTGATGAGCCTGGGTAGTGATGTTTCCCTCGACGAGCTGCCCATTCAAGATTGGGACCTGCCCAGAAATGTAAAGCCAGCCATCCGCTTCCACTGCGCGAGCAAAAGGCAGGTGCTGGCCTCCGGGACCTTTGCCGCCTTCAGTGCCATACCGTTTGATGATCATGCCGGAATCTCCCAATATGAATCCGAGATAGCTGGAACTGTCATCCTGAGGCCTGATGTTGGCCGAAGGACCTCCCGTGAACGTTTCAAACTGCGTCGCTGTGTCCAGGCTTTTTGGCCCAAGTTCTCGTGAAAAAGCCAAGATGCTGCATTCGTGTCCCAGTCATCGCGGGAGATCCTTCGGCCAACACCGGGCCTCAGGATGACATATGCATTTCAGTTTCTCTCTCGCGACAAGAATTGTCCGCCTCGCCGCCCCGTGTATGATCCCTCTCGGTAAGAGAGAACACCATTGACCCAAACGGCTTCGATTCCAACTGATGGACTCACCGGAACTGTGAAGGTAGCCGTATCGAGAATTCTTGTAGCGTCGAAGAGTACCAAATCGGCCAGATAGCCTTCCTGTATCCGCCCTCGACTCTGTAAGCGAAAGGTTTCAGCCGGAAGACTTGTCATTTTTCGAATAGCTTCTGCCACAGAAAACAATCGCAGGTCGCGACTGTATCGACCGAGGACGCGAGGAAACGTTCCCCAAAGCCGCGGATGAGGCAGCGGATCATTCGGCAGCCCGTCCGACCCGATCATCGTGGCGGGATTCCGGAGGATCGCGCGCATATCGTCTTCAGATATGGAGTGATAGATTGCACCTGCCGGTTCCAGCCTTCTTGCCGCTTCAAGTTGGCTAACTCCCCACGTCGCAGCAATGTCAGCGAGATTCTGTCCGGTGAAGTCGGGATGCGATTTAGACCACGTGATGGTGATAGTCACTCGCTCGTCCACCTGCCTGAGATCGAGCGTGCTCGAGCTGGCGGCGTAGGGATAGCAATCGCAGCCGACAGCCTGGTTTGCTCTCGCCAATTCGAGCGACTGCAGGACTTCGGGGCTGCGTCCCCAGTTGTCGACGCCTGCGCATTTCAGATGAGAAACGATGACCGGCACTCTGGCTTTCTGCCCAACCTGAAACGCCTCGTCCATTGCGGGCAGTACGTGGTCAGTTTCGCTGCGCAGGTGCGTTGTATAAACCGCTCCGGTACCCGTCAAAACCTCAGTCAGTCTCTGCACTTCTTCGACAGAAGCGGAGTTCGCCGACAGATAAGCTAATCCCGTGCTCAAACCAATCGCGCCGTGATCGAGAGCCTCCCCAAGCTCCTTCTGCATGGCCGCAATCTCACTAGCACTGGCTGCGCGGTCCAAGCGATCCAGATGGTTGTTCCGCAGCGCCGTGTGGCCGACAAGCGCCGCGACATTTACCGTCGGCTTGGCCGACGCAACCGCGGATGCATACTCGGCAAAGGTGGGATAATGAAACGCGTCTTCCTCCCCAAGCAAGTTCATCGGATCAGGAAATCCGCGAGACAATCGCACCGGCGCAGCACTGATACCGCAATTCCCAACGATCACGGTGGTGACGCCCTGGGACAATTTGGGAAGCATCTCGGGCGCGCGGATCACACAGAGGTCGTCGTGAGTGTGAACATCGATAAAGCCGGGGGCAAGCACATGGGCGTTGCCATCCAGCGTTTCTGCGGCAGAATACCCGCTCAAATCGCCGATAGCCTGTATACGTCCATCCGAGATCGCTACAGCCCCATGAAGCGGCTCGCTGCCGCTTCCGTCCAGGATTTGTACATTACGGATCAGCGTGTCGCAGGTAGGCAAGTCATCTCCAGGAAGACGAATGCTTTTGAATTATTTACTATCAGTCGGCGGAGTGAAGCGCGCCAGTGGCTCAGTCTGTGATATGGCAAGGTGAAAGCCAATGAATCATACAAAGGATCGCGTGCAATATCCATTAGCAACGGAAGACTTGAACCTGGTTCACCCATTGAATAAGGGCCTTAGTGCGATTAGCGGGCCGGTGGCCTCGGCCGACATTCCCAAACTTGGATGGAACTTACTGCGCGAAGACCTGAGCCTGCCAACAGCAGTGCTCTACGAAGAGAAGTTGCAACACAACTTGAAGTGGATGCAATCGGTTGCAAGTGCTTATTGCGCGAAGCTGGCGCCGCACGGGAAAACGACCATGGCTCCGAAGCTGTTTGCGCGGCAGATACAGGCTGGGGCCTGGGGCATCACGCTGGCCACTGCTCATCAGACACTTGTGGCTTACTCGCACGGTGTGCGTCGCGTGCTCATGGCCAACGAGCTTGTCGGCCGACAGAACCTCGAGATCGTTAGCCGCCTTCTGGAAGACGACGAGTTCGAATACTTCTGTCTAGTGGATTCTGCGGCACAGGTTGAAATGCTGGGAAGTTTTTTCAAACCGCGCGGACAACGACTGAATGTTCTGCTCGAGGTAGGCGCCGAGGATGGACGAACCGGAGTTCGCGATCAGGAACAACTTCAGGCGACGACTGCTGCTCTCGCGAGATGGAAGGGTCAGCTTCGCCTCTGTGGCGTGGAAGTATACGAGGGCGTGTTGAACGACGAAGCCGCGATTCGCCGGTTACTGGAGAGCGCAGTCGAAGTAGCCCGCCAACTCTCACGAGAAAATCGTTTCGATCGTCGTCCGGTGATTCTTACCGGCGCCGGTTCTGCCTGGTATGACGTAGTGGCTGAGATATTCAGGAACGCAGATATCGGTCAGGAGAAGGACGTGATACTACGACCGGGATCTTACGTGACCTACGATGTCGGCGCCTACCGCGCCGCTCAGCAGCGCATTCTCAAGAGCAGTACCGTGGCCCGAAATATGGGATCGAACCTGGACCCGGCGTTGCAAGTATGGGGCTACGTACAATCAGTGCCAGAAAGGGAAAAAGCGATTATCAACTTTGGACGGCGCGATGTCGCGTTCGATGCAGGTCTGCCAACTCCAGCGGTCCACTTCCGGCCCGGCGGAGGCGAACCAGTCGCCGCTCCCGAAGCCTGGAAGTTGACTCGCATCATGGACCAGCACTCCTTTCTGCATTTCGCAGGCGGAATCGACATTTGCGTCGGCGACATGATTGGTTTTGACATCTCGCATCCGTGCACGACGTTCGATAAGTGGCGGTATTTGCCGGTGTTGGATTCGGAATATCGAGTGATTGATGTTGTGCAGACGTTCTTTTGAAAAATTACCTGTTCATCGCATGAGCCCGCCTTTTATTAGACTGTCATCTATTAGACTGTCATCCCTGCGGCGCGAGGGATGACGGTAAAGGAGGGATGAAGCCAATAAATTGAATGACCACAATAGTAGGACTGCTTGTCCTGGTGTTTCCCATATCGGCTATGAGCGCGACACGAGACACCCAGAAGGGCGATTACCTGCTGTTCGTCGGCACTTACACTGCAAGAGGCAGCAAGGGAGTCTATGCGTACCGTTTCTCGGCACCCTCGAAAGAACTGATTCCTCTCGGCCTCGTTGCAGAGACTCCCAACCCCTCGTTTCTGGCTATCGATCCGACTGGCCGCTTCCTCTACGCAGTTAACGAACTGGAGAAATACCAAGGAGAGGCCAGCGGCTCGGTCAGTGCGTTCGCGATTGATAAGAAGAGCGGCAAGCTGTCGCTGCTGAACCAAGTCTCATCGCGAGGCCTCGACCCCTGCTACGTGTCATTAGATCAATCAGGGAGATACGTGCTGGTTGCGAACTACGGGAGCGGAAGCGTCGCGGCATTTCCTCTGTTGAAAGATGGCAGCCTGGGCGAAGCCGCCAGCTTTGTCCAGCATTCTGGCACTGGACCAGATCGGGAGAGGCAGGAAGGACCACACGCGCACTGGGTCGGCGTCATGCCTGACAACCACTTTGCTATGGCAGTAGATCTCGGGATCGATGAAGTACTCGTGTATCGCTTGAATGACAAAAACGGCAGCCTCTCGGCCAATGATCCCGCATTTGTGAAACTGGAGCCGGGCTCAGGGCCGCGTCATCTCGACTGTCATCCAAATAGCAGGTTCGTCTATGTAATTAGCGAGCTGCAGTCCAAAATCAATGTGTTTTCATACGATGCGCAACGAGGCGCGCTGCAGCCGCTGCAGAGCATTGCAACGGTTCCGAAGGAGTTTTCCGGGACGAACTATCCAGCGGAGATTCGGGTCCATCCGAACGGTAAATTTCTTTTCGCGTCGAATCGCGGTCACGACAGCGTCGCAGCGTTTTCTATCGACCAGAAGAAAGGAACGCTGAGCCCTGTCGGACACTTTTCCACTCATGGCAAAAATCCGCGCAATTTCGAGATCGATCCGAGCGGCTCGCACCTCTTCGTAGCGAATCAGGAGAGCGGAAACATCGTGATCTTTGAGATTGACCAGTCGACAGGCAAGCTCAAGTCCACTGGTCAGGTTCTCCACGTCGATTCGCCGGTGTGCCTCAAGTTCCTGGCGGTGAGCGGGACCAAAAAGCCCTGATCACTCCTTGAGAAGGTCATCGCCGAGTTCGTTGCCCGAATCACCCAGGATTTTCTTCGCTGAGGTGTCGTCTTTTTTCGTTACTTTCCGCTTTACCAAGTAGACGAAAGTAACTTGTGTAACTGGCCGACCTGCTAGCATCCGCTTCCCCCAGCAAGGCAGTTCTCGCACTCATCGTCCAAAAAACATACGAAGAAAGAATAGGAGAAAGACTCGTGTCAAGAAGTGTGTCAAAGCTGTTGATGCTGATGATGCTAATGGGCTCACTGCAGGTCTTCGCAGCAAACAACAAGAATCCGGACGAGACTGTTCTGATCAATCAAACCAGCGTTCAGGATGCTGGCGGTTTTCCATTCAAAATCACGGCGCCCGGAAGTTATAAGCTGGTCGGCAATCTTGTTGTTCCAGTGAACACCACCGGAATCCTGGTGCAATCGAATGACGTTACCCTCGATCTCAATGGCTTCAGCATTACGGGAGGGATCGTTTGCGACAACGTAGGGGACACTTGCGCGCCGCCCCCGGCGCGCGATACCAGCGGTGTTGAAGCAATCCTCGGAGTTGTGGGCGGGCAGCCCGCCAACATTTTCGGCGTCACCATCAAGAATGGCCACGTCCGCGGATTCACAAACGGGATTCTGACGTTTGGGGGAGTTGTCGAAGAGATTACAGCCCAAGGCAATCTTACTGGAATCTTCGCCTTTGACGCGGTAGTTCGAAAGAACGACGCTTCTCGAAATCACGTGGATGGCATTGCGTGCAATCAGTGCGTTGTTACGGAGAACGTCGCGGTCTTCAATCAGAGCAACCAGTTCCATCTGGTGTTTGGGGGAGTCTTCGCCAGTAACACAGCGGTTGGAGCCGGTCTCGGGGTTAACAATAGTAATGAAGTAATCTCGCTAAACAACAATTCCTGTAACGGTACTCGTTGCTGATCTAAGCATCACTCGTGCAGGTTGTAAATTCCAGCCGTCGCGCTTTGTTCGGCGCAGGCTTCTTCCCACCCTCTCGCTTGAGAGGGTGGGAATTTTGGTTGTGCGTTGAGTTCTCCACGCATTGCTCCGATTCCTAGTGGATCGAATCTGAGATCAACACGCGGTTGTGGTCGAGCAGATCGCCGGTAGAATGATCAACCGCGGCCAGAGCGAGCTGATATCCGATCTGCGCCTGAAGATAACTCTGCTGAGCTTGCTGAACGGTATTTTGCGCGTCGAGAACAAAAAAGATCGTCTCAGCTCCGAGTTCGTATTTGCGCTGGTCGGCAGCAAGAGTTTTCTTGGCTAGGTCGAGCGACTGAGCCGCCGCAGTCAGGGACAGTTTGCTCTCCTCAAGCTGATGAACCGCGTTGCGCACTTCCTGGGAGATGGCTTGCTGGCGCGAACGCAGCGTGTACAGGTCTCCGCGCTTAGCAACTAGCGCGGTTCCGAGATCCGCTTGAGCCTGATGGTTCCTGATCGGCAGGCGTAGATTCAGACCGACACTGTAGGTTGGAAATCCGAATCCGCCGACTTGGTCGAGCGCGTCGAGGAGGCCGCCGCGTGAGACGATGACGGGCGTGGAGCCGGAGTTGTCGATCAAATTCCCACCAATTCCGTTCGACGTGTAGTTCCCAGTCAAATTTAAGTCGGGCTGCATATTGTTGTGCGCGATGTAAACGCTGGTGTCGTCAATGGCGAGCTGCTGCTTGATGGCCTCCAACTCTGGACGCTTACTCATTGCCATCTCAATGGCAGTGGCGATGTCCTGGCTGACCAGCTCGCCCGAAACTTCGGCGGTCTGGGTGAGATCGAAGTCCAGGGCTCCGGCGCGAGAATCGAGTTCAGCGCCAATCGTGCGGCGTAATTGATCTTCGAGGGGCTTGATCGCGTATTCCGCTTGAATCAGCTGCAGACGCCGCTGCGCGACGGTTGATTCGGAGCGATAGATATCCAGCGGAGAGAGCGCGCCGAGTTCGAGCGCGCGCTTATCGTGCTTGTAGGATTCCTCGGCCAAATGCAGCGAATCCTGCACGACCGCCAGGTTCTTCTGCGCTTGAACGAGGGCCCAATACTGATTGATCACTGCGAGAATCGAATCGTTGAGCTGCGCCTCGAAGCTAGCTCGAGATTGCTTGACGTTGCGTTGCGCAATGATGATGGGACCGTGATTCACGACGTAGCCACGGCCACGCAAAAAGCGCTGTCCTACGGTGAAAGTTGCACCTGACGTAAACGAAGGATTAAAAAGCGAAAAGCTGCTATTCGAAGTAGCGCGACTGGTTGTGAAGCTAATCGTGTAGCTCGTGCCGGTTTGGAGCAGATGGTTGTAGGCGAAAACAGTTTGCTGCTGTAGCTGGCTCAGAGTCCTGGCACCCTGGAGTGCGGAGGTTGTAGGTTGCGTGGATCGTTGTGGTGTAAAGCCGGCAGTGAACAAAGGATCGAATGGCGAATAGGCGCGATCGATCCCAAATGGCGTTTGGTCCATCTGAGCTTGTCCAACGCGGACTTCGGTGTTATTGAGCAGCATTAGTCGGATGGCATCCTGAAGGCCAAGTCGCAGCTTGCCGTTGACGACGTATTCATCGAGAGACTGGGGCCCAGGAAGCTGCGTCATGACGTGCGGAAAGCTAAAGGTCTGGCGGAAGTATTCCGGACTAGGAAATGTTTGGGCGACGAGAGGGGCACAAATTATCATCGCGAAATACACGCAGCGCTTGACTAGAGATTTCATTTACGAGTATCCAACGAATAGAGTGTCGGGATCACGAGGTGAGAACTACTCATACCGAATCGCCTCTACCGGATCGAGCTTGGCAGCCTTCATTGCCGGATATAGACCGAAAATCAAGCCGACCGAAACCGAGAAAGCAAAAGATAAGACGATCGAGGGAAGGCTCGTGACCGTTGACCAGCCTGCAAGCACGGCGATCGTCTTCGACATCGTCATTCCCAAGACGATACCGAGCATTCCGCCGACGAACGAAATCAAAACAGCTTCCACGAGGAACTGACGAACAACATCGCTGCGACGCGCTCCAATCGCCCTACGCACACCGATTTCGCGTGTGCGCTCGAGGATGTTGGCGAGCATAATGTTCATGATTCCGATCCCGCCCACCAGCAGCGAGATCGACGCAATGGCGACCATCACCAAATTGAAGACGCGCTGAGTTCGTTTTTGTTCGGCTAATAATTCCGCGGGGACCAGGATGCTGTAATCATTTTTTCCATGATGGGAAACGTTGAGAACGCCGCGCACCATCTCCGCCGTGCCGGGGCTGGCTTCTGCCGATGCGAGCTGAAGGTAAATGCCGTCGATTTCGTCCTTCATGAAGCTGCGCGTATCCTCCAAGCGCAGCATCGCAGTGGCCAGCGGAACGTAGATCAGATTATTGACGTCCTGAGAGGAGACGCCTTCCACACCTGCGCCAGGAGTCATCTGCGGACTGACCACTCCGATTATGTGCAGCCACTGTTCATTGACTTTGATGTACTTGCCGACAGCTGCTTCCTGCGCAAAGAGTGCTGATCGCGCTGCCTCACCCAGCACCGCCACGGGCGCGGCGGAGTCGGTTTCATGGTTGTCAAAGAAGCGCCCAGCGACGATTCGCAATCCGGCGATCTTTTGGTAGTTGGCGGCAATTCCGTAAACGACGGGCAGATCTCCCTGCGGCTTAGGCAGCACTTTCGTGGGAATGAAGCGTTTGCGGGGCGTGGCCTCCACAACATCATTGGCAGTTGCCTTAATCAGGCGAAAGTCCTGAAGCGTCAGGCCGGGCGAGGTCTTGCGAGCCTCTTGAAGGTCCTGCCATGAGTTGGCTTCGTGTGCCTCGACGATCAAGTTGCGGACGCCTAGTTGCTCGATGAATGCCATCGCCTGCTGGCGCGCTCCGGCTCCAATCGAGAGCATGGCGATCACAGCGGCTACTCCGAAGATCATCCCCAGCATCGTGAGCAAGGAGCGCAGCTTGTGCAGCAGGAGATTCTGAAATCCGAGTCCAATATCGGGAAAATAGCGAGCCTTGAACTGCTCCAGGTTGGACAGCGAGAAGGCCGGAGCGTTCATCGCATCGCTCCAGTTGCGAGCGCTGAAGTAGCCTTGGCGCCAGACTTCTGCTTTCCGGTGGGATTGATGACGGCCACTTCTGTTCCTTCGCTGAGGCCCTCAATTACGATGCGGCTCTCGGTTCGATATTTCACCTTGACCTGCGTGGGATCGAAATCGCTGCCGCGTTTGACATAAACGATCGGCTTTCCCTCTTTGTCGAAGAGGGATTGCGCAGGCAGATATAGGACATCGCGTAACTTTGCTCCGTGAACCTTTACCAGCGCTGATATGCCGGGGCGCAGGTTGGGAGAGTTCTCCTCCAGGCGGAAGCTGGCAGGGAACTTGGCTTGCGAGTTGGCACTCCAGAAGTCGCGCGAGGCGAGTCCGGCAACGGTTTTCACCTTCGCCGCCAGAACTTCGCCGGGATGAGCGTCGATTTGGACCTCGGCGCTTTCATTCGGTGCGATATTTGAGCGATCTGTCTCGCTAACCTTGGCCTGCACTTCCATTTGGCTCACATCCATGACCTCGGCTAGTAGACGCCCAGGCTGCACAAGGTCTCCTGCCCGATACTCCTGTAGAACCATTCCGGGAGAGAAGAATCCGCCGGTAGAGTCTCGATTCTCTTTGCCCGCGACGATGCCATCGAGAGTCGACTTCAAGGTCATGTTGTCGATGTTGTGCTGAGCAACTTGCATAGCCAGCCGGGCAGCGTTGCGCTTTTCTACGAGGACGTTGATGCCGGCTTCACCGGAGGTCGCACGGGACTTCACATCCTGTTCCAGTTGCGCAAGCTTGCGGCGGGCTTCTTCGAGGGCGAGATTGTTCTTCTGTGCGTCGATAGAGCTTACGAGTTCATTGCGTCCAACTTCGAGCTCTGCGCGGCGAACGTCGAAGCGCGCTGTCAGCAGATCCGTTTCGTCTTTTGCTGCCTGCACAGCAGCATCGGCCTTTGCCTTAAGGATGTCCTGCTCAGCTTGACGTAATTGCGATTCACTCTGCTCGAAGTTGTACTCCTGCTCGCTGGGATCGAACTGAATGATCGTCTCTCCAGCTTTCACGGCCGTCCCAGTGGGCAGCATCGATACGATCTGCAGCGTGCCGCTTACCGACGGGGCAATCAGCGTCGCGCTGCGTGGCGCCCGTAGTTCCCCTGTAGTGAAGACGTCAACCTGAAGATCGCCGCGTTCTACGCGTGCTGTAGGAATCGGGACTTCTTTGGAAGACAAGTTGCGCGCCGCGCTCAAAACACCTTTCACGCTGAGCACTGCGACCAGAAGGGCGACTGCGGAGACGATGATTCGGCTTTTCTTTTTCATTTGCTCGAAGTCACCTCGGTCGGATCTTTAAGGGCTACGCGCTCTCCCGGCTTTACTCCATCAATGATTTGGACTATCTCACCGCTGCGCCGTCCGATCTTCACTGGACGCTGAGCAAAGTTTCGGCCATCTTCTACATACACAACCGTCGAGCCATTTCTGGCGAACAGTGCCTGTGTCGGGATCAGAACTGAATCGGGAATCGTGCTCACGGCGATCCGTGCATTCGCCTTCATTCCCGGCTTAATTCGCGGATCGGTGTGATCAATCTTGAGATCGAGGGTGAAGTTCTTCATTGGCGGCCAGCTCGAGAAGTCCAGCTTGGCCAGCGTGCTGATATCGCGGACACGACCAACAAAGTCTGCGTCCGGAACCGCGTCGATATGAACATTCGCCGATTGATCAGCCTTCAGCTTGCCGCGATCGGCCTCCTCAACGCGGGCCTCAAAACGAATTGAGCTCAGATCGGGAATTTCTGCGATGCCGGCCCCGGGCCACGCACGATCGCCTTCACGAAAGTCTGGTGCATTGCCGCCGAACATCGTGGCACGGAAATTCGGGAGCACCGTGACCACTCCATCTCCGGGCGCGCGTAACGTGAGGGACGCGATCTGATGCTCTGCCAATTTCACGTCGAACAGAGCCTTGTCGCGCTTCTTTCTCTTCTGCGCAATGTCGGCCGCTGAGCCCAGTTTTCCGGAATCGAGCTTTGCTTGCGCCGCGCGGAGCTTCTCCTGCGAGGAGGCGAGTGTGAGTTTGTTCTTCTCGCCGTCGATTTCCGACAATATCTCCGCCTTGCTCGCATCAAGACGCGAGCTCTCCACGGTGTATTTGGCGGCGAGCGAATCGGTTAGATTCTGCTCCTGCGTCATGTGCTCTTGAGCTTCTTGTTGGCGAATCTCGGCCTCGGCTGACGCCAGGTCAGTGCGCTTCTGTTCGAGTGTTCGTTGGAGAGTGGTGGTATCGAACAGCGCAACGACATCCCCAGCCTTGACGGATTGCCCGGTCTTCGCCAGCTTGACGATCTGTAGATCACCCGAAGCGGATGGCGCTGTCAGAGTCTTGGATTGCCGGGCTTTGATTTCTCCCCGGATCGAAAGGTACTCCACAAATTCCCCGCGTCTTACTTCGGCGGTCGGCACCGCGCTTGGGGAAGCGTGTGAGGAGCGCACGCTGAAGAAGATGACGGCGGCAACTATGAGAACAAAGAGGGTTACCAATTGCCAGCGCGGCTTGATGAATTTCTTGATCATCGATTGACGTTGCTCAGCAGCTTCGTGCCTTCCATAATCCCGGATACGACGGCTTCGTTGTCGCTCTCATCACTGACCTGAACCGGCTTCTTTTCGTAAGTAGATCCGTCCTCCACCATCACGTAATGACCGTTGCCCGAGGAGATAAGAGCGGCGCGCGGCACGGTCAGCGCATTTGGCGTCCGCTGCAGTTCCACGTCCAACGAGGCGGAAAGATCAGGCATAAGCCGGCTGTCGGATCCCGAAATGGAAAAAATAACGTTGAATGACCGAACTCTGTCGGAGAGTCCGCTGGTGACGCCGATCGCAGCGATGCGGTCAACTTTTCCGCTGAACGACAAATCCGGATATGCGTCGAGGCCAACGCGAACTGGTTGTCCAGCGCGAAGCAGCGATACATCCGCCTGATTCACACGAGCCCGCACCTGCATCGCTCCAGGATTCACGATCTGCATGAACGGAACTCCGGCGCGGACCTCGTCGCCCTCCTGCACCTCTCCCATCTGGCCGCCCTTCCAGATGGGGTTCAGCACGACAATGCCATCGATCGGAGCGTGAATCTCAAGGCGTGCCGTGTTCTTACGGGCATATTCCATCGCTGCGCGAGCCCGATCGCGCTGAATCTCGAGTGACTTTACCTCTGCCTGCGCAGCCTGCCGTTTGAGATCAAACGTCTTGCGGAGTTGCGTATATGTGGATTTTGCCTGTTCGTAAGCGAGGTTGTTCTTCTCGGCGTCGATTTTGGAGAGGATTTCGTTGCGTCTGACTTCGGCTGCAGCCGAGTTCATGGCGTTCTCGGCCTGACGCAAATCGCTCTCATCAGCGGCGCGTGCTGTCGCCTGATCGGCCTTCTTCTTATTGATCTGCTCCACCAGATCGACATAGGTGGCTTCCTGGTCCAGCGCGTTCTTGATCTGCTGCTGCTGATCGAACTGGACCAGCAGGTCGCCTTTGTTTACATGGCTGCCGCTTGCTGCCAGTTTAGTGATGATCAGAGATCCCATTCCGGGACCTGATAAGCGCGGTGGAGCGATTGCCAGAAAGGTTATGGCCTCGACGGTGCCATTAAGCCGTATGCTGCGGACGAAGTCCGTTCGCTTTACAGTTGATACCGATGCCTGGACACTGGCCTGTGTTCGGGAAGATTTGAGTCCTCGCCGGATGAGAACAGTAGCAACCGTCACTATCACTAGAGCAACGACTACAAGCAACCGGGTTCGGTGATGCTTTGGCGGTGAAGGAACGACTTGAAGCTGAGCAGGCGATTCAGCTTGTTCGGCAGCCGGTACTTCGAGTAGGTCCTTCAAAGGTAGGGCCCGCCATCTGCGCTGGTAATCCAGAGACTAGCGCCAGTATCTTAGCTTTTTTTTGGACGAACGATACTATCGAGAGTTAGCACTATTTCAGTAGCCGAATCAGGTCGTGTTCAACCAAGCTATGAACGAGGACTATTGTGGGAACTTGCGGCCTAAATTTGAATATTTGCTTTCAAGACAGGCTGCCTAATTGGGTTACTTGGAAGCCTCGAGCATATTGGCCATCAGCAGTTTGGTAACACTGTTTGAGTTCCTGCCGGTGCGGCCGCGGAGGTCGTGTAATCCTCCTCCATCATGGCTAAAGTTACTTGGCAGTAATCTTCAGGTTGGAAAAATAGCCCTCGGTGCCGGGGCCGACCCACAATGCGACTCCTCCTTGCTTCGGCTCGAGTTTCATATCGTTGACGATGAGGCAGGGTTGCTCGGCCCCGTGCACATAAAGACGTGCTTTGCCGCCTTCTACTTCAATCTTGTACTTAGTCCAGACACCAGGCTCCAGATCAACGTAGGACTCATACTTTTCCGGAGCTTCCTTTCGAGAGCGGGCAAAGTCAAAATCCGGACTGGAGCTGTATTGAGTCGAGTGATTTCGCCTGATCTGATCATCGGCTCGGCCGTTGGTGGGTCTCAGATAAATGTATTCGTGCTTTCCGTCATCCTGGAGGCGAAACGCGATGCCGATAAACCCGCGCGCACCTTCGCCGGCGCCCGCGGCTGGTTTGCCCGCCAGATCTACTTCGATCGTGCCATCTTTGAATGACGCGCCCTTGATCACCGCGTAAGAAGTGTCGTTGGTGGCCTGTGGAGCGGCAATTACCTGTACTGCGGTCCGGCCTTTGTAGTTGGTTTGTGCAATCGATACGTTCTTGCCTGCGAGTCGATCGACACTCTGACCTGCCAGCGGAAGGGTGAGGAGCGCCAATAAAGCAGCGCGGATCAGCGTGAATGAGTGAGTCACGAGCGAGTCCTCCGGCCCAATAGACGGAGATCCGCCCAATTAGTGAGGTCCCCAAGCCACAGCGCCAATCTTCTTGCGCCTACCTCGGCCAGAGCAGGCTAAACGTTTCCGCCGTTAGCAGTGCGTAGAACAAAGCATCGAAAAGGTGCTTGAATGTTACTCCCCAGGTTTGGCCTTTCCAGATTGAATCCTGGAACTGACCGAAGCCGTAGGCCAGAAATGCTGCGACGGCGAAGAAGTGGAATACGTGGTGGTGGTGTTCGCCCGGATGGAGGACGGTGACAGAGAAGCAGCCGATTACGACACTAATCAGCAGGCACAGACCGAACCAGAGTCCGAGGTACTTGCCCATCGCCGGCTGTCCGCTGGGAAAGATGGTGATCAAGCCGACGGGTCCGCGTTTGAACTTCTCGATGACCTCGGGCGACTTCATGTCTTTGTGCGTGCAATGCGGGATGTGATAGACCGGCCCGGGAGTAACGCCGGCTGCGCGCAAGGCGTCGCTCACCTTCTCTTCGTCGGGAAGCTTGCGGTAATCGCTTCTATGGTACGGAAGCACCATGTGCATGATCGAGCTGGCGACGAACACAATGACTGCCGCGAGCAGAATGGGAAGCCACAACGCCGTGATAGGGACCATTATCTCTCCTGGAACAAAAAGGTGTGCCCGAAATGGTCGGCTGAATTGTTACTTGGTGTGACCGCGCTAATTCTAACCTTCAGTGGCTGGCAGTCAAGAACCTTCTCCACCACCGACAGGTTTGACTTCCTCGGGGCTCGGATCGGAACGACCTTCCCGCATGTTTCGGTACAGAAGAACGTGACCGACAACCAGGATCAGGATTCCACTAGCGAATCCGGTAACAGAGACGGTTTGGATGGAACGGATGCGCGATGCGTCCCCATTTGATGCGGTTTCCAACTTACCTTTTGCCAATCCGAAAAGGTACGCATGCTGCGTGGAAACCAGGAATCCCAGCGTGATGAGAAGATACGCGACGAGGTTCATGGCGAAACGTTTCATAGAGACTCCATTTAGGACCGATCTGCTGTGCTGCGAGGTAAGCCAATTTAATATCGGCTGATGCGGACGTCGACTGTAAAAGACTTGAGTTTTTGGAAAAAGCAGCTTGATCGTGTGCCGGACTCCGTATGGGAAAACACTGAACTGGAAACCCTCGTTTTGGCTGAAAACGGGTTGGAAGAGGTTCCCGAACAAATTGGAACTTTAAAGAAGCTCCGCATGCTTGACCTTGGGCACAATATCTTGACGAGCGTTCCTGAGTCGCTTGGCGATCTCGATGGGCTCGCGGATTTCCTTTATCTCCACGACAACCGCTTGACCTCATTACCCGTCTCGGTGAGCAAGTTGACCAAGCTGCGCTATCTAAATATCAGCAAAAACCAATTCAGGACGCTGCCTGAAGCTATTACAGAAATGGAGAACTTGATCGAGCTTCGTGTAGAGGGCAATCCTCTGACCTCAATTCCCGATTCGATCAATCGCCTGTCAAGGTTGCGAGAGTTGCATTTGCGGAACAATCAGCTAAGCTCGTTGCCGAATTCGATTGCCGAGCTTCGCGAACTGCGTCTCATTGACCTTCGTTCGAATCCGTTGCTCTTGTTGCCCGCGGGCATCGCCTCGCTTCCTCGATTGGAAAAGCTGGATTTGCGCTGGGTGGAGACTCTGAAATTCGCGGAATGGAGCTTCGAGTTGGAGAAACGCGGCTGCTTGGTGTATCGCTGATTCCGCTGTCAGCTCGCCTTGCACGTGCCTACGATCAGCGTGATGTCATCCTGCTGCTCGCTTGGACAGAAGTGTCTGATGTCCGCAAGGATCGCTTCCATGCTCTCCTTTGGCGGGAGCTGGCGATGGCGTCTCAGCACTTCGACCAGATGCCCTTCTCCGAACTCCTCTCCATCTCCATTGCAGGATTCGGTTATGCCGTCGGTATAGAGTGCAAAGGTGTCTCCGGGGAGGAGCTGGCATTCGCCGATCGCGCAGTCCCATAACGGGAACATACCCAACACTGTGCTCGTAGAATCAAGCTTGTCGATGGAGTCGTCTGCACGGAGAACCACTCCGGGTAGATGACCGCAATTGGCATAGCGCATACGTCCCGCTCGGTCGTCGTACTCGCCGAAGAACAGCGTGGCGTAGACGCTTTCGACCGTATTGGCGTAGAAGAGCTCATTTACCTGACGGAGCAGCCTCTCCGGTTGCTCAAGTGCGATTGCACACTGGCTTCGCAGATTGGCTTGCAGGTTCGCCATCAGTAGAGCGGCGGCCATGCCTTTGCCGGCGACGTCGGCTATGACAAGTCCGAGACGATCCTGGCCGAGATTGAGGAAGTCGTAATAGTCGCCGCCGACCGAACGCGCTTGCAGACACGTGCCGGCATAGTCCAGCGTCTTGAGTTTTGGCTGTGCCTGGGGGAAGAGGCGTGACTGAAATTGCTTTGCAATCTCGAGTTCCTGTGCGGCGCGGCGCTCAGCTTCGAGCTTCGCCTCGTTTGCTCGCCGCTGCTTCTCGATCGCCCGGCTTACCTCGTCGATGCTTACAAGTGCGAAGGAGTTTCCATCAATGTCCTCGAAGCGTGTGAAGACTCCGCCCCAGATGGGTTTTTGTTCGTTCATCGAGGCCAGTTCAGGGTTCGGGTTTGCCAGGTCGTACTGAACGCGACGGAGGCGCGGGGTAAAGCGGAAGCGTACTCCGCGAGCGCTCCACTCCACGTACTTTGCCGCCGCGTCCTCGGTCACCAACACGATCTCAGTAGAGCGTCCGACGAGTTTGAACTCTTCAGAATCGGGTTCCGGGGCGATAAGCGAGAGCACTGCCGAGCCATCAGGCGGTGAGACCGCTACCCATCGCTGACCAGATTGCAAGCGGGCATCAAAGGCGAGTTCGAATCCAAGTTTATCCACATAGAAGCGCACGCTGCGATCCT
>Ga0126384_10000867_pt1 | contig 17451 bp, 10 predicted proteins | sample PanSoiMetPlot_36_FD_92543 | JGI IMG/M metagenome (GOLD analysis project Ga0126384, IMG submission 92543) | Tropical forest soil microbial communities from Panama - MetaG Plot_36 | ecosystem: Environmental > Terrestrial > Soil > Tropical forest > Bulk soil | place: Panama | collected 2016-02-17 | reverse complement strand
GACCTCCAGCAAAGAACGCCCGTCCGTAAATCCCCGGTTCGTTGACCGCGAATTATCGATTGGATTTGGGTTAAGAATTAGCGGTGCGGCAACGGTGCTTGTGAAGGAGAACCGTACTTCCGGGTTGGGCCCAATCACCAACGAGCAATGTGGTTTCCCACAAGTCCGGATTGTGAGTTGACTTGAGGTTAGGACCATCCGCAGATTACGCAGATTACACAGACAAAGAAGGCAGAGAGCTGAGGGATGGGCGCTGAGCGCAAGACGTCGAGCCTTTCGTCATAGTTCTTAGCTCTGCTCTTCACCTATCACCACACACCTTGCTCTCAGCCCTCAGCTCTCGGCCTTTTTTGTCTGTGTAATCTGCGTAATCTGTGGATGGTGTCTGTTTGCTGCACAGTCTACTTTGCGTCTTCGTAGGCGTGCTTGAGGTCGGTGTAGAAAAGGTCGGCGAGATGAATGTAGCCGGGTGTGGTCAGGTGAACCTGATCCGCTTGGGCGAGCCCACGGGTCCGCCATGCGTTCATAGAACCCGGACCACCCATTGCGGCATAGGAACTCCAAAATGCGGCATTGTTCGCGATCGCTGCGCGTCGTTCGGCGTCAACCACGAAAGCCATTCGTTTGGCCGCCATCGGCAAGTCCGCGCGATCCGGTGGTCCAAAGATCAGTACAGACGCCTGCGGGGCCGCATCACGCAAGCGACGTAGAATCCTGCCAAGCAGCTGTTCATACATCAGCGGAGACCAGTCTGCATCTCCGGCCTCATTCGTTCCAAAAGCAATGATGATAAGATTCGGTTTTCGCTCTGCGATCACTCCCTTAAATGCTTCCGGATTCCAGCCAAGCATGCGTGACGCGCGCGCTCCGTTGACTCCGAACACGTCATAAGCAACTCCGGCATTAAGACGCTCTCCCACGAACCCCAGCAACCTCACCTTCCCGGGTGTCAGAGTCCGAACCTGCAGTTGTTGCGTCATCAAGCCAGGTTCGTCACAAGAAAAATGACCGAGCCGTGCGACCCGTGCGGCCAGTGAGATTGGCGCATCCAGCACCGAACTCCCGTTCATTTCAATGTCGATGCTGCCTCCGCCTGGTTGCAGCACATAGTAGATCTCGAAATGATTGGATACAGTTTCAAACCAGACCCTTTCGTTAGGAAGCGAAGTACCCAAGGCAATTCCTGCCGGCCCGTAAATGTAATCAGGAGCAATTCGGCCGCCGATCCCTTCGACGATCCAACCAGACGAAGCACCGCTGGTTACACCGCGACGACGCGTGCTCATCGGATTATTTGGCACCAGGAACCCGGGACCGCCGTCGCCAAAATCAGCCTGGAATCTGCGCCGGATCTGTGCGGTGAGTACATCGGCCGCGGTGTGCGAATCGCCAAACTGCATGATGCGCAGCGGCTCTAATCTGCGGCCGGAGCTAGTGGCTCTGAGCGCCGCGAAGAAAGACCTGAGCGCTGCCGGATTCTCAATACCTCTGGCGCGAAGCGCTGGTCTTTGCGCTGTTGCCGGTAGTGTTAAGAATAAGAGAAGGATAAGAATGGACAGTCTGATATTGATCGTCGCCATGCGGGCCCATCATCGTGAGCCTGTGAAGAGGCGTCAACCGTGCTTTCGGCGCGCGTGACCTGTGGGATTCCTCATTGATCTGAGAACGACCAGCTAAACCTCAACTTCATATCCAGCATTGATCCATGCGCTGGTGCCGCCGGCTACATTCAACAGATCGCTGTAACCTAGTTGTTGCAGCAAGCTTGTGGCGGCGCTCGAGCGGTAACCTCCGGCACAAATCACTGCTGTGGTCCTGGCTGGATCGAGAGCTAACTCTTCCAGGTGCGGATTGAATGTTCCGAGCGGAACATGTTGAGCTCGCGGGACGTGTCCATTCTTGTACTCTGGCGGCCTGCGAACGTCGATAACCTGCAAGTCCGGTCGCTGCTTGATCAGATCATTCAACTCGCCAACTGTGATCTGCGGCACAAATGCAAGCTCAGCGCCGGCTTTCGACCATTCCGAGATGCCGCCGCGCAGGTAGCCACGCACATCTTCGATGCCAACGCGCGCCAGCCTCACTACTGCTTCATCAACTTTCTCTTCCGACTCAGCCACAATCACAACTGGAGACTGCAGCGGGATCAAGCCGCCGGCCCAGCTTGCGAATTGTCCTGACAAACCGATGTTCAGCGATCCAGGCACATGGCCGGCGCCAAAATCCGCCGCCGAGCGCACGTCAAGCACTATATAAGGCAAACTGTCAGTTTGCGTTTGATCCAGCAATTCTCTCAGTTGTGAAGCCATCAGCGGTTCCGGTCTCCTCAGCGTCTCTAAAGGCTGCGCTCCTCCGCGATTAATCTCCGCGTCGCGTGGAAAGTACACCGGAGCCTCCGGCAAGTCTGTGGTCATCATGGCCACAAACTGATCTCTCGACATCGGCTGCAACGCATAGTTGAAGCGGCGCTGTTGGCCAATGGTTGATGAAGTCTCGCTGGATAGGTTGCGGCCGCACATCGAACCGGCGCCGTGAGCTGGATAAACTTCAACCGCGTCATCGAGCTTGAGCAGTTTCTGATGCAGACTGTCGTACATCATTGCTGCCATCGCCTGAGGTGTGTAGCCCACGCCACCCGCCAGATCAGGGCGTCCCACATCGCCAATAAACAGTGTGTCTCCGGTGAGAACTTTTTGTGGCTTGTCGGAAAGCCTCGGATCGATCACTAACAGGCAAATACTCTCCGGAGTATGACCAGGAGTTTCAAGCACTCGCAGACGAACCTCACCGATCTTGATTTCGTCTCCATCTGAAGCCGCCACATGGGGAAGCGTAGCGCCGGCCGCTTTCCCAAAAACAATCTGGGCGCCAGTTCGCTCAGCTAACTCGCGATGGCCGCTTACAAAGTCGGCATGAACGTGAGTCTCAATGATGTACTTGATCTTTAAACCTTGAGCCTCGGCTTCCTGTATGTACTGATCGACATCGCGCTGCGGATCTACAACCGCAGCGTCACCAGCCGAGCCTATCAGATAAGACGCGTGGGCGAGACAACCAAGATAGAATTGCTTGAAGTACATGTCTTACTCTCTTTCTTATTCGTGCTCTGGCAATTTGTAGAACTCTCGAGCAGGCTTGAGTGGACGCAACATCCAGTATGGACGCCTGGTGCGGTCAGGTGAGTGCTGGTCCGCCGGTCGTGTCATGGCCAGCCATTGGCGGTACACCTCTCGCGATTTATTGGTATCCACATAGATATCGCCTGGCTTGTCGTCCGGCTTGGCTTTCTGCACACGCACCGCCTGATGCCAGCAATGCATTCCGGAAATCGGATCGGGATGAACCGGAAAAGTCAGATTCTGATGGATGCCCGCGTCTTTCCACCAAATACGCAACGTATCGTCATCCCCGGAGGCGAACGGCTCAATTCCCTTTTCGCGCTTCAGTCTCCACTCACTGCCGTCGTGGTCCAGCTTAACGGTAGCCATCATTTGCTTCTGTCCGTCGTCACCTAACTTCCAACGGCCCATGTGATGACTGCAAGCAACAACATCGGGGCGAATGCCCTCGGTTACCCAGGCCGGCACAACAAAATAGCCAATCTCTGTCTCGACACGAAGCAGATCGCCAGTTCGTACCTCTAGTTTTGCAGCGAACGACGGATGGATCCAGAGCGGATTTGTATGCGCGATCTCGTCGAGCCACTTTGCATTGGCGCTGCGAGTGTGGATCTGAATGGGCAGCCGGAATGTGGAAATCAGGACGGTCTGGTCTTTTTCGAGGTTGTCGGGATGAACATGACTCTTCATATAAGTGGGAACAGCGTATTCAGGCCAGCCCCATTCCCACATCGTTTTCGAAAAAAACTCGAGTCGACCGCTCGGTGTCGGAAATCCACGCTTGATCTCCCCGTCAACATTAACCCCTACAAGCCGGCGACCTGCGTCATCGCCGTCAGGCGTCGGTAAGGGCACCATATTTGGACCAGCGGGCTTCACAGTCTTCGTAAAAACTCGTCCGAGTTTGTCCTGCCGCGCGTCTTCCAGCTCCGTATCCGGTACGTCCTCTTCATAAAGCGCGCCAGTCTTCCGTCGTACTTCATAAGCGCCGTAACGTCTCATGAATTGGAGAGGCGTCAAATTCTCTGCGGCAGCTTTTTCGACCAGGCCTGGCAGTGAGTTTTCGAAGATCCATTCGTAGTATTCGTCAACGCTCAGCCTTGTTCCCGGATATTTCCTCGACTCCGCAAACTGCCGGATGCCGAGACTGCCATCAGGGTCGATGCGCCACGTAAGCTCGAGCCAGAACTCGTTCTCTTCCCATACCTCACCTGGATTCACTTCCCGTGTGTCTTTGACCTCCTCGCCGAGCCGCTGGCGCGCGGCTTTCAAGACCGGCTGGCGAAAACCAATCCACTGAGCATCATGAGTTTCGTAAGAATGAATATCATGGCGCTCGGATCCAAGCCCCATCGGCAAAATGTAATCGGCAAAATAGGCAGTCTCACTCCAGGTCGGCGTCAAGGCAACGTGACATCCTACAAGCTCTTGATCGGTGAGAGCCTGGATCCAGGAGAAACCGTCGGGATTGGTCCATACCGGGTTGTATACGCGAGTGAAATAGACGTCGAGTTTTGCTCGTCCATCCAGCAATAGGTGTGGCAGCAAAAATGACATCTCGTTCATAGAAAGGGGATACTCGCGCGGCCAGGTGATTTCATTCCACATCTTTGGATGTGGCGGCGTATAGATTGGCCGCGGCACGAATTTATTCCAGGCGTTCGGGAAGACGCCTCCTTCCGTGGCGATGGCACCGAGCAAGGCATTCAGCATGAAGAGCGCTCGCGCCACTGACCAGCCACCGCTAACAGCCGAGGACACGCTGCGCCAATTGTGGCTGCTGAATCGCGTTCCAGCCGTAGCAACCACTTCGGCGATCTGTTGAAGAACATCAGCCGCAACTCCGGACTCTGCTGCTGCAAATTCGAAGGTGTACTCCTTGTAGAGTTCCTTGATGATTTCTTCGAATTCCTCGAAGGTCCGCGGTTCCGTTTCTGTATCAAGGGACTCAGGGTTGAGATCCTCGCCCAGATACTCCTGCCAGTTCCACCAGCGCCTGACAAAGTCGCGATTGTACAGGTCGTTCTGAATTAGATAATTCGCAATCGCAAGCAGAATAGCTGCCTCCGATCCGGGAATCGGAGAGATGAAGTAGTCAGCGTGCGTAGCGGTGTTCGATAAGCGAGTGTCGAACACGATTAACTTCGCACCGTTAGCTTTGCCGTCGATCACACGTTGCGCGTGCGGATTGAAGTAATGCCCCGATTCCAGGTGGGCGCTGATTAGCAGAATGACCTTAGCGTTGGCATGGTCCGGGCTCGGGCGATCCAAACCCATCCACAGCTGATAGCCTTCGCGACTCCCAGACGAGCAAATATTGGTGTGCGAGTTGTGGCCGTCGATACCCCAGGCGGCAAGGATTCGCTCCGTAAAACCGTCCTCACCGGGGCGGCCGACGTGATACATGATTTCCTGTCGCCGGTTATCAACGATGGCTTTGCGGATGCGAGCCGCTATGTCGTTGAGCGCCTGGTCCCAACTAATTTGCTCCCACTTGCCGGCGCCGCGGCTTCCGGCTCGCTTCAACGGGTAAAGAATGCGATCCGGATCCTGAATCTGATTGAGCGTCGCCGGGCCTTTCGCACAGTTGCGTCCACGTGAGCCGGGATGTTCCGGATTGCCTTCGAACTTCTGAATCTCGCCCGTAGCTTTGTCAATGTAGGCAAGGAGACCGCAGGCCGACTCGCAATTGAAACAAGTCGTCGGCAGGAGTTGGTAGTGACGCTCCTTCCGTTTGGGCCATGCTTTGGAATCGAGTTCGGTCCAATCATCCCAGCGCTCTTTAGGAGGAAACGCTGCGAGATGACTGCAGCTCGGTCCGGGATAGAAGGTTTCGCTGTTATCGTTCTCGTTCTTCAAAGGGAACTCATTTTGCCATGGAGTGCTGGTTTTTTCTTACAATCTGTCTACCCAGTAATTCGGCTCGCGACTAAAATGCATCACTGCCAATATTTCAATCTCATTTTCATGAAGACGCTAAACAACGCCGTAAGGAAATCGCTTCATTCGACAGCGCCTGGTTGACGGTGACAATTTTGGACAGGCGTTAGGAAAGCTTAGGATCTGCGAAACCAGCTTTCCAAATTCTTCAATGAATGTATCTCCAAGGTGAGGCCGAACTTCATCGTAATATCTCACCGCGTCCTCAAATTCCTGCTGAGCGTGAGCCTCGAAATAAAGATTCATGACTTAACACGGGAACGCAGCTTCGCCATAACTTCTTCGCCTGGGATCAGCTTAGCCCGGCCCTCATCGACTGCGCGTGCTCTGCGCTCTGCCTCTTCGGCCCAAATAGCATCGATTCGCTTCTGGCTTTCATCCTGAAGGCTCTCAAGTAAATGATCTGCCAGCATTGCCCTCGCGCCGGGTGAAAGTGACAGTGCTGCTGTCAAAACCTCATCGAAATTGTCTGACATAATTCACTCCTTAAACTCTAAACCCAAGCATTATCGCACTCGCGACGCGATAAGGTCAGGCTACTATGCCAGCGGCACGGACTGGCCGGCTTGAACGTAAGCGCTCTCGAAAAGCATCATTCCGATTAGCGCAATCGGCACAGCGCCGATGCCGAACGATGGGGCCAGTACCTCAAACGCCGCCAGGGCCGCCAACAGTCCGCCCAGTAACGACGTCGAGACGCCGATCCAAAAGTCATGCCTGAAGCGCCCACTTACCATCTCCCAAACCGCTACGCGAGCGTGCGCCGTCGGATGAGAGAGTGAAACCTCGCCCCAGATCATCAGCAAGTGAATTAACGAAGTAATCGCGAGTGTCGATAGCAGAGGGCTCACCGCTGCCGGTTCTAACCACGCTGCAAATGGAAGTAACGAAGCAGAACCAAGCAACAGGGCCTGCAGCAAAAGATGCGGCGGTAACAATGGGTTTTGCCACATGTCGCGCGCCTTCGCCTGTGCAAAGAGATAAGCTGTATAGACCGCCGTCAACACTGCCAGTGGAATGCCTGCAAGCGTTAACCAGGTCAACAGACTCGCCGCCCACGCAGCAACGCCGGCAGGAAAACTGATGAGGTTGTCCGATTGCGCTGGCCTCCGACCGACAATGCCAACAATGAAATGCACCAGCAGCACCAGAGAGTATCCGGCGATGATGAATGCGCCCTTTACCAACCAGCTCTTCCATTGGGGTCGAGTAAAAATCAAATGAAAACGTTCCGGATGCTCGAGATCCCAGATTAAAAGCCCGCCCGTAATTCCGAGCAGTGCGCCTGACAAAACCGGAGCAACCCAGATAAATAATGGGCTGAGATTTGCGGTTATGAAGCCACACAACATCAGGATAGCGGCGACAAGGTACGCGCCTGCGGCTATCCCCTTGGTCCATGTGTACAAACTGACGCGCCAGTCCCATGGAATCGTGTGCGGCACGTCATAACTCAGTAACGCAGCTGCTGAAGAGTTATTAAACTGCGGATTGCCAGAGACCACGTGTTCTGTTGAGATCTTTTGCTCACTCCACATAAAAAGCCCGCCATCGGGCCGCCGCGCCGCCAGCGGATCGAGCGTCGCCTGATGAGCACCTTTGTAAAAGAGCTTCGGCAGCGTCTCCTTTTCGGGCCGCCTAACGCTTACCGGCTCACGATTGACGATGCGCGCTACCTTTGAGTTGGCGTCATTCAGATCACCTACGAGGATTGCTTCGGTGGGACAGACAATTACGCAAGCGGGCTCCAAACCAACATCGATGCGATGCGCACAGAAATTACACTTCTCAGCCGAGTGATCTTCCGGATTGATAAAGATCGCGTCATAAGGACATGCCGCCATGCAGGCTTTGCAGCCGATGCAGATCGACTTATCGAAATCCACAATCCCATCGGCACGCTTGAACATCGCCGTGGTGGGGCACGCTGTGACACAAGGTGCATGCGCGCATTGATTGCAGCGTGTGACCTGGTGAGCACGACGGGTCTGCGGAAACTCGCCAATATCGACATGCTTTACATAAGTGCGCGTGACTGAAATCGGCACCACATTTTCCGACTTGCAGGCCGTCGTGCAGGCGTGGCAGCCAATGCAGCGAGTATGGTCGATGACCTTGGCCCATTTGACTTGGGATGCTGACTCGGTCATAAGTTCACGGCTATTCGGGTTTTGTATGATGGTTAGTGCTGCAAGACTATATCACGCCACGCGGCAATGAAAATATGCCGCGTGGAGTCAGCCCCCCTCTCAGCCTACCAGGTTAGTTCGTTGAGTAATTGACAAAGCGGTTTTGATCCGTTAACAAACTACGTAGGCTGTTCGGCAAGCTGTCTGCGCCGGCCATCCTTAAGATTATTGATAGTTCGAATCAACTTCCGCGCGGCTGGTAACACGAACCCATGCGCGCTCTCTGGAGGTTTCATGCGTCTTTTTCGTTTGATTGCCGCATTGGTGCTTGCCATCGCTGTGTTGGCTGGTTGCAACTCGAAGGATAGAAGCAAAGTGGCGAGCACAGGTCCCGCGCCCACCCCATCCTTGCTGGCTGACGATAATGTTCGTCGCATCACACCCGCTGAACTTAAGGGTGAGATGGCGAAGAACGATGTCGTGCTGATCGACGTCCGTAACGACGTCGCCTACAAGGCCGGTCACATAAAAGGCGCTCGGCTGATACCTTCAACGGAGATACTGGCTCACCTCAATGAGCTGCCACGTGACAAGATGATTGTCACGTATTGCTCTTGACCGTCCGAACACACGTCCGCCAGTTCGGTGGCCAATCTCAAGACAAAAGGTTTCGAAAACGCAGCGGCGGTTCGCGGTGGTTACGCAGCCATGGTTGGTGAAGGCTTCGAAGTAGCTACCGGAATGAGTCCCAACGGCGACTCGCATTAAGAACAACGTGGCAACAGGCGTTTAGAGTTCAATCTTTTAGATTGCGTTCTTTCGAGGCCGGCAATCTAAAGAGCCTGTTGCCACGTTTTACGTCTGCGGGACGGGAACGGTGATACGTGCGCCCAACGGCGTGAGCACGCGGGCTGACGGCACACACAAAACCGGGCACGGAGAGTTGCGAACAACGCGCTCGATTTCAGCGCCCAGCACGGGCGTCCCACCAAACAGGGAGGCGTGAATGTTCGTTCCAATGACGATCAAGTCCGCCGATTCTTCCGCTGCCAGTTTAACGATCGCTTCATAGGGCCGGCCTTCGGCGATGTGCGGAATTGCCGGGCGGTCTGCCTCACGTCTCAATAACGCCATCTTGTCCTGCACGTACTTCCTCAACTGTGACAGCGCATTTAAACCACCCTCAGGAAATAGCACTGAAAACTGGTCCATAAAATCGACGATAACATAAACCATGTGCAGCTCAGCGCCCGTACGATTAGCGAGTTGATGGGCCACCTGTGTCGCTGCTGCCGAAGAAGGCCGGAAGTTCGTCGCCAGCAACATCCGCTTAAGGTGAATTTCTGAATACGTGCCACAATGCTCAACAAAGTCATGCTGCGATGGACGAATCGTCAGCACCGGGCAAGGCGCTTCAGCGATAATCTCTTCCGCGGTCGATCCCCACAACGCCCGTGACAGACCCTTGCGTCCGTGCGTTACAACCGTCACGAGATCAATATCATAGTCACGAACCGCGCGAGCAATTTCCGCAGCAGGCTCGCCTTCAACTATTACTGGTTCGATTTCAATTCCGTTGAGAAGCGGATCTGACAGCAACTCGCTGAGCTGCACACGGAGTGCCAGCAGCGAGCGATTCTCCTGTTCAGCGAAGTAGTTTTCGGACAATGTCAGCAGGTTCTTCGGAACACTGGCGTTTTGCACACTGAACAGCACTATGCGACCTCCGCCACTTCGTGCGAAGGCAGCGGCATACTTCAACGCCACCCGTGCGTGCGGCGTAAAGTCGGTAGGGAAAAGAATGTTTCTAAATGGATACACGTCCCAGAGAGTCCACTGTCAGTTGTCTGCCGTTTGTACTCTGTACTTTGATCTGCAATTACCTGATTTTGCGAATTAGTAGAGGCGGGGGGCTCCGCCGCCGGAGTCTAGCAAGGCAATACTTAAAAGGCAAAAACCTGTAACACAAACTGTTAGTTTGCGCGAACAGGCCAGGACCGCCGCGCGGTAGCGGGTGGGTCTCCCGATTGTGGATTGTTGATTGCGGATTGCGGATTCGGATCGTGGGGTGCGTTCTGTGCTTGGATTCCGCAATCAACAATCCGCAATCCGCAATCGTTGACCCACCCCGCTACCCGCGGTGGTCCTGACCTGTTCATTTGCTTATTCTTAACGCCTGTCACGATGTTGCTTTTACGCTTTACCTTTGTCGCCTTTCCGTGCCAAACTCCGCAGCAATATTCTCACGGGGCCACAAGCGCATTAAGAACTTCAACTTAATTTGGAGGCGACCTTGCTTCGAGGAATCTTTCGCACAAAGAATCTGGATGACATTCTGGCCGCAGCCCAGGAAGAGGGCCACAAGCTAAAACGGACCCTTGGATCGATCAACATAACTCTGTTGGGCATCGGCGCGATCATCGGCGCCGGGATCTTCGCGACTGTCGGTACAGCGGCGGCAGGCGATGCCTCGCGGCCAGGCGCTGGTCCGTCTCTGATGCTCTCGTTTGTCATCACCGCCGTAGTCTGCGGGTTCACTGCGCTGTGCTACGCGGAGATGGCATCAATGGTACCCATCTCCGGATCGGCCTACACATATTCCTACGCAACTCTGGGCGAACTCGTGGCATGGATCATCGGCTGGGACTTGATCCTGGAATACGCAATTGGCAATGTCGCGGTGGCAATAAGCTGGGCCAATTACTTTCGCTCCTTCGTCCACGATGCGTTTGGTAAGGACATACCCGCCTGGCTGGCAACTGACTTTCGCACGGCGCGAAAGATTCCGGGCCTGATCGAGAGCGCGCCGCACATCTTCGGCCTTCCGATCGTCTTTAATCTGCTCGCCTTTCTCATTGTGGCTGTGCTCACTATTGTCCTGGTCTGGGGCATCAAGGAATCAGCCGAGTTCAACGCCGGCATGGTGGTCGTTAAGATTATCGTGCTCCTGTTCTTTATTGGTATTGCGTTGTACTTCGTGCCGCCTTCGGGCATGTCACAGAACTGGCATCCGTTTCAGCCTGGAGGTTGGGGAGGAACTCTTGCTGGAGCTGCAGTCGTCTTTTTCGCGTATATCGGCTTCGACGCAGTCTCAACTGTCGCTGAGGAAACGAGGAATCCCGCCAGAGATCTGCCCATCGGCATAATCGCCTCGCTGGTGATCTGCACGATCTTTTACGTTGTCGTAGCGGCGGTCTTTACCGGATTGATGCCTTATCAGGAGCTGGTGCGGCGACTGTCGACGGAGCAGGCAGAGCCACTGACAATGGCGCTCAATCATGTGGCGCCCAACGCAAACTGGGCCACAGCCATAGTCGCCTTTGGCTCGGTTGTTGCACATACAGCGGTCCTGTTGGTCTTTCAACTGGGCCAGCCACGCATCTTCTTTTCGATGGCACGCGACGGGCTGCTTCCACCGGTCTTTGCGAAAGTCCACCCAAAGTTTAAAACTCCACACGTGACGACGATTCTCACCGGTGTGATCGTCGGCGGCTTTGCAGCTGTGATGAGCATCGACGAGATGGTCGACCTCACCAACATAGGAACCCTGTTCGCTTTCATCCTCGTGTGTATCGGCATCACGATTCTTCGCTACAAAGATCCGGCGAGGGAACGACCCTTTAGAGTTCCGCTCGGGCCGTGGATCCTGCCAATGCTGGGAGCAGCATCCTGCTTGTTCCTGATCTATTACCTGCCGCCAAGCTCCTGGTGGCGTTTTGTAGCTTGGCTGATGATTGGTCTGTCGGTTTACCTCTCCTATGGCTATGCTCGCAGCGCCATAGGACGTTTGGAGAATCGGCCGAGCACCACGCCGTCATGGTTAATCATGATGGGTCTCGGATCGTTTCTGATTGCAGTCGGTCTGCTGGTAGTACCGCATGGCGAAGGACTCTGGAATCTATTCAAGGACTTCATAACGCGAACCAACACCAGCACTCGCATCGACCTCGCATTCGCAATGATCGGGTTTGGCTTGCTGCTGGCGATCGTTGGGTGGATCAGAGGATCCTTGCAAAGCAAGGCTAAGTAATTTGTAATACTAGCTGCAACCCCGTTTAAGAGATGAATTCATTATGAATGCGCTGCCTGTAATTGTTGGCTCCCTTTGCTTGATGGCGATCGCGTATCGCTATTATTCGGCTTTCATTTCAGCAAAAGTCCTCGCCCTCGATGACTCGCGGCCAGTTCCCTCGCAAACGATGTACGACGGTCAGAACTATTACCCAACCAACAAATGGGTGCTGTTCGGCCATCACTTCGCTGCGATTTCAGGTGCCGGACCGTTGATTGGACCCGTGCTCGCGGCGCAGTTTGGTTTTCTGCCAGGGCTGTTGTGGCTGGTGATTGGCGTTTGCCTGGGTGGCGCCGTACACGACTTCATGATTCTCGCCGGCAGTATTCGCCGACGTGGTAAATCCCTTGCAGAAATGGCGCGAACGGAGATTAGTCCGCTGTCCGGCTTTGTCGCGGGGATTGCGATTCTCTTCATCGTCGTTATCGCGCTGGCTGGTCTTGGTCTGGTGGTAGTTAACGCCCTCGCCGAGTCGCCCTGGGGCACGTTTACAGTGGGTTTCACGATCCCGCTCGCGCTGTTTATGGGTCTTTACATGTATCGCTTTCGAAAAGGTCACATCAAGGAAGCGACAATCATCGGCGTGGTTGGTTTGTTGCTCGCCGTCTATCTCGGGGGACGTATTGCGGATTCGTCCTGGGCCTCAACATTGACGCTCTCGCGCAACACCGTGACGATTTTGATGGCGGCGTATGGATTCATCGCTTCGGTGCTTCCGGTGTGGATGCTGCTTTGTCCGCGCGATTACCTCTCTTCATATCTCAAGATTGGAACGGTGGCGTTCCTGATCCTTGGCGTCATCTTTGTGCATCCCCACTTGAACATGCCGGCGATTACGCCTTTCGTGGCGGGCGGCGGTCCGGTGATTCCCGGCAAGGTTTATCCGTTTGTCTTCATCACCATCGCATGCGGAGCAATTAGCGGCTTCCATTCGCTGGTCGCATCAGGTACGACACCAAAAATGATTGCGAAGGAAAGCGATGCCCGCATGATCGGCTACGGCAGCATGCTGATGGAAGGCGTCGTCGGTGTAGTCGCATTGATCGCAGCCACGTCACTTTTCCCGGGTGACTACTTCGCCATAAACACGCTGCAGAAAACCGATGCTCAGAAAGCTGCTTACACAAAGCTCGTAGATGATCATTCTGCAGCAGGCTTCGATCTCAAGCCTCAGGAGATCGATCGGCTCGAGCAAGAGTCGGGTGAAAAGAACCTGCGCGGCCGCACTGGTGGCGCGGTAACTCTGGCGCTCGGAATTGCAAAAGTATTTGACGCGATCCCAGGACTGCGCGGATTCATGAAGTACTGGTACCACTTCGCGATCATGTTCGAAGCGCTGTTCATTCTCACCACGATCGATACCGGCACGCGTGTGGCGCGTTTTCTGTTAGGCGAGTTTGGCAGTCGGGCTTACAAAAAGCTCGACGAACCGAATTGGCAACCGGGAGCTGTGATTACCAGTGGTCTGGTTGTCTTTGCCTGGGCTGCCTTCATCTGGTCGGGATCAATCTCCACCATCTGGCCGATGTTCGGCATTGCCAACCAGCTTCTCGCAGCCGTGGCTTTATGCGTTGCCACTACCATACTCATCAATGCGGGTAAAGCTCGCTACTGCTGGGTAACGATCGTTCCGCTGACTTTTGTGGGTTCGACTACGCTGGTAGCTGGGTGGAAGTCGATTACGGATATCTTTTGGCCACTGTCACAAAAGCCGGAGACGGCTACGCTCGGCTATATCAATGTCTCGCTCACTGCCATCATCATGGTGGCCGCCATCGTGATTCTCATTGATTCGGTTCGCCGCTGGCTGGGCTTTGGCCGCCGCCCCGAAAGCCTCGCGGATTTCGCTCCCAGCGAAACATAACTGCAAACTTGCCTCTTTGCGTCTCTCCGGGAGACTATTGCGCGCCTTGTTCAAATACGCGCCCGCAGAAGGGGCAACGTGACAAAGGCCGATCGCGGTTGGACATCTCCCTATCCTTCGGCAATAATACGGGTTTTCGTGCTGTCGTCCGGCTTGTTCTGGATGAACAAACAGGGCTTTGGAAAGCTCCGAAGCTGGATGGGCAGCGCGCGCTCAGGGCAGTTTAATCTCGCCTGATATCAATACGACCGGAAAGGAAGTTCCCATCGTGGCACTATTGCTGATCTCGTTCATCAGCCTGTTGGCAGTTTGCTTGGCAGCGCTCTTAATCATTAAGAATATGAAAATTACTCAATCCAGGTTCTCCTCAGTCCTGACTCGAACGCGCCACTTCGCTTTTACTGGCGCAGCCGTCGTGTTCGCGCTGCTAGCCGGCGCTTCGCCCGTTCTGGCTCAGTCACACGAAGCGGGTGGCGAAGCCAGTTTGAAATTGCCCGATCTTTCATCAGTCACCTTCTTCAGTGGCATCACCGGACACAAGCTTCTCATGGGAGGCATCGCCATTAGCGCCTTGGGACTGCTCTTCGGTTTCGCAATGTTCATGAATCTGAAGAAGCTTCCGGTGCACCGCGCCATGCGCGAGATTTCCGAGCTGATTTACGAAACCTGCAAGACCTATCTGATCACGCAGGGTAAGTTCATCCTGATCCTCGAAGGCTTTATTGCCGTCATCATCGTGCTCTATTTCGGCGTGTTATCGAAGATGGAGCCTATTCGCGTAGTCATCATCCTCCTCTTCAGCCTGATCGGTATCGCCGGGAGTTACGGCGTGGCCTGGTTCGGTATTCGCGTCAACACCTTCGCGAATTCACGCACCGCGTTTGCCAGTCTCGAAGGCAAGCCGTTCCCGCTTTACGCGATCCCACTGAAAGCCGGCATGAGCATAGGCATGATGCTAATCAGTGTCGAGCTCCTGATTATGCTTTGTATTCTGCTTTTCATCCCCGGATCCTACGCGGGGCCGTGCTTCATCGGCTTTGCCATTGGCGAGTCACTGGGCGCGGCCGCGCTCCGTATCGCTGGCGGTATCTTCACCAAGATCGCCGACATTGGTTCGGATTTGATGAAGATCGTCTTCAAAATCAAGGAAGACGATGCGCGCAATCCCGGCGTGATTGCGGACTGCACGGGCGACAACGCGGGCGATTCTGTCGGACCGAGCGCTGACGGCTTCGAAACCTATGGCGTGACCGGCGTCGCTTTGATCACCTTCATCCTGCTCGGTGTTCACGATCCGCACGTGCAAGTGCAGCTGCTCGTTTGGATCTTCGTCATGCGCGTCATGATGATTATCGCGAGCGCAGTCTCCTACTTCATTAACGACACCGTCGCCAAGGCACAATACCGAAACAAGGACTCGATGAACTTCGAGGCGCCCTTGACTTCACTGGTTTGGATCACCTCAATCGTTTCAGTGATTCTGACGTTTGTAGTCTCCAAGCTGATCATTCCATCTCTCTCCGGCAACACCGACCTATGGTGGCAGCTGGCGACGATCATTTCGTGCGGAACTCTGGCGGGCGCCATCATTCCGGAGTTGGTCAAGGTCTTTACCTCAACCGAGTCAACACACGTGGCTGAGGTTGTTACTTCTTCGCGCGAAGGCGGGCCGTCACTCAACATTCTTTCCGGACTGGTAGCAGGTAACTTTTCGGCCTACTGGCTGGGAATCAGCATCGTGGTGCTGATGTCTATTGCTTACCTCTTCAGCACGATGGGATTGGGAGCCTTCATGGTGGCTGCGCCGGTGTTCGCTTTCGGTCTCGTAGCATTCGGATTCCTCGGCATGGGACCGGTGACAATCGCAGTCGACTCTTATGGGCCGGTCACCGACAACGCGCAGTCTGTCTACGAGCTTTCGCTGATCGAGCAGGTACCCAACGTTGAAGAGGAAGTGAAGAAAGAATTCAAGGTCAACGTGAACTTCAGTCGCGCCAAACACCTGCTGGAAGAAAATGACGGCGCCGGCAATACCTTCAAAGCTACGGCCAAACCGGTCTTGATCGGAACTGCAGTTGTTGGCGCTACGACGATGATCTTCTCGATCATGATGGCGCTTACTGATGGCCTGACGACTCGCACGGAAAGCCTGTCCCTCTTGCACGCCCCGTTTGTGCTCGGACTGATTACCGGCGGCGCAGTGATTTATTGGTTCACGGGCGCTTCAATGCAAGCAGTAACCACCGGCGCGTACCGGGCAGTTGAGTTCATTAAGAGAAACATACGGCTTGAGGGTGTGGAAAAAGCGTCAGTCGAAGACAGCAAGAAGGTCGTGGAGATCTGCACGAAGTACGCACAGAAGGGCATGTTCAATATCTTCATGACGGTCTTCTTCTCGACGCTTGCGTTTGCCTTCTTCGAACCCTTCTTCTTTATCGGCTATTTGATCTCGATCGCCATCTTTGGCCTCTACCAGGCAATCTTCATGGCAAACGCCGGCGGCGCCTGGGACAACGCCAAGAAAGTCGTGGAAGTTGATTTGAAGCAGAAAGGAACGCCGCTGCACGATGCCAGCGTGGTGGGTGATACCGTGGGCGATCCTTTCAAAGACACTTCCTCGGTGGCTTTGAATCCAGTCATCAAGTTCACCACTCTGTTTGGACTGCTTGCGGTCGAGCTTGCCGTCAAGCTCAGTGCCGATAATGCTGACACGCGGCCCTGGCTCACACCCGGGTTGACGCTGGTGTTCTTTATGGTTGCGGTCGTCTTCCTGTGGCGGTCGTTCTATATGATGCGTATCGGCTCAGTGAAAGCGGAGGAAGCGGCCGCGGGCGTGAGTCAGATTGAGGAGAAGGGGTCGGCTGTGGTTATGAATACCGATGGTAATGGGCTCGCGCCTGAGTCTAAGGTGCCGAACGTGGCGATGCACGCTGATGACGGCGTTAATTCGTAACTAATCACGACACGGGCTGGACGCCCGTGGCACATCGCGTCGATTCGCAAGTGATCACGCACACGGGCGGGACGCCCGTGCCACGTCACCGAGGAGCATGAGCAATGGACACAACTTACGCGAAACCTGAGACCTTACTTGGAACTGCGCTGGCGCCGCTCGATTGGACCAGATCAGTTGGATTGGTTTTAGGTTTCAGTTTGTTGATTGCCGCCTGCGCGCAGATCGTAATCCCAACCTGGCCAGTACCAATCACCGGCCAGACGTTTGCGGTTTTACTCACCGGCGCTCTACTGGGATCGCGCTTGGGAGCAGCGACCGTGATTGTTTATCTGATCGAAGGCGCCAGCGGTTTGCCATTCTTCCAGAACTTT
>Ga0126384_10000866_pt1 | contig 17453 bp, 18 predicted proteins | sample PanSoiMetPlot_36_FD_92543 | JGI IMG/M metagenome (GOLD analysis project Ga0126384, IMG submission 92543) | Tropical forest soil microbial communities from Panama - MetaG Plot_36 | ecosystem: Environmental > Terrestrial > Soil > Tropical forest > Bulk soil | place: Panama | collected 2016-02-17 | reverse complement strand
CTTTTCGCACAAGATCGTGGCTCGGGCAGGCCCGACTTGCGTGCGACAGAGCCATCTCGGCCGCGCGGCCGGAGCAAGTGGAGCGCGATTGCGTCGCTTCGCTCGCAATGACACCATCGCGAGGCGGCGCTGGGCGGTCCGGCTGTACCGCAGCCCATGGGACCCGATGAACCTGCACGCCAAGCTGCTCGCGCGCGAGGCGGCCGGCCGCCCGATCACGGTCGGGCTGATCGGCGCCGGCAAGTTCGGGACGATGTTTCTTGCCCAGGTGCGGCGCACCCACGGCATGCATCTCGTCGGCGTCGCCGACCTCGACGTGACGCGCGCGCGCCGTCAGCTCGGCGCTGCCGGCTGGGATGCAGCAGCATTTGCCGCCGCCTCGCTTACGGATGCGCTCAAGACCCGCGGCACCCACGTGGGCGATGACGCCGCGGCGCTGATCGCCTGCCCGCACATCGAGGTGATCGTCGAGGCGACCGGCCTGCCGGAGGTCGGCATCCGCCATGCGCTTGCCGCGATCGCGCACGGCAAGCACATCGTCATGGTCAATGTCGAGGCCGACGCGCTGGCCGGCCCGCTGCTCGCCCGCAAGGCCAAGGCGGCCGACGTCGTCTACAGCCTCGCCTGGGGCGATCAGCCGGCGCTGATCTGCGAGCATGTCGACTGGGCGCGCGCCTGCGGCTTCACGGTGATCGCGGCCGGCAAGGGCACGCGCTACGAGCCGCATTATCACCAGTCCACGCCCGACACGCTGTGGGACATCCTCGACAAGTATCTGCGCATCGAGGACCGCGGCTCGATCAATCCGAAAATGTTCAACAGCTTCGTCGACGGCACCAAGTCGGGCATCGAGATGACGGCGGTGTGCAACGCGACCGGGCTCGTGCCGCAGAGCGACGGCCTCGGCTTTCCGCCGGCGACGCGTTTCGAGCTCGCCGACGTCTGCAAGCCGCGCGCCGCCGGCGGCACGCTCGAGAAGGCGGGCGTCACCGAGGTGACTTCCTCGGTCTACCGCGACGGGCGCGACGTGCCGCACCACCTCGCGCTCGGGACGTATGTGGTGTTCGAGGGCGAGAGCGATTATGCGCGGCGCTGCTTTTCGGAATATCACCTGCTGCCCGACCGCAGCGGCCGCTACGCCGCGCTCTACCGGCCGGTCCACATGATCGGCCTCGAGCTCGGCATCTCGGTCGCGAGCGCGGCACTGCGTGGCGAGCCGACCGGGGCGCCGATCTGCTTCAACTCCGACGTGGTCGCGACGGCCAAGCGTGCGCTGAAGAAGGGCGAGATTCTCGACGGCGAGGGCGGCTTCTGCGTCTGGGGCAAGCAGGTGCCGGCGGCCCTCACGCTCGATCGTTGCCTGCTGCCGCTCGGACTCGCTCAAAATGTGAAGTTAAAGAACGCCATTCGTGAGGGCGAGATGCTGGACATTGATGACGTCCACCTTGATTACAATGACGTTGCAGTGAAAGCTCGCTACGAGATGGAAAGAGCATTCGCGGGTGAAACCCTTCGGGCGGCCGCCTCAAGGTGAAGGTGCCGATCCCCGCTGCACCTCGACCTCGTAGGTCATGCCGGCCGGCCCCGGCCGGCGCGCCACCACGATATTGTCCTGCGGGTCGACCCGGCCGATGTCGAGGTCGCGGTCGGGCAGCACCGCGATCATGCGCGGTCCGATGCGCACGAACACGAAGCGGCCCTGCTCGGCGCCCTCGCGCGCCCATTGCTTGATGCGCGCGTAATAGGGCTCGCGCGTCCACGCATTGGGAAAGCTCGGATCGACGCCGATCTGGATGTTGACGCCGTTCTGCTGGATGTAGGTGACGAATTTTGCCTTTTCCGGCTTCCACTCGGGACCGAAGCTCGCGTCCTGCATCCACAGGCAATAGAACGCCCGGCACGAGTCGGGCCGGCTCTCATAGATGCCGCAGCCCTTGCCGGGGACCGCATGCTTGCACCACAGGCCCGCCGGCTTTTCGAACTCTTTGATGTAGGGAACCTTGCAGCACATCATGCAGGTGCCGCAGGCGCGGCCCGGCACGAGATGCGGCTGGTCCTGTGTGGTCATCTTCGACTCTTGCTTCTACGCGCTTGCTTGCCGGCAATCGACGCCCTGCTGATATCGGATCGCGTGCGCAAACGAAAGCCGTCGCGTCCGACCGCGATCCGGTCTACGGTTCCGCCCCACATTGCCGGGAGATCGTTCGTGGGCCGCGTCGTCCTGCTTCTGCTCGTGATCGCTGCCGCCGCGGCGCGCGCCGAGCCGGTCACCATCGCGATCGTGCCGAGCGTGCCGGCGGGCTCGACCCTGATCGCCGAGGAAAAAGGCTATTTCCGCGACGCCGGCCTCGACGTGAAGATCGAGCGCATCGACTCGATGGGCAAGGCGGTGGCGTTTCTCGCCGCCAATCACGTGCAGGTCGCCCAAGGCGGCATCAATGCGGGCATCTTCAATTCGATCGCGCAGGGGCTGCCGGTGACGCTTGCGCTCGACGGCGGCTCGACCCCGCTCTATCACAGGATCGTCGTGCGCCGCGGCCTCGAAGAGAAGATCAAGACCGTGGCCGGTCTCAAGGGCCGCACCGTCGGCCTGAGCGCGCCGGGCTCGACTTCGATGTACGAGCTCGCCGAGACGCTTGCGCGCGCCGGCCTCGGCCTCAAGGACGTCGAGGTCAAGCACCTCGCCTTTTCGCAGATGGCGACCGCGCTCGCCAACGGTGCGCTCGACGCCGCGCTCGCGGTGGCGCCGTTCACCGAGATCATCGTCGAGCGTGACGTTGCGACCGCGTGGATCGATCCCGAGGCCGGCTACATCCGGACGCTGCCGATGACCAGCGTGGCCTATGTGGTCAATACCGACTGGGCGGCGCAGAATCCCGCGGTGGCGCAGCGCCTGCTGCTCGCGCTCGCGCGCGGCAGCCGCGACTATTGCCAAGCCTATCATCACGGCCCGCAGCGCGGCGAGATGCTCGACGTCCTGATGAAGCACCGGATCGCGACCGATCGCGCGCTGCTCGATCGCATGGACTGGCAGGCGCGCACGCCGAATGGCGAATTCAACCTGGCGAGCCTGATCGACATCCAGGCTTTCTTCCGCCGCGACGGCGTCATCGACAAGGTCTCGCCGGTCGAGCGCCTGGTCGATCCGCGCTTCGCGGCCGCCGCCGCCAAGGAGTTCGGACCGTTCGAGGTGGCGAACAGGGCGAGCAAGCTCGAAGGGTGCAGGTAGGACGTATCGGCGTAGCCCGGATGCGCTGCGGCGCCGAGCGCGGAAGCGCGAGGTGCTGCTGCGCTGATCCGGGGCCTCGCTCTGCGCTGGTCCCGGGTCTGCGGTGCACCGCTCCCCGCCCTCGCTTCGCTCGGCCGTGGGTCGCGCTGCACCGCGCCCGGGACAAGAAATCCTCACTTCGGCATAAACAGCACGTTGCGCGACTCGATCTCGCTCCCCCAGCTCGTGTTCTTGCCGAGCGCCGCGATCGCCGGCAACGCCGGGATGGTCTCGCCGCGCTGGAACAGGAATGCCTCATAGCCGAAGCTTCGGCAGATCTCCGCCGCGAGCGCGCCAGGATCCTGATGCGTGCCCGACAGCAGCTCGAGCAGGATCGCGGGCCGCTCGCGCGCGATCGTGGCGCGGGCACCTTCCAGCACCTCGCGCTCGCTGCCCTCGACATCGGCCTTGATGAAATGCACGCCGGTCAAGGCGAACGCGTCGAGCGTGCGGATCTCGACCTCGTAGGTCTCGATGGTGCGAAACTGCGCGTGGGTGTGCTTGAGGCTTCCGGCGAGGTGGAGCACCATGCCGTCGTCGGCATGCGGCACGTAGAACGTCCCCCGGCCCGGCTTGTCGGCGAGCGCAAGCGCGTGCACCTCGACGCGCCCGCGCAGCATCCAGCGCGCGAAGCGGGCGTAGTCGGGATTGGGCTCGAAGGCGACGATCCGATCCGCGATCGCGCCGAGCGCAAATGCGAAGACGCCCTGGTTGGCGCCGATGTCGACCGCGGTGCCGCGGCGCCGCACCAGTCGATCGAGCGCCGCGAGCTCGGGCTCGCCGGCGCGCGATTCCTCCGCGATTCGCCGGCGATAGAACCACGCCGGCGGCACCAGCATTGCGAGTCTTTCGCGCCAGGGAAGGGACATGAGGAGGCCTGCAGGCTCGCTGTCGCGCCAGTGAATCGCCTCCCACTCTGCGCACCGGCAATCCGTTTCGGCAAGGCGCGCGCCGTGCACGCGAGCCGTGCCGGACCGTCGTCACGATCGCGACCGCGGCGACGATATTGACTCGGCGCCCCTTGCGACCTATGATTACACGTTATTGTTACACAACTTTTAATAAATCGACGCCCCGCGACCATTTGACGAGACGGCGCTGCCATTCTGGTGCGGCGAGCGGGGCGGGCAGCGACCGAGGCTCGCGACAAGACGCGTGACACTTGGCGCCGGCATGGCGGCGATTTCAACAACCTATTGAGGAAAGGACACGATATGGCGACTTCAGCAGCAGCTCAGGCACCTTCGCCGGCCCCGACGCCCGCGCCGATCCGGCACCCGAATCTTTTCGATCTGGCGGGGGGCGGCATTCACGTCACGTATTCGACCACCAGCATTACCGGCAAGCCGATCTTCTCGTATCACGATGCGACGCAGAGCAAGCAGTTCACCGGTGATCAGATTCGCACCACCGATACCGAGATCGGCACCCTCGTCACCGTCACGATCTTTCTCACGCCGGACGCCGGCTCGACGACGTTCACGCTGCTGTTACCGATCGTGACGCTGCGTACCGCCGATTCGGCGCATATCGCGACCTACGGCATCACGACGCTGCATCGGTTCTCGATCATCGGGCCGCCGCAAGGTCAGTCGGAGTCCTACACGGCGCATCGGCTGCAGGGCTCCGCGTCGTTCGTCCTCTTCTAGCGCGGCCGCTCGCGGCAGACGCTGTCGTCGTAGACAGGGCTGACAAAAGAGCATGTCCCGAACGGATCGGGACATGCCCGGCTGCGGCTAGCGCATATTCCGGCGAAAGCCTGCCCCGGACTTGATCCGGGGTGGGCACCGGTTCGCCGATGAGAATTCGCCGATAAGAATATGCGCCAAACAACGAATCGAGAGCACGTTCCGATCCCGTAGGATCGGAACGTGCTCTAGAAATCAGCCGCCGGAGACGTTCACGCGTCGCGATTTTCGAACATGTAGATGTCGACGCCGCCGGTGGCGAAGACCTGCACGTCCGCCACGGCCGCCTGGCCCTCGGGGCTCGCGAATGCGTTCTGGATCGCCGCCACGTCGTCGAAGTGCAGCATCGCGACGAAATGATAGTCTGACGGGCCTGCCGGGGTGCCGACCGGCCCCTGGCTGATCTCGTATTTGCGCACGCCGGGTATCTTCTTGGCGATCGGGACATGCGTCTCGAAATAGTACTTGTCGAAGGCGGCGGGGTCCTTCGGGGTCCGGTACATCACCACCAGGCGAGCCATGTATTTCCTCCCTCACTGACGTTCGTCTGCGACTGCAGAGCGCGACAATTTTCCGAAATTCCGCGCCCGTCTCAATACCGGCATCTTGGCCCCGGCGCGAGCGCGCTCCGAAAAAAATTCCGCGAGTGGATCCGAGTCGGGTATCTCGGCTTGCGGTCGGCGTGTTCTCGGGCGTGTCCGCTGGCATCGTGGCGAGCAGAAGCGACCGGCGCCGGTCGGTCGGCGTCTTCAGGCCGGGACCCGGCGTTCCGCCGCACTCACTCGATTTTGATTCCATTGCGCGGCCGATCTCATTCGATCGGATGACGTCGCGGTGAGCGCGTGTCGCTATCGCGGTCCGGTGTCGCGTCGTTGCGGCCCGTTACGGCCGTCAATCGTGTCGACGCAAGGGAGCCGTCGATGAATTCTGCGAAAATGCTTTGCCTCCTTCTGCTGACTGGCGTGGCTGTCCTGGCGGGATCGGCCGCCGCGATGGCACAGGGTGTGATCAATGTCGACGAATTCGCCGCGAAGGTGCGCCGAAGCGGAATCGACAAAGTCGTGGACACGTGGGTCCGTGAGACGTCGGTCGACTACTTCGTCTGGATGAAACGGCCGAACGACAAGAGCCCGGATGCGTCCCGGCTCGTGAAGCGGCTGAGGGCCGCCGCCGAGCAGGCCGCGAAGCAGTTGGATGAGATTGCGTGCGACGGCGATCCCAACCTGCCGGCCTATGCGGTCCGCATCTATGCCGACAAGGCGCGCGTGGCGCCCGAGTTCGTCACCTCCAAGATTTTCACCGTGACGTGTCGCGGCCACTTTCTGCAGGTGACCGTCAAGCAGCCGAGCACTCCCTAGTTTTACTGCGTCATTGCCCGCGAAAGCGGGCAATCCAGTGCTCGCGACCGGTGAAAATCGGACGTCGTCAGTTGCCCTGTTGACCTGCTGCGGAGTACTGGATCGTCCGCTTGTGCGGACGATGACGGCGCATGATCCCGGAGTCAGTCGACAGTTCGTCGTCGACCGAAGCAATGACGGCGTCGATCGTCTATATAGGGTGGTGAGCGGCGGCAGCCTGACGATTCGCAACGCGAAGCGCTCGCCGCCGATCAGCCACCGGACGTGAGGCCCAAGATGACCCGTGCGAAACGACGGAACGCGCCGAAAACCACTGCGCGGAAGGAGCAGGTCTTCTTCAAGCCCATCGCATCACCGGTCGGGCGTCTGACGCTGGTCGGCTCGAACGACGGTCTGGCGGCGATCCTGTGGGAGAACGACAATCCGGGGGCGGGTTCGGCTGAACGTTGTCGGACGGGATGATGACCACCCCGTCCTTGTGGCGGCCGAACGGCAGCTCGCGGAATATTTCTCCGGCCGGCGCAAGGCATTCGACCTCCGGCTCGATTTCGCTGGCACCGAATTCCAGAAGAAGGTCTGGCGTGCGCTGCTCACCATTCCGTTCGGCGAGACCCGCTCGTATGGCGAGATCGCGAAGCAGATCGGTAGCCCAAAAGCGGTCCGCGCGGTCGGGGCTGCGAACGGAAGAAATCCGATCTCGATCGTTGCGCCATGCCACCGCGTGATCGGATCGACCGGCAAGCTCACCGGCTTTGCGGGAGGCCTCGACACCAAGGCGTTTCTGCTCGACCTGGAGCGCGCCGGCGGCAGGCGGGGCAAGAAAGCTGCGTAGATTTGCGGCACTGGCCGCGGGCAGGTGCTGCGAGCGGCGGTCCTGTCCTGTCTGCAACGGCGAGCTCTATGCGAGCGAACCGCTGCGGGATGAGGCCGATCGGCCGCCTGGAACGTTGAGGCGGCTAATTCGACGAATTAGGATCCCTGCGATGCCGCGCAGGAGATCGGTGAGGATGACCACGGAGAACATAAGGAGCGACGGCCGCTCGGCTCGTTCAAGGCGAGAGATCAGTCTGTGGTTGGGACTCGCGTGCGTTCTTCTCGCCGGCATCGGCTTTTCGTGGAGCCCGACGCCGTTTGCGCACGCACTGGCCGTGATCTTCATCGCATGCGCAGTCGTGCATGCCGGCTTCTCGTACGGCCCGCGACCCGCCCTTGTTCTTTTCATCATATGTGTCGCGATCACGTTTGCGATGGAGAACATCGGCGTCGCGACGGGATTTCCGTTCGGAAATTATCATTTCGCAGTCGACGCCGGCCTTCCGCGCATCGGCCGTATTCCGATCATCGTCGGCCCGTTGTGGTTCGGCGCGGGCTACTTTTCGTGGGTCGTCGCCTCAATACTGCTTGATGGTGGCGACCGGCGTCTCGATCGGCCACGCGACGTCATCGCCCTGCCGGTCGTCGCGGCATTTGTGATGACGCAATGGGACTTGGTCATGGACCGGTCCGAATCAACGATCGCCAAAGTCTGGATATGGCATGACGGCGGCGCCGATTTCGGCGTTCCGCTGTCGAACTATCTCGGTTGGCTGCTGACCTCGTGGCTGGTCTTTCAGGCGTTCGCCCTTCATCTGCGTTCGCGCCGCGCCGGCTTGCATCCGGACGAGCCGCAAAGCCGGAAGCTGCAGGCAATCGCCATCCTCTTTTACGTCAGCCTGGGCCTCACACACATCATCCCGTGGGCCATGGGACAGTCAGGCGAGGTGGTCGATGCCACAGGCAAGACCTGGCAAATCCACGACCTGCGAGAAACAACGGTCGCGATCATGCTGCTCACGATGTTCTTCTCGGGGTTGCTCGCGGCGCTGCGTCTGGCGCGTCACATTCGCTGACGGCAACACGCGCGATATCTGCGGGTGTTGCGGCCGTTCTCCATCCTGGGCGACAGATGTTGGCCCGATCTAGCGGGCCGCAGTAGCCATGACCTCGACGAGCGGTCCCGGATCGAAAAGCTCGGCGCGGTCGACCTGCGGGCCTCCGGCTGCTTCTCGCTGACCGGACGTCAATTCAAGTTGCCCGGCCCGGGCGGCGGCCCCGCGGCGCGATTGACATGGTGCCCCTGGCCGTATCCCAACTTGGCCGCTAAGGCAATGATCTTGCTGTAATTCTCAAGTTCGATTTTCAACCCTACTCACACTCCTACTCCTCCGCGCGTGAGCTGTCACGGTGCGCTGCGGAAGACGGTGCATCACCGGAACGGCACGTCACCCGATTTAATTTTCGTGCCTACTCGTAAGCCGACGCTGCTAAGAGAATTTGTGCAAAAGTGCGCCAGGAAGGGCCATCACTCAGAGCAGCGTGAGCGATTGAGCCTTTGTTCTTGTTTGCGTCATGCAACCAAGCGGACATGGCTTCGAGATAATCTGACAGTGTGAGGCTTTCCCAATTTTCAGGGGCCTCGATCAAGTTCTTCCTCAGAGCCTCGATGAAATGGACGAGTTGCTCTGGTGACGAGACCTGCTTCAACATCTCTCCTGGATCTTTAGTCATTCCCCACCTCCGTGCCACCCGTTTTATTTTCGTTCTCCGCGTCGTCCTTCTCTTTCATTTTTATGAGGTGGAAGATGTGAAGACCTCCACGGTGGCTTGAATACCAGCAAAGCATCCGAAACATCGTGTTGTCGTAGAGTGCGCCGATTATTTCTTCATTCCCCGACCAGCCGCCGGTCGCCAAACGCAGCTCTCGATATTCGGTGTCAAAATCATCTTTCTTCCAATCGCGGAGCGTGAAGCCAAACTCCGGCCACTTCCACAAGCGCTCCATGTAATCGGCCAGTGCCTCGTAGCCTTCTTCGTACGTCCACTCGCGGATGCGCTTCAGTTCAACATCGCGCGGATAATCATCACTCATGCTCTCATTGAATCACACGTTGGCACTCTGTCCAGTGCGCAACTGTTGATACGAAATCCTACTCCAATTCCTACTCAAGTCTGTCCGCACTGCGGACTCGTTTTGCGTGTGATTTCAAAGAGCGAGCGTGAATTCGAGTCCTGAATCAATGGAGCGGGACTCTCATAAGTTGCTGGAAAATTTAAGAAATCGAATGTGGTGCCCCTGGCCGGACTCGAACCAGCACGATGTTTCCACCACCTGATTTTGAGTCAGGCGCGTCTACCAATTCCGCCACAGGGGCTTGAGCGCCGGACTATAGCGGCGTCCGCCCGGCGGTCAACGGCTCGCGCGCCTGCAGGGCAGGTGTCCGGCCTCCCGCGCTCGTGATCGCAGGCCGCATCGACACCGGCGGCCGCAGGCGCTATGCGGTTGCGGGGCCAGCCAGGGTCAACGCATGTCCGTGATGTCCGCCACCGCGATCCGCAAGCATTCCGCCGCCATCGCCGCCTTCCTGGTGGCGGCCGGCGGCGCGGCGACGATCCTCGGCGCGTTCTTCTTCCAGTACGTGATCGGGTTGCAGCCCTGCCCGATGTGCTACGAGGAGCGCATCCCGCATTATGTGGCGGTCCCGCTCGCGATCCTGGTGGGGATCGCGGCACTGAGCGGGGCCCCGCGCAAGGTGGTGAAGGCCGGGCTCGCGGTCGTCGCGATCGCCATGCTGATCCTGGTCGGCATGAGCATTTTCCATGCCGGTGTCGAGTGGAAGTGGTGGCCGGGGCCGACCGAATGCTCCGGGCCGATGAACGGGCTCGGCACCACTGGCGATCTCATCGACCGCATGAACAAGACCGTTGTGATCCGTTGCGACGAAGCGGCGTGGCGCTTTCTCGGCCTCTCGCTCGCCGGCTACAACGCGCTGATCTCGCTCGCGCTTGCGGCGATCGCGGTGTGGGGTATTTTGGCCGACAGGGCGAAGGCCTGAGCGCGCTGCGGGCGACAGGATTCGGGGAGGGCTTGTTCATGGTCACGCGGAATTTGTCGCGTCGCCTGATGCTGGCCTGCGCGCTCGCGGCCTGCGCGCTCGCCGGTCCGGCGGCCGCCCAATCCTATCCCGACAAGCCGATCAAGCTGGTGGTGCCCTATCCGCCGGGCGGGCCGATCGACACCACGGCGCGGGTCGTCGCCCACGAGATCACCGAACGCGTCGGCCAGGTCGTGGTCGAGAACCGGCCCGGCGCCGGCGCGACCCTCGGCGCGCGCTCGGTCGCGGCCGCCGAGCCCGACGGCTATACGCTGCTGTTCGGCTCCTCCGGCTCGCTCGCGGTCGCGCCGGCGCTCTATTCCAATGCGGGTTACGATGCGATCAAGTCGTTCGCGCCGGTCGCGCGCGTGGCGCTGCTGCCGCACGTGTTCGTGATCGCGCCGTCGCTGCCGGCAAAGACCGTCGCCGAGTTCGTCGCCCATGCCAAGGCCAATCCCGGCAAGCTCAACTACGGCGCGGCGATCGGCACGCCGCCGCATCTCCTCGGCACGCTGTTCCGGGTCAAGGCCGGCATCGACATCGTCTACGTGCCCTACAGGGGCTCGGCCCAGTCCGTCACCGACCTGCTGGGCGGTCAGACCCAGATGACCATCGACGGCCTCACCGGCCTCTACCCATTGGTCAAGGACGGCCGCCTGCGGGCGCTTGCGGTCGCGAGCGCGACGCGCTGGCCGCTGTTGCCCGACGTGCCGACGCTCGCCGAAAGCGGCTTTCCGGATTTCGTCATCGATGCCTGGACCGGCGTGGTCGCGCCGGCCGGCACGCCGGCGAATATCGTCACGCGGCTCAACGCCGCCATCAACGAGGGACTCAAATCGGCGGAGGCCAAGACGAGCCTGGAGAAGATCAGCGCCGTCGCCAGGCTCGGCGCGCCCGCCGATTTCGCCGCGTTCCTCGCGGACGAGCTGCCGAAATGGGCCGAGGTCGTGAAGGTGTCGGGCGCCAAGGTGGATTGACGGCCGGCAGGGCCGTCATCCCGGGCACAGCGCAGCACGGAGTGATGCGCTGCAGACCCGGGATCCGGCCGGACATCACACCGTCGTCGCCCGCGAAAGCGGGCGATCCAGCACTCACGATTGTCTCGATTGGCCGTTGAGCTTCCCTGCGCCGACCCGGCGTACTGGATGCCCGCTTTCGCGGGCACTCACACCTTCACCGACGCCATGATGCCCTTCTGGAAGATCTCCTCCGGCTTGGCGTGGCGATGGGCGATGCCTTGCTCGTGGGTGTAGCGCAGGAAGATCTCGAGCGTCGGCCGGTTCTCCTCGATGCCGAACGGAAATGGATCGCCGCCGAACATGTCGCGCATCCTGCGGCCGTAGGTCGGCAGCCACGGCAGCGGATAGCGCGACACCGCCGGGTCGAGCAGGCGCTCGAGGCTGCGGCGCTTCGACTCCAGGAACGCGTTGTAGAGATTGCGCCCGACCCACGGATGCGCTTCGAGCACCTCGCGCTTGACCGCGATGATGTGCATGATCGGGAAGACCCTGGTGCGCTTGTAGTACTCCTCCTCGATCTCCATGAAATTCGGATAGAGCCGCGCCACGTCGGGATGGCCCTGCAGGAAGCAGGTCGGCGGCCGCGCGATCAGCGCGCAGTCGATCTCGCCCGCCGCCAGCAATTCGGAGAGCGACTTGTCGGCGACGCGCGTGAGCTCGACGCCCTCGGGAAGGTTGAGCTCCACCTTCTCGATGCGCCCCGCCTCGTTGGCGCCGGCCTGGTACCAGTGGATGTCCTGAAGCGGGATGCCGACTTCGTCGCCGAGCCAGCCCCGCATGTAGACCGCGGCGGTGTGCGCCCATTCGGGCGAGCCGATTTTCTTGCCGCGCAGGTCCTTGGCGGTTTTGATCCCGCTCTTCTTGTTGACGTAGAACGAGCCGAAGCGGAAGAGCCGGGAGCACACCACCGGGATGCCGACGATGTCCGGGTTCTCGCGCGTCACCTGGGCGGTGAACTTGGCGAACGAGAGCTCGGTCACGTCCCATTCGCGGTTGAAGGTGAAGCGCGAAAAGATCTCGTGGTGGCCGAGCGTGAGCCAGGTGTGCTCGATGCCCTCGGCCTGCACCACGCCGGTGCGGAAATCCCGGAAGTGGTCGTAGTCCGTGGTCGCGATGGTGAGCTTGACCCGGTTCATGCTCCCCAGACTCGTCGTCAACATCCTCATGCTCCCCGTCGAATGCATTGATGGTAGATCGGATGATTCCGACTCGTAGGGTGGGCAAAGGCGCGGAACGCGCCGTGCCGACGCGGGAGTCGGCGGTGGGCACGCTTCGCTTTGCCCACCCTACGAATCAACACCGGCATCCTCACGCCCCCCATGGCTTGTGCTGGTGGTCGATCGGGTGATCCTCCACCAGATGCGCGCAGCCGGCCTTGTGCGCCCAATACTTCCAGGCGCGCCGCGTTTCCAGCGAATAGGGCTTGTAGCCGGCGTCGCGCGCCGCAACCTCGCCAGCCGAGAGCGGCGTGATGTCGCCGAGCCGCAGTCCGTTGAGCAGCGCGCGCGCATTGCGCGGCACATAGACCGACATGCGCACCACCTCGATGAGCGTGCGCGCCGCCGCCGAGAAGCCGTGGCCGCGCATGAGAACGACGTTGTCCTTGCCGAGGCAGCCCGCGAGATCGCGCGCCTGCTCCATGTCGGTCACCAGCATGTTGGTGTTCGGCCCGAACCGGTCGGCGATGTCCCATACCGGCACGTGCAGGCCCATGAAGCTGCCCGAATGGATGACCGGCCGCAGCGGCGTCTTCGCGATCGAGAACGGCAGCACGTCCTCCGAATGGGCATGCACGACCGCCTGCACGTCCGGACGCGCCTCGTAGATGCCGCCATGAATGAAGCGCTCGTGGTAGAGCGGGCGGCCGTCCTGCTTCACCGGCGTGCCGTCGAGATGAAGCTCGAGGATGTCCGGCTCGCCAACGAGCTCCGGCGCGAGCGAGCAGGCGATCAGGAAGCGGTCGGGTTCTTGCGGATGACGCACGCTGACATGGCCGTAGGCATCGACCACGTTCTCGGCCGCCAGGATGCGGTTGGCGACCACGAGGTCGCGGATAAGGTCAGTCAGGGCGGTCATCGGGCTTGGGTCCGGGGAGGGGGGTGACGCATAGCGCAAGCTATCGTGCGTTTCCATCGAAAGCGACGTGCTCGGCCGCAGTGCTCCGCGATTTTCACTCGACGCCGATGTTCGCGGCGCGGATCACCTCGCCCCAGCGCGCGGTCTCGGCCTTGACGAAGGCTGCCATGTCGGCGGGCGTGCCGCCGGCCGGCCGCATGCTCATGGTGGCGAGGCGGCTGCGGATGTCCGGCAGCGCAAGGACGTCGTTCATCGCCGCGTTGATCTTGGCGATGATCGGCTTCGGCGTCTTCGGCGGCGCCGCCATCGCGTTCCAGGTGTCGGAAAGAAAATCCGCAATGCCGGCCTCCGCCATGGTCGGGACCTCGGGCAGGTACGGCAGACGCTTCTCGCTCGTCACCGCGAGCATCTTGAGCTTGCCGGCCCGATAGTGCTCGCGCACGGCGTCGAGCTGAATGAACAGAAGATCGAGGTGACCGGCGATCAGGTCGTTGGTGACCTGCGCGGTGCCGCGATAAGGCACATGGGTGAACTCGATCCCGGTCCGCCGCGCGAGCAGCGCCGCGATGAGATGCGGCGAGGTGCCGACGCCCTGCGACCCGTAGGTGACCTTGCCGGGGTTCGCGCGCGCGTAGTCGATCAGCTCGCCGACCGTATTGGCGGGGAAGTCGGCGCGGACCACGAGGACGATCGGCAGCGTGGTCATCACCATGATCGGCTCGAGCGCGGAGGGGTCGAAACGCAAGGTCTTGTAGAGCAGCACGTTGGTGGTGAGCGGCGCCGGCTGTGCCGACAGCAGCGTGTAGCCGTCCGGCTCTGCGGCGGCGACGTCGCCGGTGCCGAGATTGCCGCTGGCGCCGGGTCGGTTCTCGACGATCACGGGCTGGCCCCAGCGCTGTTGCAGCCTGTCGGCGACGATGCGGGCAACCAGGTCGGGTCCGCCGCCGGGCGGCGCCGAGACGACGATCTTGACGGTGTGGGTCGGGTAGGCGGCCGCCGGGTCATTGGCCGCGTGCTGCGCGTGTGCGGGCGCGGCCGCGAGCAGGGCGGTGATGAGGAACAACACGGATTTCAGCATTACGGTTTCCCGGCCTCGATGTGCGCCACGTCTACCGGGACTATGGTAGGTGAAACCTCCCGTCATTGCGAGCGACCCGCCTTCGCTCGCTACGCGAGCTACGGACGGATTTGCGTCCGCCGACCCGCCTTCGCTCGTTGCGCGAGCTGCGGACGGGTTTGAGTCCGCCGAAGCGCGGAGCGCGTAGGCGGAAGCGAAGCAATCCCGCTCCACTTGCGCATGCGCGCATTGCGGAGATTGCTTCGTCGCGCTTCGCGCTCCTCGCAATGACGAGGGCGGTGCTTCTTCAGCTCGCCGCCTTGACGGCCGCGTCGTGCTCGGCCGCCAGCGCATTGTCGAGCGCCTTGACCTTGCCGACCGACGGGCGTGCCGAGAGGCGCTTGACGTAGTCCATGATCACCGGCAGCTCGGGCACGATCTTGAACGTGGTGGTCCAGGCGAGCGCCGTGCCCCACAGCACGTCGGCCACCGTCATGCGGTCGCCGAGCAGGTAGGGGCCCTTGGCGAGCTGGTCGGTCACGGTCTTGAGCATGGTGTCGTAGTCGCCGTACGGGCACATGGCGAGGGGCGCTGGGTCGCGCTTGAGCGCACGGTCGACCACGGCCGGCTCGAACGACGAGCCGTAATAAACCAGCCAGCGCAGGTAGGGCCCGCGCCGCGGGTCGTCGAGCGCCGGCGTGAGGCCGGCCTGCGGAAACAGATCTCCCAGATACAGGAAGATCGCGCCCTGCTCGGTGACGAGGGCGCCGCGATGCATGATCGCCGGCACCTTGCCCATCGGATTGACGGCGAGGAAGGCGGCCTTCCGCTGCTCGCCGGCTTTCATGTTGACCACCCGCAGCTCGTGCGGTGCGCCGAGCTCCTCGAGCAGGATGCGGGTGCCCGACGAACGCGTGTTGGGCGAATGGTAGAAGACGACGGTTTCGCTGCTGGTCATGGTGGCTCCGTGGTCCGGCGATGCGTCGCCGCAGACACCACCCAATGACGAAGAAATGATGACGGCGCGGAAGCTGCTGCGGCCGGCCCAGCTACACGATCCCGATGCCGAGGAAGCGCAGCACCGAGGGGTCGCGCCGCTCGATGCCGGAGGTGAGCGCCGCGAGCGCAGCGTCAAAGTTTGGCTGCGCGCCGTCGAGTTCCCAGGCGCCGTCGTGATTCCACCGGTAGCACCAGCCGAAGCGATCGCCCCTGCCGAGATGGATGAGGATGTTGCAGCCGAGATCCAACGGTTCCGCGATCGGCACGAGATGGCGCAGCGACAGCCCGTACTCGGCGCGGAAATAGTTCTCGGCCCGCGCGACCGATCTGTTGGTGCGGGTGATGTACCTGAACAGGCTGTCGCGCTGGCGCACGAGCGCCGTGGCCGCGAAGAAGCGCAGATTGATGGTGGTGCCCGCGTGGCGCACCAGCAGCTCGGTGCGACGCGGAGTTTGGAGAAAGCGCCGGTAGTCCGCCGGCAGCGCAACGCCGAGCCGCAACTCGGCGTCGCGCAGGTTCGCGTCGGTTGCCGGCTCGCCGCGGCCGCTCCAGCGCCAGCCCTTGTCGGATTCCATCCGGCGTTGGCGTCGCGTCGCATAGGCCGTGTAGGCCGGGAGCGCGGTGACGGCCTCGTAGCCGCCGAATTGGGCATAGCGATAGGCCTGCTCGAACGCGTCCTCCTCGCGTGCGGGGAAATGCTGGCACAGCAGCCAGGCGATCCGGCCCCCGCGATACTGATCACCCTTGACCTCCTGGGCGTGCTGGGCGGCTTCGAGCGCCGCCTGCATGTCGCCGGCCGCGAAGTGAATCTCGCACAACAGGTCGTGGACATAGGCCTCGATCGCGAGGGGACGCAGCGACCAGGCATACAGCGGCGCCTTGCTCGCGCGCCGCGCGCCGAGCGCGTCGCGGGCATTCTCGGCTTGCGCCAGGGCGGTCGTGTGATCGTCCGGCTTGGTCGCGAAGCCGTAGCGCGCCGCAATCCATAGATAGAGCGGTTCCTGCGCCGCCGGCGCTCCGGCGAGCTTGTGCATCAGGGCCGACTGGCTCGCCGCATCGTCGAGCAGCGCGCACAGCAGCAGCTCGTCGAGCCCCTGTTGCCAGGCCGGCTTGGGTCGGGGATTGGGCGCGAGCGCACGCAGCGTGTATCGGGTGTCCGCGGTTTCCCCATAGCCGCACCGGCGCAGGCCCTCGGCCTCCCGACGCAGCGCTGAAATGGCCGCGCGCGCGCTCGAGAAGTCCTCGCGCAGGTAGGGCTCGTTCGGCCCGCCCATGTTGAAGCCCAGGAGCGAATGTCCGTCGCCGGAGCTGCTGTCGAGGATGAGCAGAAGCTCGCGGTCATCGTTGCCTGGAGGGCGATGAAAGAATTTGGCGAGGTACATTGTTCCACCCTCGGGACGCGCCCATGATCCTTCCCGCGGCGGCGCCCTGCCGTTCGCGGTATCGAAGCCACGCGGCGGCGTGCTTGCCTACCGGTCTGCCTCATCGGATGTGTCGGGATTACGACGGTGCCGGTTCAGCCGGCGCGAAAAAATAGCTGCGCCAGCGCGCGCGTCAACGCGCGCGGCAATGTTCCATCGCCAAACGGATCAGCTCGGTACCCCGATGGCGAGTCGAGCCACTGTCGTGCAGGTAGTCGGGGCAGAAAGAATCATCTGTTGCGATGCAGGTGACGCACCGTCAGCTGGAACGGAATCTGCGAGGGATACGTGTCGCTAAACGTCCGAACGGAACCTGTGGGTGCGCAGCCGCATCGGAACACGCTTGGACCGTCAGAGGTCCCGGGTTATGGCTCAACCCTGCATTCGAAGCGAACGTTCCACGACGCCATGGGATCTGCATCGGCACATGCGATGCCCGGTACGCGACGACCGCGCCGGTCAATCGCGCACCAGCTGCCGTCGCGCTTGGCCCAGGCGATGCCGCGGAGATCCGACTGGAAATAGACCGGTTCATCGAACATGGGGCCGACGATGACTTGCCCTGACGTGTCGACCAGGCCCCACTTGCCGTCCTTGAGGAAGGTCACCAGGCCCCCATCGAGGTTGATGCTGACCCGTTCGGCGCCGATGTCGAT
>Ga0126384_10000865_pt1 | contig 17457 bp, 20 predicted proteins | sample PanSoiMetPlot_36_FD_92543 | JGI IMG/M metagenome (GOLD analysis project Ga0126384, IMG submission 92543) | Tropical forest soil microbial communities from Panama - MetaG Plot_36 | ecosystem: Environmental > Terrestrial > Soil > Tropical forest > Bulk soil | place: Panama | collected 2016-02-17 | reverse complement strand
GGCCATCAATCACGGGTTGGAGCAGGTGAAGACGCAGATTCAAAGCCGCATCGGCTTCGATCGCAAGCAGCAGAATTTCAACAAGTTCGTGGACACGCTCAAGGCGAACGAGAATTACAAGTTGAATGAAGCGGAGCTGGCCAAAGTCGAGATCGACACCACCCCCGCCGGAGGCGCCAAAGGCCCTGCCAGTTTGCCTCAGTCCGCAAGCCCGGCGCCGGCAGCTGACACATCGCGGCCCGCGGGGACTCCTGCTGGAACGCCCGCCCCGAGCGCGCCGCCGGCCCAGGCCAAGAGTCCCCCAGGTCATTAAGCCGTTGTGCGCGATGCCGCCCTGAAGTGCTCGGTGGGGCTGCTGCTCGCTGCGTGTCCCGAGCAAAAACCGCCGCAGCAGCCGCCGGTGGACACCGCGGTGGCGATCGTCGACGGTCAATCGATTTCCCGCCAAGAATTCGAGCGGGAGCTCGCCCAGGAAGCCGATTCGCTCGGCGCGCAAGGAGCGTCCGGCGGCGTCTCCGAAGTGGGCAAACGCTCGGTGCTGGAAAGCACGATTGAGCGCGTCATTCTCCTGGGCGCCGCCAAGGAAGCGGGCATCTCGGTCTCGGCAGAGGAGGTCGAGCGCGAGCTGCTCCGGCTTCGAGCCGATTACGGGGCGGAGCGTTTCGGAGAGGCCTTGGCGCAGGGCCAGCTGTCGTTGAGCGAGCTGAAGGAAAAGACCGCCGCCCGGCTGACCATCCAAAAGCTCTTCCAGGAGCAGGTCTATTCTCGCATCGCGGCGACCGAGGAAGAGATTCGCACCTATTACGCGCAGCACTCCGCTGATTTCGATCAGCCGGAGCTGGTGCGCGCTGCGCAAATCGTGGTGAAGACGGCGCAGGAGGCGCGGCAGATTCAACAGCAACTCCGGGCCGGCAAGGACTTCGCGGACCTGGCTCGCAAATACAGCCTCTCGCCGGACGCCAAGTCAGGGGGTGACTTGGGATTCTTCCCGCGCGGCCAGATGCCGAGGCAATTCGACCAAGTCGCCTTCAGGCTGAAGGTCAACCAGGTGTCCGACGTGGTGAGCACCGAGTACGGGTTTCATCTCTTCAAGCTGCTCGCCAAGCGGCCGGCGCGAAAGAGGGCGCTGGTTGAGGTAAAAGGTCAGATCGAAAAGAAGCTCATGGATGAGAAACGAGAGCAAGCCCAGGCGGAGTATGTGAAAATGCTTAGGGGCAAAGCAGCTGTTAAGGTAAACGAATCGATTTTGGCGGCTGCGGCCGCGGTGCCCAGCTCGCCGAGCGACCGGCAGTAATGGGTCCACGATGAAACGGTTTTCGAACAAGGTTGTCCTGGCTGCGTTTGCGGCGTTGGCTGGCAGTCGCGCCGCCGCCGAGCTGGTGGATCGCGTCGCTGCGGTGGTGAACAGCGAGATCATCACGCTCAGCGAAGTCGAGAAGCGGGCCGCACCGGAGCTTGCGCTTCTCACGGACGCGACCAAGGACCGGGCGGCTCAGCGCAACAAAATCATTCACGAGGCGCTGGACCAGTTGGTCGCTGATCGGCTGATGGATTGGCAGCTCAAAGAGCAGCATGTGGAGGTCACGGATCAGGAAGTGGATGCGGCGGCGGAGAACCTCAAGGTGCAAAACGGCTTCGACGACAAAAAGCTGGAGGAAGCGCTCAAGAGCCAGGGGATGACCGTGGCGAGCTGGAAAAACGACGTGCTCCGAAAACAGCTGGCACGCCTGAAGCTGATCCGCTCGAAGGTGGAAGGCAAAGTGAAGGTCAGCGACGACGACGTCAGGTCGGCGTACCAAAAGTGGCTGCGGATGGAAGCGGGCGATGCGGAGGTCCGCGCGCGACACATCCTGATAAAGCTGGATGCCAACGCGCCGCCCGAGGAAGTGGAAAGAACGCGCCAAAAGGCGCAGAAGATTACTGAGGAGGCGAGGCAGCCCGGCGTTGATTTCGCGGAGCTGGCCAAGAGGAAGGGCGAGGGGGCGAGTGCCGCGGAAGGCGGCGATCTTGGCTACTTCCCAAGGGGCGTGATGCTGGCTGAATTCGAGAAGGTTGCGTTCGCGCTGCAGCCCGGCGAGGTGTCGGACCCGGTTCGCACCTCATTTGGTTGGCACGTGATCAAGCTGGAGGAACGCCGCGCGGTGCCGGTGAAGTCCTACCAGGAGATGGAAGCCACCCTCCGAGAAAAGCTGAGGGCGGCCCAGCTGGAAAAGGCCAGCGAGTCGTACATCCAGGAGCTCAAACAGAGCGCCGTGGTCGAGCTGAAGATCTAAAGCGTGGGGTGGAGCAAGCCGATCGTCGGGATTTCGATGGGCGATCCATCGGGAATCGGCCCTGAGATTATCGCTGCCGCGCTCGGCAAAGCGGCGGTGCGCGCCAAGCTGCTTCCAGTGGTGTTCGGAGACCTGGGCTCCTTGAGGCGATTTCGCGTCTTCAAATCCTTTCGCGTCTGCACTCCACAAACCCTGACCCGCGCGGCTGCGCCCACCGTCTGTGCGGTGACGAAGCTCAGCGCGCGCTCTCGCATCGCTGGAAAACCTTCGCTGGATGGAGGAGCGGCGCAGCTTGCCTACGTGACATCGCTGATTCAGGCGGCCAAGCGGGGAGAAGTGGACGCGCTCTGCACTGCGCCGGTGTCGAAGGAACAGATTTCGCGTTCCGGCGTAGAATTCCGCGGACACACCGAGCTGCTCGGCGAGGCTTTCGGCCGCGAAGTGCTGATGATGATGGATGGGCCGCGGGTTCGGGTTGGGCTGGCGACCAATCACCTGCCGCTCGCCGAAGTCCCTCGGGCGATCGACGCCGCGCGGCTCGCGTCTCAGCTTCAACTGCTCTCGGACAGTCTGCGGCCCTTGCTTCACCGAGCTCCGCGCATCGCAGTCTGCGGTCTGAATCCCCACGCGGGCGAAGGAGGCCTGATCGGCCGTGAAGAGATCGATATCATCGCTCCGGCCGTCGCGCGCGCGAGGTCCAACGGCATCGATTGCGAAGGCCCATTGGCGGCCGACGGTCTGTTTGCCAAAGCCGGCCGAATGTCTTTCGACGCAGTGCTGGCCATGTTCCATGACCAAGGCCTGGTCGCTGCCAAGGCCCTCGATTTCGAACGCACGGTGAACGTCACGCTGGGGCTTCCGGTTCCGCGCACCTCTCCCGATCATGGAGTGGCCTACTCGTTGGCGGGCGCGGGAAAGGCGAGCGCCGAGCCGATGGTCGCAGCGCTGCTCAAGGCCGCGGAGTTGGCCGCCGTGCATCGCCGGCAGAAGGGGTGAAGGCAGGATGGCGGTTGAAAGCGCGAAGCCGGTGCACTAGACGGAACGCGGAGCCGCTGGAGCAACGCGCAGCGCTGAGCGGAGAACAATGAGAGGAAGAGTTTGGGTGATCACCGCTCTGTGCGTCGCGAGCGTAGGTGCGCAGGCGCAGCAGCACGATGAGAACGAGCGCGCGCAGCTCGCCAAGGCGCTGAAGGACACGGCGATTACGTTGGAAAAGGCATTGCTCGCAGCCGAGCACGAAGGCACGCCGATCTCGGCCAAATTCGAGGTGCGGGAGGGCAAGATCGCGTTGTCGGTGTACGCCGCGAAAGGCGGAGATCGATTTGCCGAAATCAATGTCGACCCAAAAACCGGGAAGATCTCGAAGGTGGAGGAGATCAAAGGCGGAGGAGATTTGGCCGAGGCTCGAAATCAAAGCGAGTCTTTCACCAGGGCCAAGCTGTCGCTTCGCGCCGCCACCGAACGAGCAGTAAAGGCGACTCCGGGCGGGCGCGCCGTAAGCGTTGCTCCCAACGTTCGCGGTGGTCGCCCGGTGGCCGACGTGACACTGCTCGCCGGCAATCGTTTCAAGACCGTCACCGAGCGATTGGACTGATTCCACGCCGCGCCAAGCCAACACCGCGCGGTCGACTTGTCTCAGTCGTCTGCCAGATAGGCGGAGAATCCCGCGGGGTCGATGTTCGTTCCGCAGACGATGGCGCCGACGCGTTTGCCGCGAAGCCGTTCCCGAAGAGGTCCACAAAGAGCGGCGGTGCTCGCCGCCCCCGCAGGTTCCACCGCCAATTTCGCGTCCTGGAAGAGCAGCCGCATCGCCCCGCGCAGCTCCGCGTCGCTGACCAGGACCAGCTCGTCGACAAACTTGCGGCACAGCGCGAAGCTGTACGGCAGTGCGTAGGGGGCGCCCAAGCTGTCGGCAATCGTGCGGACCTTGTCGATTGCCTCGGGTTTGCCGGAGGCAAAGCTGCGGTGCATCGTGTCCGCGCCCTCCGGCTCCACACCGAACACCCGGCAGCGCGGCTGAAGGAGCTTCACCGCAGTGGAGACGCCGGCGCAAAGTCCCCCGCCCCCAATGGGGATGATCACCGCATCCAGCTCGGGCACCTGCGCGCACAGCTCGAGCCCGAGCGTTGCCGTTCCAGTCGCGGTCAGCGGTCCCTCGAACGGGTGAACGAAGGTGCGGCCCTCCTGCGCCTCGATCTGATGCACCCGATCGAAGGCTTGGTGAACGTTGTCGACCAGCTCCACCTCCGCCCCATACTCTTTGCATCCGGCAACGCGAGCGGGGTTGGCGTTTTTCGGCATCACCACCTTGGCGGTTGTGCCGAGCGCTTGCGCGGCGTACGCCACCGCCATCGCGTGGTTGCCGGCGCTCACCGCGGTCACGCCTCGGTCCAAAACCGGGCGGGGCAAGCTGAGCATTACGGTGAGCGCACCTCGCGGCTTGAACGTCCCCGCGAACTGAAACAGCTCCAGCTTCAGGAAGACGGATGTTTCGGCGCCGACCGCGCGATCGATTCGATTGCCCCGCCAAGGCCAGACGGGGGTCTGCGCGATCAGCTTCCCAAAGCGCTCTTTCGCCGCGCGGATTTCGGCAAGCGTCGGCGGACGGGGATCCTCTGCCATACGTCCGCAATTACCACGACTGTCCGCTCGTTCAGAAGTACAGGGCGAGGGTCGCCCGGACATTGATCGGGTTGCCCGGCGTGAAGTGGATGTCGGTGACCGGCTCCGCCTCATTGTAGGGCGCGATGCGCAACTGGGAATCGTTCGCAAACTGCGCTTCGCGCCAGCTCGAATCGAGGAGATTCTCGATCACAAGGCCGAGCTCCCAGAAGCGGTGGCGGTAACCGAGCGACAGATCGACCAGCGTGTATCCTTCGGCGGTAAGCGATTCGTCCTGAGTCGCGGGGCGACTGCCGACGTGCCGCAGGCCGATCCGAGCTTTGTAGCCCTCGGGGTGTAGAGCGGTAATTCCCAGCGCTGCGACTCGAGTTGGCGCCAGGGCGACCGCACTGCCATTTCCTCTGTCGACCGTATAAGTCGCTTTCGAAAGGCTGAGGTCGCCATCGGCCCAGAGCCAGGGAAGGATCTGCCAGCGCGCCTCCAGGTCCAGGCCATAGCGCCGCGTCGGGTCGGAAGGTGAAGTGCTGTCTTCGTCTGGGTTGAACACCTGCTCCGATTGGAGATGCAGGTACCATCCCGCCGCGGCGAGGTCGACCTTGCCAAGGAACAACCGAGTGCCGATCTCCGCTCCCCACGCCCGCGGGAGCGCTCCGCTGCCGCCCGATGCGATCACGCCGCGCGCATCGTTGGAGTGAAAGCCGCCGCCGCCGTCGAGGTAGATGTCCCACCAGTGCGTGGGCCTGAGCACGATCTGGAGCTTGGGGTTGACGATCGACTTCTGAACAATGCCCGTCGTCGGCTGATCGGGAGCAGGTACCTGGAGCGGCTTCTGGTCAGTGACGTTGAACTCGAACAGATCGGCGCGGACGCCCACCACGATTCGAAGCCAGGGCGTCAGCCGCGCGTCCTCTTCGAAGTAGACCCCTATGTCGCTTTGCTGAATTTGCGCGTCGTTGCAGGGATTGGCGCCGTTCTCGAAGCAGTCGGCCAAACGGTTCCGCTGCTTGTCGTGCCAAAGATTGGTGTGGATGTCGTCGAAGCGGGCCTGGGCCCCGAGGGTGGTGATGAATCGCATTTCGTTCAAAGACGCCGACGTTTTGAAGCGGCCAGCCACGCCGGTATAGAACCTGCTGTCGTTTTGTTCGATCTGATCGAAGTTCTCCGGATCGCGGAGCTGGAAAGTGAAGTCGGAAAACAGGCGGAAGCGATAGCGCACGGCGTAGGCGGTCAGCGAAAAGCTCCCTTCGCTTCCGCGTTTGTTCTCGAGCGTGGCAATCAACATCTGACGCTGCGTTTGGCCGCCCTCGGTAGGATCGATCGATCCGAAGCGGTCGAGATACCCGGCCTTGACCGCGCGAAGCGGAATCTGTCCGCTGGCGTTCCACTGCGAACCGTACGCCGAGACGAGCAACGAGAACACGGTGCTGGCATTGAGCGCCAGCGTCTCCTTGCCCATCAGATTGTATCGCTGGAGCTCCTCCGGAGAGATGAACGGTCCATTCGTGCCGGCGACCTCGGCAGCCAGCCAGGGGAGACCCTCCGACAGCTTCGGGCTGGCAATTCCGAGGACGCGATAGGTATTGAAGCTGCCGTAGCTGCCGGAGATCGAGCTCTCGCCAAAGGAGCGGCGTGTTTTCAGATTGATGGCGCCGGCAGTGTCGAAGTCACCGTATTCTGGAAAGTAGGGGCCTTTCGTGACATCCATCTGGTTAATCGCTTCCGGAATTAGGAAGTGGAGATCAGCGAAGCCCTGCCCGTGTCCGTGGCTTGGCATGTTGATAGGAACACCGTCGATGAACAGCGAGACATCGGTTCCGTGATCTGCGTCGAAACCTCTCAGGAACAGCTGATCCGCTTTTCCTCCTCCTTGGTGCTGCGCAATCACCAGGCCGGGAACGGCCCTCAGGATGTCCTCCGGCGTGGCATGCGGCCGGAGGACGAGATCGCGATCGCGAATGGTTTGAGCGGATGCGGCGGAGGTCGGGGCAAGCGCCTCGATTTTGGTTTCGAGGACGTGATGATCCTCGCCGAGGCTGGGCGCAGTACTTGGCTCAGCCGGCGTGGGTGCAGCACTGGGCTGGGCCGGCGTGGGCGCAGTACTCGGCTCGGCCGGCGCTGCGGTGTCCGGCGCCAGTTCGGGTGAAGGCTGCGATTGCGCGTCGGAAAAAGCGGCACAGAAAACCGCGCAGGCCAGGGCAAGCGCGGCCGTTCTAACGGCGTTGAACATGGCTCCCTCAGATTTTGAGTGGAACGCTTGCGAATCCAGCAGAGCTGGAACGAACGGGTAATTGCGCCTACCTCGTTCGCCTCATGGCCCCTGAGGCACTTCCGGGAATCGAATCCGCGCGATGATGCTCGGCCGTTCACGACCAATGCTCGGCTGGAGACTTACGAATGGCGGCGCCGGCAGGTCCAATGCGCTGAGCGCAGGGACGAAGCAAGCTCCGAGGTGCTCGAGATTGCCGTCTCGATGAGTATGCCCGTGTCGGCCGTGGCGGTGCGGCCTGGAGTCCTCGTGCGGCGTGGATTCACCGTGCGGCATCTCATCGTGCGCGGTGAATTCGTCGTTCGGGGTGCTCTCATTGTCCGCAGCAGACTCCTGGTGGGCGCTCTCGCCGTGGGCGGCGGACTCGTCGTGCCGGATGTGCTCGCCGTGCGACGGAAGCTCTAAAGAATCCTCGTCCTCCATCCAGGCGTCGTGCCGGCCCAATTCGACGTCGCCATGGACCACGATGGCATGGACCAGCGGGGAGATGACGAAGCCGAAGAGCGCGAGCGCCAAGCTGAGTGGGGCGAGCCGGCGGCGATCCCTCCCGTACACTGCGGCGTCATGTCTCATGGACGTGGCCGTCCCGCCCGCGCCATAGCATGGAACGGGCGCGCTGGTATCAAATTGCAACTATACGAAGATGGTCGGTCCGCGGATTCAGTTCACCGATGGACGTCTCACGGCGGCTCGGGCACCGCGGATAAATCTGACGGAGCAACTCGAATCCGGCTGGCCAGCGCGGCGCCGGCGAGCACGAGTGCGCCGCCCATTCCCAGTCGCCAGTCAACCTGCTCGCCCAAGACCATCGCCCCGAGGAGGATCGCCACCAGCGTGTCGATCAGGGGAATCGCCCCGATCGAAGCCATCGGCACCCTTGGAAGCAGCCAGAAGAGCGCCAGGAAACTAATGACGGTTCCCGGAATCGCGAGATAAAAAATTGCCGCAATGGCTCGCGGCGTCCACTGAGCAAGCTGGTGTTGGCCAAGGGTGAGGTGCATGAGCAGGAGCACGCTGGCGCCGATCGCCGTTTGCGCCCAGAGGTTGACGGCGACAGGAACGGCTCCAAGGTGCTTCTTTTGAAGAACACCACCGAGTGCAGAACAGACGGATGAACCCAGAGGGAGCAACATGCCGAGCGCAACCTCGGGACTGAGCGACACCGGTCCCACCAGCGGCGCCTCGAGAAGAAGGATTCCCGCAATTCCCAGCAGTGCGGACCCAGCGTGCAGCAGCGTCGCCCGTTCCCCGGGAACGAGAAAGTGGGCCAGAGCGATCGCCCAGATCGGATACGAGCAAAAAAGCGTCGCCGCCAGCCCCGAGGAGATGAAGCGCTCCGCAGCGAAGACGCCAGCGTAGGAAAGGCCCAACTGCAGGAATCCGGCGCAGGCGATCCAACTCCACTGGCGGCGCGCCAGGTGCCGCCGATGGCGCAGCGCAATCGGGATCAACGCCAGGGAGGCGAGGGTCATTCGCACGCCGCCAAACAGAAAGGGGGGAAGATCTTCGAGGCCGATCTTGATCACCAACCAAGTCGATCCCCAGACGGTGCAACACAACACGTACAGCAAGAGCGCACGGCCGCGCATCCGCGCACTCTACGAGATCAAGCCTCAATCTCCGTCTCTCAAAGTCGAGAATTGGTCCATCCTTTGAGACTTGAATCAGACGTTGAATCGGAAATGGATGCAGTCTCCGTCCTGGACCAAGTAGTCCCTACCCTCGATGCGCATCAATCCCTTGTCGCGGACCGCGGCCTCGGAGCCGTGGCTCTGTAGGTCCTCCCATCGCATCACCTCGGCCTTGATGAAGCCGCGCTCGAAATCGGTGTGAATCAGGCCGGCGGCTTCTTGAGCACGCGTGCCCTTCTTGAATGCCCAGGCCCGGCACTCTTCCTCTCCCAGGGTGAAGAACGTGTGCAATCCCAGCAGCCGGTATGCGGCCCGCACCACTTTGTGCAGGCCCGGCTCCTCCAGCCCGACGCTGGCGAGAAATCCAGCCCGCTCCTCGGAGGGAAGCTGCTGAATTTCCGCCTCGATGCGCGCCGCGAGAACGATGGCGTCGGTGCCTTCGCGAGCCGCCAGCGCGCGCACTGCCCGGACGCAGGGGTCGCGCTCCTGCGTCGTCAGCTGCTCCTCCGCGACGTTGGCCACATAGAGCACCGGCTTTTCGGTGAGAAGGAACAGACCTCGAAGCCGCGCGCGGTCGCTTGGTGAGAGCGCCGCGGCGCGAACCGCCACCGCCGCATCCAGGGAGGAGCGGACGCGATCGAGCAGCTCCAGCTCCGCCTTGGCTTCATCCCCTGCCTTGCCGGCCGCCTTTGCCATCTTCTGTGCTCGTTCCCGACGCTTGTCGACCGTCTCGAGGTCCTTGAGGCAAAGCTCGGTGTTCACGATGGCGCTGTCCCGCTCCGGATCCAGCTGCCCTTCCACGTGCGCGACGTTTTCATCAGCGAAGCAGCGAAGCACGTGGAGCACCGCATCCACCTCGCGAATGTTGGCGAGGAACTGGTTTCCCAGTCCCTCCCCCTTGCTTGCGCCTCGAACCAAACCGGCGATGTCCACGAACTCGAGCGCGGTGGGCGTCTTTTTTTTCGGTTTGACCCGCTCGGCGATGCGATCCAACCGCTCGTCCGGGACCGGCACCACGCCGACGTTCGGCTGAATGGTGGAAAACGGATAGCTCGCCGCCTCCGCTGCCGCCGAAGCCAGCGCGTTGAACAAGGTCGACTTGCCCACGTTGGGCAGACCGACGATCCCGACCGACAGCGCCACGCTTCCTCAAACGAGCGATCGGGCCGGACCCTCGCTCTGCTTGGGAAGCTGCTCGATGAACTGCTCGGCCAGCTTGCGCTGCTTCGGCCCATCGAGCTGCTCGCCCAGCAATTTGGTCGCGATGTCGATCGCCAGATCAACTGCCATGCCCTTTACCTCGGCCACTGCTTTCGCCTGCTCCTCGTGAATCACCCGCTCGGCGTCGACTTTAAGCTGCTCCGCTTCGCGCCGGCTCTTGGCCATCAGCTCCTCTCGGAATCGCTCCATGTCCGCCTGATTCTTCCGCATCATCTCCGCGGCCTCTCGCCGAGCTTCCGCGATCTCCTTCTTCTGCTCGGCGAGCAGCGCTTCCGCCGCAACGCGCTCGCGCTTGGCCGATTCGATGTTGCTTTCGATCTGCTTCTCGCGCTGGCTGACCACTTCGAGGATCGGCTTCCAGGCGGTGAATCGCAAAACGATGGCCACGATGATGAAGGTGACGATCGTCCAGAAGATGAGTCCTGGACGGATATCCATGAACGACGCTGCCAAAATAAAAGGGCTCATTGGGTTCCGTTAAATCACAGAATTTGCAATTCGGGGACGCGGCGACACATTGCCGCCGCGACCTCCGCTGCCGCCACCGCGGTCAGGTTTTAACCGCGAGAATGATGCACACCACCAGAGCGAAGAGGGTGACGCCTTCGATCAGAGCCGCGGCGATGATCATCGTGGTTCGGATGTCGCCTCCCGCAGACGGTTGACGGGCGGTGCCGCCCATCGCCGACGCGGCAAGCCGGCCAATGCCCAAGCCCGCGCCGACAATTGACAGACCCGCGCCCAAACCAGCCGCGAGAAACGCCAGTGCAATGTTACCCATGTGCTTCCTCTTTGTCGGGCCGGCGCCAGTCGGCTCCGGACCCGGTTTGACCCGCTTGTCGGGGGGATCGTTCGGCCCATCGGGGACTACCTCCGGCGATCCGCTCGATCGCCAGGTTCTCAAGAAGCCAGTACGTGCGCCTGCGCATGATCATGACTCTCCGCCGCTTCGTGTTCCGGATGCGGGTGCTCGTCGTGGTGTTTCATCGCCACCGCCATTCCGATGAACAACGACGACAGCATGGTGAAGATGTAGGCCTGAACCAGGGCGACGAATAACTCAAGGAAATAAATCATCATCGCAAACGGGACCGAGACGAGCGCGAACAACACGTTTCCCATGATGAAGATCAGACCGAGCAGGAAAAAGATGACGATGTGGCCGGCGAGCATGTTTGCGAACAAGCGGACGGTGAGCGCGAAGGGCTTGGTAAACAGTCCCAGCACTTCGACGGGAATCATGATCGGCCAAAGCCAAACCGCCACGCCGCCGGTGAGATGCTTGAAATAGCCGCCGATTCCGGCGGCGCGGACCGCGGCGACCTGCGTGAGCACGAACGTACACAGAGCAAGCCCGGCGGTGATTGCGAGATTGCTGGTGGGCGATGACAGCCAGGGGAGGAGGCCGATCAGGTTCATGAAGAGGATGAAGAAAAACGCGGTGAGCAGGTAAGGTGTGAAGCGCGGCCCTTCTTCGCTGCCGATGTTTTTGATTGCGATTTCATCGCGAACGAAGAGGACCAGCATCTCGAGGAGGTTCGCCCAGGTTCCGCGCGGTACGGGCTGGCTCTTGTCGCGGTTCGCGCCGAATGCGAAGGTAGCGATGAGCAGGACCGCGGCGAGCCACATCATGATCACGTGCTTGGTGATCGAAAGATCGAGACAGCCGCGGGAGAGCAAGGCCGGCTCGTGGACGTCCTTGGGACAGGCGTTCGCCTTCAGCGGAACGCGGATTCTGGGGAGGTGGATGACTGGATTTTGTCCATGCGCCTTGAGTGGAATCTCGAACTCGTACTCGTCTGAATCCGAGACGTGGTGGAAGATGAAATCGGCGACGTCGTGCTTTTCCTCGTCCGCCTCGCCGGTCGCCGCTTTCTCATCGGAATGGCCTTCGGGTGCTGCGTAAGCTGCGGCAGCCCAAAGGACGAGCGCGGCGGCGAGATATCGCATTATATTCCCTCTCGATTGACTCGGTTTCGCTCGTAGGTGAGGTATCCAATTTCGATCCATTGCACCACGAAATACACGCCTAAAAAGCCGGCGGCGAAGGCCACCGCGTTGAGGCCGAGCCTCGAGGCGAATCCCAGACCCACCGCCAAGAGAATTAATCGAATCGCGAAGAGAATTCCGATTATCGCGAGCGAGCTTTGGAGGGATTGTTGTATCGCCCATTTCTTTAGATAAAGAGCCGGCAGTCCCACGAGCGCAGAGGCGCCCACGCCCGCCCATGCGCCGGCTCGTTCGGGCCCAGGCTTGGCCAAAAAATAGGAGCCGGCGATTCCCGCCGCGGCGGTCGCGAGCAGGCTTTCAAGATAGAAAGTCCGGCGTTTCGTTCTGGGTGCAGTCGCGCTCACCGCTTCGAGAGTTGCAGCATCGCTCGGATGAACGCGTAAAAGCCCACCGAGATGCCCACCAGCGACAAGGCGACGAGCAACCAAGGCCTTGTCCCCAACCATCCATCCAGCAAGTATCCTCCGAGCACGCCGACGACGGCGCCACCCACCAGCTTCCAGACGGCTGAGATATATGGCTCGGCCGCGCGCAGCTGCTTCGCGGCGGTGCTCAGCTCGTCACCTTTGCCTCGATCGGGTCGCTCTTCCGCCATCCACCGCGTCCTCACAGGCCGATGAATCCCTTTCGGGGGAAGCCCGCCGAGAACGGGGCGCGGCTTTAGCATCGGCGGCGGCCGCGCGCAATGGGCGCGGCGACTCCTTGGTTCACACCGCCGCCAACGCCGCCTCCGCCGCTTGGAGCGTTCGCTCTAAGTCGGCATCGGTGTGAGCGAGCGAGCAAAAGGCAGCCTCAAACTGCGAGGGGGGCAAGTAGACGCCTCGCTCGAGCAGCGCGTGAAAGAAGCGGCCGAACTGCGCGACCTGAGACTTTTTCGCCGACGCGTAATCAAAGACGGGATGCGCAGTGAAGAACGCCGTCCACATGCTGCCGACCCGATTGATGGTCAGCGGCACCCCGGCGCGCGCCGCCGCCTGCGAAAGGCCGATGGCGAGGCTCTGCGAGTATTGCTCCAGCTTCTCGTATGCGCCGTTCTTGCCGAGCTCGCGCAGGCAAGCAATTCCGGCCGCGACGGCGAGCGGGTTCCCGGACAGCGTTCCGGCCTGGTAGACGGGCCCTTCGGGGGCAATCAGGGCCATCAACTCCTTCTTGCCGCCGTACGCTCCAACCGGGAGGCCTCCGCCAATCACCTTCCCGAGCGTCGTCAGATCTGCCGAGAAGGGAAGCGCTCCTGTGCGCCACCTGGCGCGACGCGAAACCCGGTCATCACCTCATCGGCGATGAGCAGCGCTCCGTTTCGGTGGCAAAGCGAGGACAACCCCTGAAGGTAGCCCTCCCGCGGAATCAGCACGCCCATGTTGCCCACGACCGGCTCGACGATCGCGCAGGCAATCCGCTCGCCGTGACGCGAGAACACCTGCTCGGCGGCTTTGAGGTCATTGAAAGGCGCGGTGAGGGTGAGCTCCGCGACCGCTCCGGGGACGCCGGGTGAATCGGGCAGCCCCAGAGTCTCCACCCCCGAGCCTGCCTTTACCAGGAATGCATCGGCCGAACCGTGGTAGCAGCCCTCGAATTTCAGGATGCAATCGCGGCGGGTAGCTCCGCGCGCGAGGCGCACCGCGGCTGCGGTCGCTTCGGTTCCGCTGGACACCAATCGCACCCTCTCCACGCTGGGCATCCGCTCGCAGATGACCTCTGCCAATTCCACTTCGCGAGCGTGGGGAGCGCCGAAGGAGGTCCCGCTCTGAGCGGCTCGGGTCACCGCGGCGACGACTGCCGGGTGGGCGTGGCCGAGGATAAGGGGTCCCCAGGATCCGACGTAGTCGACGTAGCGATTGCCATCGACGTCGATGAGCGCGGAACCCTCGCCGCGCTCGAAGAAGATCGGCTCGCCGCCCACTCCCCGAAACGCGCGGACCGGCGAGTTCACGCCGCCGGGCATCAAGCTTCTCGCCCTGGAGAACAGGGCCTTGCTCCGCTCGCGCATGCCGGCTTGATACCACGGCAGGTGGCACCCGCGCTCTACGGGACTAGCTGCCGCTCGGCGTCTCTCAGCGTGGACAAACCGTCGAACACCGCGTTTGCGATAAGAGCCTCGGCAACGCGATCACTCGCTGACGCCTGCTCCAGTCGCTTGCGAGCGCGCGAGATCGCGGATTGGATGAAAGAAGGGTTGGGATGCATCTTCAACGCGAGCACCCACTGCTCGATCGCCGCCTCCAGGTCGCCGGCCTCCGCGCGCAACCTGCCCAGCTGATAGAGCACGTGGGGCTCAAGCTCGGAGTCGGGGAAGCGCTCCAGCAATTGTTCCAGCGCTAGGATCGCTTCGCTGCTCCTTCCGTCGATCATCGCGAGCGCCTCGGCTTTGAGAAAGTTGGCGCGCGCGGCGACCGCTGAGGTGCCGTACCGCTGAAGGATCGCTTCCGCCTCCAGCGCGGATTGCGGGTAATTGCCCAGCTCGAAGTAAAGCTTCGCCATCTCGTAGCGCAGAGCCGCCACCCAAGGCGGCTGGCGCGCAATCGCGGCAGCCAGCTCGGCGATAGCACCGCGAAGATCGTGGAGATCGCTGCGCAGGATATGCGAAAGACTTACCCGCGCCTCTAATGCCTCGGGCCGCTCAGGATGAATTCGAATCAGACGCCGATAAATGGCCGCCGCCCGCGCAGGCTCGCGCAGCTCGAGGTAGCAAACGTCCGCCGCTCCCCGCAGAGCCCGCGACTGGACAAACGGCGAACGCGTGGAATTCTCCCGTGCGGCCAGCTCGGCGGCTCGCTCGTACTCGTTGAGCGCCCTCCGAGGATTTCCGAAGAACATCGCGTCCTGGGCAGCGCGAAGGTGGTCCTCAGCCGATTGCCTGCAAGCCGTGGTAGCCGCGATCGCAAGCAGGGCGGACAGCGTCGAGATTCCACGAATTGCGCAGCCACCAAACCGAAGATTCCGTCTCATCACTGGCAGAAATCCGAGCTGACCTCTACGCACCTCGCCTCTTCAGTGCAGCGGACGCACGTTTTATCGGGTGGTTTGTTGTCTAGGCAAACTAAAACGGCCGAACTTTGACGGGGGCAATCCTCGGACACGACGCAGCGATAGACGCCCCCGTCGGGGCCGAGCAAATCCCTCGAGCACGCAGCCGGCTCCTTACAGCCGTAGAGCGGCGCCGCGCCAACGCACAGACAGAATGTCGCGACGAGCGTTCTTGGCTTCAAGGTCGCAGGCCATCGTAGGCTCCGATGCCCACCCGGCGCAACGCTGCTGCGAGCCAGCCCAAGCGAGCGGTTCTAGTTGCGGAGCTTGGCGGAGCTCGCCGCCACTCCGCCGCTCACCGCGGTCGCTGAAGCAATCCGCCTTCGCAAGCCGCGCGTTTTTTCCTGCTGGCGGTCGATGCTGCGGGCCATCCCCTTGACGTGCTCCTCGAGATTCTGGCAGGCGATTTCGCTGACGGACTGGTGGCGGCGTGCGATCTCCTGCCAGCTCTGGAGATTGCTTTGAGCGCCGAGAAGGCGTTCCTCCAATGAATCGAGGACCAGCTCCATCTGCGCTGCCTCTTGGTGGACGTCAGCCAGCCGAGCACCGGCTTGCGAAGGAGGGCTCATGCAGGCGCTGCAAAGGAACGCCGCAGTCGCAAGTCCCGCCACCGCCCCACCCGACTCGAGCACGCGCCGCCGGTTCCTCTTTTGCAATGCTCGCCTCGCTGATTTCGTCCGCCTACTGCGCACCGAGCGATTCGAGCGCATGGACGCACGCGAGCGCAAGCGACGCCCCTGGCTGCTCGGCTCCTCCGGCGTTCAACAGCGGACAGGCAAAACCGAAGCTTCAATCAGGTCGCGGGAGCGCGATGTCGAAGAATGAACTCGCTCACCTCGCGAGCGGCCCCGGCGCCGGCCGGTTTGTTCGCGACGTAGTGGACCGCCGAACGGACTTCCTCCGGCGATTCGGGCGGCGCGGCGGAAAAGCCGGCGGCCCGAAGCAGCGGAAGGTCCACCACCTCGTCTCCCATGTACCCGCACCGTTCGGGGGGCACGCGCAGAATCTCGAGCAACTTCTCGAAATGGGCAACCTTGTCGTGGCTACCGAAGTGGACGTGTTTGATACCCAAGGACTGCATCCTCATCTGCGCCGAAAGGCTTTCCCCTCCCGAGATGGCCGCCACTTCCAGCCCGGCTTCCTGAAGTCTCTTGATGCCCATTCCGTCGCGCACTGAATACTGTTGCGTCCAACCCGAGCCTGGCACCCAGAAGATTTTCCCGTCCGTCAGCGTCCCGTCGATATCGAAGATCATCACCGACAGCCTGGATACGCGCTCCTTGAGCGCGTCGAGATCAAGATTCATTGCCGCCCGGCCCGGCTCCTCTTGGGACTGCTCGGAGCACCGCCTTGCCCTCTTTAATCACCACCTTGAATTCAACCGACGTCGCCCGGTGCTTCTCCAGCAAATTGGGGACCTGCTTTCGGAGCTTCGACGCGACGGATTCGAAGGTCATCTTGGAGACATCTTCGCCGCAGCGCTTCTTTGCGTCGAGGTAGGCCTGGTAGATGACGCGCAGCTTCGGCTCGGGCAGCTCCGCAGTTACGCTCTGAGGCGGTAGGGGAGAACGGCCCGATGGAGCAGGGGGCGGTGCGGCCTGAGGCGCTGGTGCTGGTGCTGGCGCGTCGGCCGGCGCGCTGGCGGGTTTTTCCGCGCTCCGATGTTTGGAGCGCATTCTGGCCTTGAAGAGATCTCGCTGGTAGGTGCCGTTCTCGATCTCCTGCATCGTCCGGTGCCAAAGTCGCTCATAGGTGAGGAACTTGCTGAAGAGGCTTTGAACCCGGAACTGGACGGAGGTGGTCCGATTGAAGGTGGATTTGATGTTCGCCATCCGGGTCTTGAGCTTTTGGTGCGCCTTGGCAGGCGGCAGCCGCTCGATGCCCAGGAAGTACTGCTCGTAATTTCCTTTCAGCTCCTCAAGCTCATCTTCGATTGCGTCGCATTCCTTGAGGATGTCGTCGGAGGCAGCGAGATGGGCAAGCTTGGCCGGCGCGGACGTCTGGGCCATCGGGTCCAACAAGCATCCAGCAGAAGTGCAACGTGAATCAACGGTCGCGCGCTGCATTCACCGACCTACACCCGCTTTAGTCGAAGGAGGCGGATTCAGCAGCGCGTAGCGTAGCGACATCCATTCACCCCGAGCGCTGTCGAGGGGCTCGGCATGAATCGTTGTCCGATTCACGCCGCTAGGTCGAAGCGGGGACCGGCTCTGGGTGGAAGAGGACCTCGCGGCCGCGCCGGAAGAGGATCACCGCGCCCAGGCTGAACATACACAGCGAGATGAACTGGCTGATGGAGATGTTGTACCAGGCCTCGAGCGGCACCCGCTGCGCGAGCGACGGCAGGTTCAAGTCGGTGAGCAGCCCATGCAGCGTGCCGCGTTCGATATCGCCCCGGAACAGCTCAACT
>Ga0126384_10000864_pt1 | contig 17459 bp, 17 predicted proteins | sample PanSoiMetPlot_36_FD_92543 | JGI IMG/M metagenome (GOLD analysis project Ga0126384, IMG submission 92543) | Tropical forest soil microbial communities from Panama - MetaG Plot_36 | ecosystem: Environmental > Terrestrial > Soil > Tropical forest > Bulk soil | place: Panama | collected 2016-02-17 | reverse complement strand
CAGCTTGTACCGCACCGGCAAGGCACCGGCCGTGATCACGCAAAACATCGACAATCTGCATCAAAGCTCCGGAATATCAGCGGAACACGTGATCGAACTGCACGGGAATACGAGCTATGCCATGTGCCTTGGTTGCGGCAAACGCTACGAGCTCGAATGGGTGCGCCAGCAGTTCACCGCTGCCCGCGAACGCGCTCCCGATTGCGCCGACTGCGGCGGGCACATTAAGACGGCGACGATTTCATTCGGTCAGCCGATGCCAGAGCGCGAAATGCGCCGCGCCGAGCAACTGACGCTTGACTGTGATCTTTTTCTCGCGGTCGGGTCGTCGCTGGTCGTGTGGCCGGCCGCCGGATTCCCTCTGCTCGCCAAACGAAATGGCGCACGTTTGGTGATTATCAATCGCGAAGCGACCGAATTCGACGAAATTGCCGACTTGGTCATACGCCAAGACATCGGAACGGTGCTATCTCCTTTCATCGTCCACTGATTCGGCGAGCGAGTCGAGATTTGCACAGCCATTCCACCTCTTTTGGCGTGCAAATGCATTTTGGACTTTTCCGTTCGCCGCCGGATGGTATCTTCATGACGGCCAAGATTCGAAGCGCAAGCAAGTAGCGCCTGGACTGAGCGGCGGCGTTGGGGCGTCATGACGTCGGACGGAATTGGACCGAAGGAGCCGGCCAGCGGTTTGTCGAGCGACCGCGGCACTGGCGGCGAGATCGGCGGCGAGGCGGCGAGCGTCATCGAGCTGAGCGGCGTCATCAAGTGGTTCGACGTGTCCAAAGGCTATGGCTTCATCGTTCCCGATAACGGGATGCCCGACATTCTTCTGCACGTCACGTGCCTGAGGCGTGACGGGTTCCAGGTCGCCTACGAGGGCGCGCGGGTCGTGGTCGAGGTGCTGCAGCGGCCGCGCGGGCTCCAGGCATTCCGTGTTCTCTCGATGGATGAGTCGACAGCGGTGCACCCGGCGCAAATGCCGCCGCCGCGTACCCATGTGACGGTGACGCCGACCAGCGGGCTCGAAAGGGCGCAGGTCAAATGGTTCAACCGACTGCGCGGCTTTGGCTTCCTGACTCGCGGGGAGGGCACGCCCGACATTTTCGTCCACATGGAGACCTTGCGCCGCTTCGGGCTCACCGAACTGCGGCCGGGCCAATACGTCCTCGTACGTTTCGGGCCTGGACCCAAGGGATTGATGGCGGCCGAGGTGCGACCTGAAGGAGCGCCGGCCGGCCCAGCCTCGCACTGATCCGTCTCGACCAGCCTGTATGCCGCTTTGCGCCCCCCCGCTGAGCCATGACGGGTGTTCTGGGCACGGACCTCAAGGCCCCAAGCCTCTGGTATGATCGGCGCTCGTCGATCGAGACCCATTGCCCATGTGCCGCGGCCTCCTTGCCCTCCTTGCTGCCCTATTTGTCATCAGCTTGCCCTTCGTCGGCACAGCGGGGGGCCTTGCGGCTGCCGAACTGCAGCCGCTCGAGATCGCCAGTAAGGGGGGCGTGCATGTGTTCGCGGTAGAGCTGGCGTCCACGCCCGCGGAGCAGGCCAAGGGACTCATGGACCGGCGCGAACTCCCAGAAGGCCAAGGTATGCTGTTCGACTTCCACCAGGAACAGTCGACTAGCTTCTGGATGAAAAACACCTATATCCCCCTCGACATAATCTTCATTCGCGGGGATGGGCGAATCCTGCGCATCGCACAGAACACCGTGCCTCTGTCCGAAGCGCTCATTCCGTCCGGTGGCGCCGTGCGCGCGGTGCTCGAAGTGAACGCCGGCACGGCGAAGAAGCTTGGCATCGCGCCCGGCGACCGCGTGGCACATCCGATCTTTAGCGCGCGCTAAAGTCGCGCGACGTGATTGCCGGCGCGGCACGTGGAGCGACAATCCGGGGCGAAAGCAGCGCGGCTTGCTGGCCCAAAGCGAAGCGTGTATCGAGGCCGACGGGACAACGACGGGGCATAGCGCAGCCTGGTAGCGCGGGAGTTTTGGGTACTCCAGGTCGCAGGTTCAAATCCTGCTGCCCCGACCAAGTTGCGCTGTTCAGACGCGAGTAAGCAACTGACCATGATCGCCCGCATCTACAAGCCCGCGAAGACGGCAATGCAGTCCGGCACCGCTAAGACCAAGGAGTGGGTGCTCGACTACGAGCCTGAACAACCGCGCGAGATCGAGCCGCTCATGGGCTGGACCAGTTCAGGCGACATGCGTCAGCAGGTGCAGCTGCGTTTCGATACGCTCGAGGAAGCAGTCGCTTATTGTGAGCGCCACGGCATTGGCTATCAAATCTTCAAGTCCAAGCCGCCGACGCGGCGCGGCATGTCATATGCCGACAATTTTTCGGCCAACCGCCGCGATCCATGGACGCACTGAGCCCAGAGCTCAGTGGGCACTAGCCGGCGTCCGGAAAGCCGTGGGCCTCGACCCTTGATTACTGATTAGTGACCACTGACCTCTGGACCGCGTAGCTCAGCGCCCAGAGTGCGATGCCCGCGAGCGCGGCGATGAGCGCAATCAGTAGAAAGAAATCCGTCTTCCCCAGCCGGCTCCAGAAACCACCGAGGAATCCTGCGAGAACGTCGGCAGGCAGCGTGGTCGCAAACCAGACTCCCATCATGATGGATATCATCCGTGAGGGGGTGAGTTTTGAGATCAAGGCCAGTCCGACCGGTGCAAGGTGCAGTTCGCCTATAGTGGCAAGGACGAAATAACCCACAAGCCACAGCGCGCTCGCCTTACCGGTTGCCGTCCATGCCGCTGCGCTCGCCATGACCAGATTGGCCAACGCGACGCAGAGGCAACCGAAGGCCATCTTGCTGATTGCGAAAGGCTCGGTGCCTCGCCGGCGCTGCCGCGCCCATAGTCCGACGAGCAGCGGCGTCGCCATAAAGATCATGAAGGGATTGAGAGCGAGAAAGGACGGCGATGGAATCTGGCCATGCCAAAATCCAAGGTCGATTGAGCGGTCCGTAAAATCTTCGGCCCACAGCAGAATGGTGTTGCTTTGCTGATCGTAGGCGGCCCAGAACAGGGTGACCAGGGCGCACGTGGCGATGAGCGCCAGCACGGCGCGCCGCTCGGCGGTATCGAGCCGTTTCTTCTCTCGCGCGTCCGGGTCGCGGCGTGGGGGGATATCCGCGGGCAGGGTTTCCGCGCCGCAAAGATAGATCGCGAGGCTGATGAGCATCCCCACGCCGGCCGCGGCAAAGCCGTAGTGCCACCCGTACTGAACCGCGAGCGTGCCACATGCCAGCGGGGCTGCGAATGCCCCGACGTTGATCCCGAGATAGAAGATCGAATAGGCGCGGTCGCGCCGGACATCGCCGGGCGCGTAAAGCGCCCCGACTTGCGTCGAGATGTTTGGCTTGAATGCGCCGATGCCGATAATCAGCATCAACAGCGCCAGGAGGAAAAGGGCCTCGAATGCCATCATAAAATGGCCGGCCGCCATGAACAGGCCACCGATGACGATCGTGCGATGCCGACCCAGCAGGCGGTCGGCGATGAGACCACCCAGGATCGGTGTGAAATAGGCAAGCCCTGTGTAGAAGCCGAAAAGTTGCGAGGCGAGTGGCTGGGCGTCGAGGCGGCCAAACAAAAATTCGAGCGCCACTCTGACAGGGCCAAGACCGAGCACCGCCTCCGGACGGTCAGCATCGAAGAGATATTTTGTCATGTACAGCACGACCAGAGCGGCGTTGCCGAAGTAGGAGAAACGCTCCCATGCCTCGGTCGCAAACAGAACGGCAAGTCCGCGCGGGTGGCCGAGAAAGTCGTGCGTCGGAACAGGCGTCGCCGCGGGTTTGCTTGCTGGCGGTACGGTCATGATCGCGCCGGCAGACGCGCGTAGATGTCGCCAGAATTCACATTCTGCGGCAGCGCACGTACCCAGGCCGCAATCGCCTCGGCGTCCGTCCAATCCTCGTGCACGAAGGTGAGGCTCTCGCCGAGCACGGCGTTATAATGCGTGTAGCCGAGCTCCGTGCAGCGCTCGATGCAGGCCACCGCCGCGCAGGGCTGGATGGTGGTGAATTCGAACGACAGCGTCGGGGATGGATAACTCAACCCCGCCAACGCATCTGCTTCGGAACCCTCCACGTCAATCTTGATGAACGCGGCTGGTCCGTGCCGCAGGAGAAGGGTATCGAGGGTTATCACTGGCACATCTATCGTGCTTGTCCACACTTGCCCTTCCCAGCCCGGCGCGCCATCAGCCGCCGTGCGGAACGCCTCTGAGGCGGTCGAAACCGTTGGATTGTCGATGTTGATGCTGAATGCAGCTATTCCCGCTTCGCGGCCCACAGCGACGGGTTCGATCGCCACGGCAGGATCGCGCCCATAAAGAAGCTTCAACGTCTGCACCAGCGCAGGCTGCGGCTCGACCGCCACCACGCGAGCGCGTAGGCGGCGGAATGCGGCGATGCGATCACCGACATGGGCGCCGATATCGAAGACCATATCGCCCGGCTGCACGAAGTGGGCGTAAAAGCGGTCCATCACCGCGCGCCGCGCACTGTTGCCGTAGTAAATCCGAAGCGAACGCGCCACGCCTCGCGTGGTGCGCCACAGCTCGTGCCAAGAGCGGTGCTGGTCGGGGGCCATGGCACCTAAGAGCTGCGCTGCGACATCTCGATCGCAGGCAGTTTCAGCGCGCGCAATTCCGGCGGCGGCAACACCTCCTCAGGCAAGCGGGCCAGTCCAAGCCCAATTAGGACTTTTCCCAGGGCGGGGGACGCGGTTGCTACAGCGAGCGGGATCGACAGCAGCGGGCCGCCGGCGATGAGCAAGGCGTAGGGGAGAGCCGCCGGGGCGGCGGTCGCCAGCAAGAGCACCGGGGCGAGGCCGAGTAATGTCTGGGGCCAGAACTGCCAAAACGCGGCCGACCACGATACCTCATGATCATGGCGCGCCTGCGCGCCCCACTCGACTGTGCGGCCGCACAGAAGACGCCACAGAAAGAGTGTGTGGCTCGCCCACATGATCGGAGCGATCAGCACGACGAAGCCCATGGTAATCATGAAGCTCGCGCTGAACCGCACTGCGCCACTGAACAGATGCCGCAGCTTGGCTCGAGCCAGCACGTCGATCACGGTCGCGATATTTGGTGCAAACCACATCACTAGGACGAGGAAGAGACCGGCCATTCCAGCATCCCAGCGCATGAAAGCGGCCGGCGTCGAATCGAGCGCGACCGCCGCGCTGCCGATCAGCAACAGTCCGATCCACGCTGGGGAGCCAAGGAACATCAGGATGGCGAAGCCGAGTTGATAACGGCTCACTGGCAGCAAGCCCGGCAAGCGCAAAAAGTGCCAATACTGCATATTGCCCTGGCACCAGCGCAGATCACGGCGAATGAACTCGATCAATGTCGGCGGATTCTGTTCGAAGCTCGAACCTTCCGACGCCAGCACTCGGACGGCGTAGCCCGCGCGTCGCATCAATACCGCTTCGATCTGGTCGTGGCTAAGCACATACCTTTTTACCAGCGCGCCCTCGGCGAGCGCCTGCAGCTGACAGTGCCGCATGAACGGCGCAAGGCGCACAATCGCGTTGTGGCCCCAATATGGTCCGCAATCGCCTTGCCACCAGGCGCTGCCGATGGTGTAGGAGCGCATGCTCAGCCGCATGCCGAACTGGAAAATGCGAGCAAAGGGACTGGCCGACGGCATTCCGATGACCAGCGTTTGCAGGATTCCAACACTCGGATCGATCTGCATGATGCGCACGAGCTTGAGGACGAGGTCCACCGTCATGACGCTGTCGGCATCGAGCAATATTGCGAAATCGTGATGCTTACCCCAGCGCGCGCAGAAGTCTCCGACATTGCCGGCTTTGAAACCGATATTGTGGGAACGACGGCGGTATGTCAGAGCGATCCGTCCCCGCCATGATGCCGTGAGCGTCGCAAAGCACGCGTCCTCGCCGGCTGCGATCTCCTCGTCGCTGCTATCGCTCAGCACGTAGACATGGAAGCATTCGCCGACGCCGTGCGCAGTAAGCCCCTGCAGCATCGGCTCCAGCATGCGCGCGACGTGTTCTGGCGGCTCGTTGCGGGTGCACACGAGGATCGCGGTCGATGTGGTAATCGGCTCGTCGCCGCGCACACGACCGGCAACCCGCAGGACCGCCACCGCCGGATCGCGCGCAAAGCGCATGATTAGGAGGCCGATGGTCGCATTCCAGAAGCCAATAACGTACCAGGGCAGCGTCAGCGCAAAGAGCACGACCAGCAGGAGATCGATGGCATTCAAGCCGCCCGGCGAGAGCGCAATCACGGCAAGCCAGATCAGCCCCGCCATGGTCAATCCGACGCACAGAAAAAACAGCGCCGGACGCCAGCCGGGCAGGGCGGCGGGCGCGGCGGCGGTGATCAGCTCGTCGCGAGAGGAACGTTCAAGCATGTACGGGGACTTTGCGTGGATTTACGGGTGGTTTTGACAATATAGCGACGTGCATTCAAGTCCAATGCGGTAGAAGACGTGAAGCGTGCTAGCGTAAAAACCCCAGCCCTCGGAGATCTTCCGCAGGAACCATAAGCAAGAACCAAGATGCAGGGCAAAGCGCTCTGGTATGTGGCCCCCGGCCGGGCCGAGGTGCGCGAGGAGACGGTTGATGCGCCCGAGGCTGGCGAGGTGCGGGTCCGTTCCCTGTTTGGAGCCATCAGTCGCGGCACCGAACGGCTCGTCCTCGCCGGCCGGGTACCGGTAAGCGAATACGAGCGCATGCGGGCGCCCTTGATGGCTGGCACCTTTCCTTTCCCAGTGAAATACGGCTACGCGACGGTAGGCCGGGTCGAGGGCGGTACAGCCGACCAACGCATCGTTTTCAGCTTGCACCCGCACCAGAGCCTTTTCACCATATCGGCGAACGCTGTGGTTCCCGTGCCAGAGCGCGTGCCCCCACGGCGCGCCGTGCTCGCCGCGAATATGGAAACCGCGCTTAACGCCCTGTGGGACGGCGCTCCCGGCCCAGCCGACCGCATCGCGGTCGTGGGGGGTGGGCTCGTGGGTCTCTTGATTGGCTATCTATGCGCGCGGTTGCCGGGGGCCGAGGTTACAGTGGTTGATGTCGCTTCCGCGCGCGCCGAGGTCGCGCATCGGATCGGCGCCCACTTCGCCAACCCAAACGCGGCGCCCAGGGATTGCGATCTGGTCTTTCACACTAGCGGTACCGCCGCGGGCCTCGAAACTGCGCTACGCCTTGCGGGCGACGAAACAACCATCGTCGAGCTGAGCTGGTATGGAACCGGCGACGTCGCGGTGCCCCTCGGCGAGGCCTTCCACAGTCGGCGCTTGCGGCTCGTATCCAGCCAGGTTGGAGGCGTCGCGCCATCGCACCGCCCGCGGTGGACGCGCCGCAGGCGCCTCATGGCAGCGCTTGCGCTTCTCGAGGAGCCGGTGCTGGATATCCTGCTGGGTCCGAGCATAGCCTTCGACGATTTGCCGGCAAAATTGCCTTCGATTTTGGGTTACGACTCCGAAGGGATGTCTCCATTGATCCGCTACCCTGCGGCCGATGAAATCTCCTGACGCCAGGATGTCCCGTGCACGCCGTTGAGGTCTCGGACCAAATCATGATCGCCCATTCGTTCCGCGGCGAGCTGTTCGGCCCGGCGCAAAAGATGCATGGGGCGACCTTCGTCATTCGCGTGGCATTTCTTGCGGACGACCTCGATTCCCACGGTATTGTGGTCGACATCGCGCGTGCCCGAGAGATGCTCGGGGAGGCCCTCGCGCCACTCAATTATCGCAACCTGGATGAATTGCCGCAGTTTAAGGGGATCAACACCACCACTGAATTTCTGACCAGGCATCTCTTCGAGCACTTCGCGGCTGCCGCGCGTGCAGGCAAGCTCGGCCGCGACGGCCGCGAGCTCAAGTCGATCAGGGTAACCGTGGCGGAATCTCCAGTCGCGTGTGCTTGGTACGAGGCCTCGTTGTGGTAAAGGAGGCCTTCTTTGCAGTGCCAGGCGACCTTGCCAGCCCGACCGGCGGCTACGCCTATGATCGTCGCATCATCGCGGAGCTTCCGGCGCTTGGTTGGCGAGCCAGCGTGGTCGAGCTTGGCGACGGTTTCCCTTATCCCACGGCGGATGCACGCGCCACGGCCTGTGCGCGCCTGTCGGCACTCGCGCCCGGGCGTCCAGTCGTGATCGACGGCCTCGCCTTCGGCGTTTTGCCGGATGCCGCGCAGGCGCTCTGCGCGAACCATTCGTTGATTGCGCTGGTGCATCATCCGCTGGCGCTCGAGTCGGGGTTGAACGCGACACAGCTTGCTTCTCTGCACGCAAGCGAGCGCGCAGCGCTTGGCTGTGCGCGGCACGTCGTTGCGACGAGCGCGATGGTCGCCCGGCTGCTCGTCGAAGATTATGGCCTCCCCTCCGGCCGGATCAGCGTCGTCGAGCCGGGAACGGATCGCGTGTCGATCGCGCCGCGTCACGATGGAGATGTCGTGGCGCTCCTTGCGATCGGCTCGGTCATCCCGCGCAAGGGCTACGATGTGCTGGTCGCCGCGCTGGCCCGATTGAGGCATCTGTCGTGGCGGCTGGTGATTGCCGGCGATTGCCGGCGTAGCCCGCAAACTGTCCGGCAGGTGAAGGCCGACATCGCGCGTCTCGGTCTCGCGGATCGCATTACACTGCTCGGCGCCGTCGCTTGCGATGAAGTTGCCCCACTCTACGCGTCGGCCCATCTTTTCGTGCTGCCGTCACGGTTCGAAGGCTACGGCATGGCCTATGCCGAAGCGATCGCCCATGGCCTGCCGGTCGTGGGCACAACCGCCGGCGCGATTCCGCAGACGGTGCCGCCCGGTGCCGGCGTGCTTGTGCCCCCCGACAATGTCGAGGCACTCGCGGCGACGCTGCAACAGCTCATTTCCAAGCCGGAGGAGCGCGAGCGTCTCGCCGCTGGCGCGCGGTCCGCCGCGTTCCCATCGTGGAGGGAGCAGGCGGCCTTATTTGCTCGAGTACTGGAAAGCGTCGGATGAGCGAGTACTCCCCCGAATGGCTGGCTTTGCGCGAACCTTATGACATAGCCGCGCGGAATGCCGTGGTGCTCGATAGCGTCGCCTCAGCATTCCTTGGGCGGGCGACGATCTCAGTCGTCGATCTCGCCTGTGGCACCGGCGCGACACTGCGCGCGGTGCGGTCGCATCTTCCGTCGCGCCAGAGCTGGACACTGGTCGACCAAAGTCTCGCGCTTCTGGCGCTTGCGTCGCCGTCCCCCCCGGCGAATGTGACGGTGACCACCATAGCGGTCGATCTCGCGCGCGACCTCAAACTTGCGCTCGATGGTCCCATCGATCTCGTGACCACCTCTGCTCTTCTCGACCTTGTTTCTCTGGCCTGGCTCGACCGTCTTATCGCCGAGGTCGCTGCGCGGCGGCTGCCGTTCTATGGCGCGCTGACCTATGACGGCCGCGCCGTTGCTGAACCGGTGGTGCGCCACGATCTCGAACTCCTGACCGGATTTAATCTCCACCAACGGACCGACAAGGGTTTCGGTCCGGCGCTTGGCCCAACCGCCGCCGCGCACGCTGCCGAGCGATTTCAAGAGTTCGGTTACGCGGTGGTACAGGGCCACTCGGACTGGATGTTCGGGCCCGACGATCGGGCCATCCAGGATGCCCTGTTTGCTGGCTGGGCCGATATCGGCGTGCTGACCACAACCTTATCGCAGGGTCAAATCGCAGAGTGGCTGAATTGGCGGCGCACGTATCTAGCCCAAGGTCGTTCGAAGCTGCGGGTCGGTCACGTCGATATCTTTGCCCGACCGATCGGGACCCGCTGAGCACTGAGGTCGCAGTCCAGCAGCACATCGCCACCGAGACTGTGAGCGCGCATGGGGGCGCGCATTGCTTGATCGAGCCGCTCGATCGGCGGCAGCGTGAGACTCGCCCGTCCGGCGCCTAGGATCAGGGGCGCAATCAGGATATGGAGGCGGTCGAGACAGCGTGCCGCAAGAAAGCGCGAGACCGTGTCGGCCCCGCCTTCGATCAGAATGCGCCGGAAGCCGCGTGCCGCGAGCGCGGCGACGATCCCGGCAGGGGCAAGCTGGCTGTTTTCCGCGGGAAGCCGCACGACCTCGACCCCAGCGGGCGGTGCGGATGTCTTGGCGCTGGTGATGACGAGCCGGCGAATACCGTCCACCGCGAGCACGCGTGCGTTTGCTGGCAACCGACCATTGGGGTCGATGACGACCCGCGCAGGGTTGGGCCCCTCGACGCGGCGCACCGTTAGTTGCGGATCGTCGGCGATGGCCGTGCCTACCCCGATGACAACGGCATCGACCAGCGCGCGTAGCCGGTGCAGATGGATGAGGCCAGACTCGCCATTGATGTAATGGGACTGTCCGCTCGAGGTCGCGATGCGAGCGTCGATCGACTGACCGCACTGCCCGACCAGAACGAGATCGTCGATTGTACCTTGGCGGAGCGGTCCGAACACGTCCTCCCACGGCTGCGGCAGGGAACTACTGATGCTGCGGAACGTTTTTGGTACCGGCGCCCACAAAGCGTCGCCGGAGCCTTGCTGAAGGCCGAAACGTTGGTTGCAATCCGGTTTGGCGGGGCGCTCCGCCATTGGCAAATACCTGCTTTTCGAGCGTGCCACCGCGTGTCATGATATTTCGCGATGAAATGCCTGCAAACGCCTGCAATGAAAAAGACTTTGACAACGGAATAAAATCCCCCAAATCGCGTTCTTATTCCGTTGATGTGGTTCGTGGTGGCGCGGCTCAAAGCTGCGTGAGTGATATGGCTGGGAGTAGCATGTCGGGCCTGTTTGGCACGCCCACGCAAGTCGCAGTGGAGCGGGGACTTGCGGAATTTCGCTCGGGACGGCCGGTTATTCTGACATTGGGTGGGGAAAGGACCCTGGCCTTGCCGGTCGACGGCATGACCGACCAGGGACTTATCGCTTTCAGACAGTTATGCGCGCCGGCGCGGCCTCGCCTGCTCATCACCGCGCGCCGAGCTCGGGCCCTCGGGCTCAACGCCGTCGGGTCGACCGGTTTAGCGATCAGTGATCTCTACAACCGCGCTGCCCTCTTCTCACTTGCCGCGGACGCGCAAGTCACCCGGCATCTCGAGGTCATCCCTACCGGCGAGACGGCCCCCGCCGCTATCGAACTTGCCAAGCTTGCGCAGTTGCTCCCCGCCCTGCTGTTTTGTGAGGCTGGAACAAAGGCGGCAAACGCGAGCGAGGCGCCACTAGTGACGGTCGCTGCCGATGCGGTCGCGCAGTTTCGCCGCGGGGCGAGCGAATCCCTTGCGGTCGTTGCCGAAGCCGCCATTCCCCTCAATGGCGGGATCCCAGCCCGCTTCGTGATCTTTCGCGATGCGGTCGGCGGCACGCCGGTGGCGGTCATCGTGGGAAAGCCAGATCTCGCGCAACCCGTCGCGGTGCGATTGCATTCGGCCTGCCTCACTGGAGATGTGTTCGGCTCGCGGCGATGCGACTGCGGAGATCAGCTTCGCCTGGCGCTCCCGCAGCTCGCGCAGCACGGTGGCGGCATCATCCTTTACTTGGAGCAGGAAGGTCGCGGGCTTGGGCTAACCAACAAGATCCGCGCCTATCAGCTGCAAGAAGCGGGGCTCGACACGGTGGACGCGAACACCGTGCTCGGCTTCGACGACGACGAACGCGACTACGGCGTTGCCGTGCGCATGCTGCAGTTGTTGGGCTGCACCCGGGTGCGGCTTTTGACCAATAACCCCGCGAAGCTCGACGGCCTCGCCCATGCGGGCATCGACGTGTCGGGGCGCGTACCTCTACATGGTCCGATCAATTCCGACAACCGCCGCTATCTGACCGCGAAGGCGATGCGCGCCGGACACAAGCTCGATCATATCTTCGGCGCGCTCGTCGATCCCAACGACGGCTCCTGACTAGATCTCCGCCTGTCCGTGATTACATCGCAACGGATCAGCGTGGCTGCCACGCCGCCTGCGAGCGTTGCCAGCACGCACCAATATGCATAACGGAAATCGGACGCCACGCCGACCACAAAGAAGGTCATCACATAGACGATGGCGCACGCGCTCACCGCCACGGCGAACGCTCCCGCAGGCGCAGATCTTACCGGCCAGGCCGAAAGAAAGACCGCGAAGGCAAGGATTGTCCAAAGCCCTGGCCGAAACAGTAGCGTCGGCTGGAGTGCCTCGTGCAATGCTATGAGCGGCACGAAGTAGCGACTTTGGCCGTAGCCTGAGGCGGGATCGAGCCAATCCCAGACTGGTAAGACGAGGTTTGAACGGGCGAGGAATTGCCACATGAAGGTCGCGCGGTGGGTGAGGTAAGCGAAGGGGTGCGCCCAAACGGCATGCCACCACGCTTGCGTCAACCGCGCCGTCCCAAAGATCTTATCGTCTGGGCTTTCCAATCGTTGCATCACGAAAGGGCAAGGTTCGACGTGCCAGTAGGAGTCCCAGCGGACGGGGTCGTAGCATTTGGTGGTCAAGAGCGTTGTCTGCTCGGCATTCCACGCGACCGGAAACTGGTTCTCTCCGGCGAAATGGCTGATGCCTCCGAGATCGAAAACGACGATGGAGTGGAGCGGATTCTGTCGCTCTGCACCGAGAATGTCGTAGTAGACGAAAGGGACCAGCGCATAGAACGCAATGAACGCGGGCACGAAGGCGAGCGCCAGCCTCCTTGGATCGACGCGCATTGGCCAAATGACATAGGCGGCAAGAATCGGTGCAGCAACGACGGCATTCGGCCGCAGCAGTACCCCGAATGCGACCAACAGCAGCGCCAATGCTTGGATGACCGCGCGCCATCGCGCCGCGTGCTCTGCGGCGAAAAAGGCAAGGACGGCCGCGACGAACCAAATGACTCCGAACAGAACGTCGCGCCACACCATCCCGACGAAGAAGAATGCTGGCGGCGCCAGGGCAACGAAAGGCGTCGCCAGCGCAAGCCAAACCGAGCGACGCCCCGCTAGAAAAGCGAGCGTGCCAAAGGCGATCCAATAGAGGCTGGCCGTTAGCAGGAACATGCTCGCCGACCCGGGCGCGATTGGATCGATCAGCCGCCAGAGCACCGCCATTGCCGGGGATTGCCAATCGCCAAACCGCCACGCGGTCGCGTCGGCATAGACATAGCGTGCATCGGCGGTGCTGTAGGCCGGATAGAACACCAGCAGGGTGAGGCCGAACCCAGCTGCCGTCATGACCAGAGCGCACCACCGGCTCCTGCTCTGCGCAGGAGCCTGTGACGCGATTATCTCGGTCTCCTCAACGGCTGACATCGATCGGGGTCAACGGGCTCATCGAATAAACTGGAGCCGTCGACCTCGCGATTACCATCCGTCCGCGCCCGGCGCAAACCGGGAGTCCCCCTTGGTTTATTCTCACGTCCCGCCGGACTGGACAGGCCGGGCACGCCTAGAGTCGTTCTGCTGTCGGGTCGAGACTTGCTTAATAGGCGTCCCAGGACTCGACCGGGAGGATCTTGCCTTGCTTGATCATGATCTCATGGGGCGAGACCGGCGCCGATGCCTCCTCGACCTTACCGCCGAATTTTGGCCCTGCCACTGTGGCTATCGACCAAACGACGGCCACTGCAGCGATGGCAACGATTGCCGTCACAATGATGAGTTTGCGCATCTCGTATCACCCTTGCATCGTGATGAGTTGCGCAATTGTCTTGGCACATCGTGCGCTCCAGCAGCGTGAAGCGCTTCACACAGGTGCATCCCTTCGGACCGGGCCATGGTGGCGTCCCCGGCAGTTGTGCCACGCCGGGACCAGCACAGCACTTAGCTTGTCCAACCCGGTCAAATCCGCAGTTTGAATATCAAAGAGATTTTGACCGTTTGTCCAACTACACGGCGCACCGAAGAATACCACGACGCCCCCGCACGCGACTTCGCCGCGACCGCCCGGCATTCGTCTACGACGGGCGCGATCTCTACGCGCGCATCGTGCTCCAGGCGGACGGCTGGCATGCCGTGCTGGAAGCCTCCGGCGCGGTTCTGGGGCCTTTCCCGACGTGCGCAAGCGCGATCCTCTTCTGTAACGCGCGCAAAGCGCACACCCCGGCCGCTCCCATTGCAGGCGAGCGCGCCGCCGATGCAAACCACGCAAAAAAAATCCAAACTCGTCAGCGTCAGGCGCGCGAGCAGCGCGCGAGGAGGGTCGGTTCGGACCGCTGAGCTTTAGACGCCATAGCCACGCCTCGCCGGAGAGGCCGAACCGAGGAGGCGAAACATCGACCTCCTCGGGGACAATCCAGCCCAAGGGCATGGGTTAGCGGGCATCGGTCAAAACGTGACCGAGGTCCGCGTTCCGCCACTGCTCGCGATGCTACAACGTCAGCACAGGGCCGGACGCGATCACCTCGGAAAGCCCGCGCAAAAACTGTTCTCGGTTTTTGTGAAGTACCTGGACGCTGCCCTAACGGAGGAGCAGCACGGGATGCTTGTGTCGTCGGTTCGGCCTTGCGTTCCCGCCGCTAGAAAGAAGCAACCAGTGCGCCGACAGGCTAACCCCGGCGCGGCTCACAACGTCGAGCACCTGGTCGAACCGATGTGACGATGCGATGCTCGGCTCCATACCGACACGCAACGGCACGCCTCGCCCCGCTAGGGCGAGGTGTGCCTCCGCTCCACTCTCACCACCCGACACTTCTCTCCCAGGGCACCCAAAGTCAGCTAGGGAGCCCAGGACGTGCAGCACTCGGGCTGGTGGCAAGGGTGCGCGACACGATGAGGTGAGGTTCCACCACCGCCGGTACCGACCCAGGGAAACTCTATCAGAATCAGATACACGTTGTGCCTTCAGAACCAGGAGATGACGATGGACCCTAAACCTAAGCACAACACGGGCCGCCGAGACGCCGCCTAATGAGACCACAGAACCAGGACGCAATGCCCCTTCCTCGACGCAGTGAGCGCAACCCTAAAGGCCAATACCTGCCGGGGGTCTCAGGAAACCCCGGCGGCTCGCCGGAGGCCACGCGCCGAGCGTTCAACAAGCGCTTTCTGCTCGATCTGGCGGAGGACTGGCAGCAGCATGGGCGAGAGGTGTTCAAGCGGGTTCGGCGCGAGTCGCCGGCTGCGTATTTGAAGGTCTGCGCCTTGCTGGTGCCGCGGGAGATGAAGTTGGAGCATTCCGGTGGGGTGACGGCCATGACCGATGAGCAACTGGAGCGATTCCTCGAGATTATCAAGGAGTTGATCGCTCAGCGGGACGCCGGGATGGCGGCGAAGGTGATCGAGGGCGAGACACTAGATGTTGTGTCTCATGGCGATAATTCAGGGTCGGACTAGCTAAACCATTGATATTGCTCACACTGACTGTGCAACAAGTAGCCATTCTTTGGACAGTGCAGCGCAGCATCCTCCCGCGGCCTGGCCCGATCGCGCACCGGCGCTGACTAACCTCGCTTGCATCGATACGTGCTGGCGGACGCTGAAGCAGCCGTTTCCGAGCCCCCAGGTTTGGGTCAGATAAGGTCGGCCAATGCCCGTCAGTTACTACGAGAGTGGCGGCTAATGTGCAGTGAATGACAAGCGCCGGTCGCGATCCCGAAACAGGGGCAGTGCCTAAACGGGTGGATGCAATCAGGCAACTACTGCATCGACACGCGTAGACGTTTCCCTGCGCTCGGGGGGCCCAGGGCGTGAAGCTCGGCCGGCCGAAGATAGACAGCGCGACCGAACGGAAGGTGCGAAAGCAGCTTGCGAAGGGTGTCGGTATCTTGAAGGTGGCCAAGTCGCTCGGGATCGGGACTGGCACGGTGCAGCGCATCTCAAAGGAGCGAGCAATGAGCCCGCGAGGGGCGGAGCAATGACGAGTGGCCCCCAGCTCACCAACAGTTTGTTACGGCGCGCTTGACCCCCCGGTAGGGGGACTTTCCATTTTGAGAATTTAATCATGCCCGCTCTCCCAAAAACCTGCCCAAAAATGGTTCCGTCCCATAAAGGGTAGCCTTTGTGTGAAAGACTTTTTTGCAAAAAAAATTTTTGGTGCCGGGAGAGATTCCGCTGGCGGCGCGCTCGCATCGGTTCTTCGAGCAGCCGACCAAGTTTGACCTCGTGGTCAACCTGATCGTGGCGAAGGCGCTCAGCATCGAAGTGCCGCCGACTTTGCTCGCCCGCGCCGACGAGGTCATCGAGTGAAAAACGCAAGGGACGATGAGAGGCGGAAGAGAAGGATTCTGCAACTCAGGGGAATCGCCGGAGGGGGACGGAGGGGCCGAGTTTAGATAAAGCCAGTCCTCGAAGCTCATGCTTCATTGCGTTGAGCCGCTTGCGTTCGGCCGACGTGCGTGCCGCATAGAAGCCGTACGGGCGGCGGTGAGAGCTGCGCGAACATCCATCACAACGCTATCCCAGTCGCCCGGCTTGGGTTGCCGGAATTGGCGGAGCGTGGGATACCACGGGCTGTCATCTCGACCAAGTAGCCACCTCCAGCACGTGTCAAAGCGATTGAGCAGCCACACCGGCTTGCCAAGGGCGGCAGCAAGATGGACCACCGACGTATCAACACTGATCACCAGATCCAAGCACTCGATCAGAGCCGCCGTGTCGCCGAAATCGTGAAGCTCATCGGTCCAATCATGGACGAGCAATCCCGGCGGTGGCGACAACGTCTGCGACCTCGGTTGACCCTTCTGCAACGAAACGAAGCTCACTCCCCGCACATCAGCGAGCTTCGCGAAGTGCCTGAGTGTTATCGATCGCCGGCGATCGATCCGATCTGCCTCCGGCAGGCCCGGACGCGAACTGCCGGCCCAAACCAAGCCAACCCGTACTCCCTCCAGATCCACCAAGCGCCGACTCCACGCCGCCACCTCCGCTGAATCCGCCGCTAAATATGGTACGCCGCTAGGAATATTCGCAATAGTCGTGCTAAAAGCCACCGGCAGACTCAGTAGTGGGCAGTAGAAATCGACAGACGGCACGGTACCGCCCGATGCGAACACCTGGGCCGCGCCGTCAAGCCTTTCTACCAAACGCAAGAGCGCCTGCGATACCTCAAGGATGACCCGACCGCCGCGCAACGCCACCAGCGGCACATAGCGCAGAAACTGAATCGCGTCCCCATAGCCCTGCTCGTCATACAAAAAAATCGCCTTGCCAACCAAATCTTCGCCCCGCCACTGCGGGCAATCGAATCTGCGCAGCCTTGCGCCCTTCGCTCCGCCCTTCCAACGCCATTCGTATTCTTCCCAACCATCCGCGTAATTACCCTGCAGGAGAAGCGCGAGCGACCGATTGAAATGGGCTTCCGCGTAGTCCGGCTTAAGATCGACTGCTCGGTCGTAACTCGTCAGTGCCTCCTGCAATCGCTGCAGCCCCACCAGGGTGATGCCCCGATTGGAGAGCGCCTCGGCATAATCCGGTCGCAATACAAGTGCGCGGTCGTAGCTCGTCAGCGCGTCCTCCAACCGCTGCAATGCGTGGAGGGTGATGCCGCGATTGGAGAGCGCTTCGGCATAGTCCGGTT
>Ga0126384_10000863_pt1 | contig 17459 bp, 15 predicted proteins | sample PanSoiMetPlot_36_FD_92543 | JGI IMG/M metagenome (GOLD analysis project Ga0126384, IMG submission 92543) | Tropical forest soil microbial communities from Panama - MetaG Plot_36 | ecosystem: Environmental > Terrestrial > Soil > Tropical forest > Bulk soil | place: Panama | collected 2016-02-17 | reverse complement strand
TTCGCGGCGCGACCGGGGCGCTCGGTTGCGACCTCGAACGCGCGGGTGCCGCCGACCGATGGGCGGCGCAGGACAGCGAGAGCGCGGCGTCGAGCGCGAAGAGCCAGGTCGCTGCGCGCCGAGCTATCCCGCGCGGCCGAGCTACCCGCCGTTCTCTGGAAGTCTGTGGAATCCGGATACCTTCCAATTTCGAATCTCGTTCAACAGCGAGTTGTCGGTGAGCTCCAGACGCAGCGGGGTCACCGAAACCACTTTCTCGTCCAACACCGCATTGCAGTCGCTGCCCGGAATGTCCTCGTGCTGATACTCGCTGCCGCCGATCCAGTAGTACTTGCGGCCGCGCGGATCGACATTCTCGACCACGTCGTACCCATACGAGTGCTTTCCGAGCTTGGTGACGGCGTAGCCGCGCGGCTCGATTCCACCCGGGATGTTGACGTTCACCAGCAGGTTTTTGTGCTCCGGATGCTGGAGTACCGCCTCTGCAAACGAATGCGCGAAGCGGGCCGCGGAACCAAACTCCATCAGGGAGCGGCTCACCAAGCTGAAGGCAATCGCTGGAACGCCCAGCAAAGACGCCTCGATTGCCGCCGCCACGGTGCCGGAGTAGGTGACATCATCGGCGAGGTTGGGGCCGTGGTTGATGCCTGAGACCATCAGCGCGGGACGGCCTTCCTTCATCAGGTGGTTGATCGCCAGGTAGGAGCAGTCGCTGGGGGTGCCGTCGATCGCATACCAGCGCGAGCGGACCTGCTTGATCCTCAGCGGTCGATGAAGCGACAGCGAATGCGAAGCCGCGCTCTGTTCCCGATCAGGAGCGACTACCCACACCTCACCGAGCGAGGACATCGCCTCGACCAGCGCCATCAGACCCTCGGCCAGGTGCCCGTCGTCGTTGGATACCAGGATCCGAGGCACGCTCAAGGCTGCGCCAAGATGCGAAGCCCGCTGCGCCCGGCATAGCGGGCGCCTTCGCCAAGCTGCTCCTCGATTCGCAGCAGCTGGTTGTATTTTGCCACCCGGTCGGTTCGAGAGACGGATCCGGTTTTGATGAGTCCGCAGTCCAGTCCAACCGCGAGGTCCGCAATCGTGGTGTCTTCCGTCTCCCCGGATCGGTGGCTCATCACCGAGGTGTACCCAGAGCAGTGGGCGAGTCGGACGGCTTCGAAGGTCTCGGTGAGCGTTCCCACTTGGTTGACCTTCACCAAGATGGAGTTCGCGACCTTGGATTTGATTCCGCGCGCCAGTCGCTCGACGTTGGTGACGAAAAGGTCGTCGCCCACGAGCTGGATCCGATTGCCCAACTCGTCGGTAAGTCGCTTCCAGCCCTCCCAATCGTCTTCGGCCATCCCATCCTCGATCGAGACGATCGGATACTTCGACGCCAACATCGAGTAATAGGAGACCAGTCCGGGGGCGTCGAAGTCCTTCCCTTCCCCCTTGAGCCGGTAACGGTGCCCTTGTTTGTCGTAGAGCTCGCTTGCCGCCACGTCCAGGGCCAACGCTACGTGCTCCAGCGCTTTGAAGCCGGCTTTTCCAATTGCTTCCATCACCAGCTTGAGGGCTTCCTCGTTGGTGGGGAGATCCGGCGCATACCCTCCTTCATCGCCAACTCCGGTCGATAGCTTCCGATCTCGGAGGATCCCTCGAAGGGCGTGGAAGATTTCCGCGCCCCAGCGCACAGCTTCTGCGAAGGTCGAAGCGCCGATCGGCAGAATCATGAATTCCTGGATGTCCACCCGGGTGTCGGCGTGCGCGCCCCCGTTGAGGATGTTCATCATCGGCACCGGCAGGGTGCGCGCCAGCACTCCGCCCACGTACCGATAGAGCGGCAGTCCAAGAGCGTCAGCGGACGCGTGAGCCGCGGCCATGGACACCGAGAGAATCGCGTTCGCGCCGATGCTGCTCTTGTTCGCCGTACCGTCCAGCTCGATCATCTTTCGATCGAGCGCCGTCTGATCCGCGGCGTCCATACCGATGACCGCGGGGGCGATTCGGTTCAAGACGTTGGCGACGGCTTTCTCCACGCCTTTGCCACCGAATCGACGCGGATCTCCGTCCCTGAGCTCCAGGGCCTCGTGCTCACCGGTGGAGGCGCCAGAGGGAACCGCTGCTCGCCCAAAGGCTCCGCTCGAGAGCGTCACCTCCGCTTCGATGGTGGGATTGCCCCTTGAATCAAGGACTTGGCGCGCGTTGACCTGGACGATCTCGGTCATGGGCTCGCTTTCTATCGGTGGGTCCTAGACCCCGCAAGCTTCTGCCAATCGCGGAGCCCCCTGGGCCGTCATCATGAGCACCAGCAGCGCACATCAAGCGACTGCGAGAGCACCCGGTGTTCCGAGTATCTGTCCTGGGTCCACCCACAAGCTGCACTCATGACGCTTCCTCGGCGTTTCTTTTTTTATGCTGCACTGCAAAAAAATGCGTATGTTCGGTTGTGGGCTTTTGATTCGTCTTGAAGGAGGAAGGAATGGGTTTGTTTACTGGGAAGGTCGCGGTCATTACCGGTGCTGGGGCGGGAATCGGGCGTTCACATGCGCTGGCATTCGCCAAGGAGGGGGCGAAGGTCGTGGTCAACGACCTCGGAAGTGACCGAAATGGCGGGGGAAAAGGGTCGCAAGCCGCTGACGCGGTGGTTTCGGAGATCAAGAAGTCGGGCGGAGAAGCAGTGCCCAACTACGAGTCGGTTTCCAGCCGTGAAGGGGCGGAGAACATTCTCTGGACTGCGCTTTCGAAATTTGGCCGGGTCGACATCCTCGTCAACAACGCGGGGGTGCTGCGAGACCGCTCGTTCCTCAACATGACCGACGCGGATTGGGATTTGGTGAACGACGTCCATCTCAAGGGGACTTACTACTGCTCGCAGGTGGTGGCTCGGCACATCAAGGTCCAGGGCAACGGCGGACGGATCATCAACACCAGTTCCGTGTCCGGCCTGATGGGAAACTTCGGCCAGGCGAACTACGCCGCCGCGAAGGCCGGCATCTTTGGCCTCACGCGAACCTTGGCAATCGAGCTTGCCAAGGCGAACATCACCGTGAACGCGATCGCTCCGATGGCACTGACGCGCATGACCGAGGACCTGCCGATGTTCAGCGGAGCGTCGGTGGATCAAATCGGTCCTCAGTTCATCAGCCCGGCGGTGCTGTTTCTGGCGTCGGAGTTCGCCGCGGACATCAGCGGCCAAGTGCTCGGCGTGGAGGGCCCGCGGTTATTTCTCTATCGGATGGAGAAAACCGACGGGCTGGAGAAGGATCCGAAGCGCGGATACTGGACGCCGCAGGAAATTCGCGAGGCCTGGGGAAGAATTTCCAGCTGAGCCCTAGACGTCGATGATCACCACGTCGCGCTGGGGTTGCTCTTCGCCTTCGTTGTCCGTCTTTCGCGGTGGGCGCTGATCGGGAGACGGCACCGGGATTTCGATCCGAGAGCGGCGATCCTCTTGCCGCGCCCGTTCGCGCCGTTTGATTTCCTCGATGATGAAGGCATCCAGCATCGCGTCCGGCTCTCCTATGATACCCCGGTCTCCATTGTACAACGAATGGGTACTGGAGCGATTTTACGATTAGAGCACTTGCAAGCGAGATACCCGAAACAATCCCGCAAATTTTCGAGCTTCCGCGGCGACTGTCGGGAAGTCATCGAGGTCCCTGGACGCCCAGCCAGTCGAACCTGACCCACGCCTTCTCCCTTAAGCACCTCTAACCTGTAATTCGCGCGGATATCCGAGGCAACCGCCACCCCTCACCCATTCGACTCGATGCGTTTCTTGAACGACTCCAACATTTTCGGAAGGGATGTCTCGACGAGTGCGTTGACCACTGCCTTCGGAACCAAGGGGCCGAAGGTCATTTCGATCGAGTAGGTGGCTCGGGTTTCCGTCCCTTGCCGCTGTAGGTCCCAGGACCCGCGATTTTCGCGCATGAACTCGCCCTCCACCAGCGACCACGAGACGCGCTGCGGTGCCTCTTCCCGCGTCCGCAGAGTGTAGCGGATGGACTTGAGAACCTGCACCTCGTAGTGCACCAGGGCCTCGCCCCCTCGCCGGTCGGTCACCCGGACGGCCTTCACTTCGGATAGAAACTGAGGGTACTTCTCGTAGTCAGTGATGACGGCGAAAACCTCCTCTATGGGGGCGGCAATAACGATGGATCGGGAAGCACCGGGCATGGAATTGGGCCGACTCTCTAGAGTGCGTACGCGGGCTTCTTGTCGAATTTGTGAGTGGACTGAATGTAACGCACCGTGCCGGTTTTGGAGCGCATCACCACCGAGTGAGTCTCGGCCCCACCGCTGAAGAAGCGCACTCCTTTGAGAAAATCACCGCTGGTGACCCCGGTGGCCGCGAACATCACTTCTCCCTTGGCGAGCTCGTCCACATCGTAGATGCGGTTGATGTCGGTGATACCCATTTTTTTGGCTCGTTCGATCTCGCCGGCATTGCGGGGTTTCAGACGGCCCTGCATGTCTCCGCCCACTGACTTGAGCGCCGCAGCCGCGATGACGCCCTCGGGTGCTCCGCCGGTACCCATCAGGACATCGATCCCAGTCTCCTCGAAGCAGGTGGCAATCGCCGCCGCGACGTCTCCATCCTCGATCAAGCGAATGCGCGCCCCAGCCGCCCGCACTTCCTTGATCAGCTCCTCGTGGCGGGGCCGGTCGAGAATAATCACCACCAAATCCCCAACATATCGATGCATCTTTTCCGCGATTCGTCGCAAGTTCTCGGTTGGGCTCTTGCTCAGATCGATCGCTCCTCGGGCTTTTGGGCCCACGGCCAGTTTCTCCATATACGTGTCGGGTGCGTTAAGCAGATCTCCTCTACCGGCGATCGCCACCACGGAAATCGCGCCAGGCCTTCCGTAGGCGCACAGGTTGGTTCCCTCGAGCGGATCCAGGGCGATGTCCACGGGCGGGCTTCCGTCGGTGCGCCTTCCGACTTTTTCTCCGATGTAGAGCATCGGCGCCTCGTCCCGTTCGCCCTCACCGATCACCACTGTCCCGTCGATGTTGAGTGCGTCGAAGGCGCGCCGCATCGCATCGACCGCTGCTTGGTCAGACTCGTTCTTGCTGCCGCGCCCCATCAGCCGAGCCGCGGCGATCGCCGCCATCTCGGTCACCCTCACCACCTCCAGAGCCAGGTTGCGATCCATCTTGATCCTCCTTTCATTCGTCCAATGCCTTGCGATCCCCCGATGGTCCCGGAGCGCTCTTGAGCAACCGGGAAAGAGCCTCGGGAATGCGGATCGCCTGCCCGCCCCGACTTACGCAGGCGTGCATGGTGCTGCCTGTACAAAGCACCCGGTCTTCCTGTTCCCGCACCAGCTCGTACTCGAAGGTTAGGGACGCCCGTCGCAATTTCGTCACCTCGGTGCGAACCACGAGCAGATCGTCGTAGCGCGCCGGCGCCCGGTATCGGCAAACCGCTTCCACCACCGGAAGAAACGCCCCCTCGCGTTCGAAGTCCCGGTAGGTGCCCCCGATGGCGCGGAAGTATTCGCTTCGCGCGAACTCGAAGTAACGGAAGTAGTTGGCGTAGTAGACGACGCCCATCTGGTCCGTATCCCCGTAAATGACTCGAAGCCGCGCCTCCACCATGAGCGGCGCAGACCGTAACAACACCGCTCGATCCGGTAAAGAATGGCAAAGTCCATTTGCCCTTCAGCTACTTGGCGGACCAGTATCGCCAGTCGATGCTGCGCAATTGGCTTCCCATCCTATTGATCGCAGGCACCGAAGCGGCCGCGAAGCCGCCGAGATTGACTCTGTTCATCGCGGTGGACGCTTTGGGCAGCGACACCCTGCAGCGGATTCGGCCCAGGCTTACCGGCGGATTGGCGCGGCTCCTCTCCGAAGGCGCGTTTTTTCCCAATGCGCATTACGAGTATGCGGAGACGGTCACCTCGCCCGGGCATACGACGTTGATCACCGGAGCCAACCCGTGGCGTCACGGCATCGTCGCCAATCAGATCATCGACCGGGCGAGCGGTAACCCAGTCCCGGCTTTTACCCATCCGCGTTATCCGCTGGTCGGGGCCCCGACGACGCCGGACGGGGCGAGCTCGCCGCAGGCGGTGCTTGCCGAGACACTGTCCGACCATTTGTGGGTGTCCACGCAAAGCCGGGGACAGGTGATGTCGATATCCGAAAAGTCGCGCGCCGCGATTGCGATGGCGGGGCGCCGCGGCCAGGCTTGGTGGTTCAGCGCCGAGACCGGTGGATTCGCGAGCAGCGCCTACTACGTCCAGGAGTTGCCCACCTGGGTGAAGCAGTTCAACGACCGGAAGATCGCTCAGACGTACTTCCAGAAGAGTTGGATCCCGCTCAAACCGCCGGGCCAGTACCTGGGGAAGAGCACCGGCCAGTTCGCGATCGAGGCATTTGGGCTCGGCCGCGCCTTCCCGCACCCCTTGAGCGGAGGGTTGTCGTCGCCCGGCGCGCAATCGAACCAAGCGCTACTGGCCACGCCGTACAGCGATCAACTCCTGGTGCAGTTCGCGATCGCTGCCATCGAAGGCAATCGTTTGGGGAGCCACGACGGTCCGGACTTGCTGGCCATCGGCTTCAGCGCCCACGACTTTGTGTTCCATTACTACGGCCCGCATTCCTGGGAGGTGCAAGACGTGCTGTTTCAACTGGATCGCAGCCTCGAGACCTTGCTCGCGGCGGCGGAGAAAGCCGCCGGCGGCCGAGCGAACTTGGTGGTCGCCTTGTCCGCAGATCACGGCGGCGCGCCAATTCCCGAGGAGTTGGCTGCCGAGGGCCTCCCCGCCGCGCGGGTGAATCCCAGAACGCTGGAAACGCAACTTCGAGCTGAGCTGACCCGCCGATTCGGGGCCGACCTGCTCCTGGCAATCCATGGCACCAACGTCTACCTAAATCCCAAGGCGATGGCGGATCACAAACTGTCGGCTACCACGGTCGATCGCGCCGCTGCCGAATGGCTGACGCGCCAGCCCGCGGTGGCATTTTCCGTAGCGCAGGAGGATCTGCCTCAATGTGAGAACAGCTACGCCCCCGCGTTGCGGAAAGGCTTTTATCCCGAGCGAAGCGGCGACGTGCTGTTCATCCTCAAGCCGTATCACATCCTCACGGAAGCGTCGGCGGGCACATCGCATGGCACGCCCTATTGGTACGACAGCCAGGTGCCGATCATCTTGCACGGCGCTGGGGTGCGCCGCGGCTTGTATCCCCAGCCGATCAGCACCGTGGACCTTGCTCCCACCCTGGCCACCTATTTGGAGATCGGCCAGCCTGCGAACGCGGAGGGCACACCCCGATCTGAAGTGTTCGCGAACTGAAGGTGAGCATGTGCAAGGCGAGCAAGCTTGCTGCGCTGGCCGAGCAGGCTACCTAAAGGTCAACGCGCGGGTCGTCGTCGCTGTTGTCGTGCAGCGCACCGAACCTGTAGATCGCTGGTTCACCAATGGACAACTCAAGAGCGGGGCAGGCCCTTTGTGGCCTGGTGGGGACTCTTCTTCTTCTCGCAACATCGGCGCGCGCGATTCCCGATGAGACTTGCGTGCCTCCACTCCAGCCGGTGGACACGTCGCATCCGACCGCAGTCGTCGGGACGGGCACGCAAGAGAGCTGCACCGAAGAGGCGCTGGACCAAGCCCTCAGCGGAGGCGGCGTCATCACCTTTGATTGCGGCGGCGAGGCGACGATTCCCGTCACTTCACAAAAAGACCTAAGGGTGGATGTCGACACGACCCTTGACGGTCAGGGACAAATTACGCTGGATGGGAATGGGGTCACACGGCTGCTGTCGTTCGTTGGCCCGAACTTTCGATACACAACCACCACGGTGACGGTGCAGAATCTGAGGCTGATCAACGCTAGGGCCACCGGAACGCCGATTCCAGAATACCCCGAGGAGCCGCCACAGTGCTCTCGCGGCTTTGGGGGGGATGGGGGCGGGGCAGCAGTCTTTGTCCAAGACGGAATCTTGCACGTATTCAATGCCACGTTCGAAAACAACCACGGGGCGCCTTTGGGACCAGACGTGGCGGGCGGCGGAATTTACGGGCTGGGGTCGCTCGAAGTGATCGTCATCGACAGCCACTTCATCGATAGCAGCGCTTCGAACGGCGGCGCCATTGGAGCGCTCAACACCGACATTTCGGTCTACAACAGCACCTTCGATCGAAGCGCGGCGCTCGGACACGACGGAGAGGGTTACGACCCCGATTGTCCGTTCGGTAAGGCGGGTTCGGGAGGAGCTGGGGGAGCAATTCTCATCGACGGAGGGTTCGGTCTGACGAACGTCTTCTGTGGGGACGCTTTCACGAGCGGTCGAACGGGAGAGAATGCTTTGGGCGGCGCCATCTTCCGCAGCCCCGATTTTGGCCGCCAGACCACGATCATCGACCAATGTACCTTTGACAGAAACTTCTCGCCGTTCGGTGGTGGAGCGCTCTTTTTCCTCAACAGCGACCTTCAAATCAGAAGGTCAACGTTTACCAACAACGCTTCGTTGATCGGGGGCGTGTTGCAGGCTAGCGGCACCATACTCGAGGTTGAGAACTCCACGTTCGCGAATAGCAATGCCGGCCTAGCCTGGGCAGTCGGAGCGCTCTTCGACGTTCAAGGCGAGTTCCGAAATTGCACGTTCGTCGGAAACAGCGCCGTTTTTGCACCGATTGTGCCCGATTTCACCGGGGTCTCGATTGAGAACTCGATCTTCCTGGGAAATTCGTCTGTGGGAGATATCGGTTGCGACTCTGTAAATAGGGGCTGGGGCAATCTCCAATGGCCACAGCCAAGCACGGACGGGGCCAACTCGCTCAGCGGATGCGTGGACGGCGTCAGCGTGGGCGATCCCGTCTTGAGCGACTTGGGCGACCACGGAGGCCCGACCTGGACATTTCTTCCCGGCGCGGGCAGCCACGCTCTTGCACTGGGGGCAAGTTGCCCGCAGACTGACCAGCGAGGCTTGCCGCGGGCAGACCCAAGTGCCTGCACCTCGGGGTCAGTAGAGGTTCCCTGAGTCGAATTCGAACGCGCTAGCCCGCGATGATCTCCAGCGACAGATCCGCGGCCGGTGCGGAATGCGTCAATGCTCCCATCGAGGCGTAGTCCACTCCCAGCTTGGCGAGCCTGGGAAGCCTTTGGATCGAAACGTTTCCGGATACCTCCAACTCGGCCCGTCCCCCGACCAGCTTGACCGCCTTGGCGATCTGCGCGTCCGTCATGTTGTCCAGCAGCAGGATGTGCGCGCCCGCGGCGATCGCCTCTTCGATCTGATCGAGCCGAGTCACCTCCGCCTCGATCCGCACCAGCCTAGGCCCATTCGCTTTCGCGCGGCGAACCGCCTCGCCGATGGAGCCGCCCACCGCCGCGATGTGGTTGTCCTTGATCAGCACCCCGTCGAAAAGCCCGAATCGATGGTTGAAGCCGCCACCGGCTCGCACCGCTTCTTTCGAGAGAGCCCGCATTCCGGGCGAAGTCTTCCGGGTGTCCAGGAGTTTGAGCTTTCCTTTTCCGATCGCTCGAACCGCCGCGCGGGTCATGGTGGCAATGCCGCTGGTGCGCTGGATCAGATTCAGCGCGGTTCGCTCCCCCGTCAAAAGCGACGCAAGCCGGCCCGAAACTGTTGCCATCCTGGCTTTCTTTGGAATCCACTGGCCGTCTTGGGCGACAAACTCGGTCTTCAACGTGGGATCCACGTGTTGAAAGACCCGAGCGAAGGCCGTTGTCCCGGCGAGCACCAGCGGGGACTTGGCCCACAGCTCCGCGCTTCCGCTTGCGTCCGCGCTCACCAGGGCGCGGGTCGTGACATCGCCGGCCGGCCCGAGGTCCTCGTCGAGGGCAAGATCAATCAGGCGGTCGAGGAGCTCCATCTATCCTGCCGGAGGCGAGTCGGCGTTGATCCGACCGAGGTGCTCCTGGAGCTTGGCTTTCTTCAGCTGCAGCTCCTCCAGTCGGGCCCGGTCCTTCTGCACCACGTCCGCGGGCGCCCTGGTCACAAAATTCGGATTGCCGAGTTTTCGAGACAGCCCTTCGAGATCCGCGGTCACCTTGGCAATCTCCTTGCTTAGCCTTCCCCGCTCCTCGGCGAAATCAATCAAACCCGAGAGCAGGACGAACCCCTCGATCTCCGCTCCGACGAACGGCGCCGCCTGAGCGGGTTTCGGACCAGGCTCTCGGACTTCGAGGGAGCTCAACCCAGCCAGAGGGATGAGGTAGTGGCTGAAACTCCGGAGGGTCTCGCGGATTCGCGGATCGGGGCTGGTGATCAACGCCGGGACCTTGGTGGCGGGCGCGAGTTTGTTTTCGCTGCGAAGCCTTCGGATGTTTTCGATCACCTCGATCAACTGAGCCATTTGCGCCTCCGCCTCGGCGTCGGTCAAGCGCGCGTCGGGTGAGGGGAAGCTCGAGACCATGATCGAATCGGTGGTCCGACGGATCGGGAGCTTCTGCCAGATCTCCTCGGTGATGAACGGCATGAAGGGGTGCAACAATCGGAGGATCTGGTCCAAGGAAAAGACCAGCACCGACCGAGTCGCGTTCTTGGCCGCGGGTTCCTCGCCGTAGAGAGCCCCTTTGGCAAGCTCGATGTACCAGTCGCAGAGCTCGCCCCAGAGAAACTGGTACAGCGAAGAAGCCGCCTCGGAGAATTGGAATTCAGCCAACGAACGCCCAACTTGGGTGATTGCCTGGTTGAGTCGAGACAGGATCCAGCGGTCCGCGAGCGAAAGCGGTAGTTCCTTCAGGTGCCCGGGCCCGAGCTGGAAGTCCCCCAGGTTGATCAGCGCGAAGCGAGACGCGTTCCAAAGCTTGTTGCCGAAGGCCTTATATCCATCAACGGCATCAAGCGAGAGCTTGATGTCCCTGCCTTGCTGAGTCAGCCGCGCGAGCGTGAACCGCAGCGCGTCAGCGCCGAATGCCGGCATTCCTTGCGGGAACTTGTTCCGGACGCTGCCGGAAAGCTGCTCAGGCGCCGAGCCCAGGATGATGTCGAGGGGGTCGATGACATTCCCCTTGGTCTTCGACATCTTCTCGCCCTTTTCGTCTCGAATCATCGCGTGCAGGTACACGGTGCGAAACGGAACGTCCTTCATGAAGTGCAGGCCCAGCATCATCATCCGAGCCACCCAGAAGAAAATGATGTCGTGTCCGGTCTCCAGAACGGAGGTCGGATAGAAGGTTTTCAAGTCCTCGGTCTGCCGCGGCCAACCCAGCGTGGAGAATGGCCACAGCCCGGACGAAAACCAGGTGTCTAAAACGTCAGGATCCTGCTGCAGCTCGCCCCCGCCGCAGATCGGGCATTGGGCGGGTGGCTCCACGGCCACAATCGGCGGGCAATCGGGATTGGTGCGCCGGCAATTGCCGCAGTAGTAGGCCGGGATCTGATGCCCCCACCACAATTGGCGGCTGATGCACCAGTCGTGGATGTTGCGCATCCACTGAAAGTAGGTGGCCGTCCAGCTGTCGGGGACGAAGCGGGTTCGTCCCTGCTCGACCGCCTCGATGGCTGGCCTCGCCAAGGGTTCGATCTTGACGAACCATTGTGTCGAGAGCATCGGCTCGACCACGCTGCGCGAGCGCTGACAGACGCCTATCGAGTGCCGATGCCTCTCCTCGCCCTCTAGCAGACCTTGCGCCGCGAGGTCCTCCAGCACCCGCTTGCGAGCCTGGTAGCGGTCGAGCCGCGCGTAGGGGCCCGCATTGGCATTGGTTTGAGCGTTCTCGTCGAAGATGGAAATCATCGGCAGGTTGTGCCGAAGGCCCACCTGGTAGTCGTTGAAGTCGTGCCCCGGAGTCACCTTGACCGCGCCGGTACCGAACGCCAGGTCCACCAGCACCTCGTCGCCGATGATCGGAATTTCGCGCCCAAGCAGCGGCAGTATCGCTGACTGACCGATCAGGTCCTGATAGCGCGGATCCTTTGGGTGAACCGCCACCGCGGTGTCGCCGAGCATGGTCTCAGGGCGCGTCGTGGCCACCACCAGGTAACGGTCGCTGCCCTTGATCGGGTAGCGAATTCGCCAAAGCGTGCCTTCGACTTCTTCGTGATCGACTTCGAGGTCCGAGAGTGCGGTTCGGCATGAGGGGCACCAGTTGATCAGCCGCTTCGCCTTGTAGATCAGACCTTCCTCGTAGAGCTGGACAAACACTCGTCGCACTGCGAGCGAGCTGCCGGGATCCATGGTGAAACGCTCGCGCGTCCAGTCCAGCGATGCCCCGAGCACCTGGTGCTGCTCGGCGATCCGTCGGCCATATTTGTCCTTCCAGGCCCACACCCGCTTCAGAAACTCCGCGCGCCCTATCTGGTGGCGATCCTTGCCTTCGGTCTGCTTGATCTCCCGCTCCACCATGAGCTGTGTGGAGATGCCCGCATGGTCGATTCCCGGCAACCACAGGCAGTTGAATCCGCTCATCCGCTTCCACCGGATGAGGATGTCCTCCAGGGTGGCGGTCAGCGCGTGGCCGAGATGGAGGGAGCCGGTAACGTTGGGAGGCGGAAGGATGATGCAGTACGGCGGCTTGGTGGAATGCGCGTCAGCGGTGAAATGGCCGCGCTCCATCCAAAGACGGTACCACCGGCGCTCGACTTCGGCGGGCTCGTAGGATTTGGGAAGATCTTCCGGATGCATCTGCAGCAGTGCTTCTGCCATCTACTAGCAACCGGAATCAAATGAATCATGGCACTCTAGGCGTAATCCAAGCCTTCCAGTGGGGAGGTGTAGCACGGGCGGCCCGGGGTGCAGCGGACGGGCTGAACCTTGCCGCCGTCCGGGCCGAATTCCTGCTGCGTCAGGTGGCACCAGCAATGGTTGCTGTCGTCGACGCACTCGGCCGCGTAACGCGGCAGTCGGCCCAGCAGGGCCAATTTCTTGGAGCGCAGCTCTTTGCAGAAGAACGTAGGCGCGTTGGTCATCGCGGTTTCCCCTAGCTTGCAACCTTGGTCAGCGCTCGGCGCACCAGCGCCTGCGCCAATGGAATCTTGAAACCGTTCTTTGCGAGTGGCTTTGCGCCTTGGAGCGCAATCCGGGCAGCGTCCGCAGCTACTTCCGGCGTCAGGCGCCTGCCTGCGAGGAACGACTCCGCCTCGGGCACCCGCCATGGCACTGGAGCGACCCCGCCCAGCACCAAGCGCGCCGTCCGGATTTCGCCAAGCGCTCCCAGCTCGACGGCCGCAGCCGTGGACACGAGAGCGAAATCGAGCGATGCGCGCTCCTTGAACTTGAGGTACGTCGAGCGAGCCGCCAACTTAGACGAAGGCACCCGAACCGAGGTCACAAGCTCGCCGGGAAGGAGGACGTTTTCGCGGCGCACGTTCTCTGTCGTGGGAAGGGTGAAGAATTTCTCGAGAGGCATGGAACGAGGGCCGTCCGAGCCCACCAGGGCCACCTCAGCCCCAAGCGCTACCAGCATCGGGGCCAGATCGGAGGGATGCACGATGAACGAAGGACCCCCACCGAAGATCGCGTTGTACTTGTTCTCGCCGGTCGCGGCGTAACACTCGCTGCCGCCTTTCTTGAGGCAGAAGATGTCCGGGCTGCGGAAATACCAACAGCGTGGCCTTTGGCAGAGGTTGCCACCCACCGTGGCGAGGTTGCGAATCTGCTGGGACGCAATGCTCCCGGCAGCCTCGGCCAGACCGGGAAAGTTGCGGCGGGTGTCGGCGTCTTCTTCCAACACATGGAGTTTCACCAAGGCGCCGATGTGTAGGCCATCGGGGCGCAGCTTGAGCTGATTCATCCCCGGCAGCGTTTTCAGATTCACCACCCGGTTAGGCCTCGCGAGGCCATCTTTGAGCACCGTGAGCAAGTCTTGCCCGCCGGCGAGTGCCTGCGGTGCCTCGTCCGGGTCACCGGCGGGCGCACGCAGCGCCTGAAGGGCTTCGTTGAGACTGCGGGGCGACATCCACTCGAAGGCGTTCATCGTCATCCCTTGGCGTAGAGGCCGGCCAAAATCTTGTCCGGCGTAATCGGAAGCTCGCGCACCCGGACGCCACAAGCGTTGAACACGGCGTTCGCGAGAGCACCTACCGTTGCAATGATCGGGGGCTCGCCGACTCCCATCACGCCTTCGCGCGTATCCCCGTCATCGATGATCGGGACAATCTCCGGCATCTCCAGGGAACCGGGGAATTTGTAGTCGTTGAAGCTGGCGGTCAGTGTCGCGCCCAGATTGACATCGAAGACTCGCTGCTCCCACAGCGCCATTCCCATCGCCTGGATGACGCCGCCGATGATCTGACTCTCCACCGCAAGGCGGTTGAGTGCGAAGCCGAGGTCCTGCACGTGCACGATCTTGACTGGGCGTACCCCGCCGGTCTCGGTGTCCACTTCGACCTCGGCGAACGCGACTCCCTGGCTCATCCCATCGCTCAAGCCCGGCTTCCACTCGCCGCGAGCCGAGACGCCTGCTGCCGGCAGTGAGGCACAGGCCTGCTTCCAAGTCATCGAAGCGTTCCCTGCTCGCACCCGACCGTCCGCGAAAATCAGCTGCTCAGGTTCGGAGCGGAGCAACGGCGCCACGTGTTTGGCCGTGGCCAACCGAACTTGAAGCGCGGCGTCCTTCACCGCGGGCGCCAGTGAGGCGGTACACACTGAGCCGCCCGATCCCACGGAGTGCCCAAGGCGGGTGTTACCGATTTGCTCCTGCACGCCGGACAGCGGAAGCCCGAACTCGTCGGCTACGACGGCCCGCACCAGCGTGCGCGTGCCGGTGCCGATATCCTGCGATCCGACCTTGGCGACGACGCTCCCATCGCGCGCCACCTCAACGGTGACGACACAGCCCGGCCCACCCCAACCTCCCCATCGGCAGACACCGCAGCCCAAGCCCCGCCGCAACACTCCGGTTGCAGGCAGGTGCGCCCGGCGGTGCCAACCGATTTCCAGCGCTCCGCGATCCAGCTGCCGCTGGTAGGCGGGGTGGCTCAGGTTGCGCTTGCGCATCTCCACCGGATCGATGCCGAGGCGAAACGCGAGCTCGTCGAGCATCGACTCGATGGCGAATGACGACTGAGGGCTGCCAGGCGCTCGAAACGCCCGAGCAGCGTTCACATGGGTGTGCAGGGCGTAGAGCTGCGCTCGCGAGCTTTGCACCTCGTAGATGTAGGGCTGGCGATCGCTGCCTCCCGGGCCCAGCCCTCCGAGGTTGTATTGCTCCGCTTCCAGCGCGAGCAATTTCCCTTCGCGGTCCGCGCCCGCTTTCAGTCTCTGCCACGAGGCAGCTTTGTTCCCCGCCATCAAGAACTCGCTCCGGCGGTCGAGCGCCATCTTCACCGGTCGCATCGTCTTCTTGGAAAGCTGCGCAGCGAACCTCCCCTCGATGCCCATGCCCCACTTGGCGCCGAAACCGCCGCCCATGTGCTGCACGTCGATGACGACGTCGCTTTCCTTTAGCCCCAGCTCGCGCGCGAAATCGGCGAGCATGAAGAACGTGGCTTGCGTTGAGAAATAGACCGTCGCTGTGGTTCCGCGGTAGTCGACGACCACCCCATGCGGCTCGAGAGAACAATGGTGCAGGGACGGAGTTCGATACTCCGCCTCGACGACGGCGGCGCAGCGGCCGAAGGCCGCCGCGACCTGCGAAGCATCGCCGACCTTCACCTGTGATTCCAAATTGCCGTCGGGAAAGACTTTGGGCGCATCGGGACGCAGCGCGTCTTCCCCACGCACCACGTGCGGCAGTACTTCGTACTCGACCTTGATGGCGCGAATCGCATCCGCGGCCTGTTCCGGTGTGTCCGCGGCCACCGCCGCCACCGGCTGCCCCTCATATCGCAACTCGGTCGGGTCGAAGATCCGCTGCTGTTTGTCGGACATCAGCGCGCGATAGAGGTCGACCGAGCTCATCGCCGCGCGTACCCCGGGAAGCCGCAATGCCGCCGCCAGTTCCAGGGAGCGGATTCTGGCGTGCGCGTGAGGCGAACCCAGCAGGCGCCCGTAGAGCATTCCCGGCAGGCGGACATCGCAGGTGTACACCGCAGCAGCCGCCGCTTTGATGGGCCCATCCACTCGCGGCAACCTGCCGCCCAAGAGCTTCATCTGTTCTCGCGGCTGCCAGCGCAGCGTCGAGTCCTCGTCGACTTCTTGTTCCACCAACTTCTCGACACCTTCCACCTGGGTGCCGATCATCACTTTGCGCTTGCGCTTTTGCTCGCCCGCCATCGGTCACCCTCCTCGGATGCCGCCAAGGCCTCGTTTGGCCTTGGCCGCCGCCAGTGCCGCCTCGAAGACGCGCGGGTAGGTACCGCAGCGACAGAAATTGCCTGCGCAACCGTGCTGCACTTGGTCAATCGTCGGATTGGGGTTCTTGTCGAGGAGAGCTGAGAGGGTGACGACAAAACCGGGCGTGCAGTACCCGCACATCAGCCCGTCGTGCTCGACCAACGCTGCCTGCACAGGGTTCAAATGCCCCGGCGTGCCCAATCCCTCCGCGGTGACGATGCGGGCGCCGGCGGCGTCCGCAGCCAGAACCAAGCAGGAATTCACCGGGCGGCCGTTGAGCAACACGGTGCAAGCGCCGCAGGCGCCTTGCTCGCAAACCTGCTTCGGACCGATCACCGGTGGATCCAAATGCTCGCGCAACGCCGAGAGCAGCGTGGTGCGCGCTTCCACCTTCACGGCGCGCTTCTTTCCGTTGACCACGAGCGGCACGTTCAGCTCGCGCACGCCTTCGGGCGCTTTGCCGCCAAAACCGTGCGCGTGCTTGGCGAGCGCGGCGCCCGCTCCTGCCAACCCTACGCCCGCGAGGAAGCGGCGGCGGCTTGGGTTCTTCGGTCCGTCGGATCGATGATCGCTCATGGGCGCGCATCCTGGACTACGCGCCTTGCGAGAGAAAACGCCTCAGGGTTGAACGGGCGCGGTTTCGGGGCGAGATGGCCCCGGCCTCATTTGACCAGGCTACGCAGCCGCTCGCTGTAGTTGCGGCTCGAATGTAGTCGGGTGCCGTCGCGCAACACCACCACGTACTCGCCATGAAACCAGGGCAACAGCCGGGCAATGGAATCGAGATTGACAATCGCGGATCGGTGCACCCGCAGGAACCGGTCAGGGTCGAGCCGATCCTCGAGTGTGCGGAGCGTGTCGCGCACCAGGTGCTCGCGGTTACCCACATGCAACTTGACGTAGTTTCCGGCGCCCTCGAGCCAGTCGATCTCCGCGGTTCGGACCAGCTCGACGCTGTCCTTCTCGCGCACCGCCACGCGCTCGCCTTGATGCTCGCGCCTGCGCAGCGCTTCGACCAGGGAGAGAAGATGCGGGTCGGGCACGCCGGGATTTTCGCGAAGCCGCTTCAGGCAGTGGTCCACGGCCCGGGCGAAACGAGCCCGGGTGAACGGTTTGAGCAAGTAATCCAGGGCGTGTACCTCGAACGCGCGCAGCGCGAAGCGATCGTAGGCGGTGACGAAGATCACCTCCGGCGTCATCTTCGCACTCAGCTCCTCCAGCACCTCGAAGCCGTTCAGCTCCGGCATCTGGATGTCGAGGAACAGCAGC
>Ga0126384_10000861_pt1 | contig 17501 bp, 12 predicted proteins | sample PanSoiMetPlot_36_FD_92543 | JGI IMG/M metagenome (GOLD analysis project Ga0126384, IMG submission 92543) | Tropical forest soil microbial communities from Panama - MetaG Plot_36 | ecosystem: Environmental > Terrestrial > Soil > Tropical forest > Bulk soil | place: Panama | collected 2016-02-17 | reverse complement strand
GTCTCCGTCAAAATCCTGTGCCGTGGTGATCGCACTCGACACATCGGGGTCGCCATCGCCGTCGATGTCATCTCCGTCATTAAATGTTACGTCAGATATCAGGTTCGTTGACGGGGAGGAGGCGATGGCGCCGAACCCAGCGGCCGTGCGAAACGAGAGCTCGTTTACGAAATTGAAGCCGACAAGTCCGAGGTTATTCGTAGTGCCGACGATCTGCGAATCGATGTACGAAGTGGGAATCGAGTTCCATTGATCGAACGAAGCCTGCAGCGCCGTAGTGGCATCTGCCACAGATAGGAACGCCGCGCCGAGCGGGTTAGGTATGGGATTCAGCGTGTTGTTGACGCGGTACTGGACAGGGATGCATCTGGCATCCCACCTGATGCCGATAACCCGCGCCAGAAGATGGCCTGGAATCGGCGACGGCGGTGCGTTTGTGATGTCAAAGCTTTCGAGAGCGCCTCCTGCTCGAGTCGTCGCGGCGACTGCAAAAACCATCCAGATTGCGATGCAAAAGGTAGTGAATCTCTTCTTCATATGTTCTCCTCACGGCCACCTCCCGTTTCGAGAGGCAGCCTGTCATCGAATCCTAAGTTCGAGCGTTAAGGGTTCGCGGCGTGAGCCAGAACACTAACGTTTCTGCAGTTGACGCACGACCTGGTTCTTCAGCTCGGAAAGAGGCGTCTGACTGATCGTTCCCCGGCGCAGTCCGTTCTTGCCTTTGAGCGCAGTGCGGGTCAAATCTCGGGAAACCACTTCCTGGCCTTCCTCATCTTTTGCGATGGAGAATTTGCCTTGTGAGAATCCGGTTATCGTATATCCACCAACAACCTGGTCGTCGATGGTGAGAAACAGGAATACTTCTTCAATGGGAATAATGCGCGGTGCACCTGGATAGGTCATAGCGACGGGAAACTTTCGATTCGCGTCGACGCCACCAGGAAGCGCCACCGTTATCGTCGAGCTATTGTCACCTTTTAGTACCTCTCGCACGGAGATGGTCGCAAGCGTGACCAGGCTGCGGTCCACCCACACGCTGTGAGTATCGAGACAAGTTCCGACGACGATAGCGCTTGACTGGTTGACCATGTCTGCAATCGACAGATCCATAGCCAGGCTGATTTGCGAGGGATCGATGACATCCTTATCCTTGGAGGTTCTGGCGGGATTGTTTGCCCACATTGCAGAAACCATCACGGAAATCAGAACCAGACAACAAATTCCAATGATTATCTTTTTCATACTCTTCGTTCCTTTCAATGCTCCCTTGTCAGGAGAAGGAGGAGGCTCTACAGAGAGCGACAGTAGTAACCCGCTCTTCCGATCCTGTTGTCGGAAAAGTTGGGCAGGCATCTTCTGCCTTAATTGATAGAGCGAAAGAGCTGGTGATACCGAAGTAATTCAGAATCGGTTCGAATCAACTTGGTATCTGAAAAGGCGGCGTTTGCGAGAGTCGTCAATGAAACCCGCAGGGGGGTGGGACGAAGCCGCCGGGTGAATTTCTACATCGAGATTTGAATAAAACGCAAGGAAGGGAAGTTGTCCTAAAGGCGTGTTGCCATGGTTTACACGTTAGGTGCCTCGCAACCGCGTAGCTGTGTCCTATCGATAGCTCGTGTGATTGTAGATCTCCTGGGCCGCGTAGCGCTTACCTCGTTGCATCCAAAACAAATAACTCGATAGGTAACCGCTGCGCGGCCCCGGAGATCCCACAATCACGCAAACTATCGAGAGGACACCGCTGCGCGGTTATCCTTGCTTTGTGGAATTTGGCGAGTGCAAGGCTGACCCGCGTGTCGTCCTCATTGTCGGTCCTGAACGCAGTGATGATCTCTACGTTATTTACTCATACCGCAGCGCAATTATCGGATCAACTTTTGTCGCCCGACGCGCAGGTAAGTAACACGCTATGAGCGCCACTGCCGTGAGTAGCAACGCGATCAGCAGGAACGTAGCCGGATCCGTCGCGCTCACGCCAAACAGAAGCGTCTCCATCAATCTCGTCAGCGCAAGCGAAGCGATCAGGCCAACTGTTACACCAACCAGTGTGAGCGTCACTCCCTGCCCGACCACCAGACGCAGCACATTGCTCGCGGTCGCGCCCAACGCCAGCCTGATGCCGAGTTCCTGTGTTCGCTGCGTTACGTTGTAGCTCATCACGCCGTAGATTCCAATGGCCGCGAGCAGCAATGCGAGCATGGCGAATGAGCCGAGCAATCCTGCAATGAAGCGATCCGCTTGCAAAGCATCAGCGGTCAAATCGCGCATTGTTCTGATCTTTGCAATCGGCTGCAGCCGATCCAGGTTGCGCACTTCATCGACGACCGCCGGCGTCAAAGCAGCCGGGTCACCCACGGTTTTCACTATCAGATTCATCGTCCATAACGGCGGGTCGGCGGTGTTTACGTACGGATAAAACATTTCTTCCCACACGCGGTTGTCTACGCCGGGCTGAATATGGTTTGCGACAACGCCGACAATGGTTGTCCACGGCGGATCTCCGTAGCCGACTTTGATGCGTTTGCCGATCGGGTCTTCATTAAGAAAAAAGTGCTGCGCAAACGCTTCGTTAACGATTATGACATGCGATTCCTGCCAGACTTCCTGCTCGGTGAAGGCGCGTCCGCGAAGAATGTTGATGCCCATCGTGCGGAAGTAATCGGGCGAGATACTGCCGCCTCGCAGGACCGGTTCTTCACCTTTAGGAACAGGAGGACGGCCCTCGATCACAACCGGATCAGTCGCGCCATCCCCAATCATCAACAGAGAAAAGCAAATGGCCGCCGACTGTACGCCTGGCAATTGATTAACATTGGCAAGCGTCTGCTGAAAGAGATTCACGCGTTGCAGTGGTTCGGGGTAGCGACTGTTTGGCAGGCGCAGGCTCATTGTCAGCAGGTTGTCAGGATTGAACCCTAGTTCGACGTTGCGCAAGTTGGCGAAACTTTTCAGCAATAGCCCTGAACCAACGAGCAGAACGAGAGCCAGCGCGACCTCCAGCACCACCAACGCGCTGCGCAACCGCTGGCGGGCTCCGCTGGTACTGACAGCTCGCGCGCCGCTCTTGAGCGCATCATTCAGATCAATTTTCGATGCCCCAAGTGCCGGAGCAAGACCGAAGAGCAATCCGGTCAACACAGCTAACAACGATGTAAAGCCAAACACGCCGGCGTCTAGTTGCACTTCCCCCATCCGCTGCCAGGCGTTGGGAATGAATTTAACGATCGCCGCCACCAGCCAACGCGCAAGAAGCCAGCCGGCCACCGCGCCCCCCACCGCCAACAACAGGCTTTCCGTTAACAACTGCTGCACGATGGTGAAGCGACTGGCGCCGAGTGCCGTGCGCACTGCGATCTCTTTTTCACGTTCCGCCCCGCGAGCGAGCAGCAGGTTCGCAACATTTCCGCAGGCAATCAGCAGCACAAAAACTACCGCGCCGAACAACACCCACATTGCGCGCTGTGCATTTGGATCAACTACATAATCCCTCAGCTCAGCCGCATAGATGCCAATCTCGGAACCGTGCGTTTCGGGATAGGACTGCTTCCACCCCTCCATCACCGTCTCTAATTCGGCTCGCGCCTGGTCGAGCGTTACGCCCGCTTTCAATCGAGCATTCACGCGCACCACGCGGCCAGGATTGTTTTGTGCCTTTGCCTCATTGACTCGAAACGGCGTCCAAATGCTGCGCCAACCAACCTGACCGCCAATACCTTGATTATTGAAGGCAATCGGAGGCATTACTCCGATGATCGCAAGACTCCTTCCATCAACGCGCAGCGTTTGACCGAGGACATCGGCTGTTCCGCCGCACATCTGCTGCCACAACTCGTAGCTAAGCATTTACCGTCGGCGTCGCATCGGGCTTGCTATCTTCTGGCGTGAAATCGCGTCCAAGCATTGGCTGCGCACCCATCACCTTGAAATATTCGTGCGAAACCTGAGTCCCGATCACGCGAACAGTGCCATCATCGCGCTCGATATCAGGATTCCAATTCAGATAGGCCGCGACACCTTCCAGCGTCTGCGTTTGATCACGCAGAGCAAAGAACGAACGCCACGCCATCGGATTCGAATGACCTTCTCCGACTTTGCTCTCGCGGATGCCAATGAGTTGTTCAGGGCGAAGAAATGGAAGCGGCCGTAGTAGCACACCGCGAACGATGCTAAAGATCGCCGTGTTCGCACCGATGCCCAGTGCGAGGGCAAGCATTGCTAATAACGAGACGCTAGGGTTCTTGAGTAGCATTCGTGCACCGTAGCGCACATCCCGCCAAATGGTCTCCAGTCTATGTCCGGGAAAATCAGTTCGGTTCATTTTTATTGTTATTTGCGATGGGCCATATTAAATCAGAAAACGAAGGCCGACCAAGTTTCCGTCTTTATTTGTCGTCATCCAAGTTTCTCTGAGACCGGAAAAGCTGCCTACAGACGGCGCTTCGTCGCCGTCTAGGCACGCGTAGTATGTTCCCTGCAAATATGGCCCTGTGGAGAAGACTGAGTACATCCTGGACGGAAGTGCTTTCGCGACCCTTGAGGAATTCTCGCAGCACTTCAGCGAGAGGGTTCTACGTGGATACCAGTGGCACGGGAATCTGGATTCCCTTAACGACATCCTCCGGGGTGGATTCGGAACGCCCGAGGCTGGATTTGTGCTCGTGTGGCGAGACCACGCGCTTTCACGATCGAGACTCGGTCACGCGGAGATGGTGAAGCGCCTTGAGCGAATCCGTCAGACGTGCCACTCATCCAACGTAGCTAGCGTGGATTATGAGCTTTCGGCTGCACGGAAAGGTCTCGGTCCAACGATGTTCGACCTCCTGGTGGAGATCATCCGCCGTCACGGCGAAGGTGGCAGCGAGGCGGAAGACGGGGTCGATCTGGTCTTAGCGTGAGCCGCACAACCCATCATTCCAGTTGATAAGTGCCTCATCGTGCCAAGAAACTCACCGAGCACCGAAAAGCGCGATCAAGCCATCAGCCAGAACGCCCCGCCAGCTCAAACCGTCGTGGCCGCCGACGAACTGTTGATAGTGAACCTGATACCCTTTGGCCAGCAACACGTCACGCAAATGTCGCGTGCTTTCCAGAATGTTGCCTCCCGCACCGTCCCTGTCAATTTCAAATGTCCCCGCCGCAAGATAGAAACGCACTGGCAGTCTCGGACTCGCGAGGAAGTCTCTGACCAGGAAATTGCCTTCGGTGGTTGCGTCCCTCGAAGAGTCTCCGCCAGTCCCGCCTGAATCAGGACAGCGCGGACCGCATACTCCCCCGTGGTGCTCAAACGACCACCAAAAAGCACCGGATTGACTCAGCACGTTTCCAAAGACCTCAGAGTGACGCAGCGCAACATATGCTGACGCGAGCCCACCAGCGCTATAGCCAGTCACAACAGTTTGCTTCGCTTCCTTTGTGACGTTGTAATGAGAACGAACCCAGGGAACAAGTTCCTTTGCCATAAAATCGGCGAACTCTGGATTCGCGACGAGATCTACCAGACGACGACGCGAAACGTTCTCGACAAATACCGCTACTGTCGGCGGAATTTTGGAAGCTGCAATAAGATTGTTCAGCGTCGTCACTGGAGACGGATCGTCCGGCAAGTCTTCGCCGTCGAATAAGATCAACAAGGCGTTGGGTGGACCATAGGCTTTGTAGTTGGCGGGCGTGTAAACGGAAAACGGACGCTCTATTTTCTGAATGGAGCTCTTGATGGTTTGTTTCTCGACGCGCCCTTCGGCTATTCCAGGTTTTGCGACGAGCCATGGTTGAGGTGCGGCTCCGGGCAACTCCGCTACGCTTTGACATCTGAACTTGCTGGTATTGGGCGGACATTCCGATCGATGAGGGTTGAATGGATCGGCTTGCCTCGTAGCCGCGCGCTGTGCGGCGCGAGGATCCTCAACCGTCAGGGGATCGTTCGGCGACAGTTGGTAGGTAAACCGAGCGCCGCTGGGAAGCTTCAAGGTCAAATACCAAACATCTGAGCCAGGAATCTGATGCATTGAATAATCGTTGACCGGACCAACCCCCAGAAAAGAACCTCTAACTAAGACATTTCTCGTGTCATGCGCGGTTCGCCACAGAAATGTCACCAGTTGATACTTGCCGTCGGTAGCAAAGGGCTCGGTGAGAGGAGTGCCCTCAGCTGCTACTTGTTTCCAGAAGCTCTCTGTGTTCGTCTGACCTGCGGCGATCCGACTGCGTAGGCTTTGAATACGCGGGCTCGGATAGCGATCGGTCCACGGCTGGGGTTTGAGTCTCTCGTCGAGTGAGACCACTTCGCCTATGGCCAATTCAAAGCTGGCCGATCGGTCGGCGGGATTCTCGATATTGAACGAATACGAGCCGGCGCCTTCGGCGGCGAACACAAACGGGACTTTCACCTCGCCTGGTGATCCGATAAGCCGGCGAGCAATCGTTCCGTCAGGATTCAGTAGGAAAAGGTTTATCTTGCCCTTGTACCCGATCGAAACGTTGACATAGTCCCCGTCCTTTAGGGCAACTGAGAACAATTCAGTCTTGCCGGGCTCGATCGTCCTGGTGATTGTCTGATTTGCCGAGATTCTCTCCTGCGCGTTTATTGGCGTTGGCAAAAAAAGGAAACAGAGTACCAACAAAACAATTTTCATACCGCCTTCAACGAAAGAGCTCGATTGAATGTTCTGTTTGTTGGGTCGTTCAGAAACTGTCATAGATTTTGCCCCCCAGGATGGCTGCGCTCCAATAAACTCAGAACGAGACGTTATTCGTGCCTCAGCGCCTCTACCGGATCTACCTTCAGCGCTCGTCGAGCCGGAATAACACTGGCGAGTGTCGTTGCCGAAAGCAACGCCAGCGGCACTAACGCAAAAGTGAGCGGATCAGTAGAGCTTATTCCAATCAGCAGCGTCGCCAGGAAGCGAGTAGTCACCACGGCCATTGCGCCACCTGCCACAATCCCTACCAATGTCAGCGCGATTGACTGGCTCATGAGTAATCGCAACACCTGCGGCGATCGAGCTCCTAGAGCTATTCGGATCCCAATCTCGTGCGTACGCTGTGTCACCGAATAACTAACCAATCCATATATCCCCACCAACGCAAGCAACAAACCCAGCAGCCCCAACGCGCCAAGAATTCCCGCTGCCAAGCGAGGCAAAAAGACCTGTATCGAAACGCTGTCGGCTAGACTCTTGATCTCAAACACCGGCCAGTTCGGAGCGATCGCAGTCAATTCTCGTTTCAAGCCTGCAGCGACTGTCGCGGGTGGCAACTCGCTGCGCACCATCAGCGTGGCTCGGACTTTGTCGCAGGAGGAGGATCTTAACTAAGGATCGACCCGCATCAGCCTTCGACGATTCATTTCATCGGCGTAACTCGTGTCTTCTTTGTTAGCCTTCTGATCCAATGTGGCGTCGAGAACCCTCGCGTTGCGTCCCATTTTTGGGCGGCTAATGTTTGCTGTTGATATTCAACAGGAAGATGTGTATGCTTCCTTCCTGTTGAATATCAACACGAGGCGGAATCTTCTTTCCTGGGAGATTCTAAATTGCGAACAAAATCAGCTGCGCTGTTGTCACTCCTCGCTCACATCGTGGGGTGTCGCTCAGGCTCAGCGACCGTCCAGCGTTACAGCCGGTGCAATTCCCGCTCACCACAGGTTAGCAGGTTGGATGCAATGTCGCGGAAGCGATGTGCCCGCTTCGGTCGCCATCACGAATAGGAAAAAAAGGAGAGTTATATGCAGTACAAATACTGGTTGAACACCGCCCTCGGGACTCTGCTAGCCATCACCGGATTGTCTGCTCTTGCACTTGCAATGCCGTCGACGCCCGCATCACAAGCTGAAGTTCCAGTTGCAGCATTCGACTCAATCGAGCTGCACGACGGCGCTCGGGTGATCCTTCGTTATGGCCCAATCCAGCGCGTTACTTTGATCAAAGGTAGCCTCGACTACACTAGCGTCACTGTTGCCGATGGAGGGCGGCTGATTATCAACAAATGCAAGAGTCGGTGCCCGCGAGGGTACGAACTTGAAATCGAAATAGTCACGTCGGACATCGCCAGCATTTCGGTCAATGATGGAGGCACCATACAAAGCCAGGGGGACTTCCCGCGCAGGGCAGAGCTCAAAGCCGGCGTCAGTCAAGGCGGCACGATCGATATACGCTCGATGTTAGTGGACAGCGTCAAGGCCTCAGTGGAGCAGGGCGGCAGTATCTTCACAACACCGCAAATCGCCTTGTTCGCAAGCATCGAGCAGGGTGGCAACATAACGTATTGGGGTGAACCTCGTGTCGAATCATCGGTTAAGCATGGCGGCGACGTCACAAAGGGAAGCGCCGACCAGATCAACAAGCCGCTGTCGGAATTGAAACCATCACTTGCGGATGTGGCCGCCGTTCCGTCGGTGCCCGCGGTTCTACCGCTCAGGAATCTTCGAGAGTTACGAGAACGGCGCTGACTGCCGACAAGAACGGAACAACTTGGAGGACCGTTCATGCGGAGTTTCTTTGCAATCGATAAACTGAAGTCCCGTGGCTCAGTGGAGAAGTAGATGATCAGAATTCGAGAATTCGCTTCACGCATTCGAGGACTGTTTGGCAGGGAGCGGCTCGACCGTGATCTCGACGAGGAGCTTAATGCTCATCTCGAGATGCTGATTGAGGAAAACATACGCCGAGGGATGAGCCCGGAAGAAGCCACTCTCGCTGCTCGTCGAAGCTTTGGCGGGGTTACCCAAACCAAGGAAGCCTATCGAGAACAGAGAGGACTACCAATTGTGGAAACCATTATTCAAGACATTCGTTATGGCTCACGCTTGTTGCGAAGGAGCCCCGGCTTTACCGCCGTCGCGCTGATCACACTCGCGCTTTGCATCGGCGCCAATACCGCGATCTTCAGCGTTGTGAGCGGAATTTTGCTGCGCCCGCTGCCCTACCCCGAACCTGATCGGCTCGTCTGGTTCGTGCAATCGTATGCTCAGCGAGGTTTAAGCCCGTGGACCATGTCGCAGATGAATTTTGCCACCTATCGCGAGCAGAGTAATTCGTTTGAAAGAGTGGCGGCGATCGCAACAGGCGGTGGTGCGAATTTGACTGGTGTTGGAGAGCCGGAACGCATCGCGATAGCCCGAGTCACTTCAGGCTTCTTCGAGGTCTTCAAAGTGGATCCGCTTTTTGGCCGAACGTTTCAGATCGAGGAGGAGACACCAGGCAAGAACAATGTTTGCGTTTTGAGTCACAGCTTCTGGCAACAACGGTTTGGAGGCGATCCAAACATTATCGGAAGGGCTCTGCTGTTGAATGACGTGCCGACCGAAGTTGTCGGCGTGATGCCCGCGGGATTTGAGTTTCCGGAGCGTTGGCCGTCGATCGCATTATGGACGCCGATACCGCTTAATCCCCAGCGGCCATTCGGATTTTTCCTCCGAGCGGTCGGAAGGCTGAAACCGGGAGTGTCGCCCGCGGAAGCAGAAGCCGAGACCACCGCCATCATGTGGAACTTCGCGCAAAAGAATCCAAGCTTCATCGCGTCAGCCAGTCCACCTCCACCGGACGCAGACTTGAAAACGTTGATTACGCCTCTTAAGGACCGGCTAACCGGGAGCTCACAGAAACCCCTGGCAGTCTTACTGGCCGCATCGAGTCTTCTTCTGTTAATCGGCTGCGCAAACGTCGCCAACCTGCTGCTCGCGAAGGGAGCGTTGCGTACGCGCGAACTCGCCGTTCGTCTGGCCCTCGGTGCCACTCCAAGGCGGATCGTTCGGCAGTTGCTAACAGAAAGTTTGCTGCTGGCGCTGATCGGCGGCGCAGCCGGATCGCTGCTGGCCTGGTCGGGCGTCCGCCTACTAGCGCGATTCGGCATAGAAGGAGTCTCACGTCTTAGCGAAGTCCGGGTTGACACGACCGTCTTAGGTTTCTCACTGATGGTCATCGTATTAACCGGTATATTGTGCGGACTTGCGCCGGCGCGACAAGCTTACTCACTCGGCGTGGAAGCAGGGCTGCGAGAGGGGACGCGAGGCAGCACCAGACCAGGTCAGCGTGGCACAAATAGAATTCTGGTTCCCGCTCAGTTCGCGCTTTCCCTTCTGCTGCTCATAGGTGTTGGATTGCTGCTCAGAAGTTTTCAAAAGTTGATAACTACTAATGTGGGCTTTCGACCAGAGAATGTCCTTTCGATGATTGTGTCGCTGCCGGACAAGAAGTACGATCCGCCCGAACGTGCGCTTCAATTCAATCAGTCGATGCTGGAACGCGTAAGCAGCTTACCGGGAATCGTGCGTGCCGCCACCGTCGATGGCATGCCGATGACTGGCGACGACAACGCAGATGGGATTGTCGTCGAGGGTCAAGAGCCAAGTCCCGGCGAGGCTGGATCGGTGTTTTCGATTCGTGAGGTAACGCCGGGTTACTTTGAGACGTTGGGCGTCCCGACACTGCGTGGTCGCGACTTTGACCCTACAGACCGACAGGGCTCGCAACTCGTCGCGATTATTGATGAGATGTTTGCAAAGCGGTATTGGCCAGACGACGACCCACTGGGTAAACGAATACGGTACAGCTGGTCAAAAGACTGGATGATCGTCGTTGGCATCGTGGGCAAAATCAGAGACGACGCTCCCGGCGACGCGGCAAAACCTCATGTCTATCTTTCGTTTGCGCAGTGGGGGTCAGGCCGCTTTTACCTCGTCAGCCGAACCGCCGGAGATCCAACCGCTGCCATCTCGGCTATTCGCAGCGAGATTCAGGCGCTTGATCCTGACCTTCCCGTCTATTCGGTGCAGACCATGCGTCAGGCGATGAGCAAGACTCTGGAAACGCAGCGATTGACCAACCAATTGTTACTGGGTTTTGCGGCGCTAGCTGTAGTGTTAGCGGCGGCGGGCATCTACGGCGTGATGTCGTTGCGGGTCAACAGTCGCGTCCAGGAGTTCGGTATACGTACTGCGCTTGGAGCTAAGCCGAGCGATGTTCTTGGACTGGTGCTCGCGAATGGAATGCGTTTGGCAGGCGCAGGAATTGTAGTCGGCGTAGCTGGTGCGTTATGGCTGACGAGATTTCTTGCAAGTCTGTTGTTTGAGGTAGCGCCGATTGACCCGGTGACGTTTACTGGCGCGATACTGCTGTTGTCGGCGGTGGCGCTGCTAGCCACGTATACTCCCGCGCGAAGGGCGACGCGTGTCGATCCTGCGATAGCGCTTAGAAATGAGTGAGCGTTCCCAGCGCAACATTCAGGTCAGAGGTTCAGAACTCAAGTAAAGAAATCCTTAACATCGGAAACCTTAAGAAGATCGACGAGTCTGGCTGACAAAGCCGGCGCAGAATCAGGTATTGGCTTGATAGGTCCAGACCTTTTCGCTTGCCGTGCCTCGGTCATTGTAGCCGCCGGTTATTAGCACGCGACCGTCTTTGAGCGGGGTGGCCGAAACAAAAAACCGCGCCGCGTCGAAATGGCCATCGACCGCACGGAAGGTCCGCGTTGTGGGGTCATAAACCTCGACGCGATCGGCGCCGCCGGCAATCAGCACTCTGCCGTCGTTTAGCGGTGCGACGGCGTTGACGATTTTAAAGCGTGCCCTGATGCATACGACCGATGGCTTTGAAGCTCCCCGAGGACGGATCATAAATCTCGGCGCTATCATACTGACCCCGCCAGTCCCGCTTGTCCGATCCACCGACGATCAACACGCTGCCATCGCGCAATAACGCCGCCGCATGCTTGTGGCGTGGGATCGTCAAGTTGCCGGTCGAGGTGAAGACGCCTTTTGCCGGGTCGTAGACTTCGGCAGTTGCGTAGACAGTCATCGCTTCGCGACGGTCTTTATGGCCGCCGGTGATCAGCACGCTACCGTTCTTGAGCAGCGTCGCTGTGTGCCCCTCGCGTGGCGTCGTCAGGCTGCCCGTCTGTGTGAACCTTCCCACGGCAGGGTCATAGAGCTCGGCGCTGCCAAGGAACGAATAATCGGTACCGACGCCGCCCGCAAGCAGGACTTTGCCATTATCAAGAAGCACGGCCGTATGCTCGCTGCGTTGCGTGGTGAGTTGGCCCGTCGGCGTAAATTTACCCGTCGCCGTGTCATAGAGTTCAGCGTTCGAAAGGTAATCGCCATTATAACCGCCGGCGATTAAGACTTTGCCATCATTGAGCAGCGTCGCGGTGTGGCCGACTCGCTTTGCGCTCATGTGTGGCGCGGCGCTGAAACGGTTGTTGAGCGGTGAATAGATTTCGCAATCAGCGAAATAAGTCCCGTTGCCGTTCATACCGCCCGTGATCAGGACGTCGCCGCTCGCCAACGGCGTCGCGGTGTGGCCCGAGCGGGCGACGCTCATGCTGGCGGCTAACGCAATTGAGTCGTCGACCGCCGTGGGATGGTGAAGATTGCCGACACTGCTACAAGCCAGCAAGCCGATCATTAAGGGAAGCATAAGACTGCGTTTTAATCTTCTTGTCATTGTACGGCACCCCCTTGATCATCTTCGTAGCTTAGACGCCCGCTCGCGACTGTTTCTTCCCTTTTGCCCTACACGTGACGATGGGCGAATGGACCTGTGCGAGATAAAATTCGTCGGCAGGATGAGGAAGACTTAACCTGCGCCCGGTCTCTTGCTTGTCTTGACTGTTTTCATCGCGTGCACAGTAGGAGAGACTCCTAATCGATTCTTACTCGCCCCAGCGGCCACTCAATTGTCGTGACTGGCGTTGACGGATACTGAAGATCTGATCGGCAAGTTGTGACTTCGCGACGACTCGGCGTGGGCCCAGGAGGATCTTTACTAAGGATCGAGTTGAGTTCCGGCTTTCGAGTCTACTACGCCACTAGCGTTGATATGGTCGTGGTGCTTTTGTGCCGTGACGGGACCGCGGGCTTCGAAACCTGCACAGCGTGCGAGCGTTGGAACCAATTCCTTCGCGACCTCGGACACGGAGCCATAGCGATCCCGCGGATCCTTTGCCAAACACCGCTGTACAACCGCATCGAGCGCTCGAATCTCGACTGAGTCCCCAGGCAAATGATATTCGCTGTTCAGTACCGCCGTCAGTACCTCGTGAGACGTCTGACCGAGAAATGGACGCTCGCCAACCAGCGTCTCGACTAACATCACTCCAATAGCGAAGATGTCAACCCGCTCATCAATCGCACCACCAGTAAACACCTCAGGCGCGATGTAGCCGAATGTGCCCATCACCGCGCCAGCCTGTGTCAGCGATTCGCTTAGGCCTGTTTCTCCGTCCAGAACTTTCGCCAGCCCGAAGTCCATGATCTTCAACTCCTCGCCGCCGCCAGCAGTTTCGACGATCATTACATTCTCCGGCTTCAGGTCTCGATGAACGACGCCCATTTTGTGAGCGAGCTGCAAACCCTCGAGCAACTGCCGGAACCATTCAGCAGCTCGGGCGGGAGCAATCACGCCACTGCGCTTGAGTTCCGCGCGCCAGGTCCGACCCGCGACAAGCTCCATAATCAGATAAGCTCCGCCTGAACCAATGGCGCCGTAGTCGTACACGCGTGTGATGTGGCGGTGATCGATCCTCGCGGCAGCGCGAGCTTCACGCTCAAATCGCCTCAACGCCGCTACATCGCCGAACGATGATCCCATCATCACCTTTGCTGCCATTCGGCGCTGCAATCTCAGGTCAGTTGCTTCATACACCGCCCCGAAGCCTCCCCGGCCCAGAGCTCGTTCGAGCCGGTACTTTCCGTCAAGCGTTCGCTCCACCGGCAGCGTCAACATTAGTTCAGAGCCATCCTGCTGGCACCGATCCGTGGTGCTGTTGTAGCAGGCGCTGCACATCGGGCATTCCTTAAGCAGGCTGACGCCGCGCTCTTCTAGCCGCCCAAGCACATCTCGACGGACGTCGGCGTCCAGCCGCACCCGTTCTCGCAGATGCTGATTCTCGTACACCAGACCAATCTGCGCGGCAATGCCTTCAAGCAAGCGCCGGTCTGTTGCGGAATACGGCTCGTCCGACATCCGACCGCCCAGCAACAAAACTCCGACCAGCCGGTCGCGCGTTCCGCTGATAGGCACGATCAATCGAACGCTCAGGTTTTCAAGCCACGAGCGTTCCTCATCCGGCAGCTCATTGCAATCGGACGGAAAATCGCGGATTGCCTTAGAACCATCGAGCATGCGCAGCAGCGCCTCTTGCTGCGACAGATGTTGCTGAGTAGGGGCGTCGTCCATTACTCGCGCCAGTGTTTGCTGTTCCGACTGCTGTTGGTTTCGCGTCGAGCCAGAAGCCGAGCCACCCGAGACGAAGCCACTGTCTCCCTTCGCGCGATAGAAGATGTGCAGCGCCGTCGGATGCAACACAGAGTCGATGCGAGCGCTGACGAGCTGCGCTATCTCCGCAAGAGAGTCCCGCTGGCGGACTTCGTCGATCAGGTGGAGAAGAACCTGCTCCTGCTGGTAGTCCTCACGGAAAAATCGCCGGTCGAGCCAGGCTTGAAATCGCTTCCGCCACCGGAGTGTTGCCGCAATCACGCCGATCAAAAGTAAGTTCAGCCAGCCAGAACCCTGAGTGAGAATCTGAGCAACGGTACGGTTTGGATTCGAGATGATTGAGAACAACAGCACCGCAATCGGGAGGGCCAGCAGAGCGCGCAGCGCCGTGCGCGCGAACAGATATTGGAGCCCGCGGCGGACGACGACGCGGACGTCGAATAACTGTTCTCTCCAGACCGCCGTCGCGATCGACGCGGGAATTGCAATCAACGCGAGAAAAGTCGTCGGATACACCGCTAACCACGTCGACTCACTGATCGACCTCGTCGTGTTGAAGGCCATCGTGATTCCTACGGGGCCGCAGGTCGTGATCAAAGACGCCATGACCCATCGGATCCGCCGTCTACTGCCGGGGTCGGTCTCATGCCGGTAGTTTCGAGCGGCCACGGCCAACGCGAGCACCATGCACACACCCATGTAGGCGTAGACCGCTGGGTCCAATCTAGCGGCCGTCAGGTAGAGCCCACGATGCGCGACGAACCAACTACTAATGCTTTCAGTGACGTCGAGCCTCATGAAAATCAGCACCCAGACGGGCGCGAAGAACATGAACAGCATATAGAGCACCCATTGGATCGAGCGCCAGAGCGGCCCCGGACGTCGCCACGTCGGAAAGCGGGCGAAGAAGTGATAGGTCATCGGACAGAACCACAGGTACGCCGGCGACAGAGCAAGGGGAACGAATCGCTCCCAGCCGACGAGAAATCCCCGCGGAGCCCCCAGCCCCTCGAGCAGGGCCGTGAACCCAACCGCCATCAGGAGTAAGCTCACGAACCGGACCTGGGCCTCCTGCGGACGCAGGAATCCCAGCGCGGCTCCGCAAATGAAGAACGCCAGGCTGCAGACCTCGAAGACGGGCCAGAGATACCGGCCTCTGAGAAGCGGCAACCACAAGTCAACCGAGACGCGTTGCCCGCGACGATCGAGGTCGACGCGATAGGTCTCGTCGCCGCGCACATTGATGAACCAGGAGACGCCCAGGACGGCGGCACGCGGGTCGCCATTGATTGCCAGCAGGCGGTCTCCAGGCTCGAGGCGCCCGGCGGCCGCGCCCGCCTCGTACACGTCCGTGACAATCCAACCCTTGGCATCTGGCCGGGCAAACCAGCCGGGTTTTTTCACGAGACCATAAGAGCGGGCCGACACGTAGGCCGTGAACACGAAGAAGCCGGTGTACACCACGCAGAGCACGAGCACGAGCCAGACGAATACTGGTCGACGGGGCGGATCATTCATTGAAGTCACTTACGTCTGACTGATGTGTGAGACGCGGAGCGTTACTCATCACCCTTTAATTTTCTCGACGATCGGCGATGCTGTAAGGAACGACCGCCGAACAATCTTTGATTTTGTCGGTCTTTGAATAGTGTGACGTAATATAACCGGGCGCTAAATGACGGTCTTGTTCAGGGCCAGCACTAGTGTATACCCTAAGCCGTATGATGGCTAATCTAACAGCGGAGTTTTTAATTGGAATACAACTAGAACGAGATCACCCACAAAAGTTTCGCTTCGCTCTCGATTACGCGTGATGCAGTATGACCTAATGCATGAGTGAGGCGGCGTCCCAGTGGCAACAACCCAAAACTTCACCTCTATCGCTGCTCCGGTGCGCTGGCTGAACCACAGGCTGTGATGTGCTAATGTCTAGAGAGTGATGTAGCGTAGACTGTCCAGTCTGCGCATGACTGCGAATCTTTCGATCGGAATGCTGCGCAGACTAGACAGTCGGCGCTAAATTGGACCGTATGAAGAACACCCGCTATGTCATAGCTCTTTGCTTTAGCCTGCTGCTGAACGTTAACATCCAGGCACAAACCGCCGATACAAACCCAGTTAATAATCCAGCTCTCCGACAGGAGTTGCTTAAACGCGTAGAACAAGACCAGGCAGTCAGAAACGAGCTTATCAAAAGAGGTATCGATCGCCCGGATGAATCCATTCTTGCGCGTATGAAAACTATCGATGCTGCAAATACAGAACGCATGAGGGCCATCGTCGGACAATATGGATGGCCCGGGCCAGAACTCGTCGGGCGGGATGGTACAGAAGCCGCATTCCTGCTCGTCCAACATGCTGAACTGGCCTTCCAAAAAGAAATGCTGCCGCTCGTCGAGAAGGCTTATAAAAGCGGAAACCTTTCAGGGCAGAGCTATGCCTTGTTGATCGATCGTGTGCTGGTCGGAGAAGGTAAGCCGCAAATATACGGGACTCAAGCGAAGCCGGTGGAGGAGTGGAAGGGTGGAGAGCCTGTGCTGCGGCCGATCGTTGACGAAGCGAACGTGGATAAGCGTCGAGCAGAGGTTGGGCTATTCCCTTTATCTGAATACCGTGAGCTACTGAAGAAACTCTACTTTCCGCAGGAGAAGACAAAGCAGTAGCCCCGTCACACAATAATTGTGGACAACACGGTCAAATTCACCTTCCTGAAAAGGATGAGTTTAACCAGAGCTATAAGCTCCTCAGAAGAATTTGCGTCACGAAGAGCTTGACTATTACTTCTCGCGGGCAAACAGTAAAGCTGCTTAACCCATTCAGGCTATTGATAACGCAGCGCGATCATCGGATCCACTTTCGTTGCCCGCCGCGCAGGAATCCAACAGGCCAGCAGCGCGACGATTGTGAGCGTCGCCGCGATCACGAAAAGCGTCGCAGGGTCGGTGGCGCTAACCCCGAACAGCAGACTCTTGATCACGCGTGCAAACGCGAATGCTGCGACGAGACCAATAGAGACGCCAGTCAAGGCCGGGATCATTCCCGCCTTCAAAACCAGACGGAAAACATCGCGCCGCTCGGCGCCCAGCGCCAGTCGAATCCCGATTTCGTTGGTGCGCTCGGTGACTGAATACGAAACCACGCCGTAAATCCCGACGGCCGCCAATAGCATCGCCACGCCGGCAAAAATCGAAAGCAGGAACATTTGAAAACGACGACGGGATACCGACTCCGAAACGACACGCTCCATTGTCTTCATCTCCGCGATGGGCGTCTCCGCGTCCAACTTGC
>Ga0126384_10000860_pt1 | contig 17503 bp, 14 predicted proteins | sample PanSoiMetPlot_36_FD_92543 | JGI IMG/M metagenome (GOLD analysis project Ga0126384, IMG submission 92543) | Tropical forest soil microbial communities from Panama - MetaG Plot_36 | ecosystem: Environmental > Terrestrial > Soil > Tropical forest > Bulk soil | place: Panama | collected 2016-02-17 | reverse complement strand
ATCTTCATGCACAGGTCCATCGCGTAGCCGATCGGCTGCTGCTTGTCGTCGAGGTACGAGAAGGGGATCGAGGATTCGCGGTGGCCGACGGCGATCGAGCCGGTTTCCTTGATTTTTTTCAGCGTGCCCTCGAGCTGCTGGGCCGCCGCCGGAGCCGCGAGCGCCGCGCGATATCTGGCGGTACACACCCCCTTTAAGGCTGAGGCGGTGGAGGAGATTTCCGTCGAGCCGCCGATCATTGGCCTCGCCAAGGTGCGTTCCACGTCCGAGGAATTGGTGGACTACCCGCTCTCGAACGGCGATCCCAACCACCGAAAGTCCGCGCCGCGGCCCTCGCTCGCGCTCAGGGCGGGGCCCTCGGCGCGCTCCGATTCACCCGCGGGCGCTGCCGATCCCGACGGACTGCAAACCGGAGCTTTCGATCGAGCGGCGATCAATTCGGTGGTGTCGGCGCGGCAGAAGCTGCTCTACCCGTGCGTCGCCGGAGAAGCCGGTAAACACCCTGGCTTGTCCACCAAGATTCCGATCGAATTCGTGATCGGCAACGATGGCCGAGTCAGCAAGGTTTGGGTGGACCACTCGCTGTTCAAGGACGGTCCCCTGGGCGAATGTCTTCTCAAGGAGCTGCAGAAGTGGCCGTTCAAGGCCTACGAGGGTGAACGCGCCACGGTCGGCCTTTCTTTTCGGGTGGGCCGAGGGAGCTAGCGCTTCGTCCGCGGCAACTTTCTGCGCTTGAACAAAAGCGCGCCTCGTTGCAAACAGCAAGCTGATGAGCCGGCTCGAGGGTGCGACATCGGAGGCGGGCCAAGAGCTGCCGGCGAGCAGCTTGCGGCAGACGCTGCTGCTCACGGCGCGGCGCTTCAAGTCGATCTGGTTTGAGCTGGGCGCACTGTTGGTGAGGGCGCGCGACCAGGCGAGCCACCAGCAGTGGGGTTATCCCACCTTTGAAGAGTACTGCTGGAAGGAGCTACGGCTGCGCCGACAAACGGTGCTGAAGTTGACGCGCAGCTATTCCTTTCTCTCCAAGCACGAGCCGAAGGCCGCGCTCTCCCAGCAACTGCGGCAGCGAGCTCCGCGATTCGAAATCGTCGAAGTGCTCGCCGAGGCCGAAGAGAAAGGCGGCCTCTCACCCGAGGAATATCAATCGGTGCGCGATTCGATCTGGAGCTCGGACAAACCGGTCTCCGAGCTGAAGCGCGAGTTCTCCGAGCGCTTCCCCGTTTTGGGCCCTTCAGGCGATGGCCGGCCTCGCCCTGAGCGCCTCGCTTACGCGAGCCGCAAGCTGGCCGACGACCTCAGGGCGCACCGCGGCGCGCCCCGGGCCATCGTAGATCGGGCGCAGGCTCTTGCAGAGGACCTCGAGGAATGGGCAAGATCGCTTCGAGACCGTTAGCTTGATGGACAGGAACGTGAAGCCTATATTTTTGGCAGGGTTGCAGTGGCAAGCTTCGCAAATTTTTGAGAGCGGCAGAATGTACTAGACTCCCGAGTATGGGCCCGGACAGGCACTGGAAGGCAGCGCAGTGAAGTCAAAGGAACATCACATCAATCTGTCCTGCTCGTTTTGCGGCAAGTCGCAAAGGGAAGTTCGCAAGCTGATCGCCGGCCCAACCGTCTACATCTGCGATGAATGCATCAAGCTCTGCAACGACATCATCGCCGAGGAAAACGACCGCGAGGAAGGCAAGCCGCAGATCTCGCTTCCTACCCCAGCCGAAATCAAAGCCTTTCTCGACGACTACGTGATCGGTCAGGATCACGCGAAGAAGGTGCTGGCGGTCGCGGTGTACAACCACTACAAGCGGATCTACCAGCGCAAGCCGGTCGCCCGCCCCCGCCCTGGCGTCAAGGCCCACAACCAGGACGACGTCGAGCTCTCCAAGAGCAACATTCTGCTGATCGGCCCAACCGGTTCGGGCAAGACGCTGCTGGCGCAGTCGCTGGCGCGCTTTCTCAACGTCCCTTTCACGATCGCCGACGCCACCAGCCTCACCGAGGCCGGCTACGTGGGCGAGGACGTGGAAAACATCATTCAAAACCTGCTCCACAACGCCGACTACGACGTGGAAAAGGCGGCGCGCGGGATCGTCTATCTCGACGAGATCGACAAGATCGCCCGCAAGGGAGAGACGCCCTCGGTGACCCGGGACGTCGGCGGCGAGGGGGTCCAGCAGGCGTTGCTGAAGATCATCGAAGGGACCCGAGCGAACGTCACCCCGCGGGGAGGCAAGAAATACAATCAGCAGGAATACATTCAGGTCGACACCACCAACATCCTTTTCATCTGCGGCGGCGCATTTCACGGGATTGATCAGCTGATCAAGCGGCGGGTGGGAGAAAAGGGGCTGGGGTTTGGAGCCAAGTTGTCGCACCGGGACGATCGATCGGTGGGAGAGCTGCTCAAGCTCGCCGAACCCGAAGATCTAATGAAGTTCGGAATGATCCCCGAATTCGTGGGACGGCTTCCAGTGGTCGCCACGCTCAACGATCTGCGCGAGGAGGATCTGGTCACCATCCTGACCCAGCCGAAGAACGCGCTGATCAAGCAGTACCAGAAGATGTTCGAGATGGAGAAGGTGAAGCTCTCTTTCACCAAAGATTCGCTGCGCGCGATCGCGCGCGAGGCGATGCGGCGCAACTCCGGAGCGCGCGGACTACGGGCGATCCTCGAAGATGCGATGCTCGACATCATGTACGACGTGCCGTACCGGGAGGGCATCAAGGAGTGCAAGATCACCGAGAGCGTGGTGACCAAGCATGAAGCCCCCCAACTGGTGCTGGAGAAGGAAAAGAAATCCGCCTAGTGCCAGTCAATCTTCGCGGTGCAGTTCAGTTCTTGATCACCGTCTCGGATCCTCGCTCTAGGCCAACCGCGGAGGAGCTGATTCTTGGAAGCTAAGAAATTTCTGCAACAGGTCGGGTCCGAAGTCTCGAACGACTTCGTGAAAAACCGGACCATCCTTTCCTTCGAGGAGTACCTCAGCCTCTTCGCCCAGGATCCGCGCCGGCAGAGCCGAAACGCGGCGCAGTACCTACAGGAGGTGATCGACTACTTCGGCACCGAAATGGTCGATCATCCCACCGGAAAGATCCGCCGCTTCAAGATCTTCGACCTGGCCGATGACGGCAACAGCAGGGTCGCCGGCCAAGAGGAAGTCCAGAACGGGATTTACCGGGCGATCGGCAACTTCACCCGCGCCGGCCGGACCAACCGCCTGATCCTGCTCCATGGACCCAACGGATCCGCCAAGTCCACGATCATCCACGCCTTGAAGCGGGGGATGGAGATCTATTCGCGGCAGCCGGTGGGCGCCTTGTATCGGATGAACTGGATCTTTCCCTCGCAGAAGCTGGTCAAGGGCTCGATCGGCTTTGCAGAGCGACTCAGTCACGGCGAGCTGGCGACCTACGCCCACCTCGACGCCGACAACATCGATGTTCGGCTGCCCTGTGAGCTGCGGGACCATCCGCTGTTTCTGATTCCCCGGGAGGAGCGTCGCAAGCTGATCGACCAGAGCGTTCGCTCCGGGGACGCGCCCCAGGAGGACTTTGTCCTCTCCGAGTACCTCCTCCAGGGCGAGCTCTGCCACAAGTGCCGGCGCATCTACAGCTCGCTTTTGGCGTCGTACTCGGGCGACTACCTGCAAGTGCTCCGGCACGTTCAGATCGAGCGCTTCTACATCTCTCGCCGCTACCAGGTCGGGACGGTCACCGTCGAGCCCCAGATGAGCGTCGACGCCGGCTACCACCAGATGACCGCCGACCGTTCGCAGATGAATCTTCCCGCTGCTCTGCAGAACGTGGTGCTCTACGAGCCGTTCGGCGCCCTGGTTTCGGCCAACCGCGGTTTGATCGAGTACTCGGATCTGCTCAAAAGGCCGCTCGAAGCGTTCAAGTACCTTTTGGGCGCGAGTGAAACCGGGGAGGTCCCGCTCGAGCATTTCGTGTTGCAACTCGATGAGGTGTTGATCGCTTCCTCCAACGAAAAACACCTCGCCGCGTTCAAGGAACTTCCGGACTTCACCTCGTTTCGAGCGCGATTGGAGCTGGTGCGGGTGCCCTACCTGCGCCGCTACTTCGCCGAGCGGGAGATCTACGATGCGCAGATCACCCGAACCACGGTGGGCAAGCATGTCGCCCCGCACGCCACCGAAGTGGCAGCGATCTGGGCGGTTCTCACCCGGTTGAAGAAACCGATCCCGGACCGCTACTCGTCAGACCTGCGCCAGCTGCTGGATCACCTCCAGCCCTTGGAGAAGATGCATCTTTACCAGGAGCGCACCGCCCCGGATCGCTTGAGCCTTTCGCAGGCCAAGGAGCTGCGAAAGGCATTGCCCGCGCTCTACGAGGAGTCCGATGCGTATCCCAATTACGAGGGCCGCAGCGGCGCCTCGGCGCGCGAGATCAAGACCGCCCTGCTCAACGCCGCGCAGAACCCGAATTACAAGTGCTTGCACGCCCTGGCGGTGTTCGAGGAGCTGGATGCGCTTTGCAAAGACAAGAGCGTTTACGAGTTCCTCCAGCAAGAAGTGGTGGACGCCTACCACGATCATGCCGAGTTCGTGCGGATGACTGAGCACGAGTACCTCGATCGGGTGGACGAGGAAGTTCGCGATTCGATGGGGTTGGTCTCCGAGGCCCAGCACCGGGAGTTGTTCGAGCGCTACGTCCAGCATGTGTCGCACTGGCTCAAGGGCGAGAAGATGCGCAATCGGATCACCGGCGAGATGGAGCGCCCGGATGAGAACCGAATGGCGGAAATGGAATCCATCGTCATGCCCAAGGGCGAGGACGCGAGCGAATTTCGGCGCGGCCTGATCTCCCAGATCGGCGCTCACAAGCTCGACCATCCGGAAGCGGAGATGGACTACGCGCGGATTTTTCCCGATCTCTTCAAGCACTTGCGCGCCCACTTCTTCGAAGAGCGAAAGCGCGTACTCCGCAAGAACAAGGAGAACATTCTCAAGTACTTGTCTGAGGATCGACCCTCGCTGAGCGCCAAGGAAGCCGGTCAAGTAGAGTCGACGTTAAAGACGATGGCGACGCGATACGGCTACTGCGAAAATTGCGCGAAGGATGCGATCCTATTTTTGATGAGAAAGCGGTACGCTGCGTGAATCAGAAGGTCGGATCAACGGCGCAGGAGTTGAGAGGATGACGCAGCGAAGTTCCTGGGATCAGTACTTCATGGAAATCGCTCGCCAGGTGGCCACGCGCGCCACCTGCGATCGGAAGCACGTGGGAGCGGTGTTGGTCCGCGACCGCACCATTCTATCCACTGGCTACAACGGCTCGATCCGCGGGCTGCCGCATTGCGACGACGTGGGCCACCTGATGGAGAATGGCCACTGCGTCGCCACCGTCCATGCCGAGGCAAATGCGATCATCCAAGCGGCGAAAAATGGAGTTCGCATCGAGGGCGCGACGATTTACACCAGCGCCAGCCCTTGCTGGTCCTGCTTCAAGTTGATCGCCAATTCCGGTTGCGTGCGGATCGTCTTTGGAGAGTTCTATCGGGATCCCCGGATTTTCGAGTATTCGGCGAAATTGGGCATCGAGCTGGTGGCGTTGGCCGACCCTGCGCAAACTGCCCCGCCGGCGATCAACAAAGCGACGGGGTAAGATTTACCTCGTTTAAATTGCAACAATGGGCAGTATTTGGCTGAACTAATTGCAAGGTTCAGAGCACTGCGCTGGCTCCGCCGCTGCCCTTCGGTTGACACCCTGGAGCGCGTTCCCTAACCCTGTGACCTGTTAACCGCGGCCGCTGCGAGCGGGAAGCTGTGCGGTCGACGGAGGGAACTTGTTGGATTCGCGGTCGAGAAGGGAGGGGGAGGCGCCGCAGGCGGCCGGGTCTCGCTCGACCTCCATCGGTCAGAAAAGTCAGCTGAGGCTGGTGGATTCGATGCTGCACGACGCCCGCAACCCGCTCAACGCGATCTCGATCCACGTGGAGATTTTGGAAGAAAAGCTGCGCAAGTCCGGTACTTCGGCAAGCGTTGATTCGAATCTCCGGGCGATTCGAGCTCAGCTTTTGGCGGTCGACGAAATCCTCAAGAGCTACGCGGAGTTCATTCGTCCCCGCCAGGTGGGTGAGGGGCAGTTTTCGCTCTCGAAGATCGTCGAGGACGCGGTCAAGCTCCTGGGCCACGAGTGTCGGCGAAAAAACGTCGAAATTTCCGCAGCGCTTGAGCCCTCGCGGTCAGCGCGATCGCCGGACTGTTCTTCAGTGCCCCCGTTGGTGTTGACCTTGCTGCTTCGGTCGCTCGATCGAGCACCAAGCGGCTCGAAGATCAAGGTGACGGTTTCGGCGGAGAATAGCGATGAGGTTGTTGTAGTTACTCAAGGAGGGCCGGAGGTGGAACGCGGTTCCCACGACCCGGCGCTAGAAGCCCTTTGTGGGCTGTGCGGCGGAAGACCGATCCGCCGCGAGGGCGCGTCGGGCGTGGCCTTTCCGGGTATTCAGCCCAGCTGAACCCAAGGAGGTGGACTTGAGCAGCGCAAGAATTCTGGCCGTGGACGACGAACGCGCCACAGGCGATGCATTGACGGAAATGCTGAGCCAATGGGGGCATCGGGTGGAAACCGCGGTCGATGGAAATGACGCGCTCAAGAAGGCGGTGGAGTTTCGTCCGGATGTCGTTCTCTCGGACCTGGCGATGCCCCAGACCGATGGGCTCTGGCTGCTTCGCGCGCTCAAGGAGGACATGCCCGATTGCCCGGTGGTTTTCCTCACCGGACGTGGAACCATCGACATCGCTGTCGAGGCGATTCGCGAGGGCGCGTACGACTTCATCGAAAAGCCTCTCGATCCGGCGCGCCTGAAGGTCTGCATCGACCGGGCCCTCGAAAAAAAGGAGACGATGCGAGAGGTCCAGGGCCTGCGGCGGCGCCTCAAGCAGCTTGGGCCCACTGACTTCATCGGGCAATCGGTCGGGATGCGGCGCGTCTTCGAGTTGATCGAAAAAGTCGCTCCGGCGCGAGCACCGGTGACGATTTCCGGCGAGTCCGGCACCGGCAAGGAGATGGTGGCGCGCTCGATTCACAACCTCTCGCCGCGCCAGGACAAGCCATTCATCGCGGTCAATTGCGCCTCGATTCCGCCGACCTTGATCGAGTCCGAATTTTTCGGCCACGAGCGCGGTGCATTTACCGGAGCCAGTCAGCGGCGACCGGGGGTCTTCGAGCTGGCTCATGGCGGCACCTTGTTCCTCGACGAAATCAGCGAAATACCCACCGAGCTTCAGGCGAAGCTGCTCAGAGTTTTGGAGGAATCGAAACTTCGGCGCGTGGGCGGCAAGGTCGAAATCGAAGTGGACGTTCGCCTCCTGTCCGCCACCAATCGCGACCTCAAGGCGGAGATCAAGAACGGGCGATTCCGAGAAGACCTGTACTTCCGCTTGAATGTCTTTCAAGTGGCGCTGCCGCCGCTTCGGGAACGCCGCGACGACGTGCCGATCCTGGTGCAGCACTTCATCGAGAAATTCAATTCCGACTCCGGCAAGAGGCTGGCTGGCATCCACCCGGATGTATTGGACATTTTGAAGAACTACGACTGGCCGGGAAACATCCGGGAGCTTCGGAACGCGGTGGAGCGCGCTGTAATTCTTTGCGACGGCGAGCTCATCCAAGCTGAGCATCTCCCGCCCGACCTCATCGGTAAGGCCCCGGAACGACAATCTTTTCGCCTTCCCTATGGGCTGCCGTTGGATTTGGTCGAGAAGGAGTACATCCTGGGCAGTCTGCAGCGAAACAACGGGAACAAGGCTCGAACCGCGGAGATCCTCGGCGTCAGCGAGAAGACCCTTTACAACAAGCTGAATCGTTACGCGGCCGAAGCTAAGGCCTCCCCGGACGGGGTCACCGTCCAGGGCATCCCCGGCAACCGATGAACAGAAGGCTGCGAAGCGACTTGCGAAGCCCCCGCGAAACCTTGACTTTTCACCATTCGGGGGGGCATTCTTAGGTGCGTTCGGCGTCGCAACGGCTCCTCCATTTCACCCAAACTGCACGAAACAACCTACCTCGTCCGAGCCTTTGGACCCCCGGAAGGCGCCTTAGGTAGGATATCGCCAGACAACTGGCGATGGTCACAGAAGGTTAGGGCAAGATGAACAGTCAGACTTTGCATTTTTTCGCGGGGAAGGGTGGCGTCGGCAAGACGACCCTGGCCGCGGCTTACGCCCTCGGGCTCTTCGAGCGCGCTCCCGAAGAGAAAATCCTCCTCATTTCCTCTGACGATGTTCGTGCTCTTTCGGACCTGCTGAAGAGAACTCTTAGTGGCAAGCCCACCAAGCTTGCCGCCGGCAAAGGTGAGGGCGGACTGTTCGCGGCCGAGTTCGACCCGCACCCGGCCTTGGAATCCTTCATCAAGACTTTCCGTCCGGCGCTGGATCAAGTGGTTACCCGCGGCAAGGTTCTCTCGGAGGAAGATGCCCGTGCGCTTTTGGCGCACCTGCCGGCCGGCACCGAGGAGCTTTTGGGTCTTCTCGAGCTGATGTCCTACCTGGAGCGCGGCGAGTTTCAACGGATCGTGGTGGACCTCGCCCCCAGCACCGAGAGCCTGCACCTGCTCGAGCGTCCGCAGAATTTGAAGCGTTTTCTGGGCGTAGCCCGCACTGCCGAAAAGGCTGCGGGGAAGGCGAAAAAGCCGCCCGCTCCGGAGGGTTTTCTGGACGAGCTCACCGCGAAGATCGACCGGCTTTCCACGCTGCTGAAGAACCCGGCGACGACGGCCGTGCATCTGGTGGCTCTCCCCGAGCCGGCGCCCGAGGCGCAAACCCGCTGGCTCTTTTCAGAGCTGCGAGAGCACGAAATGCCGGTCACCGAAGTGTTGGTGAATCAGGTGGAGGACGGGGTCGGTTGTCCAGCTTGCCAGGGTCGACGAGGGCTGCAGGCGCCGCACGTTCGCAAGCTTCAGCAGATGGACAAAAACGTTCTGATTCGTTTCATCGGCCGGCGCGAGGTACCGCTTCGAGGGCCGGAGGCTCTCAAGGCACTGGCCACGGAATGGTTCGCCGGCAGAGAGTCCAAACCGCTCGAGTTCTCACCCGCCGAAGGCCCACCCGCGCTGGTTCGGGCTCCGTCGATGCCCCCGATCGCGGCGCCTCCGCTTCACCCCACTCGGCTCATTTTCTTCGTCGGACAAGGCGGAGTGGGAAAGAGCTCTTGCGCGGCCGCCGCCGCGGTGACTCTCACCGAGAAGGAAGGGCCGGTGCTGCTGCTTTCGGCGGATCCGGCGCACTCGCTCTCGGAGATTCTCCTCAGCCGGCTCACCGACACCGAAAGTCAGGTGAAGGGCACCAAGGGCCTCTACGCGCGGGAGCTCGACGCGCGAGCCTGGTTCAACGGCCTGCGCAAGCGGGTCAAGGAAACGACCGACGCGGTCTTCGAAGCCAGCGGCAACAAGGGTGAGGTCGCGTACGATCGCGAGGTTCTGAGAAACCTCTTCGAATCCGCCCCGGTGGACATCGAGGAGCTTGCCGCGCTTTCGGCTTTGAGCGACGCGTTGTTCCAGGAACGCTTCAAGCGAATCGTGCTCGATCCCAGCCCGGCCGGCGAAGTGGTCCGACTGCTGCAGGTGCCCGACGTGGTCCGGCCCTGGTTAACCACGCTGCTTGGGGTTTTGGTGAAGTACCGAGCCAAAGGAATGGGCGAGCTCGCTGACCAAGTCTCGCTGTTGATGAAGAAGGTGAAGCGCTTCGAAGAGGCCCTGTTGGCGCCCAATGAAGTGCGTTTCATCGTGGTCAGCCGCGGCGAGGAGTTGGCGATTCCCAAGACGGAGCGCTTGGTCCAATACCTTCAGTCCCGAAAGCTCGCCGTGGAGCGGGTCTTGGTGAATCGGGTGCTGCCCAAGTCCACCTGCCCCAAATGCGAGAACCGCCGGCGCAACGAGCTTGCGGCCGCGAAGATCTTCGAAAAGAAGCTGGGAGTTCCGCTCACCGTCGCGCCGGCGCTGGGGCGTCATCCCGCCGGCCTGCGCGAGCTCAAGGCGTTTCGCACGTCCTGGTACGCGCTCAGCGCTCCGGCGAAAATCAAGGCCGCCTGAGCCGCTGAACGGCACATGGCGAACGGCATCAGTTATGCGCTGGAGTTCGAGCGGCCGATCCTCGATCTCGAGAAAAAAATTGCCGACCTCAAGGCTCTCTCCCGCGGCAACTCCGATTTCGTCAATGAAATCGCCAAGCTGGAGAAAAAGTCCAAGAGGCTGCAGTCAGAGATTTTCAGCGATTTGTCCCGCTGGCAGATCGTTCAGCTCTCGCGCCATCCGGCGCGCCCCTATTTCCTCGACTATGCGCGGATGCTCTTCTCCGATTTCTTCGAGCTGGCGGGCGACCGCAGTTTTGGCGAAGACCGGTCGATCGTCGGTGGATTCGCGCGCCTCGACGGTGAGCCCGTCTTGCTCCTCGGCCATCAGAAGGGCCGCAGCACCAAGGAGAACGTGGCGCGCAACTTCGGGATGCCCCGCCCCGAGGGATACCGAAAGGCGCACCGGTTGATGCGGCTCGCCGAACGGCTCGGCCGCCCGGTGATCACCTTCGTGGACACGCCCGGCGCCTACCCAGGGATCGGCGCCGAGGAGCGGGGACAAGCCGAGGCGATCGCCGCGAATCTGGAGTTGATGTGCGGCCTTTCCACGCCGATTGTATCCGTGGTGATCGGAGAGGGCGGATCCGGCGGGGCGTTGGCGATTGGCGTCGGCAACCGAGTTCTGATGATGGAGTACAGCATCTACTCGGTGATCAGCCCCGAGGCCTGCTCCTCGATTCTGTATCGGGACGCTTCCAAGGCTGAAAAGGCGGCGGAATCGCTCAAGCTCACCGCCAGGGACCTGCTCGCGCTCAAAGTCATCGACGAAATCATTCGCGAGCCCTTGGGCGGCGCTCACCGGGACCCGCAGGCGGCCGCGCAGCAGGTGGGATCCGCGTTACGCAAACACCTCTCGGCGCTGCGCGGAATGCCCGGCGACGCGCTGATCGAAGATCGCTATCGAAAATTTCGCGCGATCGGTGTGTTTTCGGGAAGATGATGGGCAATGGTGTCCGCGATCCGACCCTGGGTGCCTCCCTACATCGAAACGCTCACCCCCTACCCTCCGGGCAAGCCGATCGAGGAGACCGAGCGCGAGTACGGCATCAGCGGGGTGATCAAGCTCGCTTCCAACGAAAACCCGCTCGGACCCTCGCCCCTCGCGGTCCAGGCCATCGAGGCGGAAGCGCGGAAGCTTCACCTCTACCCCGACGGCTCGAGCTACCACCTCATCAACCGGCTCGCGGAGTTCTTGAAGGTGGCGCCCAACCAGATCTTCGTCGGCAACGGCTCGAACGAAATCATCGAGCTGATCGTCAAGACGTTTACCACCCCGGAGGATGAGGGTCTGCTGTGCAGCGGATCCTTCCTGATGTACAAGCTCGCGCTGCAGTCCCACGGTCGGCGCTTCACCGAAGTGCCGATGAAGGCCGGCTACCGATATGACCTCGAGGCCATGGCGGATCGCCTGGGAGCGCGCACTCGAGTGGTGTTTTTGGCGAATCCCGACAATCCAACCGGAACGGCTTTTGGGCGCTCCGAATGGGAGCGGTTTCTGTCGAAGGTGTCGCCCGAATGTCTGGTGGTGCTCGACGAGGCCTACTTCGAGTACGTGAACTGGGCTGAATACCCCAATGGAATGGACTACCTCGCGGAGATGCCCAACCTCGTGGTGCTGCGCACCTTCAGCAAAATCTACGGGCTTGCGGGCATCCGGCTGGGCTACGGCATCATGCAGCCCCAGCTCACCGGCTATCTGCATCGAACCAGGATGCCGTTCAATCTTTCTTCGCTGGCACAGGCCGCGGGAATCGCCGCGCTGGACGATCTGGAGCACGTTCGCACCACGCGGGAGACCACGCTGCGCGGCTTGAAGTTTCTGGAACAGCAGCTTCCCGCGCTGGGGGCGCAGGTGCCCAAAAGCCACGCCAACTTTGTATTCGCGGACTTCGGGCGACCTGCGCAACCGATCTACGAGCAGCTTCTTCACCGCGGCGTCATCACTCGCCCGCTCCCCGGGTACGGATTTCCGAACGCGCTGCGGATCTCCGTCGGCTTGAGCTCTCACAACGAGCGGCTGCTTGCCACCTTGAAGCAAGTGCTTTGATGGGCCGACGCGCCTTCATCGTTGCCATCGACGGCCCGGCGGGGGCAGGAAAGTCCACGGTTTCCAAGCTCCTGGCACGCCGACTTGGCTTCGTCCTGGTGGACACCGGCGCAATCTACCGATGCGTGGCGTTGCTGGCGATCCGCGCCAACGTCGCGCTCGACGACGACGCCAAACTGGTAGCGTTGCTGGGCGACCTCGAGGTCTCCTTCGCGGTGGTCGGAGACGAGCTTCGGGTGATGCTCGGCAAGGAGGACGTCTCCTCGACGATCCGGACCCCCGAGGTCTCGATGGCGGCATCGAAGGTGTCCAGCCGGCCGCCGGTCCGCAGCGGCCTTTTGTCGCTCCAACGGAGGCTGGCGCTCGAGGCGGAGCGCGGCGCCATCCTTGAAGGTCGGGACATTGGCACCGTGGTTTTCCCGGATGCGGATCTGAAATTCTTCCTCGAAGCCCGGCCCGAGGCGCGCGCGAGGCGGCGGTACGAAGAGCTGTTCCAAAAGGGCGTCGAGATCGGCTTTGACGAGGTGCTCGCGGACCAAACCAAGCGAGATCGGGACGACTCGAGCCGAGCTGTGGCTCCGCTGAAGGCGGCGCTGGATGCGATTCACGTGGACTCCACCAAGATGCCGATCTCCGAGGTGGTGCAGGCGATGGAAAAAGTGATTCGCGACCGTTTGGCGCGGGCCAACGACTAGCTCTTCTCAATGCGACTGCGCACCTCGGAATCCGAGGGCAACTTTTCGCGCAACCCGGCCTCCGCCGCGAGCCCTCGCAGGTTGGAGTGCAGCCGCGCGGGCGTGCTGCCCAGCCGCCGGGCGTTCAACCGAATTTCAGGGGCGGCCTGCGCCGACCCCCAGGCAACGGGCTCCGAGAGGCGCAGGAGAATGCGGTTTCCGTCGCGGCTGACCTCACGCACCGATTTCCAAGGCAATCTCGAGATGCGCCGGCGTTTCACCCAGTACAGGGCGTCCCGTGAAAGGGCCAGGCCCGGCGCAAAGGCGTGCCGAAGCTGGCCGATGAACACAACCATCCCCACCCCGAGGCCCGCCAGCAGACCGAGCGTTGGTTTTTGGGTGCTGACCAGGGAGCGCTGCACCAGCGCCCCCGCGACGGCGAGGCCTCCGGCGAAAAGTAGATAGCGCAGGACGTAGATGCTTCGGAGGGTGCTCGAGTGAGAGTAGTACCACCGGTTGGTGGCCTTCCAAGGGGCGCTCACCCCAGCGCAGTTACCACGGCTCGGGTCAGGAGGTGAGCAGTGGAACGGGCTCGGGAAGCTTTCCCGGCTCGGCCCCAGCCGGCTTGCGCGCCAGCTTGTAGCGTGCGGCAGCCGATTCGACGATCCGTTCGATGAGCTGCGTGTAACTCATGCCCCGATCGGCGGCGGCCATCGCCAGCTCGCTCTGTTTTTCGAGGTAAGGATTGGGGTTGACCTCGAGCACGTACGCCTCGCCCGTCTGTTCGGAGATCCGAAAGTCCACGCGCGCGTAGTCCCGCAACTTGAGAGCCCGGTAGGCGAGTAGGGCCGCCCGTTCGATTCGGGCGCGCAGGTCGCCGCCGATGTCCTTGGCCATGACCAGACGAGGAGATCCCTCAGTCTCCGGGCCAAACTTCACCTCCCGATCGGAGATCTGCGGCTGGCTCTTGTCCCAGTCGCCGAAATCCAACTCCACGATCGGCAGGATGTCCGGTTTGGTGGCGTCCCCGAGCACGCCCACGTAAACCTCGCGACCTTCGATGAACTCCTCGGCCAGCGCCTCGTCCTGGAATTCCTTGCGGATCTCTCGAACCCGCTTGGTGAGCTCGTCCCATCCGCTCACCAGCGAGTGTCGGCTGATGCCCAGGGAGGCATCCGACTTCGCCGGCTTGACGATCAAGGGGAAGTGAAGGCGTCCGTGCGCCTCGAAGGTTTCGCCGTCAAAGGTCGCGAAGTTGGGCGTCTTCACCTCCTGGTACTGGAGAAGCTGCTTGGTCAGGATTTTGTCCTGGGCCAACAGTAGCCCCGCCATGCCCGACCCGGTGTACTTCACCCGCGCCATCTCCATCAGGGCGGCGACGTTCACCTCCATCCGGTAATCGTCCGCGAACGTCTCGCAGACGTTGAAGACCAGATCCGACTTCGCCTGCTCGATTGCGGTCAGGATGTCGAACACCCGGTCGTGAACGCCGATCGACACCGCGTCGTGACCGAGCGCCTTGAGCGATTCTGAGATGTGCGTGACCACCGGATCCACCGGCTCGTTCGTGGGCTGGTAGTGGAGGACGGCGACCTTCAACGGGGGAAGCGCCATGCCACAAAAATAAACCAGCTGGGCCGGCGCGTCATCTCGCGCTGCCGATAAAATCGGGAGGCTCGACTACTCCACTTCGAAAAAACGATCCGTGTAGAGGTAGTTCATCGCCAGGGTGGTCACCAGCGAAGTCAAGCGGGTGAGGTACTCCGCGGTGCGGTGAAGGTGGACAGTGAGCCCGAGCGCTGCGGCGCGCTCCGCGAGGTGATCCACCACCGAGCGCACCACCGCGCGGCTCACGCCCGAGTACTGGGTGACCGCCTGAATCACCGACTGCCGTTCCGCGCGAACCAAGGTCTCGGCCTTGGCCGGCGCCGCGCCCGGCGCCTCGAACAGATTGCAGAGGTCCTGGTCCAGCTGCTCGCGGAGCTGGACGTCCACTTTCTCTTCCAGGTTCCGCTGCCGGTAGTGGTCGAGGACGGTCTCCTCCATCTGATCCACGTCCACGTCGCGTGAGTCCATCTGGGTGAGCGGAATGGTGCGACCGATCCGCTTGGCCATCGATTCGACGTAGTTAAGCTTCTTGAGCGCTCCCCAGCCGTTGTAGCGCTTGGCCCAGTCAGAGTTGGGGGTCAACCAGACGGCGAACGTCTCCGCGAAGTCCTCATCCGGGTGCTTCTGCGCGTACCACCCGGAAATATGGACCACGTACTTCCGCGAGAAAGGTTGAGGCTTGAAATCGTCCCGGTAGGGCTTGGTGTAGTCCCCGAACATCTTTCGCCAATCGTCGGTCTCGTAAAGCTTGTAGGCGTAGTTGAAGCAGTGCCCTGCCTCGTGGCGCAGGTACATCAAGATTTCCCGCTCGCTCTCCGCGCCCGCCCCCAGCTCCGCCTCGATGGTGTGTAGCTGCGGGTCCGCCAGGTAGAACGGAATCCCAATCACCGGCACGCCGGAAGGGCATCCCCATTGGTCGGAGAGGTAGCATTGCGGGCGAAGCGAAAGTCCCTGGGCCTCAAGTTCCGCGTAGAGCTGGTGGATGTGCTTCTCAAGCGGGGTTCCACTCAGGTGGAGCTTGAGATCCTTGATCCGCGCCTGCAGCAGATTCTGACTGTCTGCGGGTAAACTGCCCAACCCGTGCTCACGGAGATCTCCGGTGGGCTTTTCTCGGAACAGCATTGCAGAGGCGGGAACCATGGGTGGTAAAGCTCGTATGTGGAGTCTATTGAATCTTCAACCGATAACGACAAAGTTGCTTTCCGGTCCATGAAGCTCAATAAAATCAGCAACTTGAGCTGTTGCTCGACACCGCCGGACCGAGCTTTTTGTAGGGCTCCGGGAGGCGGCCGGAGGGGTCCGAGGTGAGCTTGGCGCTGGTGCAAGACCTTTGCCTCTCGTTCGGCGACAAGGTGGTTTTCAATCGCGCGAGCTTTTCAATCGGGCCCCGAGATCGAGTGGGCCTGGTCGGAGCGAACGGAACCGGCAAGTCCTCTTTGCTTCGACTTTTGGTGGGGCTGCAGCTTCCGGACGAGGGATCCGTCCGGTTCAGCCGCCAGGCGCGAGTGGGCTACCTGCCTCAGGAGCTTGGCGAGGTGGGTGACGAAGGACTCGTCGATACCGTGCTCCACGCCGTTCCCGGACGACGCGAGCTTGGAGCCCAGCTACAGTCGACCGAAGAGGCTTTGGCCCAGGCCACCGCGGAAGTGGACCAGATCGAGCTCTCGCAAGAATTGGCGGATCGACACCGGGAGCTGGACCACTTCGACGAGCTCTATGGGCGGCATCGGGCGGAGGCAATTCTTTCCGGCTTGGGCTTCCGGGTTCAGGACCTCTCCAGGCCCGTATCGTCTCTTTCCGGCGGGTGGCGAATCCGAGCGGCGCTCGCGGGCTTGCTCCTCCAGGACCCGGAGCTTTTGCTTCTCGACGAACCGACGAACCACCTCGACCTACCCACCCTGACCTGGTTCGAGGATTTTCTGCACAAATCTCGCAAAGCGATGATCCTCGTCTCCCACGATCGAGAATTCCTGGACCGTCAGATCGATCGGGTCATCGCCTTGGAGGGCGAGGGGCTGCGAACGTTCCGGGGAACCTACACCCAGTTCAAAGCGCACCGTGCCCAAGAGTTGGAACAGCTTCGCGCCGAGGTGGACAAACAGCAGGCTCGACGCGCCGAGATGAAGGCCTTCATTGCACGTTTTGGAGCGAAAGCAAGCAAGGCGCGGCAGGCTCGCAGTCGCGCCAGAATCCTCGAGCGGGAACAGCCGATCGAGATTCGCCGGGAGCGCGGTCCGATATCCTTTCAGTTCTCGCCTTGCGCGAAGTCGGTCCGAGATGTCGTGGTCCTGAAAAACATCTCGAAGTCGTACGGAGACGTCAGGGTCTTCGAAAGTTTGGACGCCAAGGTCGAAAGGGGCGAGCACATCGCAATTGTTGGGCCTAACGGAGCCGGAAAAACCACCCTGCTGAAACTGCTGGCGGGGGCAGCTTCACCGGAGGTGGGAGAGGTCGTTCTGGGCGAGAAGGTCCAGCTCGGTTACTACGCTCAGCATCAAGCCGATGAGCTCAATCCGGCTGCAACGATTCTTGAAGAAGTTAGGCAGGTCGCGCCAGACAAAACCGACCGCGAGCTGCGCACCATCCTCGGGGCGTTTCTGTTCTCCTCCGAGGCGGTGGATCGGCGCGTGGGAGTGCTCTCCGGCGGAGAAAAGGCTCGAGTGGCCCTCGCTAAGCTGCTGTGCGCACCGTGCAATTTGCTGCTCATGGACGAGCCCACCAACCACCTCGACCTGGACTCTTCGGAGGCGCTGATCCAGGCCCTCGAAGGGTTCGATGGAACGCTGCTGTTCGTGTCCCACAATCGGAGTTTCTTGAACCGGCTCGGCAGCGTGGTGTGGGAGATCAAGAACCGAGGAGTGCTCAGACACCCAGGAAACCTGGACGACTATTTGTACCACCTTCAACAGGAGGTTCTAGGGATTGAGCCGGCGGGCGCCCCCGGCGAGAAGAAATCGGTGGGGTCGCCGAGCGGCAATGCCCGCGAACGCCGTCGGGCGGAGGCCGAGGCTCGCAACGAACGCAGCGCCAAGTTGAGGCCGATCCAGCGCGAGATCGAAGAGATGGAGTCGCTCATCGCCGAGCT
>Ga0126384_10000859_pt1 | contig 17510 bp, 11 predicted proteins | sample PanSoiMetPlot_36_FD_92543 | JGI IMG/M metagenome (GOLD analysis project Ga0126384, IMG submission 92543) | Tropical forest soil microbial communities from Panama - MetaG Plot_36 | ecosystem: Environmental > Terrestrial > Soil > Tropical forest > Bulk soil | place: Panama | collected 2016-02-17 | reverse complement strand
TGAAAAGGTCATGTCGGGTGAGTTGTTGGATCTTCCAAACGAGGTTCGCGGCCTCGCGTTGAACCTTGAAGAAGACAAAGTCGGCGCTGTCTTGTTTGGCGATTTTCAGACGATCAAGGAGGGGGATCTCGTCAAACGAACCGGCCGCATCATGCAGGTGCCGGTGGGTAATGCATTGATCGGTCGCGTGGTCGACGCCCTGGGAAATCCAATCGATGATCGCGGACCGATCGTCACCGACACTTACAACCCGATCGAGCGTATCGCTCCCGGCGTGATTGATCGGCAACCGGTGAAGGAGCCTTTGCAAACAGGTCTCAAAGCAATCGACGCGATGGTTCCCATCGGGCGCGGCCAACGCGAGCTGATCATCGGCGATCGTCAAACGGGCAAGACTGCCGTCGCGGTCGATACAATCATTAACCAAAAGGGCAAGGACGTAATCTGCATTTACGTTGCCATTGGTCAAAAAGCCTCGACCGTAGCCCAGGTAGTCAAGACACTGTCTGACTATGACGCAATGGATTACACCATCGTCGTCAAGGCAACAGCCTCCGATCCTGCAGCTATGCAATACATCGCTCCTTATGCAGGCGCGGCTATGGGCGAGTATTTTCGTGACAATGGCAAACATGCGCTGACGATTTATGACGATCTCTCTAAACAAGCAGCGGCGTACCGCGAGATCTCTTTGCTGCTCCGCCGGCCGCCGGGTCGCGAAGCCTATCCGGGCGACGTGTTCTATCTTCACTCGCGCTTGCTCGAGCGGGCCGCAAAACTTTCGGATGCAAAAGGCGGCGGCTCGCTGACTAGCCTTCCCGTCATCGAGACCCAGGCGGGCGACATCTCTGCTTACATTCCGACCAACGTGATCTCAATTACAGACGGACAGATCTTTTTGGAAGCAGATCTGTTCAATTCGGGTATTCGACCTGGTATCAACGTTGGCAACAGCGTTTCGCGCGTGGGTGGTTCCGCTCAGATCAAAGCTATGAAACAGGTGGCCGGATCGCTGCGACTTGATCTTGCTCAGTTCAGGGAACTGCAGGCCTTCGCGCAGTTCGGTTCTGATCTCGACAAGGCTACGCAGGCTCAGCTCGCACGCGGTCAACGCCTGACTGAGGTTCTTAAACAACCTCAATATGAGCCAATGTCGGTTGAGAAGCAGGTGCTGATCATTTGGGCAGCAACCAATGGCTATATTGACGATGTGGCGATTGATAACGTGCGGAGCTTCGAACCGGAGTTGCTGCAATTCGTGGAGAGTTCGCATCCTGCGTTGCTCGAAGCGATCCGCGAGAAGAAAGCACTAAATGACGACATCACTGCAGACCTTAAGCAGGTACTCGCCGACTTCAAGACGTTGTGGAAAGATCGCCAGGCGTCAATGGAGCCGGCAGCCACTACTGCAGTCGCAAGCACAACCGCATAACAGGAGCCGATAACGAGTTGACGAGCGGCAGCCGCAACTCGCCAACACAATAGAAATACTTAGCGAACGTCCATGCCGAATCTTCTGGATCTGCGCCGGCGAATTAAGTCGGTCAAGAATACTCAGCAAATTACCAAGGCCATGAAAATGGTGGCCGCGGCGAACCTCAGGCGCTCTCAGGAGCGTGTGGTGACGGCGCGTCCATTCGCCAACAAGATGACTGAGGTTATGGCTGCACTCTCGGGCCGCATTGACGAGAATTTCCATCATCCGCTGCTCGACGTGCGCGGTGACCAACGCTACCTATTGGTTCTGATCACGGCCGATAAAGGTCTCTGCGGCGCGTTTAATACCAATCTAATAAAAGCTGCGCAGGCTTTTATGAGAGAGAATGCGGACAAGCAAATTGAATTGATGCCGATTGGTCGCAAGGGCCGAGACTTTTTCCGCCGCCGTCACTTTTCGATCGCGGCCGAATATCTCGGAGTGACTGGCACTGGTCGAGTCGAGCTGGCCGAAGCTCAGGGAATCGCGGGAGATGTGATCAAGCGGTTCACAGAAGATAAAGAAATAGACAAAGTCTTCCTGATCTACAGTGAGTTCAAGACAGTGCTCCAACAGCGTGTCGTAACCAATCAGCTGCTGCCGCTTGCCCGGGGTAGCGAGACTGAACCCGCCAACACATCTGCTGAAGTAAACTTGATTGATTATATTTACGAGCAGCCTCCCGCTGAGATCTTCAGCGTGCTTTTGCCTCGCATGGTTCAGTCGCAGATGTTTCGGGCTCTCCTCGAATCAGTAGCGTCCGAGCAAGGCGCACGCATGACGGCGATGGATTCAGCTTCGAAGAATGCTCGCGAATTGATTGACAAGTTGACGCTGAACATGAATCGGGTGCGCCAGGCAGCCATTACGAACGAGATCATCGAAATCGTGTCCGGGGCCGCAGCTCTGTAGTGATCTGGAAAACACGATGCAGGACTCGGCGCGATATTTATAAATCGCAATCAAACAATCTGATGAAACTGATCTAAAGGGAAGCGGCGAGACGCGGCTTCCCTTTAATATTGAGATACGATGATGGATCTTTCAGAAGCACAACGAGTCAGGAGCCGTTGGCGGCGTTACCTTCCTCTGATTATTTGGATGGGAGTAATCTTTTTTGCCTCAACCGGCGAGTTCTCGGCTGCGAACACGAACATTTTCATCAAGCCCATCTTGCGCTGGTTCTTTCCGCACCTCTCGAATGAACAAATAGCTTCCATCCACTTTTTTCTTCGCAAGTGTGCGCACTTTAGTGAGTACGCGATTCTTGGCTTGCTGGCAGCCCGAGCGTTTATCGCGGCTTCGCATGCCACACTGCGAAGACACTGGTTTTTTGACTCACTGCTGTTGATTTCTGTCTACGCGCTCTCTGATGAATTCCATCAGCGCTTCGTCGCCACGCGCACGGCTTCGCTTTACGACTGTCTGATCGACATCAGCGGCGGCCTTGCTGCCTTATTGTTGGTGGGAGCATGGCGAACTCGTCGGCGTGATAAACCTCAGGAAGGTGACACGCATGAAAGTTCATGGCCGCAAAGCGAAGGCCGGCCCGAACGAGTTTCATAGTTGAGCAGCTGAACCCGCAGGTGATCAGATCAGCTCCACGGCACGGTGTAGCCGTGAATAGAATAGATGCCGCAGATGAACAGATCAGTACCAGCACCCAATAGCGGGTGGGTCATCCATTCGTCCACGATCGAGTTTGCCGCAGCGATGACCCACCCACTACCACGTGCTGGTACTGACCAGTTCACTTTGGTACAGATTCGTTGCGTCCTTGAACAACAACTCAGCTTTCCCCGTATAATACCGAGCCACCCGCTAACTAAGCGGCAAGGAGAAATGAATGGGAATACTCGATGCAATGCGCACGCAGTTTATTGAAGTCATTGAATGGCTGGACAATTCGGGCAATACGATGATTTACAGATTTCCTGTTCACGATCAGGAAATAAAAAATGGCGCCCGCCTGACCGTCCGCGAGTCCCAAGCGGCGGTCTTCGTGTTTCAAGGGCAGATTGCTGACGTGTTTCCTCCCGGGTTATACACGATCGATGGCGGTAACACGCCGATACTGACCAAGCTGGGCGCGTGGAAGCATGGCTTCACTTCGCCATTCAAGTCCGAAGTCTACTTTGTGAACACCAAACAGTTCACAGACTTGAAATGGGGAACGCCCAATCCGGTGATGATGCGCGACGCCGATTTCGGAGTAGTCCGGCTGCGAGCCTTCGGAATCTACTCAATACGTATTTCCGACCCGAGTGCGTTTATCAAGGAGATTGCCGGCACCAATGCGCAGTTTGTGACGGAAGACATCGAAGGACAGTTACGCCGCACGCTTGTTAGTGGCTTCAGTGATGCAGTAGCCGAGTCCAAGATTGCTGCGCTTGATTTGGCTGCGAACTACGACGAGCTGGGAGGAGTGCTGCGCAACAAGCTGGACCAGGACTTTAAGTCGTACGGTCTTGACCTGACCAAATTTGTTATCGAGAACATTTCGTTGCCGCCCGAAGTCGAAGCGGCCATGGACAAACGAACTTCAATGGGCGTTATTGGAGATGTCAATCGTTACGCTCAGTTTCAGGCAGCGGATGCCATGCGCGACGCCGCGCAGAACCCATCTGGCGGCGCCGGACTCGGGGCGGGTCTTGGGGCTGGATTCGCGGTCGGTAATGCGATGGCGGGGGCGCTTGGCAATGCCGCACGACCGCAAAACGCCGGAAGCGCTGCAACTCAGACTGTTGCTTGTCCCAAGTGTGGTGCCTCAAGCCCAGCCGCAGCGAAGTTCTGCAATGAATGCGGCGCCAAGATAGAAGTTGCGGCGGCGACCGTCCCTTGCATCAACTGTGGGGCCCAACTGCATCAAGGCGCAAAGTTCTGCAGTGAATGCGGGTCCAGTCAGGAAAAGCCAAAGTGCTCGAATTGCAAAGCTGAGTTGTCAGCCGGCGCAAAGTTCTGCAACGAGTGCGGAACCAAGATCGGCTAGTAACGGATTGCGGATTGTGGATTGGAATTCCGCAATCCGCAATTCAGCATGACCATCCGCTAACGCGCGCTGGTCCTGGACGCTGTTCCCCAAATTTAACAGTTTCACTCACAAGCTGTTATCCTTACGTCGTCAATCCCCTCGAATTCGTGACGCACTCTGCAGTTTCAGGAGAGGACATCAATGTTCCATCGCCTCAAGCGGCCTCGTCGCGTCGTCATTACGGGCATGGGTTGCGTAACGCCCATTGGCATTGGCCGCGAGGCCTTCTGGCAAGGCCTCTGTAATGGTGAAAGCGGAGTAAGCCGAATCGAAGCCTATGACATATCAGACCAGGCCGTGAAAATTGCCGCAGAGGTTCGAGGTTTTGACTGGGAAGCGCAACTCAATCCAAAAGATCGTAAACACGTACCGCGCACGGTTCCGCTGGCGCTGGCGGCAGCGCGAGAAGCGCTGGCAGACGCCAATTATTCCGCTGCGGACCTTTCCTTGGACCACCGCCGCGCTTTTGGAGTCATACTCGGGACCGGCGGTGGTGGTCTCGCCTTCACAGAACAGCAGTACGAGTATTGGTACATTGGACCAGCCTACAAAGCGAGCGTATACACAATTCCCGCCTCGACCCATGGCGGACTTTCAAGTGAGCTGTCGATGGCGTTCGGATTGCGCGGGCTTTCTCACATCGTCTCAACTGGCTGTACCAGCTCAACCGATGCAATTGCCTATGCAGCACAACACATAGCGTTGGGCCGCCAGGATGTAATGTTAAGCGGCGGTGTTGATGCGCCTATCGCACCCGGCATTCTTGCAGCCTTCAATCTGATGACGGTGCTGACTAGCGAATGGAACGATGAACCGCACCGGGCGTCCCGTCCATTCTCGCGCGATCGATCTGGCATCGTCATCGGCGAAGGTGCGTGGATCTATCTGCTCGAAGAACTTGATCACGCAGTGAAGCGCGGCGCTAAGGTCTATGCAGAGATAACTGGCTATGGCGCCACATGCGATGCGTACCATCGTGTCCGTCTCGAGCAATCCGGTGACGAACCGGCGCGCGCGATGCGACTCGCACTTGCCGATGCTCGGCGAGATCCAGGCGAAATCGACTACGTAAACCTGCACGGGACTTCGACGCAGCTGAATGACAAGATAGAAACAACGGCATTGAAGCGGGCATTCAACGGTCACGCCGCGCACATCCCGATGTCAGCGACGAAATCTCAAGTCGGACATCCGCAAGGGGCCAGTGGTGCTGCCGGACTGGGCGCGGCCCTGTGCGCCATGCATACCAACCTGATACCTCCGACGATCAATTTGGATGAACCAGATCCGGATTGCGATCTCGACTACGTTCCCAATCAAGCCCGAGAAGCAAGCGTTCGCGTAGCGCTCTGCAACTGCATTGGTTTTGGCTCAAAGAACAGCGCTCTCGTCGTGGAAAGAATGTGAACCGGAAGCCGGCTATGCAGCGCGACCAACAATCTAAGAGCGATCCATCACTGTCGTATTCGACCTGGTTCTCAGGCTCTCCATCGTTTCGTCAGCGCAGCCTCGAACTCGAACATATAGACAAGGGAGACTACACCACTGAGGAATACGAAGGCTGTATTGTCGAACTTCAACTGGTGAACCGCTGGCTAGGCGATGCACGTGCCTTGCGTAGTTCGTTGCTGAACGACATTGACAACGGTGAACGCACACCGTTTTCCGTATTGGACGTAGGCGCGGGATCGGGCGAGCTGCTGCGTGTGATTGCTGAATGGGCCAGGCAGCGCCGCCGGCAAAATAGACTCGTCGGATTGGAATTGAATGCGCGTTCGGCGTCGGCCATAGTAAATGAGTCTCGTGACCTTCCAACGATCACGGCCGTTCGAGCTGACGCTTTGCAACTACCATTCGGCGACGCCACTTTTGATTATTCCACCTGCTCGCTGTTTACACACCACTTCGCAGACGATCAGGTGGTAGCCATTCTTAAGGAACTCGCGCGTGTTGCCCGGCAACAGCTTTACGTGATCGATCTGCATCGTCACCCAATTGCTTATTACTTTTATACGACGGTGGCGCGGTTGTTTTTGCACAATCGCTTGATACGCGAAGATGGTGCCCTTTCAATCCTCCGCAGTTTTAAGCCGGATGAGTTGGCCGCGCTTGCGCAAAAGGCAGGGCTTACCCGCATCAGCGTCAGGCGCAGGTTTCCTTATAGACTGGTCCTTACTGCCTCGTGTAATCGCTAATGGATTCCCGTACGCTTGAATACGATGTCATCATCGCGGGCGCGGGCCCGGCGGGTAGCAGCGCCGCGATTCACCTGGCGATAAACGGAGCTCGAGTACTGCTTGTCGAGCAAAAGAAATTCCCGCGCGCCAAACTCTGCGGAGAATTCATCTCTCCTGAATGTCTTAAACACTTTGAGAGGCTGGGTGTGGAAGGCGAAATGTTGTCAGCTGGCGGCGCCCGGTTATCACAAACAGTTTTCTATTCTCGAAGCGGTCGCAGCGTCAAAGTACCAAGTAGCTGGTTCGGCAACCACGAAGGTGCGCTTGGCCTTAGCAGGGCCGAAATGGACCAACGGCTGATCGAACGAGCTCGGGCCATCGGTGTCGAGATCGTTGAAGAGACTCAGGCGGCAGGTTTGCTGCAAAGAGAGAGCCGCGTCTGTGGAGCACAACTGAGGTCTGCGGACTCTCAGATCGAATGCACGGCTGCTGTGGTCATCGATGCAACCGGCAGAACCAGAGCTTTGGCCCGCCGGTTACAAGCGGAAAAAGATCACAAGAGGCGCCGCCGGCCTTCGCTGGTGGCCTTCAAGGCGCATCTCGAGAACGCTCATCCGGAGACCGCCACCTGTGAAATCTACTCTTATCAAGGTGGCTATGGTGGATTGAGCCGAATCGAGAATGACTTGAGCAATCTCTGCTTTATTGCCGCAGCCAGGAATGTCCGCGAATGCGAGGCAGATCCAGAACGAGCTATGCGCGCCCTGGTAACCCAGAATTCACGCGCGTCAAAAACGCTTGCCAATGCGCGTGTGCACGATCAATGGCTGGCGGTAACGCTTGAAAGTTTTGGTCCGCAGGAGCCGGCGCCGGAGCCAGGCTTGCTCATGATCGGTGACGCAGCGGCGTTCATTGATCCCTTCACTGGAAGTGGCATGCTGATGGCGCTGGAGGGAGGGGCGCTTGCAGCCAAAGTGATCCTGGACCACCTTCCGGCTTTGCGTAATGGCGAATCGTACACATCGCTGAGGCGTTCGTATCGTAAAGAGTATTACGAACATTTCGGTAACAGATTGCGAGTCAGCGCAATACTGCGGCGAGCCGCTTACGTGCCGAGTTTCGCTGAAGCTGTAATAAGGGCAGTCGGCGTCAGTGATCGACTGCGGTACTCGCTCGCACGCGCCACTCGCCCAAAAGCAATCAACAATATGGATCGCCAGATTTGAATATCGAGTTGCAGCTAATCCGCAATCAGCATGCTGCAATCATTCTATATTTCTTGCCAGCGATAGTGTTTTTGCGGTAAAAAGGCGGAGCGTTATTCGAAGCGAGTGCACCCGGCGCCTTCCATGGGCGTAGCAAGATCAAATGGCGACCGATTCACTCCCCGGACCAAAGCGTCACTTGATTGGAATAGCGGGTTTCTGTTTCTCAGGATGTCCTTTTGCACATCATGGTCGAGGCTGTAATGCAACAACGGTCGCGACTCAACCGCCCTGTACATTTGTAAGGAGAATATGATGATGTCTGCTTTTCGGATGCACTGCCTGAAACTATCGGCACGAGCAGCCCTGTTGTTAGTCATTACCTTGATTGCGACAAATGCAGCTTTTGCGCAAGCGCGCGCCGACGCCGCTGATTTGCGCGGCTATGTGCGCGATCAGCAAAACGCCGTGATTACTACCGCTACCGTGACGGCGCGTAATCCCGCTACTAACAAGTCGTACACTACAACAACCAACAGCGATGGCTTCTATCAACTCCTTAACCTCACACCCGGCGAATATGATCTGACAGTCGAAGCGCCTAGCTTCAAGAAAGCGGTGCTCCCCGCAGTGCGGCTCACTGTCGGCCAAACTGCGGATCTCGATGTGTCACTGGAACCTGGTGCGATTGATGCAGTGGTAACGATCTCCGGCGCGACCGCCGAATTGGTAGAGACCTCGAAAACAGCAGTCGCCACCACTGTCGATCAGCAGCGCATCGACAATCTTCCGATCAACGAGCGCAACTACCTTTCATTTGCCTTGACCACTTCAACGGTAGGGCGCGATAACGGTCGACCGATTGGACCAGCGCCCACCACCGGATTGAACTTTGGCGGCCAACGTGGTCGATCCAACCTGGTCCAGGTCGATGGCGCCGACAATACCGACAACTCCGTGAACGCTTCGCGATCGACTGTTTCTCAGGAAGCGGTCCAGGAGTTCCAGGTAGTAACTAATTCATTCGCGCCTGAGTTTGGGAGATCGGCGGGCGGTGTCGTGAACGTGGTTACGAAGAGCGGCACGAACGACTTTCATGGGAACGTTTTTGGCTTTCTGCGAGACAACGATTTTCAGGCACGCAACCCCTTCGCTCCGGTGGCGAAACCCCCATTCCGTCGCAGCCAGTGGGGATTCACGCTCGGTGGCCCATTCGATCTCAACCGGACGTTCTTCTTCTTCGCTTTCGAGCGACGCAAGCGCGATGAATCCGGTTTCTTTACGAGCGATGTAGCGCAGGGGTTAACTGGATCGGCCACGATTCCAGTGGTGCCGGGATTCAATCCGTTCCCACGCACATTCACCAACATTACTCCCGCGCAAGCGGCTTACATCAATGGGCTGGTTAGCGTAGGCGGCGCAGCTATTTGTTTAGCGAGAAGCTATGCGTTCTTTGCTTCCAGCGGCGGGTCGACCGGCTTGTCAGGCAACAATCCATTGATTAGTCCGAACGACGGCAGCGCTTGTCCGGCAATCAGTCCCATCTTGCCTGGTGTGATCGGCTCGCGCTTCCTGCTTTCGGGAACGCCGGTACCCATTGGCACCACTAATGCATCCGGACAGTTCATCGCGTTTCGTCCACTGTTGAATCTGCAGAAAGTATTTCCGGTTACCGACCGCACCACCTTTAATTCCATTCGCATCGATCACGCAATCACGCGGAACCACCAATTCGCAATGCGCTTCGGTTACAACCCGAGCACCATTACAGGTATTCAAGTTGAATCGCAGAACCAGTCACTGGGTCAGAACGATTTCTCGCGCACTGGCATTCAGCGTCTGAAGGATTATTCCTTCATCAGCACCTTGACCTCGACGCTTTCGAACCAGATGGTTAACGAAGGGCGCTTCAACTTTGGCGAGCGTCGCGCGACCTTCACTTCTCAGAATGGCGACGCCGTAGCCTCCAATATTTCCGGCACAGCATTCATTGGTCGTGAACTGTTTTCGCCGGTGATTCGAACGGAGACTCGCTATGAATACAGCGATAGTCTCAGCCTGGTGAAGGGCGCGCATACGTTCAAGTTTGGTGGCGACATCGCGTTCATCTCGATTCCGAGCGCGACCTTTGAATTGAACTTCGCCGGACTATTTAATTTCGGCGGCCTTCCGGGGTGCACGCTCGTATCAGCGCTCTGTTCCACACCCGGAATACCGGCGCCGCCTGATTTCACCCCGGTGCAGCAGTACGGATTGGGTTTTCCCCAGAACTTCATTCAAGGCTTTGGTGATCCAGTGAGCCACATCAAGAACAAGCCGCTGGCTTTTTTCGCTCAGGATTCCTGGAAGGTAAGGCCCAATATCACGCTCAACTATGGGGTACGGTATGACTATGAAATTACGGATCAGATTCCTACTATTGGTTTCAAGGATCCGTTGTCTGGAATCACGCTGTCCGCCGCTGATATTCAGGCTGCGCAGGACGCAATGAATGTCCAGCAGGGCTTTCCGCGGGACAAGAACAATTGGGCTCCGCGCGTAGGCTTTGCCTGGGATGTCAAGAACGATGCGAAAACAGTGGTGCGTGGCGCTTTCGGCATTTTCTATGACCATCCGCTGCTGGCCATCGCTTTCAATTCAGACATCGCCGATGCGGTGCAGCAACAGCAGGGCATTCTGATTCCAGGTTTGCCGCAGCCGACTAACTTGCTGAATGCGGTCCAGGTATTTCAGGGGACGGTAGTGGTGTGCAACTTTCCTGGCGCCGTTCCTGGTGTCAATTGCACGCCGGGCGCAGCCAGCACCGCGCAGTATCAAACAGGCCGGCAGAGGTTCAACGATCAGACCTTCCCGGGATTTGGTCCGGTACTGCCGTTCACTCTGCATGTAAGCAAGGACTTCGAGTACGCCTACGCCAACCAGGGCAACCTCTCAATCGAGCGTCAATTGTCAAAGAACATGACAATCTCGGCCGGCTACTTGTTCGTAGGCGCGCATCACCTGCCGCATCCTCTTGATATCAACGCCCCGCGAACGGAGCTGCAGATCCAAAACTTCGCGCGCTGGTCGGGTCGCAATCCGACAAACACCACCGAGGCTATAAACTTCTCAATACCGAGCAGCAACACTCCTGCGATTCCGCTTTTCCCATGTCCCGGTGGCGTTCCTCTGTTTTGTTTCAACCAGGTTACGCCCGGTGGCGCTGTGGCCTATCCAAATCAGGGCACCACGTTCGCGCTAATCATACCGGGAATGGTGGCGGCGCCGATTACGAATCTCGGCAATCGCGTAGTTAATGCCGGCATCGCAAACTTCTTCCGTCCGAACGCCCCAAATTATTTCCTGGCCCAGGCGTTATCGGGCGGCGCGGTGACACCGAACGTTCTCAATAGCGTGCTGGCGGGCTCGTTGCGAACGCCGGGTGTGGTTTCGCCGTTCGGCTCCATCAACGCGCAAGTTTCAGATGGCAATTCGCTGTATCATGCCCTTAATGTTGACGTGAAGCGACGCTTTGCGAATAACTTCCAATTCCTCGCTTCGTACACCTGGTCACATTCGATCGACGATTCATCTGACCTGCAAACGCTATTGCTGCCGCAGGACAATCGTAACTTCCGTGCTGAACGCGCTGATGCACTGTTCGATCAGCGTCATCGATTCGTATTCAGTGGCATGGTGATGTCGCCGATAAGCTGGCGCTCAGGAGACACCTTGCACAAGTTCCTGGCGGATTGGACCGTGGCGCCAATCTTTGAAATCTCATCGGGACGCCCGTTCAATATTCTGACTAATCAGGACACAAACAACGACCAGTCGAATCAGACGGACCGTCCCAATGTCCAGGCTAATGGATCATTGTGTGTACCGGGAACCGCAGGTTGTGGCGGCGTGATTACGAACGGGCAGTTTTCGAGCGGCACTCTGGGACGTAATATGGGCATAACGAAGAAGTTCGCGTCGCTCGACCTGCGAGTCAGCCGTGCCATTTACTGGAACGAACGAGTGAGGCTCGATGTCATCGCAGAGGGCTTCAACATGTTCAATCGGTTCAACGAAGCTGCGGTCTCGCCGTTCTTTGACGATGTGAACACTTTCGGACAACGCGCGAGCAACGGCCGCTATTACAGCCGTCCCACCGCCTCGTTCGACCCGCGGCAATTCCAGCTCGGATTGAAACTGAGTTTCTGAAGCCGGCCCTCGCGAGTCAACGCATAAAGAAGCAGCGACCGGCCAACCCCGGTCGCTTTTCTTTTTGCACCTCCGCCGGTACAGCCAACAGCATCCACCAGACAGACCGAAAGTTTGTCCCAGCCTGCGAGTTGCGCTACCCTGTCCGGGAAAAAGGCTGCCTTCAGAGGGCAAACGCAAATTGGGCGAGACGCATCCGAGAAGCTGACTTATGGCCCCTGGTGCACGTATTTTCATTACCTGAATTACTCTCCTGAAATGAGTTCAACTATGCCCGTCATGTCTTATAAAGGTTTTATTGTCGTCGTCGGCACCTGCTTAATCGCTAGTGCGGTGGCTGCTCAATCAACGCGGCCCCGGCGCACACAGCAGCCTAAACAGGAGCAAACGGCCTCCAAATCGAAACAGGATTCACTGCTCTTACCACAGCCTACACCGACTCCCGCTGCAAAGAACACGAACGTCCCGTTGCTGGACATCAAGCCGGTCAAACCGATTGCCGACTCCGCCCCCGCGACGGGTCTCGATAGCGGAGACACGACGCATGCCTACACCATGTTTCAGCAGAAGCAATATGCTGTCGCCGCGAAAGAGGCGAAACTAATCGCGAAGAACGATCCGAAGAACGCGGAAGCCTGGAAGATCGCCGGCTTTTCCGAGTTGGCGCTCAAACAGTACTCGGAAGCAGCCAGCGATTTACAAACGGCGATGGATCTTCAGCGGACGGCGAAGCTGGAAGATGCACCAACCATCGATGCACTGGCCCAGGCATATGTCTTATCCGAAAAGTTTGATGATGCGTTACCGCTGCTCGTGAAAGCCACTTCGCGAACAGGAGCGGCGCCCGATCCGCTGCTGCTTTACTACCGTGGGCTTGCAGAATACAAGTCCGGCAAAGTTGCGGAGGCAGAGAACTCGTTTAATGCCGTCGTCAAGGTCAATCCAAAAGATGCAGTTGCGCTTTACTACCTGGGGCAGATTGCGCTCAGCCGTAACGATCTGGCCGCAGGGATTGCCGCTTTAAACCGTGCCACAGTGAACGACCCGCGTATGTCTTCAGCATGGATGCAATTGACGACTGCTTACCTGCGCCGAGCGGCAGCCGCCACGGATCAGGCACAACGTGACGCGGATTACTTGAGTGCCGTGCGCGCCGGTGAAGGCTTGATCAAAGTGCGCACAGATGCCGATGCAGTCATGCTCTTTGGCCAGTCCTTGATTGGAGCTCAGCAGTATGCTCGAGCCGTCACAGCATTGGAACGCCTTACCACAACAGGCCAGGCGAGTTCGACTACTTATTATTTAATCGGTGTGTCGCATTCGCGGCTGAAGAATTTTCCGAAAGCAATCGCGGCCCTCGAAAAAGCTGCCGAGAAGAAGCCTGACGACGTAAATGTCTATCGTGAGTTGGGCTACGCTTTCGAAGTTTCCAAACAGTACGGCAAGGCGCTTGCTGCTTATCAGAAGGGATTGGATCTTGCGCCCGGCGACGCCGATTTCAAGGAATCCGTCGAACGCGTAAAGCCCTACGCGAAATAGTTTGGAATGCGGTGACCGGTCACCGCATCCCCCGCAGCTGCTTGCAGCCGCATCTGGTAAAAAGTTTTCTCCATACGTTCCGCTGCGTCCGATCTTGGTGGCGTCAAGCGCCGGTCGGTCTATACGGTTTTGAAAGGAAGAGTCCCACATGGATACGTATCCGAAGTTAATTACAGTAGCCGGACTTTCGCTGGTGTTGGTGTTGTCCCTTAGCGCGCAAAGGCCGCGCACCACTACGACCACCGCTGATAATCAAACAACGACGGCGCCAAAGCAGGCAGCGGCGCCACAGACGGTTAAGGCCAAGTACGAAGGGGGCGTGTTTGGCTATACCCAAAAGAAAGAAGGTACGCTGACTTTTGATGATGAAAATAACCGGCTCGTGTTTAAGGATAACAAAGGCCAAATGACCCTCCATATTTCTTACGACGACATTCAGCAGGAGTTTGCCGATACCGTAGCCAACCGGCCCAAGAGTGCGAGTATCCTCGGATCGGTGCCGGTACCTTATGGTGTCAACCCGGTAGGCATGCTCAAAACGAAAAACGCTTACGTAACCATCCAGTTCTTTGATCCGGAGACTCACAACGGCGGTGTAACCAGCTTCCGCGTCGAGAATAAACAGATTTGTGATTCAGTCGTCAGTACGATTGCAGATAAAGCAGGTCTCACTGCAAAGGGCCAGGTCTATTCCCGATTGGCAACGCCACCTCCATCCGGCGGTGCGCTTGTGGTTGGGCGAACTGACGTACCGGAGCCGCCGGCGGTCCTGGTAGAAAACGAAATGCTGAGCAGCCGAGTGATTAGTCTGCCTCGACCTGTCTATCCAGAAGAGGCCAAACAACAAAAAGTCGGAGGCATCGTGAGAGTGTTGGCGACTGTTGATGAGAGTGGCAGTGTAGCGGAGGCCGAAGCCGTCTCAGGCTCGCCCCTGCTCCAGGAAGCAGCCGTCAACGCTGCAAAGCAGGCGAAGTTCGAACCGATTGGCCGCACCGGCCGCCCCGCCAAGACCAAGACGATCATCGCGTACAACTTTCAACTGCTGTAGAAGGGGCAAAGAGATAAGGGCAAAGGGGTAAGAGCAAAGAGGTAAGGGCAAAGAGCAGCTCTCTGTTCTTCGCGCTCGGCCCTTTGCTCTTGCCTCTTTGCTCTTTGCCGTTTCACAGCACAACTTCGTGGAAGAGCTTTTCAGATGCGACGCTGTTCTTAAGTCCGGCCGGGACATCTTCATCGATGCGCACCACGCATTGATGGGTAGCCTCATTCAGCGCATCCATCAACGAGTTTAAGGGCATCTTGTTCCAGCGTTTCTTGACGGCCATTGCGTGATCAACTGGAACAAAGGCGAGTTTGAGCGACTTCATCTCCTCCAGACCCTTCTCTCTCAGGGTGGCATTGTGACTGCCATGGTGGCCCACCTTGTAGAAGATCGTTCGATTAAGCAAATCCGGCCCAGTCACTTTCGTGCCCTCCACGTCCCACGAGAGATCCTGCCACGACAACCAGTTGCCTACCTGAGCATCTGCTGCGAAAAGCAGAACATCACCATCAGGCAGTTCGAAAGCCAGAACCAGACAGGTGTTATTCGTGGCGCTGTCGAGCGCTAGCGCCATCGCTGTCGACGAATCCAGCCAACTACCGTCGATACGCCGCCACGATTGGTCCTTTTCTCCACAATCAACGGATTCGCCCCAATAGTAACTCTGAAAGAACGGCATCTGTCGTCCGGCCTGCATGGGTATCTGCAGCGGCGCCGCAAAGGGCGCATCAAGATCGGGCGCGTTAGGATCCGCAGGCAATAGAGCCGGCACTATCGCGGCCATGAAATTGTCCATTGCACTGAGCTCGTACGTTTCAGGATTCTTCTTTGACGGGTTGAATCTCTTGATTGCTTTCTCATCCGGCGGTGGGCCAAGCGTGTAGACTTTCACATCGGTTCCGGGCAGCAGGACGGGAGCATCTTTGGGTTTGCAGTATCTCAAGTCCTCAGAAAGATTCCGCACCACCTCAAGAGCATCGGCAGTCGAGCCGGCCGAAGCTCCGAGGAATCCCAAAAGACTCGATATCTCGTGTGCGGATTCATGATCTCCTGAGAGCGCCAGACGAGCAGCTGCTGCATGCAAGTTGAGACGCAGGGAATCGTGTTGTTCCTTCAACTTTTTGGCGAGAGGATCCGACTTGTCCTCGGCCCATGAGAGCCACACTTGATCGATCTTCAGCCGGCTCTTGTCCGTCCAGAGGTTACGTGCCTGACCAAAGCCGGAAATGTGGTCCCAATGTTCGTGCGTTGCGGCGAGCAGGTGGATGTGACCCCCGGTGGTTTGGATGATGTGCTCCACCACCTCATTCATCTTCTTATCAGCATCTTGAGTTCCCAGAATGACACCGCAGTCAATCACAACGTAAAACGGCTTGCCGTTAGTGCCCGGAATCGTCAGCAGAAAGCAATCCCCCAATCCCTGACGATACATTCGGATACGAATTCGCTCTTTCAGGCCGTTAAGAGTACGTTTGGCGCTTGCTTTTGCTGCGCCTCTCTTTGCCGGTCGCTTCTTAGCCGTCTTCGGCGAACGAGCTTTAGTCGCCTTCCTGGTGCTTTTCTTCTTAGTTGCCATCGAGCTCTCCTAGATCATGCGATGAAGCATCGCAAAAGGCTCGTAACCTGCGCTCGTATCGTCCCAGTAGTTGCTGCGTATGGAAGAATCGGCGAGTGCCAAACGAAAGTCCTGCTGCTGGCTAATCCGATCGGCATGGGCCACGCGTTTGCGTATGCAGTAGCGAACCTCTCGTTGTTCGAGGTCGATGATCAACGTACATCCGCCGCGGTACTTTTCTGACATCTTATTTGACGGTCGCCATGTCTGAGTGATCTCGACTACAAGATCCATTTGCTGTTGTCCATCAGGTCCCACGCGGCGCACGGGTCGTACTGAATGCACTTCGACAGGGGACACTTTTCCGGCCCGTTTTCCGATGCGCACCTTGCCTTCTTCAGAGCGATAGAATCCCAAAGACTGAGCCTGATCGTCGCTCAACGATTCCATAATCCAGTCGTGAAATACCACTGCGTTGTGTCTGGAAGACTCGTATGCGCGTTGACGATTTGCATGACGGTCCCATGTCAACGTCATCTGTTCCAGGCATTTGTGAATCCTCAACTCGAGTTCCGGACCTTCCCAGCGCACGCTCTCGGTCGATAGATTGCGCACGAGTTTCGGATAGATGCCGCGATTCCTAAACGCCTGGACGAAGGCGACGCGATAGCCAAGATCGTCGTCCGGGACGAGGTCATAGTCAGCTGTGATCAAGGCCCGAACATAGTCGCCGAAGTTCATATCAACCGGCGGACAATAATCAAGCGCACGGATGCAGATGTTCAGGAAATGTGAAGCTGTCTTGCTGGCTTCATTCGCGAGACGGTTGACGAGCGTGTAGGGAATGTCGCCCGGCGGCAGGACGCCGGTGCCTCCGGTTGCCAGGCGAATCAAGTCAACGCTGCGCTTGCGATAGATATTCAGGAAGGCCTCGAAGACCGCAGCTACCAGGATGGCTCCGCGATCATGCGCTTCGACGGCATCGTTGTAGTCCGATCGCGAAGGCTTGGATTGATGCCAAACTCCCTTTTCGTCGCGACCTCCAATCGCGTAACGTAGGGCTCCGTATTTGCCAATACCCTGCCAAATTGCTGCGCCAGTTCGCCGAGCAAACTCTGCTGCGCAAGATCGCCTCTGGTCTTTGCGATCTGATCGCGAAGCGCTTCAGGTACGGTAAAGTGCTGGAACATGGCTACGATGTCAGCAAAGGCTTCGTGGAAAGCCAGCACGTCGCTGTTCGTCGGCTCGCGAAACCTGCGGTGAAGACCGTCCAGCAAAGCATGCGTGGTCTCGTGCGCT
>Ga0126384_10000858_pt1 | contig 17533 bp, 11 predicted proteins | sample PanSoiMetPlot_36_FD_92543 | JGI IMG/M metagenome (GOLD analysis project Ga0126384, IMG submission 92543) | Tropical forest soil microbial communities from Panama - MetaG Plot_36 | ecosystem: Environmental > Terrestrial > Soil > Tropical forest > Bulk soil | place: Panama | collected 2016-02-17 | reverse complement strand
GCCGCATTCATTTCTTATCTGCCTTGTTGATTAACCTCTGCTGTTTTCGATCCCAGGGCGGCAGATCGCGCAGTTAGGACGGGGATTTTGACCGCGGTTATACATCTCCTCCGTGGCCCGATGTTTGAAAGTTAGCAATGAGGCAGTCTTGAATCTTTATGCCACCTTTGACTTTACTCGCTTCGGCATCCTGCGCATTCAGGTCCTCAATGCCAGCTTGGTCAGGTGTTTCACAACTATCTTTTGTCTTCATAAAGGTCATCTCCTTCAGTCTAATGTTTGCTTTGAAAGGCTCACTCGCTCTCATCTGTTCAGGCGAAAAATTCAAGAGAGAACTATCACCAGCAGTATAAGTTTCAGCACGTCATCTGAGTGCGGAGCATTAAAGCTCCCGTCAAACGAACGCCACACTTGCGCCCCGAGCGACACATCTGGGTTGTGCGTTTAGGTTCACTAAGACGAGTTTACTTCCATACGCCGCCGTTCGCGGACCCGATATAGTAAGTCTTACCCAAGTCGCCTTGCACCTCTCCGCCGTTGACCTCATCCTGTTTCGCCTCATCGACCGGCAAATCTGCAATGACCGCCGGATTATCGTCGTCTTGCTTGTTCATTCCACATCTCCTTCCTCAATAATAGAGCGTTCTGAGGCGCTCAAAGTGAAGGCGGCAGTCACTCTTTAGTGATCTGCCGCTCCACTCGTGTACTAAGTTTGGCAGAAATGAATCACCACCCTTTTGCCTTCGCCGATCAGTCCAGCTCCTGCTTTGGTCTGATCCGCCTCCTCTGATGACAGCGGCAAATCGGCTAGTGATGCGGTCTTTGTGCCGTCTTGAATCTGCTCTTGTTGGCTCATCGGTTTATTCTCCCTTGTTTCAATTTTGCACTTGCGGTGTTAGCGATTACTAAGTTCATCTCCTTCAATTGAAAAAATTAATGTTTACTAGGAGCGCCTGGGACTCGCGCTCATTTTGTTCAGGCGTAAGTTGGCGGCAAGAACTATCATCTGAACAAGATTTTTTTGCGTGATACCTCTTCGATTGCTGTGGCACGGCCTGCGGTGATGCACATGGCGCAAGATTTTAAAGCTCTTTAGAGATGACGCAGTTATCCCCTCGAGTCGGCACTCCGTCACGAACTTGCCTACGAGGGCTGCATTGAGCGAAAGTCAATGTAGGAATCATTGGCGCCAGGCACGCCGCTAGCGCCTTTTTGTTAATGTCTCCGATTGTCTCGGTTTTGGACGTGAATGAGACTCTAACTAAATTTGGATGAATCAAGCTAGGGGTAAGGATGAAAAGTGGCATTGTGTTCCGCGCGTGGCGTCGTATCTTAACCGGGTACCATCCGATGCTCTCCGTTGAGATCACTCGCGAGTGTCCGCTTCGGTGCCCTGGTTGCTATGCGTATGAGCCGGAGCATCTCGGACAGATTGGGCCTCTGCGCGAGCTAGCCGATTACAGGGATTCGGCGCTCGTGGACGCTGTGCTCGCCCTCGTCCGCCGATACCGCCCGATCCATCTTTCGATTGTGGGCGGCGAACCCCTGGTGAGGTTTCGTGAGCTGGGAGAGCTGCTGCCACATCTGAGTCGAATGGGTATTGAAGTCCAGCTTGTCACTAGTGCTGTTAGACCGATACCGGTAGAATGGGCAAACATTAACAAATTGAATATCGTCGTTTCGATCGACGGCCTACAGCCGGAGCATGACCGCCGTCGTGCACCAGCTACCTACGAACGAATCCTCAAAAACATCGAAGGACACTCAATCGTTGTACATTGCACTATCACGCATCAAATGGCCGCACGCTCCGATTCTTTCCGCGAGTTTCTGTCGTTCTGGTCCAGTCGATCAGAGGTAAGGAAGATCTGGTTCAGCCTGTTTACACCGCAGGTCGGAGAAATGGTTGAAGAGATCCTCTCGCCACAAGAGCGGGCCGCTACCCTGGACCAACTGCTCGAACTGCGTTCTCTTTTTCCAAAATTGTATCTTCCTGGTGAGGTAGTGGCAGGCTATCGTCAGCCGCCCGCCTCACCCGCCGAATGCATCTTCGCCAGAACGACACTCAGCATAACGGCGGATTTGCGTAATCGAATAACGCCTTGTCAATTTGGCGGGAATCCAGATTGCAGTCAGTGCGGCTGTATGGCTTCTGCCGGATTAAAGGCGATAGGTGATCATCGCGCGCTCGGCGTGTTGCCGGTGAAGTCTATCTATAAAATGTCGGGTGGAATCGGCAATGCAGTGAAGACTGTTCGAGGTTGGCTGGATGGAGATTCGGACTAACTCCTTCGCCCGGCAGGTTTCGATCGGAACGCTTCGAATTTTGTTTTTGTCAGCATCCCGGCCTTAAATCGCCTATTACAACCAACCTGACAGCCGAAACAGCCCAGAATGTGCGAAGGGCCTGCGAGCGCCCTCGTTCAGTCGGTGGAGCGCCATTTTCAGATATATCGATCACTCTGGAGAATGATTCCTTCGGGCAACCGCAAGGCGGTTAGAACGCTGCTGGAGAAGGTGTCCAGGCAGTACGTCTGACCGACATTCTGGATGAGGCCAATTGCTGGTATCCAGCACAAAATAATTTTCAGCGGAGTCGGGTAAGTGTCCGAAGTTGTGTTAGCTGATCAGCCGTTGCTCCACTGACATTGGGGTCGGCGGAGACGGGCGTCACTTAAACTGCGCACTCTTTAGCATCGCCTCAAATGTTGGCTGGAAACGAGCGAAGTCCGTTTGTGGCGCGACAAAGACCATGAAGATAACTGAGCCATCACGCTGCGGCACCGTGACCATCCAGTCTCGCTCTTTCTGTGGCTGGCCGTTGGCGTCCAGAAAGGGCGACTGGGACTGTAAAAACGTCGACCGACCCTCAATGCCTCCCACCGTAATCGGCTGCGGATTGCTCAGTGGCTCCGCTTTGTTGCTCTCCTGTATTCGCTGTATCAGTTTAGTTGTCATGTCGTCTATGCCCAAACGCTGAGCGCGCTTCGTGCCGGTGCCGCTGAGAAGCACTCCATATCCGACGCCACTTTTCGTGATCCCTGGTTCCGGAGCGATGGTTACGAATTGCCCTTGTTGATCCGGAAGCGTGACCGGCCAGTTCTCAGGATGTTGGATCTTCATCAGTCCCAGTTCGGCGAGCTCCATGCGCTGGCTGGGAAGGACATTTTGCAGCGGGACCGTGCTCGGTGATGAGACTGTATCTGCCACGCGGGTAGAATAGGCGTTCGCACTCGCACTACTCGAGTTTAGGCTCGCGCCATTTCGTTGATTCAATGCAGCCCATTGGCCGGACTTTGCGCCTTGCGAGATTTCTTGTGCAGAGTACGCCTTCACCTGCGATGCTTGTTGGCGAAGTTGGTCGAAGCTGGCGCTATCGCCGACATAATGCGACGACGGCCAGTTTGCGATTTGCTTTTGAATCGCCTGTTGACGGTTGACGGGATTAGGATGAGAGCTGAAGAACTGAGGTGGCGCAGATCCGCCCTGCGATCCCATCGTCTTGAAGAAGTCAACCATGCCCTGCGGGTCGTAGCCCGCCTTGTGGAGGATCACGGCGCCAACTGAGTCGGCTTGCGATTCGTCGGTCCGAGAGTACTTCATCATCAGTCCCTGCGCCCCCATTTGAATTCCCATCTGCCCGAGTTGCCCTATCATTCCTCCCATGCCGCCGAGGACCGATGAGGCGATTCCGGAGAAAATGCTCGTGGTTTGCGCTTTGCCGGCTTGCTTAGCCGAATGCTGCATATACACATGTGCCATCTCGTGTCCCATTACGCCGGCCAACTCAGCTTCGTTTTTGGCGGCGTTGATGGTGCCGATGTTCACAAACATTTGCCCACCTGGCAGCGCGAAAGCATTGATATCGGATTGCGGAATGACATGGAACTCAAACGGCCAGGAATACTCCTGTGGAATCGTTGCCACTAGCTTCTGGCCGAGGTGCCGAATGTATTGCGTTTCCGGGCTGCTGTCGGGCAGGACGGGCATTTGCTCATAGACTTGCGCTGCGACCTTCGCCCCGAGAGCGCGCTGATTCTCCTTCGACATGGAAGCCTTCCCGGGATCTGGAAATGTGGGACCCGCAGATTGCTGCCCGGACTGGGGCTGAGTCGATTGCGCAAAAGCTGTATACGCGACGGAGTTACCCCCTACGAGAGCGATGACAGAAGCCATCACCAGCATGCACCGAAAGTTTGTACCTAAGAGCTTTAGTATTGGATTCACGGCTACCTCCAGATCTCAATCCCTACTCCAACCGCTATAGTTTATGGTGGACATACTTGCGCCTGGCGACAGATTGGCCTGCGACGCGCGCATTAATATCTTTCAAGCTAGACGAACTGTTAGCATGCGACAACTGGCAAAAATGTCAGGTGGCTGAAATAAAGCGATTTGGCCCGACTCGACTCGGTGGATGAATCTTGCACGGACAGCTAGTTGGGTTTTGTATGATCGAATCCTGACGTCAGCTGAGCATCGCCGTTCTGTACCTATATCGCCAGCGTCTGGCCGGATGCGATTTGTTTGGCGAGCTTTTGGCGGGTAAGAAAATTTAGAAACTCATCCATGTACTCTTCATCGACTACGGCCGATAGATCTAAACTGCATTAACCAGCGTGGCTTTCTGCTGACATTTAAACTGCCTCAGAGCCGAGTGAAGTCTAATGGAGCTGGGGGATTCGAACCACTTGGCCTCGTGAATGCGAGTTGGAGCAAACGTGTTGTAACGTGTTGCTCAGTCCAGAAACAATAACTTACGTGTTAGGAAGGAAGCTGCTGCCATAGTGTCCGCGTGCCATCATGCTCGTTGAGGCGGTACGTCGGCCAATCCAGCTACATGCAAAGATTAAGCTGCAGATTTCGCCCTTGTACGGTACATCTGAGCAGGCCCATTGGCGACTTCAATGACGCGATTGCTCGTCCAACACTAAGGTCGATCATAATGAGGACGCAGCGGTCAGGCGTCATGTCTTCCACCGTGATAATGCTTCCATGAATTCTGACCATCCCTATTCCGCTGACTGAGAAGCCATCGCCACAAGTGAAGGTATATTGCCCGGTCGCGACATTGATCGTGAAAAAGCTGCCGCTCCCACCAAAATCAACTACGGTAAGGGTTTGTCCCGCCAAAGTAACGCTAAAGCTGCAAGCCAAATCCTCGCCGCCGCAACCGCTGGGCGCTGTGCAATTGACTAGAGTCGTTCCAAGGGGGAAAACCGATCCCGAAGGCGGAGTGCACGACGCCGGTGTTCCGGCGCTAGTCGCGGGCGTCGTGTATATCACAGTGACCGGAGTATCGGTTGGGATGCAAATTCCTCCCGGACACGAGAGAGTGGCAGGAACGCAAGCGCACGAGAAGGTCATTCCTTCGTACTGAAAAACGCTCCCGCCGGGGATTTCGCTTGTCTTCAACTTATTGTTGTCCGGATCCCATACAACGTCGAACAGCTTACTTGTCTTGGTGTTAGGATCAAGCTCGCCCTCGGACGCTACCACGAGATCTCCTACTATGCTCGCAAACCCGGCCGCGGGCGCGGTAACGAGAGATTGAGTCATGAAGTCGGTGCCAAAAAAATCTCCGCCCGCAGGAACGATTCTAAAGCCCTCAGGCTCGATAATGTCCGGTACACTGTAGGTGGTGAAGGTTCCCATCGGATGCATGGCATCGATGGGATCAACCGCAAAGATATTGCTTTCGCCCGTTGTGGGGGCCCCCAAATCGGTTCCACCAACGAGTAACTTCCCGGAAAGAGGGCCAAACCTGGAGTCATTCGGCAGTGTAATGATAGACTCAATGCTTCCGTTAGTACGGGCGACTAAAGTTGCAGTGCCTGAAGAATTCACTCGATAGACGCCCCCCGTGGTCGTGCACACCATCAGGTCTCCGCCGAAGTTTCCAGATCTGTCGAAGTACAGGCTAATCGCCAGCCCGGTTTCGCCTTGCAGCGTTGCAAATGCCATCTGCGTGGAGCTTCCGTCGACAGCGAAACGAGCGATCGTTGCAAATCCTGATCCCGAATCATTCCCAGACGATGTGAAGACTTCGCCGACCGTAAAGCCGCCGGCGCTTAAACCGGTACCGCTGCAATTCTGGCTTGGTGCAACCGCGATTGGCACCTCCTGCGGAAATCCGCTTGCCGTGGAGAACTGCGTGATTGTTCCAGCGCGAGTGACACGGGCTAAGTTGTTGGGTTGTCCATCAGACCAATGGACAGAGACGATCAAGCTGTCAGTTACTTCCTGATAGTCCACCCCAATGATACCGCCGAGCGCCGTTGCGTCCTGCGCTACAGGCGACAACATAGCGAAGGCACTTGTGAAGCTGGACAGATTCTTCCAAACCTTCTGCGGCGTAGCAGACGTTGAGGACAGTTGTGAGGTGATTGCCAGTGTTGCGCAAAGAGCGGTCGCCAGAATCGAGGATGGCTTCATTTCTACCTCCGTAACTTATAGGTAGGAGAGGTGTTTGGCACGTAGAGTAAGTTGTTTTGGTCTAGTTTGGCCTTATTACGACGGCCTTATTACGACGTTATTTTAGGAGCTTTTCCGTGTGCTGATACTGGCAAGTTTTACAGTAATGGGCCTGAAATAGTTACAGCGACTTGAAAAAGAGTGCCGGACAAACGCTGTAGCGCATATTGTAGCGACTACCGATGGAATAAGGATATGGATAAGGGTGCTGCCCCGCAAAAGAGCGGAGACAGAGAGGTTTATCAACTTCATAAAGGACAACGGTCTATTTTGGAGTACATGAGAGCCTGAGCATTTTTGTGAACTCAATCACAAAAACGGGGGAATAAGTTTTGGGTTAAGATCGCTCGAGCCGTTTGCATTGTCGGAGCCCAAGACAGATAGCTCGCGCCGTATTCTCGATCTGCCAGACACCCTTGCCGCGAAACTCAGAGAACATCGGAGGCGACAACTCGAAGAACGAATGGCAGCAGGATCGTAGTGGGTTGAAACTGGACTGGTCTTTACATCTCAGATAGGTACGCCGGTCGATCCGCGTCACGTTAAACGGTATCTTGATCCCGTACTAATAAAGGCTGGACTACCTCGTTTCCGAGTGCATTACCTGCGTCACTTCTGCGCCTCGTTATTGTTGGCTCAGGGCGTGCCGCTCGTTACCAACTTCGGGAGTTACACGCTTAGGGCCATTTTTTGGTTGCTGTCAACGTTGCTGTCAAACCGCGATACCGGTAGAGTTAAGTCTAATGGAGCTGAGGGGATTCGAACCCCTGGCCTCGTGAATGCGAGCCACGCGCTCTGCCAACTGAGCTACAGCCCCATACTGAAGTGCGAGTGAATGGTACGAAATCGCCTTTGCCGCTGTCAAGAACTACCCATTTAAACGATTCTGAAGGACTTGTTCAGCAGTCAGTCTTTCTTGGGAATCGAGTCAGAGCCTTTCTAGAAAGCGAGTCAGTTCTGAAAAGCGCACCAACCCTCCGCGATTCCAGAGCGGCCAGCATCGCGCCTCCTCCGGTCCGCATCGTACAACCGGCTCTTGTTTCATTTCTCTAATTAGTACGAGAACACTACTAATGCACTCTTGTATCGACAAAACGATTCCTTTTTTGTTATGTTGAAAGGTTGCGACTAGCCCCAAATAGCTGCCAATGGGAGCCCGGCAAACTTTCGCCGGATGCGAAGAATTGCAAGCAGGTTTTAGCACGAATCTGTGCAATAAACAGGCGAGTCCAACACAAAAAAACGAGTGAGGGTACGGAAAAAGAATGAGCGCAGAACAAGTGGGAGAGATTGCCTATAAACCCCTGGCAGACGCGCCGGGAACGGTTGAAGTAAAACAACAACTTGAATGGTACAGGCTGATTCACCTCGGTCGATTGCTCGACGACAAAGCCCGAAACTACCTCAGACAAGCGAAAGGTTGGTCATATCACGCCTCGCACGCCGGTCACGACGGAATTCAGATCGCCCTCGGATCGGCGTTCCGGCCGAACAAGGACTATCTGTTTCCCTACTATCGTGACATGCTCACGTGCCTCGTTGGCGGAATCACGCCCTACGAGATCATTCTGAATGGTCTTTCAAAGAGTCCCGATGTCGCCTCGGGCGGGCGTCATATGAGCAATCACTTTGCAAAGATATCGATCGGGATCTGGAATGTCTCGTCGGCTACCGGAAATCATACACAACACGCGACGGGTCTCGGTCGAGCTGTCAAATATTACGACGCCGACTCGATCGTATTCTCGAGCCAGGGCGAATCGTCCTGCTCTGAAGGATACGTCTTCGAAGCGTTGAATGGAGCCAGCCGTGAACGCCTGCCGGTGATATTCGTCGTGCAGAACAACGGCTACGGGATCTCTGTTCCTGTCGCAGAGCAGACCGCCAACCCGATAGTGTCCGAGAATTTTCGCGGACTTCGAAATCTGACTATTATCAACTGCGATGGTACTAATCCTTTTGACTCGGTGAAGGCAATGCGCCGTGCCACCGATACGGTTCACAACGGAGAAGGGCCGGTACTCATTCACGCCTTTTGCGAACGGATTCACGCTCACTCCAATTCCGATCGTCATGATCTGTATCGAAGCCAGGAAGAATTAACCGAGGTACGCACCTATGATCCTTTTGAGCGGCTGCGTTTGCATTTGTTGAATGTCGAGGATGTGGAAGAGCTGACGCTGTTGGCCATCGAGGAAGAGAACAAAACGGTGGTTACGGAAGCAGCGGAGAAGGCCGAAGCCTCACCGGATCCCGATCCGTCCACGGCTACGATGTTCGTGCTTCCCGATGAGCAACCGGTCTCTCAGGAAGCTATGACCCCCGCGCAGGACGGCGCGCCAATTACCTTGCGCGAAGCGATCAACGAGACATTGAAGCAGGAGTTCCGCAAGAACCCGAACACCTTCCTTTGGGGTCAGGACGTCGCATCAAAAGAAAAGGGCGGTGTGTTCAACGTTACCAAAGGGATGCAGCAGGAGTTTGGCCCTAGCCGTGTTTTTAACGCGCCGATCGCTGAAAATCACATAGTCGGCACGGCGAATGGGTTCTCGCGATTTCGGGACGATATCTGGGTTGTAATCGAAGCCGCACAGTTTGCGGACTATTTGTGGCCGGCGATGGAGCAGATTGTTGACACGTCGCACGACTATTACCGCTCAAACGGACAGTTTGTGCCGAATATCGTTGCGCGGTTGGCATCGGGCGGCTACATCACCGGAGGACTTTATCACTCTCAGAATCTCGAGGCGACATTTGCGACTCTTCCTGGGCTGAGGGTAGTGTCTCCGGCGTTTGCCGACGACGCGGTCGGTCTACTCCGACACGCGATGCGAACTCGCGGGATAACCTTCTTTCTCGAGCCAAAGTATCTTTACAACCAGGTATTCGCCAAAGCTGGGAACCCTGGAGAGAACTACGAGATCCCGTTTGGAAAAGCACGCGTGCGACGCGAAGGCGACGACCTTACGCTGGTAAGCTACGGCACCACGGTGCACTGGTGTTTGCGCGCCGCAACTCAATTGAAGGATTTGCACGGCATCGAAGCAGAAGTTATCGATCTTCGTTCGCTGGTTCCGTTGGATATGGAGACGGTGATCAATTCGGTACGCAAAACGTCGAAGGCGCTTGTTGTTCACGAGGACAAGGTGTTTGGTGGATTTGGCGGGGAGATTGCAGCGCAGATTACCGAGAAATGTTTTGATTCACTTGACGGTCCGGTTATGAGGGTCGGATCGGAATTTACTCCGGTGCCGTTCTCGAAGGTACTCGAGCGCGAGATACTGCCTCAGGTCGAAGACGTTGTGAAGAAAGCGCTGGACCTGGTCAAGTATTAGTTAAAGTAGATTATTACCGAACCTTCTGTGTATAATCGACTTAGGGCGCAGGTGAAAACAATTCGAGCCAGAGGGTCTTCCGGACAGTGAAACGGAATATACCTATTCTTCTCATTATTCTGTTCCTTCCGATACAGGTTCAAGAGCGACGTAGCGCTGCGAACCTTAATGCAACCGCTTTCGCCACATCTCACGCCGTTGAGCCGCTTCAAGCGCTCACGGAATATGTCGAAAACATTAAGGCCCGCGGTCAGAATGCAGATGACCAAGGTGTGCTCATCGAATCACTCGAGGGAAGGGAACTCCTTGCTCAACATAATGCCAATGTAACATTCAATCCAGCATCGGTGATGAAGCTTGCGACATCATTAGTAGCGCTGGCAAAACTTGGCCCGGATTACCGTTATCGTACAAACGTCCTTGCCGGCGGGCCGATTGACGCGGCAACGCGCACGCTCGATGGAGATCTGGTTGTCGAAGGCAGCGCCGATCCGATGTTTTCGCTTTACGACTCTCAGGAGGTAGCTCTTCAGATTTCACGACTCGGTGTGTCTCACGTAACCGGTGCATTAAGGATAGCCGGACAGTTTTTTTATTTTGCGAATGGATATCATTCCAATTTGTCTTCAGAGACATCGGTCACAAAGCTTCGGGCTGCGCTTACTCACGCAGGGATAAGGATCGACGGGGATACCGTATTTGGTCTAAAATCCGGCACGCTCCTGTTATCGCATTATTCGGATCCTCTCGCCTCGATTTTGCTTTTTCAAAATGCACACAGCAGCAACGCGGTGGCTGAAGTCGTAGGAGCTTCAATCGGAGGACCACAAGGCATCCAGGACTACCTGGTCAAAGCAGTGGGCCTGAATGAAAGCGAAATCTTTGTCGGCCGTGCCTCAGGGTTGGATTTCAATCGAATCACTCCTCAGGCGACGTTGAAAGTTTTGAGGGCGCTGATCAAGGTCTTAGAAGATCACTCGCTCAGACCAGAGGACGTCATGGCGGTAGCGGGAGTCGATTCAGGAACCCTTCGAACGAGGTTAGGACGTGACGACGTTCGAGGATCGGTGGTAGCAAAGACCGGTACGCTGGTATCCCTGGACAACGGCGTGAGCACGCTGGTTGGTATTGCTTATACCAGGACTAACGGGCCGGTCTTGTTTGCGGTCTTCAACTCGGGAGGGAATGTTAACGGCTTTCGGCGACTGCAAGACCAGTTTGTTGAACGAATGATTGCGGAGGAGGGCGGCGGAGTGCCCGCAGGCAGGAACGCCGACGCTTTAGCGGATGCCGTTCGCCAATCTATTGTACAGGTCTTTTACAGACCCGGCGCTCAGCCCACGGATACTTCGGCCGAGTAGGAACTGATTCCCGATTTCTCCCACCGTCCAGGAATCACCTTCGAACATTGAGGGCACGCACCATTCTTAATGCGGTTCTGCATGACCCGGAACCCGTATCGCTCGATCAACGTCGCTTTGCAATTTGGACAATAGGTGTTCTCGTACTCCCCAACTCGCCCCGGCAAATTGCCCGCATAGACGAAGTTCAACCCCGCTTCGTAACCGATCTGAGCCGCGCGCATAAGCGTCTTAACCGGAGTATTATCCGGACCAGTCATTTTGTAGTCCTGGTGGAACGCCGTCACGTGCCACGGTATGTCTGATGACACGTTAGCAATAAAATCGGCTGCCGCTTTTATTTCATCGTTGGAATCATTAAAACCGGGAACCAAAAGCGTAACAATTTCGAGCCAGAATCCGCGTTCGTGGACCATTTTGATCGTCTCTAGGACGTTCGACAAAAGACCGCCGAGCTTTCTGTAATTTCGATCATTGAAGCCTTTCAAGTCTATCTTGTATAGATCGACCCACGGACGAATGTAATCGAGTACTTCCGGAGTCGCGTTGCCGTTCGATACATATCCGCAGACAAAGCCCGCAGGCTTGGCTTGTTTGAATATCTCAACAGCCCACTCGCTGGTAATAAGCGGTTCGTTATAGCTCGATACCAGCAAACTCGCGTTAGATCGGCGCGCCACGTCCACAAGTTTTCCAGGCGACACCTCCACTGGTGGCGCAACTGCTTTAGGATCGCGCAACGCTTGTGAAGTCACCCAGTTTTGACAGTAGCTGCAGTGATAATCGCAGCCCAGCATCCCGAACGTCAGCGCGAGTGAACCGGGCAGAGCGTGAAAAAACGGCTTCTTTTCGGTTGGATCGCATTGAACAGCGGCGGCGTATCCGTTTGGGACCATGAGCCGACCGCCGTCGTTATATCGAACGCGACAAATCCCGTCTAACCCCGGGAGAATTACGCACCGGTGTCCACAGGCGTAGCAAAGGACCCGTTCATCATCGAGCTTCTTCCACAACTCTCCTTCGACTGTGTAGTTCTTTAGGACTTGTTTTAGTGTTTGTGCTGCCATGGGAGGTACTACCAATCACACATCAATAGTCTAGCATGCTTCATCAGAGCTCGTACATTTGACCGTTGAACGTGTGATCGTCAAACAACTTAGCGTGATTTGCGGTTCCTTGCGCCTTCGCGCGAACCACAACTTCGAATTCTAAGAGATTTGAAATTTAGGTTTCGCGCAAGGACGCAAAGAACCACTAAGCACGCTAAGCACTTCACGAGTCGACGTCTGCGATGTTACAGTGATCAGTTGATAGGCACCAACCACTCCTTCAAAAATGAAACTCAGAATACTACATCACGATCACTGTTTTGATGGCTTTGCATCGGCTGCCGTTTTCTCTCGTTTCTATCGGGAAAAAATCCGAGGCGATGCCGACATTGCTTACACGGGCCTGGCACACAAGCCAAACCAGAAGCTCATTGAAGAGGAACTATTTGATGGTGAGGAGAACGCCATCGTCGATTTCAAGTACAGTCCTTCTTCAAAGCTTACCTGGTGGTTCGATCATCACCAGAGCGCCTTTCTTTCACCGGAGGATGAAAACCATTTTCGAAGCGGCACCTGGTCTGCAAAGTTTTACGACCCGTCCTACAAGTCGTGCACAAAACTGATCGCTGATACTGCGGTGGCCAAGTACGGTTTTGACCTGACGAGTCTCAATGATTTGATTTACTGGGCTGATATCATTGATGGCGCACAATATGAAGACGCAAAAACCGGGGTGGAATTGGAGGCGCCGGCACTAAAGCTGATGTTGGTTATTGAGGCGAGCCGCGACTCAAAGGTGATGGAGAAGATTATTAGCGGTATGCAGACTCAGTCTCTCACAGAGCTGATATCGGATCCGTTGGTGGATCAGGAATTTCGTCCATTGTTCGAACGCCATCTAAAGATGATTGATTTGATCAAAGACGCTGCGCGGGTGGATCGAGGTGTGGTTTACTTCGATCTCAGCAATTACGACGCCGAAGGCTACAGTAAATTCATACCTTACTATCTTTTTCCTGAGTGCGCCTACTCGGTTGGTGTTAGCCTGTCATCGAGCCGTTCGAAAGTGTCGGTAGGGTTCAATCCGTGGAGCAGCCAGCCTCGTCGCCACAATCTCGCCTCGATTTGCGAGCGTTACAACGGCGGAGGTCACGCGGTTGTCGGAGCGATCTCACTGCGACCTGATCAGATCGAGTTAGCCAGGGAAACCGCATTGAAGATCGCCGCTGAGTTGCGTAGCTAGCGGATGTAACGGAGAAGTCGGTGGTACTGTACGCGTAGCCGTCCGCGTGCGCGTTATCAGGACATCCTTTACACTTCACGTCAATCCAGCGCTCGTCCAAGTATTGACAGATTAATGTTCGCTGGTTGGTGAAGCGAAAATGGGCTCTGCTGGAGAGCAACCCACCAGGAATAACCAGTCGGGAACTCATCGAAAAGATGAGCGAGGGGGGGTGGCCACGGAGGGCCACCATACAAGACTGTTGCCAGCTTACTAATATTACCTAACCAGGTTTGCTCGAGGTCCTTGGTCCTCAACCATCAATGTGGATCGCGGTCCCACCAGTACTGCTTATCCAGCTTCTTTTGAACTGGCCAAACCTGATCCAGCGTGTCGCCCTCAAATAACTCACCGTTCTTCATCACGTATTTGATGGAATCGGTGTTGTGAATATCAAGGAGCGGGTTCTTATCCATTACGATCAGATCAGCGAGCTTTCCGACCTCGATCGAACCTACATCCTGCTGTAATCCGATTGCTTCGGCGCCGAATATTGTGGCTACCCTAAGAGCTTCATGAGGAGTCAACCCGCCGGATTGGAGATTCCAGATCTCCCAATGACAACCGAGACCCTGGAACTGACCGTGACCGCCCAGGCAGACCCGTCCACCGGCCTTCACAATCGCCGCGCAGGCCTTGGCCAGGCCGATATGCCCGTACTCGGTTGGAAGGAACCACTGCGCACGCCGCTTGACCATCGTGTCCAGAAGCTCGTGAGGTATAAAGCGCCGAACCTTCTGGTTTCCGTGAAGGTCCGTGCTTTCAAAATAATAGTTCTCTGAAAAGGGGGCGCCATAGGCAACAAGAGTCGTTGGCGTGTAGAACGTCCCCGTCTTGGCAACGAACTCGATTACATCCTTGTACAGCGGCTGAATCGGTAACGCATGCTCATTGCCTGAAAAACCGTCGGCCATCTGGCTCAAATCGAGCTTCATGTCGAGCGCACCTTCGGTTGTGGAGGTTATCCCAAACTCCTTGCAAGCCATCGCCACCCACTGGCGAACGATGCGATCGCCAACCACGTACTCCTTAAGCGTCGTCGTGTGGTAGGCGTCTTTGTAACGTTTGATGTAGTTGCGCGCCGATTCCTTATCTTCCACCCCTGACTGGGCAAACACTCCAGGCCCGGTCGAGTAGACGCGGGGCCCGATAATATCTCCGGTTTCTATGAGATCGGTGTAGGCGAACACGTCGGTTGTTGAGCTCTGGGGGTCACGAGTGGTGGTAACTCCGTAGGCCAGATTCGCGAGATATTGCCATACCTGTGTTTGATGTACACCTCTCGGTGGCCACATGTGGGAGTGAACATCGACGAACCCCGGTACAATTGTTTTTCCCGTAACATCAATCACCTTTGCGTCGGCTGGTACTTGAACCTTGCCCTTGGTGCCAACCGCCGCGATTCGATTGTCGGTGATAACAATATCGCCGCGCTCGATAACCTCATCGCCCTTCATCGTGACGATCCGGGCACCGCTCAGCACCACAGTACCTTTCGGTCTTGCACGTGGAGCCTCGACAATAACATCCGTAGATTCAGGTTTATCGGCACTTATTTCCTGCCGGTAGAACTTTGCGCCCCATGACCAGGTCACCGACCTGCCGTCGTTCGTCCAGTTGAGATAATCGCCTCCTTCGGCGGACATTTTTTTAACCGGGACCGACGTTGGCCCGCTCGGAGTTAAGCTAATGGCGATCGTCTCTTTTCCGGCCTTCGGAACGTTGACCAAATAATGTTTACCCTGGAGGTTCACAAACGCGCGTTGACCGTCCGGTGAGACTTTTATCTCATCCGCGCTGGCTGGGTTTGGCCCTGTCCCGGTGCCGGTGACCTTGAAATGTGTTCTTTTATCAAGCCCGTCGAGGCGCATCGAAACGAGGCCAGCTTGCGTGGTCAAGTACACCCTGTTCGGATCATTAGTAAAATGAGGCGATCTGCCGCTCCCGGCTCCAATCAGGGTGGAGTCGCCACCAGTGGCCGGAATCCACCTGAGATCAACTCCAGTTCCTTGGCCGATTCCCGTGATTTCGCTGGGCTCCATCGTTGAATCCGGTAACACGTCAGGATCATGAATCGTTAGATCGGCGAACAATTGATCTGTTGTCGCTCCTGACCCGAAGACAATTTTCGATGAATCGGGCGAGTAGACAGGATTTGCATAGTAAGCGGAACGACGAGTTAACTGTTCTGGTCTGGAGCTTCCATCGGCGGAGATGCGATAGATATGACCGCCCTCACGCGACCACGTCACGTACGCTATGTAGCGTCCGTCAGGCGACCACGCAGGCATAAACTCGCCGGCAGTCGAATCGGTCAAACGTTTGGGCTTGCCCGAAGGAAGATCCATAATCCAGAGTTTGCTTAGTGAGCTGAAGACGATTCGCTTCCCATCCGGAGAAAGTGCGGGCCAGCGAATCAATCGGGCGCGCAGAGTCGAGCTGTCATCGACCCGGTTCTGAAAATACACGCGTGGTGCAATCTCAGCCTCGACGCGAGCAGTGAAGGGAATCACGGTCGCCTTGCAACTCTCCATATCGACCCGCTGAATCTTTCCGTCGATCGGCACGATGAGAGATTTTCCGTCTGGCATGAAGGCGTAGCCGGGCATAGTATCGCGCGTGGCTCGCGATTCCTGATCATCCCTCGTAACCGGATTGATCAACCAATGTTCTTCGCTAGTTTCCAGATCGCGAACGCGAAGAGCGGTGCCGGACTCATAACGAGTTGCATAGATGAGCTTCTTTCCATCCGGAGAAAGCACCGGACGCATCGCGCTGCCCTGGGCGTTTGTGATTGTTGAGGTTTCGCTGGTCTCTCGATCAAAGCGAATGATCTGCCAGAGGGGAAACTGCGCGTTGTAAGTGAACGGACCGTTTCGTTGCGCGTAGTAGATAAATCGCCCGTCAGGTGATGCGACAGCGCCATACTTGTTCCGGCGAGGCGCTTGGGGTTGACCTTGGCCTGGCGGCGGTTGCGGAGGTTCGGGTTCGCCAACGTGAATGCCGTTTCCGCCGTCCTTGTGGTACATCCATATCGAGAATGTACCGAGGCCCTCGGTCGCCTTGGAAGTAAGCACATAGTTTCCATCGGCGGTCCAGGAAGGCGACAGAAATGAAGTGTTGCGGCCCTTGGTGAGAGGCTTTGGATTGGATCCATCGACATCCGAGACCCAAAGGTTTTCGGCTCCGCTGCGGTCACTGATAAAAACGATCTTCTTGCCGTCCGGTGAAAACTTCGGCTGACTCTCGAAGGCAATCCCACCGACGATTCGTTTGGCCTCGCCACCGGCGATTGGGACTGTGTAGACGTCACCGAGAAGATCAAAAGCGATTGTCTTACCGTCGCTCGAGACGTCGAGCGACATCCAGGTGCCTTCATCTGTTGTGAACTCGATCTTTTTGTCTGTCTTAAGCGGCAGTCCTTCTTCTTTTTTCTCCTTGCTTTCGTCCTTTTTCTCGTCCTCTTGCTTCGGGTCCTGGGCTAGTACGCCGAATGGCAGGGAAACGAGAACGATAATCAGTAGTGACAGAATCGTGCGGAATGGTCTCAAAGTCATCATGATTCATCCTCCGAAAGTACGGTCACGCTTTGGCGGTGTGAGAGAATATAAACGAAAACGAGCCGCAAGACTACGTGGATGGGGGCTTGGGGTTAGGCGTTGGGGATTGGGTTAGGGAACTGGAATATGGGCTGACTCGATCCTGAATCTTGATCCTTAACGATGATCCTAACTCCAACGACCAGTCCCGAATCCCCAACCCTAACCCCAATTCCGCTTTTTGTTTGCGGTTGTGCTAGGATTCAATCTTGATGTTGATGCTTTGTCCAATATGCGCTGGTGAGTTCGATACGCAAAGTTTCGCGTGTGTGAGGTGTGGGTGTGAACTTGTACCGAGCTCTATAGGGGATCTCCCAAGCCTCCCGGAAGAGGTCACGAGGGTTCGAGACGTCGAGTTTGTCGAGCTGTGCCGTCCTCAATCAAACCCTGAAGCTATGTTTATAAAGGCAACGCTCGAGCAGAATAACATTGC
>Ga0126384_10000857_pt1 | contig 17545 bp, 15 predicted proteins | sample PanSoiMetPlot_36_FD_92543 | JGI IMG/M metagenome (GOLD analysis project Ga0126384, IMG submission 92543) | Tropical forest soil microbial communities from Panama - MetaG Plot_36 | ecosystem: Environmental > Terrestrial > Soil > Tropical forest > Bulk soil | place: Panama | collected 2016-02-17 | reverse complement strand
TCGCCGAGACGAGCGCCGATCACGATCAACAGGTCTGCGTCCATGACGGCTTTGCCAAGGCTCGGTTCGACGCCGATGCCGACGCAGCCGACATAACAGCGATGGCGGTTGTCGATGTAATCCTGGTAGCGAAAGGCGCTGGCGACCGGCAGCTGGAAGCGGTCGGCGAACGCCTCGAGCGCGGCTTTGGCCGCACCACTCCAGCCGGGGCCGCCGACCAGCACCAGCGGCCGCCGGGCGGCAGCCAGTGCCTCATCTACGCCGGCCAGATCGGCGGCGCTGGGTGCCGGTTCGGCGACCGCGACGGGGCGGGCATCGCGCGCCTCGACCGTGGCCGCCAGCATGTCCTCGGGCACACCCAGCACCACCGGCCCTGGCCGCCCGGAACGGGCGCGATGGTAGGCGCGGCTCACGTATTCGGGGATGCGCTCGGTTTGGCGAATGACCGCCGCCCACTTCACGAACGAGCCCAGAAGGCTCTTGGTCTCGATCTCTTGAAAGGCTTCTCTGTCCTCGAACTTGGAGTTGGGCAGGCCGACAAACAGCACCAGCGGCGTGGAGTCCTGCTGGGCGACGTGCAGTCCGCTCATGGCGTTGGCCAGCCCAGGACCGCGCGTGACGAAGCACACCCCAGGCTCGCCGGTGAGCTTGCCCCAGGCCTCGGCCATCATGGCCGCGCCACCCTCCTGCCGGCAGATGATGGTCTTGATGCGATTGCTGTCGTGCAGCCCGTCGAGGGCCGCAAGAAAGCTTTCACCCGGCACCGTGAAAACTGAGCTCGCGCCCTGTGCCTCGAGCTGGTCGATCAGAATTTTGCCGCCGTGCCGCATGCCCCGTCTCCGCCAACCCGAACTGTGCCTGCCGAGGTCGAATGCCCGCGGGCCGCAGCCTCGGCGAGGCGACATTCCGGAACCCCCCGCATGCTGTCAACGGCGAATGGTCGACCGCCCGCGCCCTGCCGTCCGGGCAAGCGCCTAGTGGTTTGGCACCCTTGAGGCCTGGCGCGCACACCCTATGTTTGTGATTGAATGCGCCGTGGCTCGCTCAGCCGGCGCAGATGTGAGGGCCGAGGCGGCCACGGCCGCCGCCTAGCGGTCTCCATTTTGGCTGCTGCCCCCCGTCGCCCGCGGCGAGGCGAGGCCCCCGACAGCGGTCTTGGGTGGAGAAGGCGCGCGCCCGCGCGGCCCAGTTGCATAAGGTGAGCAGCGAGGCAGCCAGCACGCGCCCCGGCATTTTGGGGGCGGGTGGTGTTTTCGGAAACCCGCTGGGCTGTTCCAGCGACCGGAGAACACGGGGAGCGGTTATGAAACCAGCGGCGATCGACTATAAGACGCATATTCTGATCGGCGTGCGCGCCGATGGGGCCATGACCGTGCTGCGCGACTGGCCCAACGTTCCCAAGCAGGCCGAGGTCGAGGCCGCCATCGGCGCCGCCGGCCAGGCCTACGTGACCTATGTCCTGAGCACGCCCACGGCCATCCTGCCGGCCCCGGGGCACGGCAGCGCCGGTCTGGGCGATCGGTCGACCGGCAGCAACCGGCGTTGGTGAGGGTCGCGACCGACGGCTCCGGCTTCAGGCCGGCGGCGCCGCCTTGCGCGCCATGCGATCGAGGGTGGCAGCAAGCATGGTTTTCGCCGCGCCATAGATGCCGGGGGCTTCGCTTTCGCGCGGGCCGCCCACCCCCAAGGTCATCTCGGAACCGAACCGCGCCAGTTGTGCCTCGAGCCAGGCCGCGGCCGCCGCCGGCGCGGCGGGGTCGCTGGCATCAAGCACGAGGAATGGCTTGCCATGCTGGCGCGCCCAATGCAGCGCGCGCGTCGTTCCAACCGAAACCGCAAGCCCCGTGGTGTTGGTCAGGATCAAGGTGGCGTTGCTGTCGCGCACGTTCCATTCCGTCCGCTGCAAGGGGTGGGCGAGCTCCGTCTCCTTCAGCAGGGGGTACTTGACGAGCAGCCCCGGCGGCTGCGGGTAGTCCTCGGCCCAGCCGCCCTTAGGGCACCAACCGCCCCAATCAATGCCGCGCTCGATCGCCACATCCAGCGCGGCGCGGTCGACGCCGCTCTGACCGCCGCTGCTGATTTTCATGCTGGCATGATGGCCGAAGGCCGCGGGCGAACACAAGACCCAACCTCGGCCGGGCGGGGACCCCAAAGACCACCGGCCAAGCTCGGGCTTGGCTTAAGCGCGGTCGGCGGCGGCGCGCGCGCCCCGCATTTTGCCGACCAAGCCGGTCGGAAAGAAGTAGACGCTGAGCACGAACAGGATGCCGAGCCACAGCAGCCAGCGATCGGGATGCAATAAGCTCGCCACCAGCGGCAGCGCTTCGGTGGCCTTGGCGGCTGCCGCCATCAGCTTTTGCAGATAGTTCTGCGCCAGCACGAACAACGTCGCGCCGATCACGGCGCCATACATGGTGCCCATTCCCCCGATCACCACCATCAGCAGGATGTCGACCATGATGGCAAACGAGAGCGTGGTATCGGGCCCTATGTAGCGCAGCCACAAGGCGTTGAGGCCGCCGGCCAGCACCGCCATGGCGGCAGCGAGACAGTTGGCCACCGTGCGATAGGTCACCGTCGGGTAGCCCAGCGCCTCGGCGCGGAAGTCGTTTTCGCGGATCGCCTGCAGCACGCGGCCGAATGGCGAGTTGACGATGCGCAGCGCCGCCAGGAACAGGACCGTGGCCGACACGAACACGAGATAGTAGGCGACGGTGCGGCCGCTGATCGGCCCGATCAGCGGCAGCTCGCCCAGGCTGTAGCCGGGACGCAGCGCCTCCGGTACCCGGAACGAGCGGCCGTCCTCGCCGCCGGTGAATTCCGAGAACTGTGCGGCCAGGATGGCGAAGGCGGACGCAACCGCCAAGGTAATCATGGCAAAGAAGATTGCCCGTACCCTGAGCGATAGCAGCCCGATCAGCAGCGCGAGCGCGGTCCCGGCGAGCAAAGCCAGGCTGAGGCCGAGGCCGGCGGAGCTCCAGGTCGGCCCCCAGCCGTAGAGCGCCAAGCCGACGCCGTAGCCGCCGATGCCGTAGAACATGGTGTGGGCGAATGACACGATGCCGGTATAGCCGAGCAGCAGGTCGTAGCTGGCCACCAGCACGATGAACACGCAGATCTTGGCCGCGGTGTTGATCGCCTGGGCGCCGCCGAACAGCAGCGGGGCCGCGGCCAACAGCAGCACGATCGCCAGCAGGATCGCCGCCAGCAGGCGGCTTTGCGGCAGATCGTCCGACAACAGCGCGCGCAGCATCGGCCTCACCGTTTGGCGACCGGATAGAGCCCCTGCGGGCGCCACATCAAAATCGCAACCATCAGCAGGATGTTGGAGGCCAGCGCCACCTTGGGCGCGAGGTAACTGGTATAGTTGGCGACCTGCGCCACCAGCAGCGCGCCGAGGAAGCAGCCGCCGACCGAGCCCAAGCCGCCGATGATGATAACAATGAACACCAGCACGATCAGCTCGTTGCCGATGCCGGCGGTCAGCGTCTCGCGGTAAAGCGCCCACAAAGTACCGCCGAGGCCGGCCAGCGCCGAACCGGCCACGAACACCAAGGCGAACAGGCGGCGAATACGGTAGCCCAGCGCCTCCACCATCTCGCGATTCTCGACCCCGGCGCGGATCAGCAGGCCGAGCTTGCTGCGGTTGAGCAACAACAGCATGCCAAGGAAGATCACGAGGCCGATGGCAACGGCGAGCAAACGGAATTTTTCCACCGCCACGTCGCCGACGATGACGGCGCCACGCAGCGCGCTCGGCAGCGGCATCGGCTTCTGATCGCCGCCCCAGATGACGTGGATCAGTTGTTCGGCCACGATCAGGCCGCCGGTGGTGATCAGGATCTGCTTTAGGTGTTGGCCGTAGACCGGCATGATGATGACGCGCTCAAACAGCCAGCCGAGCGCGCCGGTGCCCAGCATCGCCACCAGCACCGCAAGCGCCAGCGCCAACAGGTTGAGCGCCAGCGATGGCGCTTCGACCCAGCCCGCCAGCGGGATCAGGGTGGTCATGGCCAGATAGGCACCGAGCGCGATGAAGGCGCCGTGTCCGAAATTGAGGACATCCATCAGGCCGAACACGAGGGTGAGGCCGCTGGCGATCACGAAGATCATCATGCCCATGGCGAGGGCGGCAATGGTGAGCGTGATCCAGGTGCTCACCGGCACGCCCTGCCACAGCATGATCGCCAGGGCGGCGATGGCGAGCCCCGGCAGCAGCAGCAGCGGCAGGATGTCGAGGCGCGCGGCGCCGATCGGCGCGTCGCTGGCAGCGGGCGCTACCGGCAGCGCCGGCGTCGCGGTCGGGTGGCGCGCCGGCGTCATCCGGGCTGCCTCCGGTGGTCAGCGGCCGGGCACTGACGCCGGCACGGCGGCCCAGCGCCGGCGCGCGCACGGGCACGGGCCGCAGCCGGCGCTAAGGTCAGCTGATGCATCATGACTGGGCCCCCAGCGACAGGCCGAGGAGGCGCGTTTGCGTGCCGTGGTCCCGGGCCAACGCCGCCATGCTGTCGGCATGCACGATTTGACCGTCGTCCATGACCACGGCCCAGTCACCCAGGGCCTCGGCAAAGCGGAAATTCTGTTCCACCAACAGCATCGTCGTGCGTTGGCGCTTGAGCTCCTGGAACGCGCCGATCATGTTGTCGATGATGGCCGGTGCGATGCCCTTGGTCGGTTCGTCGATCAGCAGCAATCGCCGGGGCTCGATCACGGCCCGGGCGATGGCCAGCATCTGCTTTTGCCCGCCCGACAGCACGCCGGCGGGGTACCGCCAGAACCGCTGCAGCGCCGGAAACAAGGAAAACACCCAGTTAAGCCGCGCCGCGTGCAATGGACCGTTGCGGGCGGCGAGGATCATGTTCTCCTCAACCGTGAGGTCGGAAAACACGCCCATCGTTTCGGGCACGTAGGCAATGCCGGCGCGGGCGATGTCCGGTGCCGGCCAGCCGCCGATCGCCTGCCCGGCAAAGCTGATGCGGCCGCGGCTCGGCCGCCACAGCCCCATGATGGTGCGCAAGGTGGTGGTCTTGCCGGCGCCGTTGCGCCCGAGGAGTACGGTCATCGCCCCCTCCGGCACCGTAAAATCGACCCCTTGCAGGATATGGTATTGGCCGATGTGCGTGTGCACGCCCTCGAGCCTCAGCAGTGGCTCAGTCATCGCCCGCGCTCCCGGTCGCCGCCCCCAGATAGGCCTGCTGCACGATCGCTGAGCCGATGACGTCGGCCGGGCGACCATCGGCGACCAGCCGGCCATTGTGGAGCACGACGATGCGGTCGGCCAGGCTGCGCACCACCTCCATCTTGTGTTCGACCAGCAGAATGGCGCGGTTGCCCTCCGCCTTGAGCCTCTTGATCAGATCGAGCACCACCGGCACGTCTGCCACCGACATGCCGGCGGTCGGCTCATCGAACATCAACACCTTGGGCTCCAGCGCCATCATGATCGCCACCTCGAGCTTGCGCTGGTCGCCGTGGGCGAGCGCCAATGCCAAGACGTCGCGCTGATCGGCGAGGCGGGTCGCCGCCAACAGGCCGTCGGCCTGGTCGATCCAGTCACTGCGGCTCTTCCAGCGCTGGGTGATATTGCCACCGCCGCCGGCGCGCGCCTGCACGGCGAGCCGCACATTCTCGTGCACGCTGAGGTTGGGAAATAGGTTGGTGAGCTGGAAGGCGCGGCCGACGCCCAAGCGGGTGCGCCGGGCGGCGCCAAACTTGGTGATGTCCTTGCCGTCCAACAGCACCTGGCCCGCCGTTGCCGGCAGCTGTCCCGAGATCAGGTTGAAGTAGGTGGTCTTGCCGGCGCCATTGGGGCCGACGATCGCCGTCAAGGTGCCGGCATGGAAGGTCGCGCTCACGCGGTCGACGGCCTGATGGCCGCCAAAGCGGATGCTGAGATCGCGCGTCTCCAATTGCGGTGCGGCCATGCCAGCCGTCGTCGCTCAACTTTTAAAGGCCGTGGTGCCTCATCTGCGCTGCCGTTTGCACCCCGCCTGCTGGCCCGGTTTCGCCGTGCCCAGCCCAATCAAGGTGATCGCGCACCGTTACCCGCACCGGCCGAAACCTCACGGCTTGGTGCGCACCGGCAGCGGCATGTCCTTGGCCGCGAGGGTGCTGACGAGCTCGAGCACGTCGTTGTCCTTGGCGTCCTTCTTGATGCGGAAGTGATACATGTCCTGCAGCGCCTGATGATCCTCTTTGCGGAAGGTCATCGGCCCCTTCGGGGTGTCGAACGTCAAACCCTCCATGGCCGCGATCAGCGTTTCGCTGTCGCTGCCGCCGGCCGTCTTGAGCGCCGCAACCACCGCGGAAGCCGCCGCAAATCCGCCCGCGACAAAGAAATCGGGCGGCGCGCCATAGCGCTTCTGGTACTCGGCCTTGAGCCAGTCGTTTTGCGGATTGTGGGGGAAATCGTAGTAGTAATAGATGCCACCCTCGGTGCCGGCGAACTGCTTCCAGGCATTCATCACCGGCAGGATGTTGCCACCCGGTGCCAGCTCGATGCCGAACCGCTCCGGTTTCATGTCGACGAATTTGGCCATCGGATGGGGACCGGCCCAGATGAAGCCGATCACCTTCTTGCCGGACTTGTCCTTGAGGGCATTAAACAGGCGCTCCGCAAACGGCGCAAAGTCGGCGGTATTGCCGGCCGCGTACTCCTCGGCCACCACCTTGACGTTGGGGCGGATGCCGGCCAGCGCCTGCTTGAAGGCGGCGACGCCATCGCGCCCGAAGGCGGTATCAAGCCCCAGCATGCCGACCGAGACGTCGCCGCTGTTGGGCAGCGCCGCGGCGGCGGCGAGCGCATCCTGATAGGAGCTGCGGCCGGTGCGGAAGATGTAGCGGTTCCACTTGTCACCGGTGATGCTGTCGGCGACCGCCGGTTCGACGATCAACACCTTCTTGTGCTCCTCGGCCACCGGCAGCATCGCCAGCGCCACCGGTGAGCCGGTGGTGCCGACGGCGAGAGCGGCGCCATCGTCGCCGTAGCACTCCTCAAGCAGGGTCTTGCCGCGGTCGGGTTTGAGCTGATCGTCCTTGACGATGATGAGGAGCTTGTTGTCGCCGACCGTGTTGCTGCCCTGGGTCAGATATTCCAGGCCCATCATAAAACCATTCTCGGTCTGTTTGGCGTAGGCCTCGAGCGCCCCGGTCTTACCCGCGATCAGGCAAATTTTGACGTCCTTTGCCAGCGCCGCGGGGCTACCCAGCGACAGGCCGGCCGCGGTCAGCGCGGCCACCGCCATGGCCGGCAATCTTAGAGCGAGCGTTGGCATGGAACACCTCCCGGGGGCGCGGATCTGCCGATCACCGAACCCGGTCCCCGTGCTGGTGGGCCGCAACCTCGGCGCAGAACCTGACTGTTGAGTCATGTTTCATGTTAGGCTATCTTTGCCTCAGTTTGTCGTCAAGCCTGAAACATCTGAAAGACCTGAAAGAACTGGGCGTGATCCCGGGCCAATAACGACAAAATCTGACGAGCGCCTCATGTCTGATTGGAACCCCTCCGCTCCATTGCCGGCGCCCAAAACCCGCCGCGGCGAACGCACGCGACAAAAGCTGCTCAATGCCGCGCAGCGCCAAATTGGCAGCAAGGGTTTCGCGGAGGCCTCCGTCAGCACCATCACGGCCGAAGCGGCGGTCGGCCAGGGCACATTCTACCTCTACTTTCGCAGCAAGGAGGACGTGCTGCGCGAACTCGTGTTGCGCATGGGCCGGCGGCTGCGCCGGCATCTCACCCTCGCCATCGCCGGCGCCCCCAATCGCCTCGAGGCGGAGCGGCGCGGGCTCAGGGCGTTCTTAGAATTTGTACGCGCCAATCCCGACCTTTATCGCGTGGTAGCGGAATCGCAGTTTGTCGACCCGGCGGTGTTCCAGCGCTACTATGAGGACTTCGCCGCCAGCTATCGCGCCGGGCTGATGGCGGCGGAGGCGCGCGGCGAGATCACCCCTGGCGATGCCGACGTGCGCGCGTGGGCGCTGATGGGCATTTCCGACATGGTGGGGCGCCGGTTCGCGCTCTGGGACCGGGATGTGCCGCTGCGGCGCATCGCGGAGGCCGCCCACGCCCTGATCCTTGCTGGGCTGAGCCCGCGCTGAGGGCCGAGCAGCGCCGCGATCCACGCTTTTTTGTCGCTCGTTGGCCGGGTTCGGGCTAGCAAGGGCCGCCAATCTCTCGCGCTTGACAACCTGCCCCGAGCCCCGCCCCCCGTGATCGTCCCAAGCACCGTGCTGGCCAACCTCGCCATGCTGGCAGCGGTTTGCCTGTGGGCGTCGGCCACCCCGGCCACCAAATTTGCGGTCGAGGAGATGGCGGTGGCCGAGTTCGTGGCCATGCGTTTGACGCTGGCTGCCAGCGCGCTCTGGCTGATCGTGGGCGTGACCGGCGCCAACGCCCGGCTCAGCCGGGCCGGTTGGCGGCCGCTGGTGATGGGCATGCTGGAGCCCGGGCTGGTGACGTTCGTGGTGTCGTTCGGCCTCACCATGACCTCGCCCGTCAATGGGTCGGTGTTCTGGAGCCTGACGCCGCTGTTGATGCCAGTGCTGGGCTATCTGGTGCTGGGCGAGCGGCTGGAGGCCACCGTGATGGCGGCGGCGCTGATCGCCTTCGCCGCCACCATGCTGTTGGTGTGGGGCCAGAACCGGCACGGTGGCGGCAGCTGGGTCGGCGATCTGTGCGTGGCACTCGGGGTGGTGGGCGCCGCCGTCAATGCGCTGATCGCTCGGCGCACGGCGCAAGCCGGCGCCAATCCGCTGGTGACGGCGTGCTGGCAGTTGACGGCGGCCGCGGTGGTCGCCCTGGTGCTATTGCTGTTGGTGCCCACGCCCGGCGCCCACCTGGCCGCAGCCAGCCTGCCGGCGCTGACCGCCCTCTTCTATCTGGGCCTCGTGGTCTCCGCCGGCGTCTATATTCTGTCGAACTACGCGCTGCGGCATATGCCGGTCGGCCGCATGGGTCTCTTCAGCTGCCTGGTGGGCCCGATCGGTACCGCCATCGCCGCACTGCTGTTGGGTACCGAGGTCAGCGCGCTTGACCTGACGGCGCTCGCCATGGTGCTGGGCGCCGTCTTGCTGCCGTCCCTGACCGGCAGCCGGCGCGGGGTCGCGGTCTAGCCGCCCGGCCGGCGCTGCCCCCGCGGTGGCCCGCACTCCCGGCTTGCGGGAAGCTCCGCCTGTCCCCGATACTGCGGACCGACGGCGAGCGAGGAGGAACCCCATTGGGCACGGGCGTGGGATTGCGGCAGGTCGGCTATTTCGACTGCGCCGGCGGCGGGCAGGTGGTGGTGGTCGATGGCATCGCCTACATCGGGCACATGCTGAGCCCGCATGGGACCTCGATCGTTGATGTCAGCGATCCTAACAACTGCCGGCTGCTCGCCAGCATCGACATGCCGCCGGGCACGCACTCCCACAAGGTGCGCGTCGGCAATGGCCTGATGCTGGTCAACCATGAACTCAACGGCGCCGACCCGCGGCCGCGGCCTGCGGACTTCGACGCCGGCATCGGTGTTTACGATGTCGCCGATCCGGCCAAGCCGCGCCACCTCACCGATTGGACGACCGTCGGCAAGGGCGTGCACCGCTTCGATTTCGATGGCCGCTATGCGTACGCCTCGCCGACCGTTGCCGGCTACGTCGGCACCATCGTGCTGATCTTGGACTTCGATCAGCCGGCGCGACCGCAAGAAGTTGGCCGCTGGTGGATGCCCGGGCAGTGGACGGCCGGCGGCGAGACGCCGCCGTGGCCCGGCGATGCCCATCGCTGTCATCATCCTCTGCGCCTCGGCAATCGGCTCTACACCAGCTATTGGAAGGGCGGCTTCGTCATCCTCGATATCGACGACATGGCCAAGCCCAAGTTGGTCTCGGGCCTCAACTGGCGGCCGCCCTATAGCTGCCCGACCCATACCGCGCTGCCGTTGCCGTTTGCCATTCGCGGCCGCCGCTATCTGTTGGTCGCCGATGAGGACGTGCAGCGCAGCGAAACCGAGATGCCGGCCGGTGTGTGGATGATCGACATCAGCGATGAAGCGCATCCGGTGGCGGTCGGCAGCTTCCAGGTCGATGGCATCGAGGGCAAGCCGCAGCCAACCATGACCGCCTGTCACCAGCCGGTAGAAAAGGTCACCGGCACTGAGATCCCGTGCGCCTGGTTTGCGCACGGTCTGCGCATCATCGACGTCGGCAATCCGCGCGCCGTGCGCGAGGTGGCCTCGTTCGTTCCCGATCCCCCACCGGGAACGGATCGGGTCTCGAGCAACGATGTCACCGTCGATGCGCGCGGCCTGATTTACCTGATCGATCGCCGGCGCGGCCTCACCATCGTGGAGCGCACCTGAGCCTTGCGCCGGCCCGCCGCGGGCGAGGCATGACCCCTGGTTTTGGAGATGCTGGCGATGGCCACACCCGCCGATCCGATTACGCTCGAGCTGTTTAAGAACGCCATCTTCTCGATCGCCGACGACATGGCCCTGACCGTGTTCCGCACCACCTACTCGGGCGTGCTCAAGGACAACATGGATTATTCCACCGGCTTTGCCGACGCCGACGGCCGACTTGCCGCACAAGGCCTGACGCTACCCGGCCATCTGGGCTCGGTGCCGACCGCCATGCAGGCGATCATGCGCCACTTCCGCGACGATATCGCCGAGGGCGACGTGTTCATCATGAACGATCCCTTCGACGGCGGCATGCACCTGCCCGACATCTTCATCATGCGGCCGCTGTTTCATGCCGGCGAGCGGCTGGCCTTTGCCTGCACCGTCTGTCACCACTGCGATGTCGGCGGCCGCGTGGCGGGCTCCAATGCCTCCGATTCGACGGAAATCTATGCCGAGGGCCTGCGCATCGCGCCGATGAAGCTCTACGCCGCCGGCAAGCTCAACACCACCATCATGACCTTCCTGGAGAAGAACGTGCGCCTGCCGGTGCAGCTGTTCGGCGACCTCAGGGCCCAGCTCGCCGCTTGTCACATCGCCGAAGTGCAGTTTGCCGAGCTGGTGGCCCGCTACGGCGCCGAGCCAACCAAGGCTCTGCTGGCGGCAACCATCGACCATGCCGAGCGGCTGACCAGAGCCGCGCTCGCGGCGCTGCCCGACGGGGAATGGAGCTTTGAGGATTGGATCGACGATGACGGCATCGACTACGGCAAGCCGATCCGCCTGTTCGTCAGCATCCGCAAGCGGGGCGGCCACATGTGGGTGGATTGGACCGGCACCAGTCCACAGGTCAAGGGCGCCATCAACAACACGCTGTCGTTTACCAAGGCTGCCTCCTACACCGCCGTGCGCTCGGTGTTGCCGCCCGACATTCCCAACAACGAGGGCGTGTTTCGTGCCATCGAGGTGAGCTGTCCGCCGGGCACGGTCGGCAACGCCGTGCTGCCGGCGGCGTGCGCGGCGCGCGGGCTGACCGGCTTCCGCATGACCGACTGCATGTTCGGCGCGCTCGCCATGATGCTGCCCGACAAGGTGAAGGCGGCGGGCGACGGCGGCAACACCGGTATTTCGATCGGCGGCTGGGATGCCGAGCGCCGGCCGTTCGTTTACGTCGATTTCACCTGTGGTGCGTGGGGGGCGCGGCCGTGGGCGGATGGGCTCGACGGCAACTCGCACATGTTCGCCAATATGGCCTCGCATTCGGTCGAGGTCACCGAGGCCGAGCAGCCGATTTCGTTGCTCGCCTATGAATTCGTGCCCGACAAGGCCGGCGCCGGCAAATACCGCGGCGGCGTGCCATTCCGCCGTGATTACCGCTTCAACGAGGCGGAAGGCGTGCTGCAGGTGCGCTCCGACCGGCGCGATCATCGCCCGTTCGGGCTCTACGGCGGCAGTCCCGGCCGCGCCTCGGAGAACTATCTCAATCCCCACGCCGAAAACCGCGTGCTGCCCGGCAAGTTCACCATCACCATCAAGCGCGGCGACGTGTTTCGTCACGTTCTGGCCGGTGCCGGCGGCTGGGGCGATCCGCTCGAGCGCGATCCGCAAGCCGTGCTGTGGGATGTGCGCAACGAGCTGTTGAGCGCCGACCAGGCCGCCGCCGATTATGGCGTCATCATCGATCGGGCGCGGTGGCAGGTGGAGGCCGGCAAAACCACAGCATTGCGCGCCGACCTTGCAAAGCGTCGCGGCTGGCGGGCGCCGCCGGTGGTCCAGCGCACCGATCCCGAAGCTGGCGGCACGCCGGCGCGAGGTGAGGCATGATGAGCTATCGGCTTGGCGTGGACATCGGCGGCACCTTTACCGACATCGTGTTGTTGCGGGCCGATGGCAAGATCCACACCCTGAAAGTCGCCTCCAGCGTCGATGACTACGCCCGCGCCATCCTCGATGGGCTGAAACAGCTGTTCGCGGCCACCGATGTGACGGCCGCCAACATCGAGGAGATCCGGCACGGCACCACGGTGGCCTCGAACGCGATCCTGGAGAAGAAGGGCGCCCGGGTCGGCTTGATCACCACCGAGGGCTTCCGCGATGTACTCGAAATCCGCACCCTCAGAATGCCGCGGCTCTACGACCTCGCCTGGTCCAAGCCGGAGCCCCTGGTGCCGCGCTACTTGCGCCAGACGGTCGGCGAGCGCATCGACCATCGCGGCGGCATCGAGCGGCCGCTCGATGTCGCCGATGCCGAGCGCGCCGTTACCCGATTGCTGGCCGAAGAGGTGGACGCGATTGCGGTGTGTCTGATCAATTCGTTCGCCAATCCGGCGCACGAAATCGCCATCGGCGAGGTCATCAAGCGCCGCGCCCCCGGCCTGCCGCTGTCGGTGTCGCATCAGGTACTGCCGGAGATCAAGGAATACGAGCGCACCTCGACCACGGTGATCAACGCCTACGTGATGCCGGTGGTCGCCACCTACCTGGCGGCATTGCGGCGGCGGCTGGACGCGGCCAGCATCGCCGCGCCGCTGCTGATCATGCAGTCGAACGGCGGGCTGATGGCAAGCGCCGCGGCGATCGCCCGCCCGATGCACATCATCGAGTCGGGTCCCGCCGGCGGCGTGGTCGGCGCCCAGGCGCTGGCGCGTTCGCTCAACTTGGCCAAGATCATCACCTTCGACATGGGCGGCACCACCGCCAAGACCTCGATCGTGGAGGCCGGCGAGGTGATGCGCGCGCACGAATACGCCGTCGGCGCCGGCATCGTCATCGGCTCGCGGCTGCTGACAGGTGCCGGCTATACCCTCAAGGTGCCGGCGATCGATCTGGCGGAGGTCGGGGCCGGCGGCGGCTCCCACCTGTGGATCGACGCCGGCGGCAGCCTCAAGGTGGGGCCGCAATCGGCCGGCGCCAGCCCGGGGCCGGTCTGCTACGGCTACGGCGGCGACATCCCGACCATTACCGATGCCAACCTGGTGCTCGGTCTCATCAATCCCAAGCACCTCCTCGGCGGCGCCTTGCCGCTTAATGCCGCGGCGGCGGCACGGGCGCTGGCCAGCGAAATCGCCGAGCCGCTGCGGCTGACGCCGGAGGCGGCCGCGTTCGGCGCGCACGCGATTGCCGCCTCCAACATGATCCGCGCCATCAAGGCGGTATCCAGCGAGCGCGGGCGCGATCCCAGGCAATGCGCGCTGTTTGCGTTCGGCGGCAACGGACCGTTGTTCGCCTGCGGCATGGCCCGCTCGCTCGGCATTGGTGAGGTGATCGTGCCACCGGCGCCGGGTCTGTTCTCCTCCTTCGGCCTCATCTACGCCGACGTTGAGCACCATTATTCGCGCAGCCTGCGGCGGCGGCTCGACGCCGCCGACCTCGATCAGATCGAGGCCGCCTGGCACGAGCTGGAGCAGCAAGCCCTGGCGCAGCTCGCCAGCGAGGGCTTCGTCGGCGAGCGCGCGCGCCTGCGCCGGTCGGCGGCACTCAACTACCATGGCCAGAGCTTCGACCTGGTGGTGCCGGTTGCCGATCGCCGGTTCGATCTTGAGTTGCGCGCCGAGCTCGAGGAGGCGTTCGGCCGCGAGCATGCCCGCACCTACGGCCACCGCGCCGGGGCCGAGGAGCCGGTCGAGCTGGTGTCGATCCAGGTTGTTGGCCAAGGTCTGCGTACCGGCCCGGCGTTGCCCGCCGCGCTCAGCTTGAGCCGGGGCGAGCCGGCGCCAAGTGCCCCCCGCCGCGTCTACTTCGGCGAAGCCCTGGGCTGGCTTGAGACGCCGATCCTGACACGATCGGCGCTCGCCGAGGCGCGCAGCGGGCCGCTGATCATCGAGGAATACGATGCCACCTGCGTCGTGCCCCCCGGCGCCACGGCTCGGCTTGATGCCGGGGGCAATATCAGAATAGAGCTTTAGCGATGAGGCGGAGGCGACCGGGGTTCGCCGCCTAATGGGAGGCGAGATGGCCGAGCTCAGCACCAATTCCAGGATCGAGGCCGAGTACCTCGCCCGCACGCGCGGCTCGGCCGCGCTCTACGCCGAAGCCCGCCGCGTGATCCCGGCGGGCCTGACGCATGACAGCCGTACCCTGTTGCCCTACCCGATCTATGCCGCCAGGGCCGCCGGCAGCCGCAAGTGGGACGTCGATGGTAACGAGTACGTCGACTATTTCGGCGGGCACGGCGCGCTATTGCTCGGTCATGGCCACCCCGCGGTGGTGGCCGCGGTCGAGCGCCAGCTCGGGCTCGGCACCCACTGGGGTGCCGCCCATAGCCTGGAGGTGCGCTGGGCCGAGCTGATTGTGGAGCTGATCCCCTCTGCCGAACGGGTCCGCTTCACCGCCTCGGGCACCGAGGCCTCGCATCTGGCGCTGCGGCTGGCGCGCGCCTTCACCGGCCGGCCCAAGATCATCCGCTTCGTCGGCCACTTCCACGGCTGGCACGATGGCGTCGCTGCCGGGGCGATGTCGCACTTTGCCGGCGGCGTGCCGGCCGGCATCCCCGCCGGCCTGGTCGAAGAAACCGTGCTGCTGCCGGCCGACGACATTGCCGCCGTGGCCGAGGTGCTGGCGCGCCGCCAGGACATCGCCGGCATCCTGGTTGAGCCCTCGGGGGCCTCCTGGGGGCAGGTGCCGTTGCCGCCAGGCTTCATCGCTGGGCTCGGCGAGCTCGCGCGTCGACACCGCATCGTGTTGATGTTTGATGAGGTAGTGACGGGCTTTCGCTGGTCGCGGGGCGGCGCTCAGGCCCGCCTCGGGGTCACGCCGGACCTCACCATCCTGGCAAAGATCCTGGCCGGTGGGCTTCCCGGTGGTGCGGTCGCGGGCCGGGCCGAAATCATGGATCAGCTCGATGCAGCCGCGGCGGTGGCGGTCGGGCGCGAGAAGATCGGCCATCAGGGAACCTTCAACGCCAATCCGCTGAGCGCCGCCGCCGGGATCGCCACCTTGGCGATCGTCAACAGCCAACAGGTGTGCGCCGACGCCGAACGCACGGCCGCAAGCTTGCGCCAGGGTTTGACCGAGGTCTTGATCGAGGAAAAGATCCCCTGGGGGATCTACGGCGAGGCCTCTGCCTTCCTGATCTTTCCCAACCCAAGCCGGCTGCCGATCGATCCGGCCCGCTTCGACCCGTTGCGCTTGGGCTTCAAGGGACTGAAGGGCGGGCGTAATCCGGCGCTGTGCTATCGGCTGCGTGTGGCCATGCTCGCCAACGGCGTCGACATCATGGGGGCGCCGGGCGGGCTGGTATCGGCCATGCACGGGCCGCGCGAGGTGGGCGCGACCGTGGCGGCGTTTCGCACCGCCGTGCGCTGGCTCAAGGCCGAGGGCGATCTCTAACCCGTCCGGCGGAACGGGGCGTTTGCGACAAGTGAGCAAGAGGAGCGCACAATGGGTACCAGGATTGGATTTGCCCGGCCCGACGGCAAAACGGCCGAGGGCTATCTTGCCAACGCCGGGCGCGGCAATGCGGCAGGAGTGATCGTCATCCAGGAGTGGTGGGGGCTGCAGGATCAGATCAAGGGTATTTGCGACCGGCTGGCGCTTGCCGGCTACGATGCCCTGGCACCTGATCTCTATGCCGGCACCGTGGTGCCCTATCATGACACCGACGCGGCCGGGCGAGAGATGAATTCCCTCAACTTCCTGGAGGCGACCGACCAGCTGGTGCGCGGCGCAGTCCAGGTTCTCAAGCGCACCGGCACCAAGGTGGGGCTGACCGGGTTCTGCCTCGGCGGCGCGGTCACCATCCTGGGCGCCTGCCGGATCGGCGAAATCGACGCCGCCGTGTGCTTTTACGGCATCCCGCCGGAAGCCGTGGCCCCGGCTCGGGACGTGCGGGTGCCACTGCAGGGCCACTTTGCCAATAGCGACGACTGGTGCACCCCGGCCGCGGTCGACAAGTTCGAGGCCGATCTCAAGGCCGCCGGCAAGACGGCCGAGCTATTCCGCTACCAAGCCGCCCACGCCTTTGTAAACGAGCAGCGCGACGTCTATGACCGCGCCGCCGCTGAACTGGCCTGGGAACGGATGCTGGCGTTCTGGGCGCAGCACCTGCGGCCATGAGCCGGGCGGTGAGCGAAGGGCGATGCCGCAGCGGCGTCGGCCTCCACCATCGGCCGAGGTGTGGTGAGGCGCGCCCATGACCGCCGCCGTTGCTGCAATCGTGCTCGCCGCCGGACGGTCGACGCGCATGGGCGCCGACAACAAGCTGTTGTGCGAGGTTGCCGGCACGCCAATGGTGCGCCTGGTGGTTGACACCGCGCTCGCCAGTCGGGCGCGACCCATCAACGTCGTGGTCGGGCACCAGGCCGATCAGGTGCGCGCCGCCCTCGCCGGGCTCAAGGTCGGGTTCGTCGACAATCCCGCCTATGCGAGCGGGCTTGCGAGCTCGTTGCGGGCGGGGCTCGGCTCCTTGCCGCAGACGCTGGCCGGTGCCCTCGTCCTCCTGGGCGACATGCCGACGCTAAAGTCGACGCATCTCGATCGCCTGATCGAGGCGTTCGAGGCCGCGTCCGGGGACGCCATCATCGTCCCCGTCCATGATGGTGAGCGCGGCAATCCGGTGCTGTGGCCGGCGCGGTATTTTCCGGAGCTGATGCAACTTGACGGCGACGTGGGCGCACGTCGGCTGTTTGCCCGTCACGCCCAGACGATCACCGAGGTCGCCGTCGAGGCCGCGGTGCTCCACGACGTGGACACCCCCGAGGCGCTGGCGCGCTTGCGGAGTGAGCATCCCTGAGCGTGCGGCAGTTCAGCCGCCGCGTTGGGACCGCGCGGCGGTCGCCGGCGCGCCCAGCGTGTTGATGAGAACGGCGGCGGTGATCAACAGGAAGCCCAGGCCGTCGGCGGCACTGGGCGCATCGCCGATCAGCGCCATCGACGCGGTCACGCCCACCACCGGCACCAGCAGGACCGAGATGGCTGCGCTCGACGCCGACAGGCGCTGGACCATGCCAAACCAGAGGAAATAACTGAGCGCGATACCGATCACGCTGTTGTAGAGGAGGCCCGCCCAGCCCGGCAGGCTAATGGGCCAGACCGCCAGGGCGGCAACGGCGCGGCCTTCAAAGGCAATGGCGCCGAGGGCGACCGTGACGGCGCCGATCACGAGCTGCCAGGCGGTCACAACCACGGGATCGCCGGTGAAACCGGCGCGCTTCATGACGATGGTGCCGCCG
>Ga0126384_10000856_pt1 | contig 17557 bp, 16 predicted proteins | sample PanSoiMetPlot_36_FD_92543 | JGI IMG/M metagenome (GOLD analysis project Ga0126384, IMG submission 92543) | Tropical forest soil microbial communities from Panama - MetaG Plot_36 | ecosystem: Environmental > Terrestrial > Soil > Tropical forest > Bulk soil | place: Panama | collected 2016-02-17 | reverse complement strand
GCGATGAGGGCGCGCGTCACGAGCTGCTCCACCGTGAACGGGGGCGCGTCCTGGAAGATCACGCCGCTCTTGGCGAGCTGCTCGTCGCTCAGCCCGCGCAGCACGCTGGCGGCCTTGGCGGATCCCGCGCGATGCAGCGCCATCAGGTCCGCCTTGCTGCACTCAGCAAAATCCTTTGCGTGCTGGGCGTTCATCTGGTCGAGCACCTTCGTCGAGAAGTTGGCCGGCGACTGCCCCGCCGCGAGCCCCTTGGCGAGCTCGGGGACGCGGTCGTACGCGCCGAAGAGGTGATGCGCCGTGGCGGCGACCGTCCACTTCTCCGCCTCGGTGACTCTCTTGAGATCAGAGTCACCTAGCTTCTCGATGTAGGTTCCGGCCTCCTTGGCCTTCGTCTCGAACTCTTTCGCTAGCGCCTCGCCCTTGGCTCCCATGTCGGTCTCCTTTACCGTGTGTGGCTTCTACGCGACCCTCGTCACCGCTGGCTCGAACTCCTCGAGCTCGCGAAGCTGCCGAAGCTCGATCGACCACTCCTCGCCCGCGGCACACGAGTGCGGCGCGCGTTTCGCCCACTCGATCGCCTCGGCCTTGGAGTTCACGCTGATGAGCCAGTAGCCGCCGATGGCCTCTTTCGTCTCCGCGAACGGGCCGTCGGTCACGATCCCCTTGCCACCGGAGATGCGGATGCGCGTGCTCTCCGTGGTCGGGTGGAGCGCCGCCACGTCTACCAGCACGCCGGCCTGCCTGAGCTCCTCCCTGTACTTCATCACCGCGGCGACCACCTCCGCGTCCGGCAGCTTGCCGGCCTCCGAGTTCTTGCTCGCTTTCACCAACATCATGAATCTCATGCCAAGATCTCCTTTCGAGGCTCACGATCGTTCCCACCCGCGCCCGCGGGTACGCCCCGCGATCTCGAGCACGGCGGCGGGAGGGGCCGCCCGGAATCGATTGGCGGGCAACTCCGCCGACAGCCGCTCGGCCCCCGGTAGCGGCCCTGCCGCTCGGCCAGGGCATGTCGCCGAGGTGCCTTCACCCTATGGTCGAACGGCCGGTGCCCGAATCGACACCAGGGATGAATTACGCCCTTTTCTGCCCCTTGGCCCGAGCCGGGGCGGGCTCCTTGAATTTGATGGTAGCTACGAGATTCACTCCTCGTGGGACTTCGTGGTCGTGCGACTGAATTTGGCACATATCTTCTACACCACGTGTCGAGGGCGGCACGCTTGGAGGCGAACCCGCCCGGGCTAGTCCGGCAGGTCGGCCTCGACGAGGTTCGTCAAAAGAGCGAGCGATTCTTGCCAGCCGAGACAGCACGCCTCGGGTGGGATGACCGCCGGCACGCCCTCTTGCACGATATGCAACTCGGTTCCGCACGAGACGCCCTTCAAGGTAATTGTTGTGCGCATCTCGCCGGGAAGATTCGGATCGTCGAACACGTCCGTGTGGTGAATGCGCTCATATGGCACCAGTTCGAGATATTCGCCGCCGAAGGAGTGGCTGCTACCCGTCGTGAAATTCGTGAATGACATCTTGTAGGTTCCGCCGACTTTGGCGTCCAAGTGGTGAACCTTGCCGGTGAATCCGTTCGGCGGAAGCCACTTGACCATCGCGTCCGGGTCGAGGAACGCGCGATAGACCTTCTCGGGAGTTGCACGCAGCACGCGGTGAAACCGGATGGTGTTCGACATCATCGGGCTCCTTTCGCCTCGGGTGATCATGACGGCACAAGGCTCAACAGCGGTGCGCTGGTCGGCTCGGCCGCGAACTCGTCACTTCGCCCAGATTGGCCGGACCTCGACGGTGCGGTCTTCGCGGAGCGGCAGCTTCTTGGCCCACTCGATGGCTTCGCTCATCGTATCGCACTCGATGACGTAGAAGCCGCCGAGAACCTCCTTCGTCTCCGCGAAGGGGCCGTCGGTCACTTGCCACTGTCCCGCTTTGAGCCGTACGCGGCTGCCCTCTTGGTCGGAGCGCAGGCGCTCGGTGAAGACCATCTTGTCTTTACCGGCGGCCTGCAGCTCGGCCTCGAACCGCTCGTGGCCACGGAGCAGCGTCTCCATGTCGGCCTTTTGCAGCGGGGACGCGGTTCTGTCGATGTTGATGAGCAGCATGTAGCGCATCGGCCCCTCCTCACTCAGCGCAATGCCCGTGATCGGCCGGATCCACCAATGAGTCCGGTGCCCCTCCCGAGTCGCTCATCAGTAGGTCGAACGGCCATGGTCCGGATCGACAGCCCCAACTCTACGAGTACGTGGACCGCCGCACCACCGACCAGCGCTCCCGCCCCCGCGTGCACGAAATCCTTCCTCCAGCGGGCGGTGCAGGAGGCGGGCCGCGCCGCCGGGAGCACCAAGCCCGGCACATGCCATACCTTCCGGCAGTCCTTCGCCACCCGGCTGCTGGAGGATGGCCACGACATCCGCACCGTCCAGGAGCGTCTCGACCACCGGGACGTCAGCACCACGATGACCTACACCCACGTCATCAACCGGGGCCAGCGGGGGGTGCGGAGCCCGGCCGACCGAATATCCCGCAGGGGCGCGCCGTATATCATTGCCCTCGGACCACGATGTTCTCCAAGGCAGCGGAAAGATGGTCCGACCATCACCTGCGGAAATCGGTTAAGCGTGATATACCGAACTACGCAGCCAGATAACGCAGTTCAAGATACTAAGCGTTAGGCGCCCTATGGCGATCGGTACACCTACGTGATGCGACCCCTTCGGTATTCCATCAACATCACATTGGACGGGTGCTGCGATCATCGGGCAATTCCCGCGGGCGAAGACTTGCATCGTCACGCGGTCGAGAACCTCAACCAGGCCGATGCCCTCCTCTTTGGCCGGGTGACTTACGAAATGATGGAAGAAGCGTTTCGGCCGCCGGCGCGGACGGGAGCGAGGCCTGATTGGATGGAGCCCTTCGCCCGGACGATCGACGCGGCAAAGAAGTACGTCGTGTCGAGCACCTTGGACCGGGTCGATTGGAACGCGGAGCTCGTGCGCGGGGATCTGGGGACGGCCGTTCAGCAGCTCAAACGGGGGCCGGGTCAGGGACTGCTCGTGGGAGGCGTGAAGCTCCCGCTGGCCTTGGCGGAGCTGGGATTGATCGATGAGTACGAGTTCGTGGTACAGCCCAGGCTGGTGGGCAATGGCCCGACGTTGTTCGCAGGGCTATCAAAGCGTATCGACTTGAAGCTCGTGAGCCGGCTAGAGTTCGGCTCGGGGGCGGTGGCGATGCGGTATGAGCCGAGAAGGTAGTCATCGGCTTGTTAACCTGACATTGGCTTCGCGTTGTTCGGCCACCGCGGGTCATCGTGAGCGTCCAGCTTCTTGAGCCCATGACCATCCTTCGTACGACGGTCATCATGAAGACCGACATCAGCGGCTCGACGATGCGGTTCCGCGCGTTGCCGGAATCGGATCTCCACGCTCTCCTGAGCGAGCATCGCAAGCTATTGACGGATCATGCTGCCGCCCACGGTGGCTACATCGTCAAATCGGAGGGCGACGGATTCTGGCTGGTTTTTCCCAGCGTGACGGGGGCGGCCCTGGCCGCGATGACGATGCAGGAGGAGCTGCGACTCGCGCAGCCGAACAGATTTGGCGATCGTCTGACCATCCGCATCGTCATCGCGGTGGGTGACGTCTTGCAGGAGGAGGGCGCGCTCGTTGGCGACGCGGTCGTCCTCTCCGCCCGCATCGAGGCGATCACCCCGCCCGACGAGATCTATCTCTCGACCGCCGCCTGGCTCGCCCTAAACCGCGCGGAGGTCCGCACGGCCCCCGTCGATACCTTTACTCTCAAGGGGTTCCCCGAGCCAGTGGCCGTCTACCGTGTCGAGCAGACGCACCGGACGCGCGTCATCGCGGATCAGTACACGCTGTTCGCCGATCTGCGCGCCTTTACCACCTTTGCAGAAACCGTGAACATGACGGTCGTCGAGAAGGTGCTCGACACGCTCTCGGAGTTGATCGCCCTAATCAGTCGGGAGTGTGGTGGTACGGTCCGCTTCAATGTGGGCGATGCGCATTGCGTGACGTTTGAGGATGCCGGTTCGGCGCTGAGCGCCGCGGAGGGCCTTCACGAACGCTGGAGCGCGTTCCAGCGACGCGAACGGATTGTCTGTCCCATGATCCTCGCGGTGCATCGGGGGATGCTGTACGCGTTTCGCTCGTACTTCTACGGTCAGGCCCTCGTGGTGGCCGCGAGAGTCCTGAGCGCCGCGGCTGATCTCCTGTCACCCGGTGAGGGCTCGATCTTCGTCACCGAAGAGGTTCGACGTGACCTGGCCGGAACCCTTTGGGAGAAGCGACTTCAGCCCGTCGACACCCCGACAGAGGCCTTGCGCTTCGGCAAGATCGCAACGTATCGTCTTGCGAAATCAGACTCCGACGCATGACACTTCTGGAACCGTCGCCCTTCACACGCCGAACGACGGTATCCGACCGACAACGATAGGCGCCCCCGATGATGCCGCACGCTTTACGGATTGGAGAAAATGACTATGGACTACGATATGACCAAGGTCGACGAAGTCGTCTTGGCGCTGCTGCACCTCAATGCGCACACGGACCATGGCATAACACGGGCGTGGAAGGGATTCGATTGGGACGCACTTGACCGCCTGCATGCTCAAGGGTTCATCTCAGACCCCAAGTCGAAGGCTAAGTCAGTGGTCCTGACGGAAGAAGGGGCGCGCCGAGCCGAGGATTTGTTCAGGAGGTACTTTGCCAAGGCCGTATAAGAGGCGCTTCAGCCCGCGGCACTATGCCTCGAGAGCGACCGTTCCCGCGGACCCGTCGACCGTGATGCGCTGGCCCGTCGCGATCCGCTCGGTGGCGCCGGCGACGCCGACGACCGCGGGGATGCCGTACTCGCGCGCGACGACCGCACCGTGCGACATCATCCCGCCCATCTCCATCACCAGCCCGCCCGCGGTGAGGAAGAGGGGGGTCCATCCCGGATCAGTGGACGGCGCGACGAGGATCTCGCCCGGTTCGAGATGAGCGTGATTGGGCGAGCGTACGACGCGCGCGACGGCGGTCACGGTCCCTGGCGATGCAGGGGACCCGCGTAACGCGCCGTCCGCGGGCGGCGCATATGCGGCCTCGACGTCTGTTCCATCGGAGAGGAGCAAGCGCGGGATGTGACGGCGGGCCATCTCGCGCCGGTACTGGATGCGGCGCTCCGTGACCAGGGCACGCAGGTCCTCGCCGCCGGCCGCGCGCCGCATCTCCGCAACGGTCAAGTACCAGACATCGTCGGCCGAGGACAGGGATCCGCGCGACGCCAGGTCCGCGCCCACCAGAGCGAGGAGGGCGCGGCCCTTCGCGAACAAGCGGATGACCTGGAACTTCGGGTACTCGCGCGCGCCCGCGTTCGCCCGGACTCTCCGTAGAAGCGCGCCGAGCACTCGTCGCCGCGGGCCGTGCACGCGCCCGAGAAGCTCGGCGGCCATGGCCTCCGCCTCGCGCGCCCCGCGCGCAAACTGCGCGTCTGGCGTCTCAGCGTCCGAGGGGAGCCTGAGGTAACCCTGCACGGCGCGGAACAGGTGCGCGGGGTCGTCGGCCCAGCGTGCCACGCCGAGGTCGATCTCTCCCACGGCGCGATGCCCATAGGCCGTGAGAAACGCCCAGAAGCGCTCCTGCAACCACGGCGGGAGCGTGCCGGCGCGATAACGCGCAGCGAGGTCGTCCGCGTGTGCGTTCTGCAGCGCCGTCAGCGACGTCGCGTCGCCGTGCGCGTCGTGCGCGAGCGCCCACAGTGCGAGATCCATCTCGGTCGTGGGGTTGTGCGGGAGTCCCCGCAGCACGGTCTGCAGCTCGTCGGGTCGCGCGCGAGCTCCCAGGATCCGGCCCGCCAGCCAGTACGGCAGCATCGCCGAACCCACCAGGCCGACGAGCTTCGGGAAGAGCCGCCTCGGCCAGTCCAGGAACAGCCGCTCGAACGCATCGATCCTCTGCGCCGCCGTCAGGTCTGTGGCCACGGGCTGGCGGACGACGGCGTCGGCGTCCGCGAGGACCAGCTCGCGAGTGCGATCGGGGTCCCGCAGGCCGCGGACCACGACCGGGGCAACCCCCACGCGCACGAGCGTCCGCAGCACCTGGATGACGGCGCGCATTGATCCGCGGTCGCCTGCCGACAGTCGCGGATCGTCGACGAGCGCGGGGAGGAGTCGCGCACTACGGGCCTCCATGATCCCGAGCGCCCCGCCCAGGACGCGCCGGCCCAACGGGCTTCGCACGAGCTCCGTGAGATCGGCGAAGATCCGCATCCCGGATTCCTTGAGCAGCGGGTTGGCGGACATCGGATCACGCATCGGCTTTCCGAGCGCCGCGGCAAGCGATCCGCTGATCAGCCGGAAAGTTTCTACGCCCATAGGGGTGAAGGGGTTGAAGAAACCCTGCGCGACGTTGGCGGAGAAGTACACGCGCAGGTCGCGGTCGGGGTCCGGCGCATCCGCGGGCAGCGGATACAGCGTCGTGATCGCGCGCGACTGGACGAGCCACAGCTTGCCGCCGTGGTCTACGGCCCACTCGATGTCCTGCGGCGCTCCATAGTGCGTCTCGACGCGCACGCCCATCGCGGCCAGCTCCCGCAGCCGTGCATCGTCGAGGGCGTCGCCGCGGCGATCCACGATCCGGCCGGAGCGCGCGTCAACGAGATAGTGGTCCGGATCGACCGCACCCGATACGAGGGCGTCGGCGAGACCCCGGACGGCGTCGATCGCCGCGCGCCGGCGCGTGCCGGTGATGGGGTTGGCCGTGAACAGCACCCCCGCCACCGTGGCGTCGACCATGCGCTGCACGACGACAGCGAGGGCCAGGGTCGTGTCGTCGATCCCGTTCGCCGCACGGTAGGCGACGGCGCGCTCGTTCCAGAGCGACGCCCAGCAGCGGCGCACCGCGTCGAGCAATGCCTCCTCGCCCGTGACGTTGAGGATCGTGTCGTGCTGACCAGCGAAGGACGCTCCGGGCAGATCCTCGGCGGTGGCGGACGACCGCACGGCCACGGGACCGGCACCCAGAGCCGCGTAGGCGTCGCGCGCTGTATCCGCGATCGCTTCCGGTACTAGTGCCGTGCGCAGACGATCCGCCGCGCCGGCGGGATCGCGCGGATCGACGCCGGCGGCTCGCGCCGCAACCGCGTAGGCCGCAGTGGTGAGAACGAAGGCCTCGGGTACGGGGAAGCCCGCACGAACGAGTTGGCCCAGGTTCGCGCCCTTGCCGCCGGCGACGGCGACATCCGAAGTGCCGAGGTCGAGGATCCGCCTGACCAGCCTGTCGCGCCGCCCCGGTTCCACGCTTGTAGACATGTCACCGGACACGATACTCCTCGCCGCCTTCGGCTAGACGTGGAAGCCTGCTCGCGCTGCGGCCTACGGCAGCTCAATGGCTGGTGTCCCTTTCTGCTCGGTAAATGCCCTTCCGCTGCCGCCATTGCCGAATCGCCTCTGCGTGGATCGGGTAATGGCTATAGGTATCGAGCCGTAGTCGACGACGGAACCGAGTGTCACCGACCAGTTGATGTTCGGGGGCGCTCTGAAGGAACTCGACCAGGCGGCCGTGCGTGACTGCCAATTGCTCGCGAACCTCGGATAGCGACAGGCTCCTCCTCTGTTCCGTCATAAGAGCGTTGAACGCGTCGAGGCCCCCGTACCGTACGGAGTAGCGAGGGGGCGTGCCGCCCTTCAGGATGAGCGGCAGGTGCTTCAGCGCCTCCTCTTCCCACGTTGTCACGTGCGCGAGGATGTCGCGGACCGACCAGGCACCGGTGACACCTTCCTCCATCAACTGCACATCCGACAGACCGGTGTACGACTCGTTGAACGCCTCCCACGCCTTGTCCACTCGCTTCAGCACTTGTCGTCGATCCACGAGGCATTCACTCTGTCGGCCGAGTCAGGCCGCTCGCCGGAACCGCTCATCGCTTCGCGTCGTGAAGGATCACACGTTCTGCTCACGCGGATATCTGAGTCCCCAGAAGGAGCCAGGCGCCCAGGAGATACGTGCTGTGTGAGTACGCTCACACTCTTGCGAAATCTGTCCGTTACCCTCGCGAAGCATCCCGGGCCAGCGAATCACCAAGTCTCGCACGCCCAACACGCTCAGCCGGATACGACTTGCCTGCTCCTCCGTCAGCCCATCGAGCAGCGTGCTCAGATTCGCAAATGCCTCGACCGTCTCCCGCAGCATGGTCGCCTTGTCGCTCATCAGTTCCTCCCCGGTGTGTGAGAACGCCGCGTCGTCTCGGCCTTGCCTTCTTCCCACCGGGTAAACGACGCAGGACGGACAAACGTGATGTGCGTAGCCACCGGCATACGCGGGCTGCGATCTCGCTTGGCCCCGGCCGCGGTTCGGCTGTCTCCAGATGATCGGTCACGCGGCCGCCTCCAATGTGAGGAGGGTCTTTTTCGCCTCGACGCCGCCGACGTACTGGCCGATGGAGCCGTCGCTGCGCACCACGCGGTGGCAGGGCACGACAACGGGGAGGGGGTTGGTCGCGCACGCCGTCCCGACCGCGCGCACCGCCTTCGGGTTGCCGGCCGCGACCGCGATGGCCGCATAGCTGGCGGTCTGTCCGTAGCCGATCGCGCGCAAGCGCGTCAGGACCAGACGGCGGAACCCGCGCGCAAGGCTCAGGTCCACTGGCAGGTCGAACCCCTGGCGGAGGCCGGCGAAGTACTCGTCGATCTCCTTCGCCGCGGCATCGAGCCGCCCGGGCGCGTGCAGAATGCGAGGACTGAGGTCCCGAGCCAGACGCTCGAGGACTTTCTCGTGGTCTTCGCAGCGGTAGGCGACGCGCACCAATCCCTTCGCGGTCGCCGCAAGGAGGAGTGGGCCGACGGGGGAGTCGATGGTGCGATAGGCGACATCGAGGAGTCCTGCCGTCTGGGCTTCGCGGGCGAGACGGCCGTGTAACCTGCGCATGGTCCCTTCGTCGATGGCCGGCAGCGCAACGAACAGGTCGCTCCGCTCCGGCTCGCCCGGCTCATGTGTGGTCATCATCGCGGGCCTCCCTCTCCATAGGTCTTGCGTAGCGTGGCAATGCCGTCGGCGGCCGCTCGCCGGGCGGCGTCCTGACTGCCACCGGTGAGGGCGGCCACGTCCGCGTACGGCATCCCGACGACGTAGTGGTACGCCACCGCCACGCGCTGCTTGAAGGGTAGTGCTTGCATGGCGGCCCATAGATCGTCGTCCGACCGGTCCGCCTTGCTCGAGGCCGGGCGTTCCCGGAGCGGGTCGACCGGAAGCGGTCGGCGAGCGCGGGCCCGCGCCTGGTCGATGGCCTTCCGGTGAGCGATCGTGACCAGCCAGGCCTCGACGTTACTGCCCGGGCGAAGGGTGGGATAGGCTCGCAACGCAGCCAGAAACGTTTCCGACCATGCGTCTTCGGCATCCATCGGCCCGAGGACTGCCCGGCATACCCGGAGCACGGTCGGCCCGTGGCTGGTCACGATCTCCTCGAAGGGTGGCAGGGTCGTGCTCACTTCCTTGGTAAACGTTCTGGCGCCTCCAAACGTGAGATCGTCCCGCAGAAATCATCCCTCCTGCAGAGGCCGACGGGAAGGGAGGCCGCGGCCGGCTGAGCAGGCTCGTTATAGTGCCCAGGAGCAGCTTGGCATCGAGGGCGTCCGGGCGGGCACCCTGCACGCCCGGACGCCTGGTCCGTTAGGCGTTGGGAATCAGGCCGAGTTGCTTCAGCACGGTCACTCCGTCGTCGATGCCAAGTTCCTCCGTGATCAGGCCATTCTTCACCCGCAGCACGGTGGTTCCAGTGAAGTGCATCTTCTTGCCCGAGCCCTCTGGGAGGGAACCGACGGGTAGATCGCTGAAGGCGCTCCCGGTATGCGTCCCACCACCTTCCCACTGCCCCACCACATAGTCGCCCTCCGCGATGAGATCGGCGGTACCCCAGAAATTCAGGTCAGGGAAGGCCGCGCGAAACTCGGTGGCGAATTTCCTCACGTCCTCGCGGCCGCGCCGGGGCGCATGCATCGAGTATTCGAAGCGTATGTCTGGGGCGGCAAGTTCGTCGATGACGGCAGGATTCCACGGGTTTCCCCAGAATCCGGTAAACCAACGTGCGACAATCGCCTTGTTCTCTTCTGACATTGTTGTGTCCTCTCGTAGTGTTAGGAATCCATCCACTCTGACCGGGGCTCCCGGGCATCTCCCTCCTGTTCTGGTCGGTCGTTCGCCGGTGGGCAGCGTCAATCCACGCCCTGTAGACGCAGAGGCTGGCCAAAACGTGAGATCGTAAATGTTCGGATCGTGTCAGGGGGACGAAGCTGTGTGGCCCGGCCTATCAGATGGCTCTGAAGGGCGGATTGTTCGCTTTGGATGCTTGGATGTCCCCGTAGCCATAAGGCCAGGACATCCGGACGACCGCCGGCGGGGGTTCCGCGTCGCCGTGAGAAGGCAGTTCAGTCGGAGTTGAGCGTGTCTCGGGCGAGCCGATCGCTTTCCCAGGGCGAATCTCGTTACCCCCTGATGTCATCTCCTGAGTCGCCAACGGACGGCAGATCAGCCGTGGACGACGACGACCATCTTCCCGCCTGCCTCATGGGCTTCCATAGCCCGATGCGCCTCCCGGATCTCCTCGAAGCCAAACACGCGGGCCGGCTTGGCCTTGAGCCTGCCCGCCGCCACTTGGCGCGCGATGTCCTGAAGCGGCACGTCGGACAGCGGGAAACCCGGTTCGCCGAACACAAAACTGCCGAAGAAGGTGAGGTAGACGCCGCTGGACATTTGCAAGAGCGGGTTGAAGTCCTTGATCGGCGCGAGCCCGCCCAGCCAACCGGCGAGGCACGCACGGCCGCCCCGGCGCAGCATGGCGAGGGAATCGAGGATGGTGCTGTTGCCGACGAGATCGAGCACCGCGTCGAGTTGCTTGGCCTCGGCGATGTGTTTGGACAGATCCGGCCGCTCCAGCTCGACGCGTGACACCCCCAACTTTTCGAGGAAGGCGACGCGGTCCTGGCTCCGCGTGGTGGCAATGACCCGCGCGCCGGCGTCGACGGCCATGTTGATGGCCGCCTGGCCGAACGACGACGTCCCACCGCGGATCACGAGCGTCTGGCTCTTGGTGATCTCCAGATTGCGGAACAGGCAGGTCCAGGCGGTTGCATAGGTTTCCGGGATCGCCGCCAGCTCGGCCCAGGGCAGATCGGACTCGATGAGGGCAACGTTCGATGCTCGCACTCGTGTGTATTCGGCATAGCTGCCATTGATGGTGCGCCCGAGCCCGCCCATCAACGCCGCCACCTCGGCCCCGATCGGGAACTCACCGTCGGGGCAGGACTTCACCAATCCGACGCATTCGATGCCTATCACTTTCGCGGCTTCGGCCCATTCGCCCCGACGCATGTGCAGTTCAGCGTGGTTGAGCCCGAACGCCTTGATCTCGATGACGACATGACCAGCTAGGGGCTCCGGATCGGGAATCTCCTTGTACACGAGGCTGTCGAGCCCCCCGAACTTCTCCAAGACGATTGCGCGCATAGCCGTCCTCCAGGTGGTCGGTATAGATTCAGAGCGCGAGCTGCATCGTGGCCGACTCCTCACTCTCCGGGAGCCGACACATTCGACAAGAGGGGGCCGAGCCCTTCCGCCATCGTGGGGTGTGCGAGCACGGCATCGCGTAGCCTCGCATACGGCAACTCGGCCAGCATGGTCGCTTGGACGGTGGCGACGACCTCTCCAGCCTCAGGGCCGATCATCGTGAAGCCGAGGATGCGATCGTCACGCCCGGCGATCACCACTTTCATGAAGCCTTGGGTCTCGCCCGTCGTCTGCGCCCGGAGCACATTGCTCATCGGCAGCGTGGCGACCCGAACCTCCAGGCCTTGGCGCTGCGCGTCGGCTTCGCTCAGCCCCACGTGGGCGAGCGGAGGGTCGGTGAACATGCAATACGGGACAAGCCGATCGCGCGTGCTGCGCTTCCCGCCGGCCAGGTTGTCCCGGATGATGCGGAAGTCGTCTTCCGACACGTGGGTGAACTGCGGGCTCCCGGCACATTCGCCGATGGCCCAGACGTCGGGCGCGCTCGTCTCCAACCGCTCGTTGACGCGAACGAACCCGCGGGTGTCTAGCTCGACCCCGGCCTTGTCGAGACCGAGATCGGCCGTGTTCGGGATGCGTCCAGCCGCGACCAGGATGTCGCTGCCCTCGATTCTCTGCTCTCCGGCGCGCGTGCGCACGACCACGGTAACCTCTTTTCCCGATCGACCCTCCACCCGCATGATCTCGGGGCCAATCAGAAAGGCAATTCCCTCGTCAGCGAGAATGCGCTGCAGCGCCGCCGACACATCGGGATCCTCGCGGGCCATGAGCTGCTTCCCCTGCTCGATCACGGTCACGCGGCTGCCGAACCGTCGATAGGCCTGGGCGAATTCGAGCCCGACGTAGCCGCCCCCCATCACGATGAGATGTGGCGGCAGATAATCGAGCTCGAGCGCCTCGATGTTCGTGAGCGGATAGGCGGCTTCGAGACCGGGCACACCCGGAACCGCTGCGTGGGTTCCGACGTTGATGAATACGCGGTCGCCGGCCAGCACCCGTGTGCCGCCCTGGTTCAGCCGGACCTCGAGTGTCTTCGGGGCCACGAAGCAGCCAGAGCCCATGATCAACTCGGCGCGGCTCGTCTGATAGTTGCGCAGATGCGCGGCAATTTGCTCGTCCACCATCGTGCGCTTCCGGTCTCTGACCGTTGCCATGTCGATCTCGACATGACCCGCCTTCGCTCCGTACTCGGCGCCGTGGCGCAACAGCCAGGCCACCTTCGCGCTCTGGATTTCGTTCTTGCTGGGCAGGCAATTGACGTTGGGGCAGGAGCCGCCGATCCATCGTCGCTCCACGACCGCCGTCCGACGTCCAGATCCCCCCATGTGCCACGCCAGGAGCTTCCCGCCCGCCCCACTGCCAAGAATCAGGATTTCGACTTCTTCTGTTTTCACGGTGCTCTCCTCAGAGTTTGGCGGTCATGTCCCCGTCCGGTGCGAGCGAGAAACTCTTTCATGGCGGTGGCGATCTCGACCACGTGCGTCTCGGTGGCAAAGTGTCCCGTATCGAGGAATTGGACGGTAGCGTGCGGGAGGTCTTTCCGATATGCCTCGGCGCCCGCCGGAATGAAGAACGGGTCGTTCTTGCCCCAGATGGCGAGGAGGGGCGGGTGCGACGTACGGAAGTACTCGTGAAACGTCGGATACAGCTTCACATTCGAGGCGTAGTCGAGGAACAGATCCAGTTGGATCTCTTTGTTGCCCGGCCGCTCGAGGAGAGCGGCGTCCAATGTGTACGATTCTGGTGCCACCTTCTCCGGATCGACGACACCGTGGGTGTACTGCCATCGCGTTCCTTCCGGCGTCAGAATGCTTTTACGTAGTGTTTGTCGGTTCTGTGCCGTCGGCGCGGCCCAGTATGTCCTGATCGGACCCCAGGCATCACCGAGCCCTTCTTCGTAGGCATTCCCGCTCTGGGAGATGATGGCCGTGACTCGGTCGGGGTGGGCCATGGCCAGACGGAAGCCTACGGGCGCGCCGTAGTCGAATACGTAGACAGCATACCGATCGAGGTGGAGCGCTTCTGTGAACTCCTCGATGGTCGTGGCCAATGCGTCAAACGAGTAGACGTAGCGTCGCGCGGCGGGGACTTCCGTGAATCCAAAACCGGGAAGGTCAGGAGCGATCACGCGGTAGTCGCTCGCGAGCCGCGGAATGAGCTCGCGGAACATGAACGAGGAGGCTGGAAATCCGTGAAGGAGAAGCACGACGGGCGCCGTGGCATCGCCCGCGGCCCGATAAAACGCTCTGACGCCATCGGCTTCGACCGTGTGGACGGAGGTCGCCGGCACCTCCTGGGCGCGCGAGGCTTCACTCATGCGACACCTCATGTGTGTCGTGGGCCACGTACTGCTGCGTGTCGCCAATGACGGGCATCGAATGACCTTCGAGGCAAACGAGATGCCAGGCAAGGATTGGCGCAGGCGGAGTGCGGGCGGCACGGATAAGTTGGACCGATCTCAGGAAATGTCTGGGAAGACCGAGTCGAGAGGCGACGACTACTGCTGACGAACGTGTGACGGATACCCGACAGTGACGGCCCTTCGTCGGCAACTTCGTCGCCTCGTGAGGGGGACAACGCGCCGAAGAGCTTTCAGGAGCGAGCGGGGATGCACGGCAGGAGGACCGTCGCGAGGTGGCGTGGCCGTCACCGCCGGGTTCTCGTCAGCGAGGATTCCCGACGCGCGGAGGTGAGTTATACGGAGGCGTAAAAGTCAGTCGCCGTCGATAGCGGGACCGTTGGCGTCATCCTCGTGGGCGAAGGCGGGACGGCTTATGCGAAGCTTCCGCATCCGGTAGACCAACGATGTTCGCTTCATCCCCAGTCGCTGAGCCGCCCCATGGCGACCGCCGATGACCCATCGACTGGCTTCCAGCGCACGAAGAATCTGGTCTCGTTCGACCTCCGCGAGGCCGCTCATCGGCACATCGGGTTCGGTGTGAGAGTGGAACGGTTGGAGCTCGGACACTGGGGCGCGCAATACCAGGTGCGGAGACAGGATGACGGATCGTTCGATGAAGTTTTGCAATTCCCGAACGTTTCCTGGCCAGGGGTATCGGACCAAGGCATCGATCGTCTCCGACGGGATGTTCTCGATTCTCTTGTGCATTCGTCGGGCGTACAGCGCGGTGAAATGGCGGGCCAGCTTGGGAATGTCCTCGCGGCGCTGGCGCAGCGCCGGAACGTGGATGGGGAAAACGTTCACGCGGTAGTAGAGGTCCTCGCGAAATGTTCGCTGCTTCACCATGGTCCCCAGATCACGATGCGTCGCCGCAATCACCCGGACATCAACCTTGTGCGTGTGGTTGCTGCCGAGTCTCTCGAATTCCTGCTCTTGCAGGACCCGTAGCAACTTTGCCTGGAGCTCGAGAGGAATGTCGCCGACCTCGTCGAGAAAGAGCGTGCCCTTGTTCGCGAGTTCGAAGCGGCCCGTTTTCTGGGCGACTGCCCCCGTGAAGGCTCCCTTTTCATGGCCGAAGAGCTCGCTCTCCAGGAGGCCGAGAGGGATCGCGGCGCAATTGAGCTTGACGAAGGCTCGATGCCGGCGACCGCTCAGATTGTGGATGGCCCGGGCAATGAGTTCTTTGCCGCTTCCCGTCTCGCCCAGGATCAACACGCTCGAATCCGTGGGGGCGACCACGGACACCAGGTTCAGAGCGGTCTGCAAAGCGGGACTGTCGCCGACGATGGCTCCAAAATCAGCGCGAAGTTCCTCCTCGAGATAGGATCGGTGCGTCGGCTCTTTGTCCCGATCCTCCATGGCCTTCTGGTAGTTCAGGCCGTTTTCGACGGCAATGGCGACCTGACGAGCCACCTGGTCGAGAAAGGCCACGTCATCTTCAGCGAAGGCTCGCTCCGAACGGCTCAGGGCGGCGAGCACGCCTACCACCCCGTTTCGGCCGACCAGGGGTAGGTCGCATCCGGACTTCAAGCCTTCCGCCATGACTCGCGCAAAGAAGCGTTGACCGTCGCTGTTTCCGAAGGTCTCGGGATCGTGGCGTATCTCCTCGAAATTGTCGACGTGTTGTTTCTTGCCGGTGCGAAACGCCTTCCCACAGGGGGAGCCTTTGACAGGCACGAGAGTGCCGTCGGGGATGGCGCCTCGAGCCTCGGGGTTGTAGAGCGTGGTGACCCGCAATTGACCGCCATCAGTATTCGGGAGAAGGAGAGCGCAGAAATCACACCGGGTGACGCTCAGCAGATGTGTGGACAAGACCTCCAGTATTCGCGGGAGGTCCAGCTTCGAGGTCATGCTGTTGGTAATTTCCAGGAGGAGGCGGAGCCGATCGCGCTCATGCCGTAGCGCTTCCTCGTTGGTGTGGCGCTCGATGGCGATTCCCGTGATGTGACTGGCATTCTCGATCAACGCTAGGTCGATGGTTCCCGGGCTACGCACCTCACGGTAGAGGATGGCAAAGGTGCCGAGCGCCTTGCCGTCGCTCGCGAACAACGGACGCGACCAGGCCGAGCGAATTCCGTATGGCAACACGAGGTGACGGTAGTCGTCCCAGATCGGGTCGGTGAGGATGTCGGTGGCATACACGGGCTCCCGGCGATAGACGGCGGTGCCACAGGAGGCACCTTTCGGAGAAACAGCCATTGGCCCTACGTGGTCGCCAAAGCCGGGAAGGCCGGGCGCCGCGGCGCAGCGGAGATGCTTTCCGTCCTCGTCAGGAAGCCAGATCGTACAGAACATGCCATCGCCCTGGGATTCGACGAGACGAGCGATGATCGTCAACACTTCGGACAGCGGAGATCCCGCGAAGATCAGCTTGAGAATGTCTAGTACTGACTGGGTGTCCATGTGAGCCTTCCAACGGCGCCCATCTTACGCAGATTTCGGCGGGGATGCATCCGCTTGTGGCATCGCTCGGTGTTCCGCGGGAAAGCTCTCACCGAGCGGTGATTCCCGTCCGAGGCGCGGGGCGAGAAGGACCGCGCCCGGGCCCGCGCGGCCCCTTCAGGAGGCCCACCCACGTCTCGCGGTAGAGGTTGGCCCACCGGGCGAACAGGCGAGTCGCCAATCGTTACAGGTCCATCCGAGTCGAGCCGGTTCGAAGAAGCGCGCGCCGCCACGCGCCAACGGTACCGTGCACCGAGCGGTCAATCGATCCGCCGTCCTCGATCGATAGCGGAAACGTAATATGCTGGGACTCGATCTTGTGTACCATCTGGAGAGCCGTCGCCATCGCGCGCATGCCGGAAGGAGCCAGGTGAAGCGCATCGACTCCCCACATCCGAAGACGTCGATACTGTGAGACAGGCACGTGGGTAGGGTCCCGCCGGGCGTCGGACCGAAATATCCTCAAGTTGTCGTCCTGATGGGCGCCACCGGGGATCTGGCTCGACGGAAGCTTTTGCCAGGCCTGTTTCAGCTCTCGCGGGCCGGGTTCATTCCCGGGTGCCGGATCATCGGCGTGTCTCGGGATGACTTCGACACCGATGGTTTCCGTACGATGGCGCGGGAGGCACTCCATCGATTCAGCATCCGCGGGATCGGTGAGACCGATTGGGTCGCCTTTGCGGAGATCCTGGACTATGTCCCCCTCGCCGCCGGCGCCGGTACCCTCCTGAGGTCGGTGGAGAAGGCCGAGCAGGCTCTGGGTGGCGACAGTCGTCGGCTGCACTATCTGAGCGTGCCGCCCAACGCTGCCTTGTCGGCCGTCCAGCTGCTACGAGAGGCCGAGCTCGTCGAGCGGTCTCGGATCGTCATGGAAAAGCCCTTCGGCACTGACCTCACAAGCGCGGTCTCGCTCAATGCCAAGCTCCACGAAATCTTCGCCGAGGACCAGATCTTCCGCATCGACCACTTCCTGGGAAAGGAGCCGGCGCAGAACATCCTGGCCTTTCGCTTCGGGAACGGATTGTTCGAACCAATCTGGAACCGCAACTTCATTGACCATGTGCAGATCGACGTCCCGGAGACGCTCGGGCTCGACAGGCGCGCCGGTTTCTACGAGGGGACGGGGGCATTCCGCGACATGGTGGTCACG
>Ga0126384_10000855_pt1 | contig 17565 bp, 16 predicted proteins | sample PanSoiMetPlot_36_FD_92543 | JGI IMG/M metagenome (GOLD analysis project Ga0126384, IMG submission 92543) | Tropical forest soil microbial communities from Panama - MetaG Plot_36 | ecosystem: Environmental > Terrestrial > Soil > Tropical forest > Bulk soil | place: Panama | collected 2016-02-17 | reverse complement strand
GGTGACATCCGCACCTCCGTAATGCTGACGAAGCCGATCCGGGGGTCCTTCAGGTCACGATGGATGATCTGCATGATCTCCTCGCGTATCTGGGCGCCCACTTGAACGGCGCGGTGGCCGCTCATCAGCGCGGTTCCTATCGGGGGAGCTCCGTGAACCTGCCGCCGGTTTCAGAGTTCACGGTTAGAGCTCCTGGAGCTCGAGGCGATGCGTCTCCATGATATCGCCAGCCTGGAAGCCCTCGAAGTGTTCGAGGCCGACGCCACACTCCTGGCCGGCGATCATCTCACGCACGTCGTCCTTGTGATGCTTGAGCGAGCTGATGCGCCCCTCCCAGACCTGAGTCAATGGGCCCCCACCCCCTCTAGACGTACGGCCGCCGGCCGTCACGGTGGCGCCAGGGCGCATCAGCTTCACATACCCACCGCGGCTGATCTTGCCTTCGATAACCCGTGATCCCGCGATCAAGCCCAGCCTGGGGATCCTGATCGGGACCACAACCTCGACGCGGCCCTCCCAGACCTGCCGGTATGTCGGCTCGCGCAGGCCCTTGGCCGCACGTTCGACGTCCTCGGTCAGCTTGTAGATGATGTCGTAGTAGCGCACTTCGACCTTCTCGCGGTCGGCGGCACGGTCCCCTGCGGGCGTGGGCTTGAGGTTGAAGCCGAGCACGATGGCGCTGGAGACGGAGGCCAGCAGGAGGTCGGAGTCGTTGACCGCTCCCACGCCCTGACCCACGACCTTGATCGTGACGACTGGATCCTCGATTTTCTGCAGCGCCTGGAGGACGGCTTCCAGCGCTCCTGGTGCGTCGGCCTTGACCACCAGGTTGAGCTCTCTGACCGCGCCCTCCTTGGCCCGGCGAGCCAGCTCCTCGAGCGTGACCCGGGGCGCACGCTCGCGGCTTGCCTCGGCCTGGCGGCGCTCCAGCAGCTTGGTCAGCGCGATCTGGCGGGCGGCCTTCTCGGAGCCGACGACCTGGAAGATGTCGCCGGCGCTGGGTACCTCGCTCAAACCGCTGACGACGACCGGCATTGCGGGGTCGGCGGCGGTCACGCTCTCTCCGCGATCGTTCACGAGCGCTCGCACCCGGCCGTAGATGTGGCCGCATACGAAGTAGTCGCCGACCTTGAGGGTGCCGTTTTGCACCAGGACCGTCGCCACAGGGCCGCGGCCCCGCTCCAGGTTGGCGTCGACCACGGTGCCGATGGCATGGCGTTCCGGGTTGGCCTTGAGCTCGAGGATCTGGCTCGACAGGACGATCGTGGTCAGCAGATCGTCGAGGCCCTGGTGCGTCCGCGCGGAGACGTGCACGCACTCGTACTCGCCGCCGTAGTGCCGTGTGATGATGCCCTGGGCGGCGAGCTCCTGGTGCACCCGGTCGATGTTGGCGTTTTCGCGGTCGATCTTGTTGACCGCCACAACGATGGGCACGGTCGCGGCGCGTGCGTGCTGTATGGCCTCGATGGTCTGTGGCATCACGCCGTCGTCGGCTGCAACGACAAGCACGGCCAGGTCGGTGACCTGGGCGCCGCGGGCGCGCATCGCGGTGAACGCCTCGTGACCGGGGGTGTCGATGAACACGACCGGGTCACCTTCAGGAGTGCTGACATGGTAAGCACCGATCCGCTGGGTGATGCCGCCAGCTTCGCCAGCGGCGACCTGAGTGTGCCGGATTGCGTCCAGAATGGAGGTCTTGCCGTGGTCCACGTGGCCCATGACGGTGACGATCGGGGGGCGAGGCTGAAGCTTCGTAGGATCCTCGTGCTGCAGCGAGAAGAGTTCGCTGCGCGAGGTCGTGACTACGGCGCCCTCCCGGTCGGACTCCACGGCGACCACGTCCTCCGAGGCGATCGGTTCCACCGTGTAGCCGAAGTCGTCTGCGACGATCTCCGCGGTCCCGTAGTCGATGACCTGGTTCATCGTGGCCATCACACCGCTGCCCATCAGTTTCTTGATGACGTCGACGGGGCTCACGCGCAGGCGTTCGGCCAGGTCCTTGACCGAGATCGCGGGAGGCAGGACGACTCTGCGGTCGCCGTTCACCTGGGGAAGGCGCACGGCCGTCGAGCGGCCGAACTGGCTCCGGGCAGCCTCGATCGCCCGCGGCGGCAGCGGTGCCGCGGCGTTCCGCGTAAGCCTGTTGATCTTCAAGAAGTTCAACAGCTCGTTGTGGCTGATGTTGAGCTCGCGTGCCAGCTCGTGCGCTTTCATGACTCGAACGACTGATTATGACCGGTCCGGCCGCTATCAAAACCCGGCGCTGTCAGGCTACGAGAGCGACGGGTCTCTCTGCCAGACAAAATCGCCGGCACCGCTATGCAGCAGCAAACGTTGAGCAATTATCGTGATATGGCCCTACCCGGCGAGCCGGGCAGGGCCGCATTACGACAGCTGGTGACGTGCGGCCGGCCTACCGACGCACCAGAGCCACAGAGCGTCTCACGCCACGGCTCGAGCGAACGTGCGCGCCGCAGTCACCACCGCCGTCACAGCCAGCACTGCCATGATCGCAACGCCCTTGACCACGCTTGGGTCGCTCAGGTGGTCGTTGAACACCGCGCGTGAGGCATCCACCGCATACGCGAGTGGGTTGGCGGCGGCGATCGCGCGCAACCAGCCGGGAGCCAGGGTGAGCGGGAGGAGGACCCCCGAGAGAAGGACGAGCGGCAGTGTGGCCGTGGTCAGCAGCGGTGCGAACGAATCCTCGCTCTTGAGCCACAGGGCCAGTGCGTACGACAGCGAGGCGAAGAGCATGCCGATCAGAGCCTGGAGGCCGAGGACGACGAGGAGGCCCACCGGGTACACGACGAGCCCGAAGGGGATCGAAAGCAGGATCAGCAGCACCGAGCCCACGAGGAGGTTGACCACGTCGCGCAGCGCGCGGCCCAGGAGCAGCGCCAGTCGGCTCACGGGCGTCACACGCAGCCGCTCCACGACTCCCAGCCGCAGTTCGCTGATCAGGCTGAAGCCGACGAACGCGGCGCCGAAGAGCCCGAGCTGGACGACCAGGCCCGGTACGAACACGTTGAAAGCGCCGCCCGCGGGAAAGCCGGGCGCCCTCGCCACCGACTTGAGGAGCGGCGCGAAGAGCGTGAGATACAGAAGCGGCTGAACCAGGCCGATCACCACCCAGGCCGGGTTGTGGAGGGTGATGCCTAGGTACCGCTCGAATACGAGCCAGCTGTCACGAAGGACCTTCATGGCTTGCTTCCCCTGAATCATGCGGCCGGCTCGCGCAGCGACCGGCCGGTCTTTCGCAGGAACACGTCGTCGAGGCTGGGCCTGGAAAGCGAGATGGTTTCGAGCCGTAATCCAGCGCCGTCCAGTAGCCGCAGGATGGCCGGCATCGCGGCCTCGCCGTGGTCGACCGCCAGCCGGAGCGTGCCGTCCTCTGCGACCGCCTCGCGCACGAATGGCTGCCCGGTGAGGAGCTCCAGCGCGGCGTTCCGACTGCCGGCCACGCCGAGCTTCACCACATCGCCAGCGATCTGGCGCTTCAACTGATTCGGCGTGCCCTCGGCCACGATCCGGCCGTGATCGATGATCGCCAGCCGGTCGCACAGGGCGTCGGCCTCCTCCAGGTAGTGCGTCGTCAGGAACACGGTTATGCCACCCTCGCGCAGGCGCCGGATCTCGTCCCAGAGCCGCGCGCGGCCATGCGGGTCGAGGCCCCCGGTGGGCTCGTCGAGGAACACGAGCCGAGGTCGGTGCACCAGACCGAGGGCGATGTCCAGGCGGCGCCGCTGCCCGCCGGAGTAGCTGCCGGAGGGCCGGTCTGCGCATGCGTCGAGTTCGAGCATGGTGATGAGCTCGGCGGCGCGGCGCAGCGCATCTCCTGCGGTCATGCCGTAGAGCCGGCCCTGGAACACCAGTTCGGTGCGCCCTCTGACCGTGTAGTCGGTGCCGCCCTGCTGACCCACGTAGCCGATCCGCTCACGCACTTGCTGCGGCCGTCTGAGCAGATCGCACCCGGCGACGGTCGCGTCTCCGCCGCTTGGCGGCAGGAGAGTCGAGAGCATCCTGAGCGTGGTTGTCTTGCCGGCACCGTTGGGACCGAGGAAGCCGAAGATGGCTCCCTTTTCGACGCGGAGGTCGATTCCGGCTACGGCCTCGACCGGGCCTTGCCGAGCTTTGAACGTGCGGCGCAGGCCGCGGGTCTCGATCATGCAATTCGCGTCCATGGGCGGTCTCCCTGCTGGTGGGTTGTGGGCCCACGGAACGCTCGCTGTTACGCTTGGTCCCATACGCTGTCCAGGCTGGCGCTCGCGTGAGCCGGCTTGGGGGTCTGGCCTCCGGCAGCCTGCTGCAACATCCTGCCGGGGGCCGCGTTTCTCACTGCATGTGCCGACCTCCTTCTCGGATGGCGGCGAAATGCCGGACCAGTGCCTCCAGGTCCCAGTGCAGCTTGCTCGAGCGGATGTCGTCGATCAGCTTCAGCACCCAGTCTCGCTCGGCCTGCCGCAGCACCCGCTTGTACTCGTGCTCGAGCAGGACCAGTCTCGGCAGGCTCGTGCGCATCGCCTGAAGGGCGGCGTCCAGACCCGCGACCTCCCCCTCCAGGCTGGCAAACCGGTCCTGTAGCGCTTCGAGAACCGCCCCAGGATTCAGATAGCCCACGAAGCCGACGGCGACCCCGAAGACGGGGTCTTCGACCACGGGCCTCTCCAGCAGCTGGACCAGCCAGTGCTGAAATTCCGCGCGACCTTCGTCCGTGATCCGATACACGGTGCGTTCAGGACGCCTGCCTTCACGGCTGGTCTCGACTGGCTCGATCAGCTCGTCGCGGGCCAGCCGTTCGAATGCCCGGTACAGAGCTCGTGGGCGCTCGATCGCATAGTCCTTGTGGCGCTGGCGGATCACTCTCTGGACGTCGTACGGGTGCATAGGCCGCTCCGTCAGGAACGCCAGCACGGTGAGAGCCAGCACGTCGGCGGGAGGTGACCTGTCAGGCATGTCGCACTATGGCGGTGCGCAATATAGCAGATGGCATCACATTGCACAAGGTCTGGCTGTCACCGCCCGGCCTCGACGACCGTCGACTCTGGTGCCTTGAGGTACGCGCCCGCCCGTATCCGGTCCAGGACGTGGGTGGCCCACTCCCGTTCAGCGGCGATCAGCCTGCGGTTGTGGTCGAACACGTCGGCGACGATCGCGTCCAGCTGCGGTATGTGGCCGACGGCCTGCCGCTTCAGGTGCTGGCCCACGTCCATCTGGGCCGTGATGGCATCCAGCGCTTGCAGGCGCAACCCCAGCAGCTCCGCGATCTCCCCCGGCCCGAGCAGGCCCACAAACGACAGGGCTACGTCCACCGCCTGGGCCGTGAACTGGGGGATGGTCCAGGCGACACGCAGCAGTCGCTTCAGCTCCTCCCTGCCTGAGTCCGTGATGCGGTAGGTCGTACGGGTGGGCAGGTTGCCAGCGCGGTCACGGCCTACCTCCTCCACCTTGCCCTCGTCCGCCAGCCGCCGCAGGGCCGGGTAGATCGAGCCGTAGCTCACGTCGGCCCATTGGTCCATAGTGCGCAGCTCGATCTGCCGGCGCAGCTCGTATCCGTGCATCGGCTGACCTGACAGGAGCGCGAGCAGCGTGAGGCGGGTGACGTCACCCGAAGCCGGTATCCGAGCCCGGGTACTCATGCTCTAATACTAAGGTATAGGTAGCGCTCTAAGGCAACTCTCCCGCCAGGTTGGGGGAGTACCCGGCGAAGCCGGGGGAGGGGGCGAGCGCACAGAAGAGCGGAGCGTGCCTCGATCAGATCCGGTCCGGGGGGCCTGCCGCAGACCTACGAGCCCAGGTCGGCCCAGACGCTTTCGCCCACCCGCGCTTTCAGTGCCCGCTCCAGCGCATGGCGCTTTCTCGCCTGCTCTATACAGGCCGCGTCGCGGTGCAGGTACGCTCCCCGACCCGCGGCCCGGCCTGAGGGGTCGGGCCTCACGGTGCCGTCAGGCCCTCGCACGAGCCTTATCAGAGCGCGCTTGCCGGCCTCCTGACGGCAGCCCACGCACGTCCGGACTGGCTCATGCCTGGTCTTGGGCGACACCGTTCTCGACGGGCTTGATGTCCACCCGCCAGCCTGTCAGCTTCGCGGCCAGCCGGGCGTTCTGGCCGTCCCGACCGATGGCCAGCGACAGCTGGTCCCTGGGCACCCGGACGTGCGCTGTACGTGTGTCGGCGTCGATCGCCACTGAGATGACTGTGGCTGGACCCAGCGCGGCCGCCACGAACTTCTCCGGCTCGGCATCCCAGTGCACGATGTCCACGTGCTCACTGCCGAGCTCAGCCAGCAGGGACCGGTGGCGCACCCCCTTCGGCCCGACGCAGGCGCCCACCGGGTCGATGCCTGGTTCGGAGCTGGAGACGGCGATCTTGGTACGAAGTCCCGGTTCACGGGCGATGGCGCGAACGTGGACCGTGCCCGCAGCGATCTCGGGCACCTCGGCCTCCAGCAGGCGCAGCACGAGGATGCGGCTGGCCCTGGACACCCGCACCAGCGCCTGCCTGGGGCGCACCTTCGGCTCAAGCACGACGATGGTGACCGGGCGGCCCGGCACAAGCTGCTCGCCGGGGATCTGCTCCTCTGGCGGCATCCAGCCCTCTGCTCGACCCAGGTCGACGTACACGGTGCCCCGCTCGATGCGATCGACCATTCCATTTGCGAGCTCGCCCTGACGGCGAGCCAGCTCGCTCAGCGCCCGGTCGCGCTCCAGGTCGCGCAGGTGACGCATCACGGCGGTGCGGGCGGTCTGGGCGGCAAGTCGCTTGAAGTCGTCAACTGGCAGGTGACTCTCGGTCACGCTTCCGTCGGGCTCGCGCTGCCGGAGCACGACGTCCATCTCGCCTGTCTCGGGTATGAGCTGGACCGAGACGTCGCCGGCGGGCTCGAAGGCCCGCCTGTAGGCGGCCGCCAGCGCCTCCTCGACGGTGCGCCGGAGGTCCTCGAGCGGCACCCCGACTTCTGCGCTGAGCTGCTGCAGCGCGGCCAGCGGGGACTCCGTCGCTTGAGGCTCGCGGCGTGTCTCAGCCATCGCTACAGGGACGCCACCAGGCGCCCAGCGATGATGTCGGTCCATTTGAGATTGGTTACCTCGTCCTTTCGACCTCGAATCAAGACTCCGGCGTCGTCGACCGAAGCCAGCTGGCCCTCGAGCGCAACCTCGGTCTCGCCCGAACGGTAGCGGATGTTGACCTTTCGGCCCACGAAGCGCTCGTATTCGGCCCGGTCGCGGAGCTTGCGCTCGGCCCCCGGTGAGGAGACCTCGAGAGTGTAGGACTGGGAGATGAGGTCCGCCTGGTCCAGCAGTGGACCAGCCACCTGGCTTACCCGCTCGCAGTCGTCCAGGGAGATGAAGCCCTCGGGCTTGTCGATTGTGATCCGCAGGGTTCGCCCACCGCCGCCCCCCTGCGACAGGGAGTAGATCGAATAGCCCATGTGCGAGAGGGTCGGCCCCAGGAGCTTCTGGATCTCCACGAGCGGCCAGGTAGGCATTGTGCGGACTCCCCGCGAACTAACGACGGACCGGCTGCAGCCTCCGCCACACGACGAGCAGTGGCGTCGCGTTGAAGATCGAGCTGTAGGCTCCGGAGACGATCCCGATCAGCAGCGCGAGAGCGAAACCCTTCAGGGTGTCGCCACCGAACAGCAGCAGCGACAAAAGCACGAGAACCACAGTGAAGCTCGTGATGATCGACCGGGCCGCGGTCTGCATGATGCTCAGGTTCACCACCTGCTCGAAGGTCAGCCTGCTCGAGACGATCATGTTCTCGCGGATCCGGTCGAAGACCACGATCGTGTCGTGGACCGAGAAGCCTACCACTGTGAGCACCGCGGTGAGAAACAGGCTGTCGATCTCACCGATGCGCAGCTTGAAGACCGTGCCCAGGATCGAGAAAATGCCGCAAAGCAGGAACACGTCGTGCAGGAGCGCCAGCAGTGCACTGCCGCCGAACTGGAAACCCGAGCGCCAGCCGCCCTGCACCTTGCGGAAGCGGAAGGCCAGGTAGAGCAGAATCAGCGTCGAGGCCGCGACGATCGACAGGGCCGCCGACCTGACGGTCTCACCAGCTATCGTTGCTCCAACCTCGTCGTCGCGGCTGTTCGCCTCGTCGATGGGGCCCACCCTCTTCTCCAGGTCGGTCTTGAAGCGGTCCCTTGCGGACGGCGTCATCTGCGACGTCCGGACGATGAATGTGCCGTTGCCGGTCTGCTGGACGAGACCGTTGACTCCCTCCTGGGCGACCGCTGCCTCTACCTGCTGCTGCGTGGGCCGCTCCTGGAAGGCGAGGAAGAACTCGTTGCCACCCGCGAAGTCGATCCCGAGCCGGAATCCGTTGGCAACCATCGAGACGATACCGGGAATGATGATCAGGAGCGAGATCCCAAAGAAGATGTTCCGGCGGCCGATGATGTCGAGGCGGCGGGTCGGGGCCGCGACGGCCGGCGGCGCCGCGTCTTCGGCCGCCATTCCTGGATGGCTAAGCTCGGCCACGTGCCACCCCGAGTAGGCCGCCGCTTCGCGCCCAGCCGAAGTTGAGCACTATCGCGAGCATGTTGTGAGTGATGATGATCGCTGAGACCAGGCTGATGACCACGCCGATCGCCAGGGTGATCGCAAAGCCCTTCACCTGGATCGGCGCCGCGAAGATCAGCACCAGGCTCGTGATCAGGGTAGACGTGTTCGAGTCACGAATCGCGGGCCAGGCGCGGCGAACCGCGGCGTCGACCGCGGCGCCGATCGTGCGGCCGGCCCGCATCTCCTCTTTGAAGCGTTCGAAGATCAGGACGTTGGCGTCCACCGCCATCCCCACGCTCAGGATGAACCCCGCCAGTCCGGCCAGGGTCAGCGTGACCGGCACCATCTTGAAGACCGCGAGCACCACGCCTGCATAGCAGAGCAGGGCGAGGCTGGCCAGCAGGCCTGGCAGCCTGTAGAACGCGACCATGAAGACGATGACGACGAGCAGGCCCAGCAGTGCAGCCGCGACGCTGAGCTTGATCGACGTGGCGCCGAGACTGGCGCCCACTTCGTAGGAGGAAAGCACCGTGAAGTCGACCGGGATGGAGCCGGAGTTGAAGAGGATCGCCAGGTTCTTGGCCGAGTCCTGGCTGAAGTTGCCCTCGATGTAGCCCTGACCGTTTGGAATCGGTCCGTTTGGGATGGAGGGGTCGCTGATAAGGTGGCCCCCCTGATCCACCGACCTGGACAGGTCGGGTCCCCTGGTATTCCACTGTGCGATGTCGTCTGGGGTGAGGTCCAACCAGTTGGTGACGTGACACTGTGCCGCCCCCGTCCCCTGGCTCTGGCAGACGTTGTAGGCGTCCGTCGTCAGCTGGTTGAAGATGCCCGCGCCTTCCGAGTTGAACTGGAAGTTGACCACCCAACCGATCCCTGTCTGCGGGTTCAGACCGGCCGAGGCGCTGGTGAGCATGTCGCTGGTCATCTTGGTGATCTCGGGCTTGAACCCCGGATAGGGAGCGGCTGTGATCGATGAATCCGGCACCCACTTGGTGATGACCAGCTTTCCCTTCTGCCCGAGCAGCTTTACGGCCTCAGAAGTCGAGACGCCCGGGAGCTGCACCTCGACGCGGTCATGGTTACCACCGCCGCCTGGCTGCACGGTGGGCTCGCTCACGCCCAGGGCGTTCACGCGCTTCTGGATTACTTCGATGAACCGCTGCTGTACCGACTGGCGGTCCTGGCCGGGTGGGAATCCTGCGAGCTGGAGCTGAATGTCGGTGCCGCCCCTGAGGTCGAGGCCATAGTGCATGTAGAGCTGCCAGCCGCTGAAGTTCGGCGGCAGCCCCGGCACCGGGCCGGTAAGCGGGTAGTGGTTCACTACGCGATAGACGTACCCGGCACCGTCCACGAACAGTGAGAACGCCAGAAGAATGACGACGATGGCTCGGACGAGCCCGCTCGTTACGAATTGCAAGGCTATTGGAGTTTAACGAGGTCGCCCCGGCAGTTCCTACAGGAGAGACTGCTGCACCGCGGCGGAAGGCGGCTCCATGCCCAGATGCCTGTACGCAAGCTCCGTTGCGACCCTGCCTCGCGGCGTTCTTGCCAGGAGGCCGCACTGGATGAGGAACGGCTCGTGCACGTCCTCGATCGTCTCCGGCTCCTCGGCCACTGAGGTTGCGATCGTGTCCAGGCCCACCGGCCCGCCGCGGAACTTGCGGATCATCGTGTCCAGGATCTTGCGGTCGAGCGGCTCCAGGCCGAGGGCGTCCACCTCCAGCATGGCCAGCGCGGCCTGAGCTACCGCCAGGGTGCCGCGCCCGTCCGCCCGCACCTGAGCGTAGTCGCGGACCCGGCGCAGCAGCCGGTTGGCGATCCGCGGAGTCCCCCGCGAGCGCTGGGCCAGCTCGCTGCATGCCTGCGGGTCGACCTCGAACTCCAGGATGCGAGCCGAGCGCTGGATGATCTGCTCGAGCTCTGCCTGGTTGTAGAAGTCGAGCCTGTGGACGGCGCCGAAGCGGTCGCGCATCGGGCCACTGAGCAGGCCCTGGCGCGTGGTTGCGCCCACGCAGGTGAAGCGCGGGAGCTGGAGGCGCATGGCGCTCGCGCCGGCCCCCTTCCCGGCCACGTAGTCGAAGCGGAATTCCTCCAGCGCCGGGTAGAGCGACTCTTCGACGAGCTTGTTCAGGCGATGGATCTCGTCGATGAAGAAGACGTCGCGGTCCTGCTGGTTGAGCAGCATGGATGCCAGCGCACCGACAAAATCGATGGCGGGGCCGCTGGTGGTCTTGATGGCGACGCCGAGCTCGTTGGCGATTATGTTGGCCAGTGTCGTCTTGCCCAGGCCAGGTGGCCCGCACAGCAGGACGTGCTCGACCGGCTCTCCCCGGCGCCTGGCGGCCTCCAGCAGAATGCCCAGGTTCTCGCGAACCTTCGCCTGACCCACGTAGTCGGCCAGGGTGCGCGGACGAAGCGTGCGATCGAATACTTCCTCGCCGGCGGCGAGGGCCGGATCGAGCACATGCTTGGGGTCCTCCGGATCCATGACTACCGTCCCAGGGCCTTCAGCGCCGCCGCCAGAGCCTGCTGGGCGCTGGGCTTGGAGGCCCAGTCAACGGCTTCGAGGCCCTGACGTGCCTGCTGTGCGGTAAAGCCAAGGCCCCGCAGCGCGGTCTCGACCTGGCGCGGGAGCTCGCCGTCTCCTGCCACCGCGGCGGCCCGCGGCACCGCCATGACCGCCGCCTCTGCTTCCAGCTTGGGCCGCAGATCGATGATCACCTTTTGAGCGGTACGGGGTCCGACCCCTGGAGCGCGCCGAATGGGCCCGACATCCTCGCTGAGGATCGCCCGCTTCAGCACCTCGATGCTGGCCGAGCTGAGGATGGCCAGTCCCACCTTGGGCCCAACTCCGTCGACCTGGATCAGCTGCTCGAAGAGCTCCAGCTCCGCGGCGGTGCCGAAGCCGAACAGAGCCAGCTGGTCCTCCCTGACGTGGGTGTGGACGTGCAGCTCGACCTGGCTCCCAACCGGACCAACGCGCTCCCGGGCGGTGGCCGGAATGCTGACCAGATAACCGACCCCCCCGGTCTCTATGACGACCTGCTCTCCGGTGGCCCGCACCACGCGGCCACGCAGGTAGCCGATCATGGAGCCCAGAGCTGCTGCAGGAGCCGGCGGCTCCGGGCGTGGCAGAGGGCGATGGCAAGGGCGTCAGCCGCATGGTAGTCCAGCCTGGCATCGGTCCTGACCTGGAGGGCAAGCATGCGCGCCATCTGCGCCTTGCCTGCCATGCCGTAGCCGGTCAGGACCGATTTGACCTGCGCCGGCTTGTACTCGTAGACGGGGAGCTGCGCCGCGGCCAGGGTCGCCAGGATCGCGCCCCGCGCCTGGGCGACGCCTATTGCGCTGGTCGCGTTACGACCCACGAACAGCTCTTCGAGCGCCGCTTCATGTATCGGGCTGGCGGCGAGGATCGCGCGAAGCTCGCAGACGATCTGCAGCAGACGCGGACCGGCCGGCCCTGGCGAGGTCCGGATGGTGCCGCACGCCGCGACCTTGCCCTCGCGGTCCAGCAAGCCCCAGCCGGTAGCGGCCAGTCCCGGGTCGATGCCAAGCAACAGCGTGTGGGACCTAGACGGAGGTTGAGATGCGTTCGAGGACGTCTTCTGGGATGTCGAAGTTGGCATAGACCTGCTGGACGTCATCCTCCTCTTCAAGGGCCTCCAGCAGCCGCAAGACGGACGCGGCCTTGTCCTCGCCGACCGGCACGGTCTGCCTGGGCTGCATGGTGACCTCGGCGTTCTCGATGGCGACGCCGGTCGCGGCGACCGCCTTCCGGACGGATTCGAAGCTGTGTGGATCGGTCGTGATCTCGATGGTGGCGCCGTCCAGCTGAATGTCATCTGCTCCGGCTTCGATGGCGCTGAGGCCGATTTCGTCTGGGTCCTTGTCGCCGACTTCAGCCGTGATCACGCCCTTTCGCTCGAACATCCACGCGACGGAGTTGCTCTCACCGAGGCTTCCGCCGTACTTCGAGAAGACGTGGCGGATGGCCGCGGCCGTGCGCTTCCGGTTGTCGGTCATGCTGTCGACCATGATCGCGACCCCGACCGGGCCGTAGCCCTCGTAGCGAAGCTCTTCCAGCGACTCGCCCTTGCCGGCGCCCGTTCCACGATCGATGGCGGCCTGGATCTTGTCGGCCGGCATGTTGACCTCGCGTGCTTTCTGCACTGCGAGCCGCAGACGGAAATTGCCGTCGACGTCGCCGCCACCCTCCTTAGCAGCGATGGTGATCTCACGGCTGGCACGCGTGAACGCCTGGCCGCGCTTCGCGTCGACGACAGCCTTCTTGTGCTTGATGCCCGCCCACTTGGAATGCCCGGACATCTACTCAGTCTTCTCCTTCTCGAACATGCTTTCGGCGATTCTAGCCCCGTGCAACCCTGGCCTGCTCACTCGACAGTAGTTCTTCTACCACGGGTGCCCCCGCCTCGGAAAGGTCAGGGCGCGCGATCCCGCGGAGGTAGGGAGCCTGCCGCGTTTCTATTCTCAGCCGAGTCGAACGCGGACGACGTTGCGCCTTCCGGCTTGCAGGATGTCGCCGTCGTCGAGCGCGTGATCAACGCCGACCGTGTGCTGATTGACGCGCGCTCCACCCTGCTCGACGACTCGGCGTGCGGCGGAACGAGTCGGGTACCAGCCGAGCTCGACCAGGGTCCCGACGAGATCGGCCGGGTTTCGCGCCGTGTGCTCCTTAAGGTCGTCGGGCAGCTCGCGGCGCCGGAACCGGCGGTCGAAGTCCTCTTCTGCAGCGGCCGCTGCCCCAGCGCCGTGCAAGCGCTCGACAAGGCGCCGCGCCAGCGCTGCCTTGGCGTCGCGGGGCCCAAGCGCCAGGGCACGGTCGACCTCTTGGGCGGGTAGCCCAGAGACCAATCGTAGGTATGTCTCGGTAAGCCGGTCCGGGATGGACATCGTCTTGCCGTAGATCTCCTCCGCGGGCTCCGCGATCCCGATGTAGTTGCCGAGCGACTTGCTCATACGGCGCCCGTCAGGACCCTCCAACAGGGGGAATACGGCAACGTCCTGCGGCTCCTGGCCGTAAGCGCGCTGGAGCTCCCGGCCGAACAGCAGGTTGAACAGCTGATCGGTTCCCCCGATCTCTACGTCGGCCCGAATGGCCACCGAGTCGTAGCCCTGGTTGAACGGATAGAGGATCTCGTGGGCCCCGATCGGCGCGCCGGCATCCAGTCGCTGAGCGAAGTCCTCACGCTGGAGCACAGATTGAAGGGTCTGCTTGCCCAACAAGCGCAGGATGTCGCCTGCGGTCATCTCAGCAAGCCACTCGGAGTTACGGTGGACCTCGGTCCGATGGGGGTCGAGGACCTTGTAGAGCTGGTCGACGTAGGTCTTGGCGTTGGCGTCGACCTGCTCGCGGCTGAGCATGGGGCGAGTCTCAGACAGGCCGCTGGGGTCGCCGATCTGGGCCGTGTAGTCGCCGATGATGAGGACGACGATGTGACCGTCGTCCTGAAAAGCCCGCAGGGCGTCGAGCTGTACGAGATGGCCGACGTGGAGGTCGGGCGCCGTGGGGTCCAGCCCGAGCTTGACGCGAAGCTGATCACCCCGCCGCAGGCGCTCGCACAGATGGTCTGCGACGTGAATCTGAACCGCGCGCTCCCGGAGCCACTCCCAAAGGACAGCCGACATGGGCCTAGAGCTTACTCATGACCGCGGGGAAACCGCCCTGTTTCCGGAAAAGGAGCCTCTTCCAGCTCGTGGATTGGCTCTGTTTCCGAAAACAGTGCGCTTGAGGGCGGCGCCGACTTGAGCCACGACCGCGTCAGGGGTGTTGTAGACGTCGGCTGCAGTGAACCGAAGGAGGCGGAAGCCTGCGCTGAGCAAACGGTTCTGGCGACGGTTGTCCTCGACGAGACTGTCGCGATGACTGCCGCCGTCGTACTCGAGGCCGACCCGCTGCTCCGGGTAGTACAGGTCTGGCCGCCTGAGAAGGCGCCCCCGGTGGTCGTAGAGCGGGACCTGCGCCTGGGGTCTCGGAAGCCCGGCCAGCACCAGGAGCATGCGCAGGCGCGTTTCCATCTGCGACTCGGAAGAGGCGTCGGCGAGATCGGCTACTTGCCGAGCCCGAGCAACCCCGGCGCACCTTGAATGCGCGGCCACGTACGAGCGAAACTCAGCCAGGTCAACGATGCGGTTGTGCAGGGCCGCATCCACCGCCGCGACTGCATCCACCAGCGGTAGCCGACGCGCCAGATCGAACACGGTTACCACTGGGGACGTGGTAGGCAGCCCTTGCCGCTTACGTCAGCGTCCGTGAGGGTGCCGTGCCGGATGGTCACGCCCGCGCGCGGAGAGACTCCGCATGCATAGGGAACCGTCACCTCGGGTGGCTCCCCGGGCGAGCTGTCGAAGCCATGCAGCCAGGCAGCGGTGCGGCCGGAGAACGCTGCTCCCGGGGGGAGCCGGCGAGGAATCCCAGCGATGGCCATCAGCGAGCTCTCCTGAAGTCCCACCCAGACGTAGAAGCCGCGTGAGATGCGCCTCCAGCTGGACCCTCGCAGGTGCGAGCGAGTGAGCCCAATACGGCGGGCGTCGGCGAGAGTGAAGGGACCTGTAGTGAGCCCTTCCGGAATAACGGGACGCCGCGGCACATAGAACACCGTGCGGCATCCGGGATCAGCTGTCCATCCGGATTGTTAAGCCCACGTTTTCCGGAATGCGTGCACTTAGTGCGCCGTCTGATCAGCCCCTTTCCGGAAATGTGCCCTTCGGCCACCCCTCAGGTGCGGAAGGTCGCATGATGGTGCCGCACGAGCGCCGCCTTGATCGCCGCCAGCCGGTGGTCGACCTCGGCGTCTGTAAGCGTCCGCTCCGGGCTTCGAAACGTCATCGAGAAGGCGACGCTCTTGTGCCCCGCCGGCACCTGGCTTCCCCGGTACTCGTCGAAGGCGTTTGCAGACTCGAGCAGTTCGCCACCGGCCTCCATGATCGTGCGCAGAAGTGCACCGGCCTCCGCTGCTTCGGCAACGACAACGCCGAGGTCTCGGCTGACCGGCGGAAAGCGCGGCAGCGGCCGTGCCCGGCGGGGAAGGTCGATCGCAAGCACCGGCTCCAGCTCGACCTCGAGACCGACCGCGCGGCCCTCCAGGTCGAACGCCTCGACCACCGACGGATGCAGCTCACCGAGGTATCCCACCGGTTGCCCGCAGACCAGGACCTGTGCGCAGCGGCCAGGATGGAACAGCGTAGCCGTGGCGCGCTCGTACGAGACCTCGACCGGCGCCAGGGTGTCCAGTGCCCGCTCGAGCGCACCTTTCAGATCGAGGACGCCCAGCCTTCCGCCCTCGGGACCACTCAGCCCTGCATGCACAATGCCCAGGCGCAGCGGCTCGTCGGGTTGGCCATCTGGCTGCTCAGGCCGGCGCAGGTAGGCCCGTGCAACCTCGAAGACGGCCACCCCCTGGCGCCCGTAGTTGCGATTGTGTGAAGCGACCCGCAGCAGCGAGGGGAGCAGCGTGGTCCGCAGCGCGTCCTGTTCGTCGGAGACAGGGTTGATCACGCGCATGGCCTCAGCCCCAACGCCGAGCTGATCGAGCATGACCCGCGAGGTCAAAGCAGGCGTCACGACCTCCGTGGAGCCTGACCCAGCCAGCGCATGCCGGAGCGGGTCGAGCCGCCTCTCCTGGCTGGGAGCCGCCGGGTGCCAGGAAGTCTGCCGCGCCCCAGGCAGCGTTGGCGGCACCTTTTCGTAGCCGTAGATGCGGCCGACCTCCTCGGCCACGTCCTCGGGGATGCTCACGTCCAGCCTGTAGACCGGAGGCAGCACGTCCCACTCGCCGTCGTCCTGGACACGAACCTGGAAGTCGAGCCTCTTCAGGATCACCTCCATCTCCTGGAGCGGGACGTGGACACCCAGTACGGCATCGATCCGCTCAGGACGGAACCTGACGCGCGCGGGCTCTTGAGGCCGGGGGTAGACGTCGGCCCAGCCGAGGTGGATACGTCCACCGGCTAGCTGCGCCAGCAGCGTCGCGGCCCGACGGGCGCCGGCCAGTGCCAGCTCGGGCGAGAGCCCCTTCTCGAACCTGCTCGATGACTCGGTGCGCAGACGCAGCGCCCGGCTGGTCGAGCGGACGTTGACGCCGTCGAAGTTGGCCGCCTCCAGCATGATGTCCACGGTCTGCCCGGTGACGGCGGAATCTTCGCCCCCTATGATGCCGGCCAGCGCGATCGGGTGTTCGGCGTCCGCGATCACCAGCATGTCCGAAGTGAGCGAGCGCGTCTCGCCATCGAGGCACAGGAGCCTCTCGCCACGTCGTGCCCGCCTGACCACGATTCGGCGACCGCCGATCATCGCGAGGTCGAAAGCATGCAGCGGCTGTGCGTACTCGAGCGCGACGTAGTTCGTGATGTCCACGACGTTGCTGATAGGCCGAACTCCCGCCGCATACAGCCGGCGTCGCATCCAGATCGGGGACGGCCCCACCTTGATGCCGGTGATTGGCGCGCCGATATATCGCCTGCACAGCTCTGGCGCCTCGATCGCGACGCTGATGAGGTCGGTGCCGGGAGGCTGGGCGCCGCCGGTGAACGGGGGCATGAAGTCCAGGTCGAGGCTGCTGCCAAGGGCCGCTGCCAGCTCTCGAGCCAGGCCCAGGTGGCCGAGGCAGTCGGGGCGGTTGGGTGTGACCTCAACCTCCAAGACGGCGTCGCTGGGGATGATCTCGTCGAGGCGCTGGCCGGGACCGCCATCGTCAAGCAGCAGAATGCTGTCGTGGTCGTCGCTGATCAGGAGCTCAGCCTCGGAGCAGAGCATCCCCCGGGCATCGACGCCCGCGATCTTCCCATCCCGCACCAGCGTGCCATCGGGCACGGTGGTGCCTGGTAGCGCGACCGGGACCAGCGTACCTGGGCGGGCGTTGTCGACCCCGGCGATGATCTGCCGGGTGTGATCACCCACGTCGACCTGGTGCACCCACAGCGGCTTGCGGGAGCTGGGGTGCGGCTGCTGCGAGATGACGCGCCCGACAATCAGCTGCGATAGGTCGATGGGTACGATCTCCTCGACGTTCCAGCCGGCCATCGTCAG
>Ga0126384_10000854_pt1 | contig 17568 bp, 14 predicted proteins | sample PanSoiMetPlot_36_FD_92543 | JGI IMG/M metagenome (GOLD analysis project Ga0126384, IMG submission 92543) | Tropical forest soil microbial communities from Panama - MetaG Plot_36 | ecosystem: Environmental > Terrestrial > Soil > Tropical forest > Bulk soil | place: Panama | collected 2016-02-17 | reverse complement strand
AGCCTGACTCGGGCCGCGCGTATTTCAATCTTGGCAAATGTTACCTTGCGATGGGGAATCGCAACGCCGCCATAGAGCAATACAACATTCTGCAGAACATCGATCCCGACTGGGCCGAACGGCTGGATCAACTAATCAACCCGTAGCTCGCGTCACTTAATTGCTTCGTTCACGAGCGACGTCAGTGCATTGTCGGCCAGCACTTTGTTCCTCGGAAGGGCGCCATGCAGATCACAACCAAAGGCCGCATACACCACATTGAATGCGCCGCCGCCAGAGCCAGCCAAATCTTCCCCTAGTAAAGAGCGTCTCGTGACACGCCCGTCACCCGGCGCATACATAGCTTCAGTGGCGGCTCGCTTGGTGATTCGCTGACCGCTCGCCGTGCGATATTCGCGAGGACGAGTGAGGGTTACCCACCGATTTCTTTTTGGATCGCGCAATATAATCGGGGCATTCAACGTTTCTTCACAATCACCCCCGATTGCGAACAATCCTACCGGCGCTGCTTTTTCGGAAGGCGCATCCAGGGCAGCGTGGAACAGTTTCGCTCGCTGCAAGACTGCCGCGAGGTATCGGTCGAGTTCTTGCAGCGAGCGCGGGCGTGGGTGTGCCTCTTCTACTTTTCCCTCACGGCGTTCATACCTCTGCCGGTAGTCTGGATCATTTATCGGTGACCAGCCGTACCGCTTCCACGTTTCGGCATCATAAAGATCAATCGCCATCGGTCGCAGATTTTCATCCAGAAACTTCACGACCTGCTCGTGCGGCAGGAGTTGGAAGATCGCTGGAGCAGTAATTGACTCCTCGGCAGTCAACCGGTTCAACAACGGAACGCGAGTGCGCAGCCCCTCAGTAATAGAATAGCCCTCCAACAAGGTTGAAAAAGCATCCGCAGAGCCCTCATTTGGAACTCCAAGCATCACTATCTTGTTGATATCCGCTGCACCGGCCCAGGTCGGCTTGAGCTGGCTGGCAACTGTCGGCAGATCGGTATCGCCGTACATCGCCGCATAACGAGCTATCAGGCCACCCATCGAGTGCGCCAGTATGTTGAAACGCAAGTCAGGACGTTGCAGGGTTGATTTCAACGCACGCAACCGGTTAATCAGCAATCTCGCATTCTCAACATTGTCCTTACGGAAGTCATAGGGGAACACGTAGAAGGTATCGTGATCACCGTTTGGCGCCGGATTCTTCCAATCACCTTCGCGGTAGCCCGCGTAATCCCTGAGAGCTGCAATGAGGTCCCGGTAGACATAAACTTCTGGTAACAACCGGGCCAATTGCACAGTCTCGATAATCTTTCCAGGAACTACATCATCGCGGTTGTTCGCGAGATCCGGTGTCATCGGCAAGTTTGATCCATCGTCTGATGAACGAAGCACTGACGGCCAGATGACCTCGCCCGTTTTTGAATTGATGAGTTGTGTGCCGAGAATACCGGGAATCACAATTACCGGACGCTTACCTTGCCTGGCACGGGCCTCGGCAAAGATGCGTTCCAGATTCGGAGTATGTTTTGGCGCAATACACCCCGGCATGAGGGCGACGCTGACAAGGCACAGCGCGATCACAAGTCTTGTTGTCGATTGTTTTTTCGGGTGAGCAAGACTAGCGAAGCGCAACATCGTCGTCGTTAACCGGATTCTCAGTTTCGTGGGGTTGTAAAGGGCTTGGTTGCGCGTCGAATGTATTTCGGCGCAACTGTCAGTTTGCTCTACATAGCATTTTCGGCTGGCCATTTACGATTGATCAAGCTGGCAACAAAACCCGCACCAAAGCCATTATCAATATTCACTACAGTGACGTTCGAGGAGCAGGAGTTCAACATTCCCAGGAGAGCTGCTACACCACCAAAAGATGCGCCGTAGCCGATACTGGTTGGCACGGCAACTACCGGAACGCTGACAAGACCGCCGACTACCGATGGCAGCGCCCCTTCCATTCCCGCAGCGACGATGATCACGCGAGCTCCTTGCAGCAAGGTCCGCTCTGCCAACACACGGTGGATGCCGGCTACACCAACGTCCCAAACCCGTTGCACTTGATTGCCCATGGCTTCTGCAGTCAAAGCAGCTTCCTCAGCCACTGGGATATCGCTTGTGCCGGCTGTGACTACAGCGATCGTACCGGCACCACGCTCCGTTCGATCCCGTTGAATCCTTATCAAGTGAGCAGTTTCATGCCACTCAGCGTCTGTAGCTACGTTTCTCACTTCACCAAACGTGCCCTCGTCAGTATGAGTGACCAGCACGTTTGGTGAGCGTTGCACCAATCGCTCAACGATGCCGACAACCTGAGACCGCGATTTTCCAGCGCCGAACACGACCTCTGGGAATCCCTGCCGGTGCGCGCGGGCATGGTCAACGCGAGCATAACCCACATCTTCATAGTGAAGGTTTTTTATTCGCTCGGCGGCCTCGTCAGCCCGCAGTTCACCGCGCTTGAAAGCGCCCAGCAGATATTCCAGCTCGTTTATGTCCATGGGAGATTAAGTATGCCGTGGCAGTGCATGTAGCGCAAATTGAGTTAGTTTAATGAAAGGCCAGGTTCAATTTAATAAGGACAATCAGACCCAACACGACCAATACGCAGGCTAACAACGCGACCGCAGACCGACAGATTGCGTTACCTTTCTCTCGCAAGTAAGATCAAGACCTAAGTAGTATGGAGTTCACAGTAGCCATCACCGGAGCCTCAGGTCCCATCTATGCCTACCGCACGCTTGTGCATATGGCCGCCAGCGGCGTCGTCGAGCGAATCAATCTCATTCTGTCCGAGTCCGCGGAAACCGTTGCTCGAGTCGAGTTAGGCGTGGATCTGCGTGCGGCGGATAATCATCGCATTAATGAATGGCTCGGCCTATCCACGGACTCGAAGCTGGTTCAGTTACACCGGCTCGATAATCTGGCGGCCAAGCCAGCCTCCGGATCCCATCGCCAGGACGGAATGGTTGTTGTTCCATGCTCAATGGGGACTTTGGGCGCGATTGCGGCTGGCCTAAGCACCAACCTAATCCATCGAGCCGCAGACGTGACCTTGAAAGAAGGCCGCCGGCTCGTCCTGGTGCCACGCGAATCTCCGTTGAATACAATTCACCTTGATAATATGCTGCGGCTGGCGCGCGCTGGTGCGCATATCATTCCAGCGAGTCCCGGCTTCTATCACCGGCCACAATCAATCGAGGAGCTGGTGGATCATTTGGTCTTTCGTATACTCGATCACATGGGAATCCCACATTCGGACAAAACCAGATGGAAGGGGCTGCCACAGCAAACTTCGGCAGTGCTTACCGGCAACCAGGAATAATCGAGGCCCGAACTTGTCAACAGCGCTCCGCAACATCCGACTAACGCTCGAAATGATCAAGATCGAGCATACGTTATTCGCGCTGCCATTCGCGTTCCTTGGAGCGGTGCTGGCAGCACATGGCCTACCGTCCCTGGTCAAACTGCTTTGGATTTCGCTGGCAATGGTAGGCGCGCGCTCAACTGCGATGGCTTTTAATCGACTGGCGGACCGCACTTACGACGCGCGGAATCCGCGCACGCAAATGCGAGCGCTTCCCGCGGGATTGCTTTCGGTGGGTTTTGTTTGGGCCTTCACGATTGTCGCCGCGGCGCTTTTTCTTGTCGCTGCAGCCAGCTTGAACCGTCTGACACTGCTGCTTGCCCCCATCGCGCTCGCGAGCGTGATCCTCTATTCGTTCACAAAGCGTTGGACGCTGCTCTCGCACATCGTCCTCGGTTGGTGCCTGTCGATAGCGCCGACCGGAGCCTGGATAGCTGTGCGTGGCGCGCTCGACAGTGTCATTCCGCTGCTACTTTCATTAGTGGTGCTCTTATGGACAGCCGGCTTCGATGTCCTGTACGCGTGCCAGGATTACGAATTCGATCGGAACGAGGGATTGCGATCCATACCAGCCAGGTTCGGCATCGAGCGCTCGCTGTGGATAGCTCGAGTACTCCACGCAGGAGCGTTCGCAGCCCTGGTTAGTTTATACTTCGCAGTGCAACTGGGACCGCTCGCGCTTGTTGGTGTCCTGACAACGGGCCTCTTGTTGATTTATCAGCACACGTTGGTTCGCGCCAATGACTTAAGCCGCTTGAACGCTGCCTTCTTTACCACGAACGCCTTTGTCAGCGTAATTTTGTTTGTTACCTTTGGCGGCGCAGCCCTGATTCTGAGTCTTAAGAACTAGCATGGACCTTTCACACGATTCAAAGCTGAATGAGATCGCCGGTCGAGTGACGGCAGGTGAACGTTTGTCATTTGACGACGCGGTGGCGCTCTTTGCGACCGATGATTTGCCGGCGCTTGGCAAATTAGCCGACCGGGTGCGGCGACGAAAGCATGGTCGCGTCACTTATTTCAACGTCAACCGGCACTTCAATCCAACCAACGTTTGCTATGTCGATTGCAAGTTTTGTGGTTTCTATCGCACGCCGCGGCAGCCGGGCGCTTACACGCACAATATCGACGAGAGCCTCGTACTCGCGGGGCGAGCTGTACAGGAAGGCGCTACCGAGCTGCATATCACTGGCGGATTAAACACAAAACTTCCGTTCAGCTATTTCACGGATCTTCTGTCATCGCTTAAGGAGCGCTATCCCCAACTGCATCTGAAAGCTTTTACCATGGTCGAATTGGATCACTTCGCTCATTTCTACAAGATGGACGATGAGGACGTGATTGAACAGTTGATACAAGCTGGCCTTGATTCCTGTCCTGGTGGCGGCGCTGAGATTTTTCGCGAACCTACGCGCTCGCTGATTTGCGCTCACAAGTGCGACGCAGATCGATGGCTCGACCTGGCCGGAAAGGTTCACGCCGCGGGGTTGAAGACCAACGCTACGATGCTTTACGGTCACATTGAATCGGTGGAAGACCGTGTCGATCATCTGGTCCGGCTGCGAGAGCAGCAGGACAAATCCCGCGGCTTTCAGTGCTTTATCCCACTTGCTTTTTATCCCCCCGACACGCAGCTGGCACACTTGCCCGGCCCCTCGGGCGTTGATTCTCTTAAGACAATTGCCGTCTCGCGTCTGATGCTCGATAACTTTGACCATATCAAGGCCTACTGGGTAATGCTTGGCAAACGGCTCGCGCAGATTGCTTTGCATTTCGGCGCTAATGACCTTGATGGCACTATCACCGAGGGCGGCGAATTGACCGAGAGTTATTCGGTTGAAGCGAATAATGAAGTGAAGATGACGACGGCTGAGATCGTCGCGCTTATTGAAGATGCCGGCTTTGAAGCAGTTGAGCGTGATACCCTATACAATCGCAGAGAACGTCCCTCCGTCAGTTACGCCTGAATTCATTGGGCAAATATTGTCTTCATAACGAATTGGATCCGAAATATGCAGCCCGCAAAGACGAAACCCGAAGGACAAACTATCACCGTAGCGCACTCTCCGGACTCGGACGATGCATTCATGTTTTATGCACTCGCGACTCACAAGCTCGATACTGGTCAGATCCAGTTTGAGCATGTACTGCAGGACATTCAGACGCTGAACGAAGACGCGACTCGCGGCAAGTACGATGTGACTGCCATCAGCTTTCATGCTTACGCTTATGTTGCTGACACGTACACCCTGCTTCCGCATGGAGCCTCGATAGGCGAGGGCTACGGGCCGATTTTGGTTTCGCGTACGCCTGCCACGCCTGCAGACATTCCTGATCTTAAGATTGCCGTACCAGGAACGCTTACGAGCGCATTTCTGGCGCTACGAATCTTTGCGCCTAACTTCAAGTATGAAGTTGTGCCCTTCGACCAGATCATCTCCGCGGTTGAGAACGGCTCATGCGATGCGGGCTTGTTGATTCACGAGGGGCAACTCTTCTACGAATCGAGAGGGCTTCACAAGGTTTTGGACATGGGAGAATGGTGGCACGAGAGAACTGGCTTGCCCTTACCAATGGGTGGCAACGCAATTCGCAGAGACCTTGATCCCACTGTCGTTCATCAAGTTTCTGATTACCTGCGAGACAGCATCAACTATTCACTGTCCCACCGCGAAGATGCCCTGCAATACGCCATGCAGTTCGCTCGTGACATGGATCCAGAGCTTGCCGATCGCTTTGTGGCAATGTGGGTAAATGAGCGTACGCTTGATTACGGCGAGCAAGGGCGCGAAGCGGTGCGGCGCTTGCTTGCCGACGGCTTCGCAGCTGGGGTGATTCCACACGCAGTCGAAGTTGAATTCGCTGAATAATCTGGTGAACTGGGGTGTGCGCGATGACCTGGTGTTGCTGTTCTGCCCAGAAGGAACAGCAAGGTCACCGCGCACATCATCGACCGAAGGCGTTCTGTTCAAGCCCCTCCCATGAGCTTGAGTGGACGTCCAACCCATGTGGAAACGCGCTTGCTACCGTAGCCGGTACGAGCGCGCTTTTACAGGTTCACCGGGATTTGGGACGCCGCCCTTAGTCGACGTGAGGACTCCATACACTCGATCTTTGAACTCCGCACTACTTTTTCCTGGCCTCCGCTTCAATGCAAGACCCCGGCAAATGCTGAGGAAGGAACAGCGGAGTAATAACTAACGCGTTGGACGGCAAGCACGTTACACTATCTGCAGCAAAATTTGCAAGCTAAAACTTACGTAACTACGAATCGGCTTAAACCCATTGGTTCAATGCAGCATCAAAGGCTTTTCCAGTCGCGTTTTCTCGGAAATTTGAAGGGAGTTTGCTACATGCTTACGTCGTTAGTCAAAGGCTTGAGAATCTCGCTGTATAGTTTGACACCTGGTCCGGCGCTTTTAGGCCTGATTACGGTGCTCTTGCTCGGTTTTGCAGACACTTCTGCACAGCAAACCCAACCAGCCAATCTTTCGGGCGGTAATCTACCAGCGGCTGAAATAACGCGCATCATAAATACTTTCACCAGCAAAGAAGTTCGATTTCGTAAGGCGCTGAACAACTATTCCTTCCGTCGCGACGCCCTCCTGCAAAGCCTGGGCATGGGCGGAGGTGTGATTGGAGAGTTCCATCGCATCTCTTACTTTACTTTTGACGATCGTGGAAATCGCTTTGAGAAAATCACCGTCGCGCCTGCTTCCACCCTGGAAAATATCACTCAGGAAGATCTTGACGACCTCGGTGGTATAACTCCATTTGCACTGGAACCAGCCAAAATCGACAAGTACAACTTCCAGTACCTGGGCAAGGAAAAAATTGACGAGCTCGACCTTTACGTCTTCGACGTCACCCCGAAGGTTATTCCTCAATTCAAGAGTAAGGAACGCCTTTTTCTTGGCCGAGTGTGGGTTGAGGATCGAGATCTCCAGATTGTAAAGACGCGCGGCAAGGGCGTACCGGAAGACAAAAACAATAAATACCCTTACGTAGAAACTTATCGCGAGGAGATTGATGGTAAGTACTGGTTTCCTACCTATTCCTACGCTGATGAGGAACTCGTCTTCGATAACGGTTATACGCTGCATATCCGGATGAAGGTTAAATATTCGGATTTTGTTCCGGCGCATTCGACCGTAACGATTCGTGAGGCTGACGATCAAGAGGCGGCTGCGAGGGAGACCGCGCCGGTAGCGCCAAACACGCCGGCGCCGAACTCGTCAGCGGCAAAGCGGCCAACGACGGTAACACCGCCAGCCAATACGCCTGCTCAACCAGTGGACAGAAGCCAGCCAATTGAAAGCGGCACTTTGAATTCCAAGGCTATCGAGCTTCCCGATCCAGTGCTGCCCGCCGGATCGGCACGATATGGCGGCAAGGTAAGAGTGAGAGTGATCGTCGATGAAAGCGGCAAAGTAGTCTCAGCGGAGATTGAGGACGGAAGAATCGAGCTGCGTCGTGCGGCATTGGAAGCTGCTCGGAAGGCTCGTTTCGCACCGACTTTGCTCGAAGGTCAGCCGGTGAAGATAACCGGAATCATCACTTATCTCTTCGTGCAATAATAAATAGTTCCGGGCGTTAGCGCTTCGTAATCTCGCTGATGCCCAACTCTTTTGCTATTGATTGCTGCACGTCATCCAGGAGTCGCGGTATCTCAACATCGCTGCCGCGTCCCTCAGTGCTGACCGGCGGCAACAAAACCATCTCGATAGTGCCCGTCTTCGCAACGCCCGTTCCTTTGCCCATCAAGATGTCGGTATTCTTCATTGCCACCGGAACAATTGGGACACCGGCTTCAGCCGCCATGTAAAACGCGCCCTTCTTGAACGCCAGCATTTGATGTGGCAACGCTCGAGTCCCTTCCGCAAAGACGCCGAACGAAATTCCCGAACGCAACCTGTCAGTAGCGGCCTTCATGGTCTCCAGTGCTCGCTCGCGATTACTTCTGTCGATGGCCATCACGTTTACGAAACCCATGCCAAAGCCGAGAATGGGGACCTTCAGAAGCTCCTTCTTCGCGATCACTCCGATTCGACGGCCGAGGTAAGCGAAGAGGGTCGCAGTATCAAGATAAGAACGGTGGTTCGATATGAAGACGTACGGTTGATTAGGGTCAAGTAGGTCCAATCCTCGAACATGAACTTTCATGCCGCTGAGACGAAGCCAGTTGCGAGCTCCAAACAACGCCCAGGGATAGACCCAGTAATGTCGTCGCGCGATCCAGGCAATAAGCAACGAAGGTGTACCAAGAATCAACAACAACGCGCCTGCGACAAACAGCGACCACCAATAAAGCAGCCGACCCGAAAGACTGGGACGACTTATGTTAGACTCCAACTCACTCGACCTTTGGGTCGCAGCGCTTTCTTCCATCAACTCATCTGAAGGACCAACGGAATGATTCGTCATCGATCTGCGTTCGTCGCCTGCATTGGTTTGCTGATGCTTGTCTGCTCTACGGGCGGCTTTAACGTTCATGCTCAGAAACGATCTCGCCTTTCACCGCCGAGCGCAGTGCCATCCCCAAAATCAGTGCTCGGTTTTGAGCCCGGAGACGAACGCACCATTGCCGACTGGAGTCAGATTACAGACTATTTCGCTCGATTGGACAAGGCGAGCGACCGAGTGATCGTCGAGACCATTGGTGTCAGTACGCTAAAGCGGCCAATTATCGTCGCGATCATTAGCGCACACGAGAACATCCTCAAGCTTGATGCATTCAAAGAAGCACAGCGGCGTCTGTCCGATCCGCGCCTCGTAAAAACCGATCAGGAGCGCGAGCGGTTGATTCAGGATGGCAAGACCGTGGTGACGATCTCGTGCTCGATACATTCGACCGAGATTGTAGCTTCGCAAATGTCAATGGAGCTTGCGTATCAACTCGCCACGGCCGACGACGCGGATACTCGCGAGATCCTTCAGAACACAATCCTGCTGTTAATCCCCTCGGCCAATCCCGATGGCGTTGATATCGTCGCTAACTGGTATCGCAAAACCATGGGAACGCCTTTTGAAGGCAAGGACCCGCCTGAGCTCTATCACCACTACGCCGGCCACGACGACAATCGCGACTGGTATATGCTCAATTTGAAAGAGACAAAGGTCATCACCAATTTGCTTTGGCAGCAGTGGTTTCCTGAGATCGTTTATGACGTACACCAGCAAGGCTCAAATGGTTCGCGCTTTTTCGTCCCGCCCTTTTACGATCCGCCAAATCCTCGGATCGCTCCTCTTCTTTTGCGTCAGGTAGGCTTGCTGGGCCACAAGATCGCTGCTGATCTTGAAGCTGAGGACCAGCGTGGTGTGTTGACGAACGCGGTCTATGACACGTGGTGGCATGGCGGCTTTCGCACAGCGCCATATTTCCATAACTCTATTGGCATTCTCACCGAGGCTGCAAGTGCACGGTTAATGTCGAGTGCCACTGTGACTCATGAACAACTGGCTCGATCGACTACTCGTGGTTTGCGCAGCGCAATCGAGCCCGCTACGAATTTCCCCAACCCCTGGCCGGGCGGCTCGTGGCGACCGCGCGACATCATGAATCTCGAGTTAGGCGCCGCTCGCTCAGTTCTTTCAATGGCGGCCAAGTATCGAATGTCGTACGTACGGAATTTCTTCGATCTCAATCAAAAATCGATCTCTGATCCTATCGATGCTAACGAACCATTGGCATACCTGATCCCAGCGGGACAGGGCCGTGACGAAGCTGTCTCAAAAATGGTTGGAGCGCTGGTCGCACAGGGAGTCGAAGTGTTTCGTCTTGACCGCGAATTACACGCCACCTACGGTCCGCAAATCCTGCAGCGAACAAACTCCGCCAGCGAGAAGTTGGGCACCTATCGCGCGATTGTCTCGCAGACCAACGGCATGCACGAAGTTCCTGCCGGAAGTTACATCGTGTTCGTTGCGCAGCCGCAGCGCGGCAACGTGTTGACTCTGTTCGAGCCACAGATCTATCCCAATCGACTCAATACAACTGGCGAAGCTGAGCGCCCTTATGATGTAACCGGATGGACCTTGCCACTGCAGATGGGCCTTGATGCCCCGGCTGTTGTGGCCATCCAGGAACCTGTTTCGGAAAGACGCCTCACGCTAATCCATGACGAAAGCGAAGTCCGGCGCGACTTGGCGCTAGATCTGACGCCACAAGGTCCCATCGGCTCGCCCATAAAGAATCCGCTAAAAACACGCCGACGAATTGGCATCTACAAAGGGTGGATGGCCAACATGGACGAAGGTTGGACGCGATTTGTTTTCGATACGTTCAATGTACCGTATACGTCTGTCAGCGATGCCGATATGAAGAAGGAGGGTGCGCTTTCTTCCGTCTACGATGTCATTATTCTTCCGTCGCAACGAGCGCGCGATATTGTTGATGGCAACGCGCCAGGGTCATACCCAGTCGAGCTTACCGGAGGCATTGCAACGGCCGGCGTCAACAATCTCAAACGCTTCGTCGAAGAGGGTGGCACGTTGATTTGCTTTGACGCTGCCTGTGAGGTGGCTATCAAGCAATTCAATCTGCCAGTGCGAAACGTGCTAGAGGGCATGCGATCAAATGATTTCTATTGTCCTGGTTCTATTCTGGCGCTGGATGTCGTTGCGTCGGAGCCGATTGCTCGCGGATTGGGTCCGACGGTGGACGCATACTTCATCAATAGTTCGGCATTTGAATCCACTGGCCCGGGTGTGAAGATTATTGCTCGGTATCAGAAGGAGAGCCTGCTGCGATCAGGGTGGCTACTTGGAGAAGAAAAGATCCGCGGCCAGATCGCACTGGCGGAAGTTCAGTTGGGCAAAGGCCGAGTCATACTCTTCGGTTTTCGTCCCCAACATCGTGGTCAGACCTGGGCCACCCTGCCGTTCCTGTGGAACGCTCTGGCCGAGCGATAGAAAATGGCTGAGCCGTACGAAAGCCCATCGAAGGCGTTACCTCAAAACTTGCCCTCGCAGGCCTTGCCCAGATGGCTCGTTTGGGGCTATCTTTTGAACGTCGCTTCTCTCCTTACTCGGCTGGCCCCTCGGACGAGTCAAGCATCTAAATTTCGCCCATTGCGTCAAACTGCATAACGCCTGGGCATCAGGCCCTTCTTTGCTCCGGGGAGTAATGTGATGAAAAGGTGTCCGATACTGCTTTCTATAATCGTAGGGCTCCTACTATTTTCAAGCTCAACAGCTCAGACCCAGACTCGGCCTCGCCGGGTCGGTCAGGGTGCTCCGCCAACACCTACAACCGGAACGGTTGATCGAGCTCCAGTGCTGGGAAACACACCAAGCAAGCCTGGCGGTTCTCAAAAAGGCGCGCCGGCTGCCAAGAATGGTCCCGAGGAGGTGGACTCAAACGACATTCTCCGCATCAATACGACGCTGGTGACGATTCCTGTGAGCGTTATGGAGCGCGATGGCCGCTACGTTCCTAATCTTCGCAAGGAAGATTTTCGGCTCTGGGAAGATGGCGTGGAGCAGCAAATAGCCTATTTCGCGACTGTCGACAAGCCGTTCAATGTGGTGCTGATGTTAGACACAAGCCAATCTACTCGATTCAAGCTTGAAGAGATTCAGGATGCGGCCATGAGCTTCGTAAATCAGCTGCAGCCTGACGATCGCGTGATGGTGCTCACATTCGACGACAAGATTCGGGTTCTCACTGACTTTACCAACGACCGCCGTCGCATGCGAGATGCTATCCTCAAAACCCGACCAGGCAATGGCACCAAACTCTACGACGCAGTTGACATGGTGATTAATCAGAAACTGGACCCCATGCAGGGTAAGAAGGCGATAGTGCTCTTTACGGACGGCGTAGACACAACAAGTAGGCATGCTTCATATGAAAGTACAATGCGCGATGCTGAGGAATTGGATGCGCTAATCTTCCCGGTCCAGTACGACACCTACGCGGCCAATGCGGGCGGCGGTCAATATCCAGGCGGAGGATGGCCCGGAGGAGGATGGCCGAGATCGTCCGGGAACATTTGGATTGATATTCTCGGGAACATCGGTCGCAGCGGGCGGATCGGTCGCACTGGCAATGTCGGTATCGGATCAACTCGTCGAGAGTACGAGATAGGTGATCGTTACTTGCACGACCTAGCCGACGTGACCGGAGCGAGGCTTTATCAAGCTGACTCTACTTACAATCTTTCCGCGGCGTTTGGAAACGTTGCTGAAGAGCTGCGCCGACAATACAGCCTCGGATATTACCCAAAGAACCAATCACAAACCGGACAACGTCACTCAATCCGAGTTCGTACAACCCAACCGAATCTCGCGGTGCGGGCGAGAGATAGTTACATCTTCAATCCGCAATCGAGCGCGACTGCGACACAATCAACCCAGGCGCCACCAGTGCTTCAGAAGAAGTTGTCAGCGCGGACAAACTGGCCATAAAAGAAAAAGAGCGGGTCACCCTGAGCGACCCGCTGAATAGGATAGAAACCCTAACATCCCCCTTGGTCAACCCCTTGATCTGGTCGGGATGTTAGGTAGCGGTTGTGTTTAATTTGTGTCAGCTTGATTACAGATTTTTGGCCAGATGAGTCCCATAGTTGGACCATGAATAAAAAAGGCGCGGCGTGATGTATTGCCAACTCGCCGCGCTAACTACGCCCACAGGAGGAATAAGGGGCGTACAACGGGCAAATCATAACACACCCGGCTTGTCCAACTGTAGCTTTTCATACAACGAAAAACACAGTTGGTCGCAGGAGCTAGTGAGACGGCAGAAATTGCGGGAAACGTTGGAAAAAGCTAAGGAATTGGATGATTAGACCTGTAGTACCACTTTAACTTTGCGACTGAGCTTCTGGCTGACACGGCCAAAGTTTGCTAAAGCCCCACGTCAACAACCACAGACAGGCACCCACTACAAGCGTCAAGGCTACCCAAAATTTGAAGTAAGACTGGAACTCGGGCTCCCAGCCAGCATAAATGTAGTGGCTGACGTTTACGTTAAGGCTTGGCGGAGTTGTCAGGCGAGAAATGAATTGAATGGCAAGATACCAGCCAAAGGCATACAGCCAGGTCAAGCGATCGAGACGCACACGTTGCAACGCCACAAGGCCCACTACCAAACCTCCAATGTGAGCCATAGTTGAAGCCGAGACAGCCCACCAATCCAACCTCGCATAGCCAAACCACTCCATAACCACATAACGGCACCAAATGAACAAGCCCGGCACAGACCAGACAACCGCAACTCGAATTAATCTGGGTTGGTTAAGAAAGAGTCCCGCGGCAAGCAGGAGGTTTCCCACATTGCACATCCACAGCAAGTGGCCTAGCTGATTGATCTGCCAGTAGTGAACTGTCTGAGCAAGAAAGAAAGAAAGAGGCAAGACTCCCAATAAACGGAAACGGAACTGCGTCGTCGAATGCTCATTAGTCAACATCAGACTCTCCGGATTGGATCGTTTCAATTGAATCTAAGCAAAGGACTCGCGGAATTTCAGCTCTCCGCATAGAATGCTTACCGGCTATTATCTTAGTTTTAATTAGTTCAGGGTGATTTTCATCCTTCCCGTGAAAAAAGCCAAGACGGTTTTCTTGATTCGACCATGCCTACGCTCGAAGAATGCTTGAAAAAATCGGTTCCTGAGCTTCGAGAACTGTTTCTGGATCGCAACCGGCCGGTTCCCAAAGGGCTCGTAGAAGCTCTGGAAACGGATTCACGTCAGGGCGCGCAGCAGCTCGCAAAGCGTATTCGTCAACGTCGGCGCAGCAACCGCGCGGAAGGCCAAAGATTGCACTCGTTATTGCGATTCGAAATCGAGTTATGGGCCGAAGGATTCAACTTCGTGGCCGGCGTCGATGAAGCAGGGATGGCTCCGTTGGCTGGTCCCGTAGTCGCAGGAGCTGTGATCCTTCCGCGCAATTACAAACTCAAAGGTCTGAACGATTCCAAGAAGATCCTGGATGAAGCACGACGAGACGAGCTTGCTGCTCAGATCAAGCAAGATGCCATCTGCTGGTCTGTGGGATTCGCTGCCGTCGAAGAAATTGACACGATAAACATCTACCACGCGGGGCTGCTAGCGATGCAGCGAGCAGTCAAGGGCCTAAATTACCCTCCGGAGTACGTCCTGGTCGACGCTCGCCGTATTCCGAATTGTGCAGTGCCGCAGCGAGGCATAATTCGTGGCGATGCTTTGTCGGCTTCGATAGCGGCGGCCTCCATAATCGCTAAGACTACTCGAGACGCTCACATGATCGAGCTTGACGCGCTGTATTCAGGATATGGATTGGCCACTCATAAAGGTTATCCAACGCCGGAGCATTGCCGCGCTTTAGAGGAGCTAGGCGCCCTGCCAATCCATCGCCGCAGCTTTGCGCGAGTCCGACAAGCTTTGGGTCTCGATCCAATTCAAGAAGTCCTTTTCGAGCTCGAAGGCGAAACGGAAGTTCTCGACTCCCTCGAAAGCGAAGCCGAGATGCTTCAGAGTGAAGCCGAAGTACTCGAAGGCGAAGTCGAAGTTCCCAGCCCGTTTGCAGCAGCCTCCACCTCTAACGGATAGTTAAAGTAATCTATCAAGCAAAAAGGGAAGCTATGGGTTCGCTTAAGGACTACGAGAAGAAACGTCGCTTCAACAAGACTCCGGAGCCTGGTCCGGAGAAGAAGACTACTCGTACAGGACGCATCTACGTTATTCAAAAGCATCGGGCCACAAGTCTGCATTATGACTTTCGCCTGGAGGCGGACGGCGTGCTGAAGTCATGGGCCGTTCCAAAGGGCCCATCGCTTGACCCAACTGTCAAAAGATTGGCAATGCAGGTCGAGGACCACCCCGTTGATTACGCAAAATTTGAGGGCGTAATTCCTGAAGGTGAATATGGTGGTGGTACCGTTATGGTGTGGGACTACGGTACCTATCAACCAGAGACTGCAGACGTCACCGCTGCCATTCGAAAGGGCGAGTTAAAGTTTTCCTTGAAGGGCAAGAAGTTGTTGGGGTCGTGGGTCTTGGTCCGCACCCGCGATCGACAGTGGCTGCTTATCAAGCATCGAGACAACTATGCTGCGGAGGGTATCGATGTAGCCGAGGTTGCCCCGGCTTCAATTCTGACCAGACGTACACTCGCCGAGATTGCCGAAGACGAAGGCGGCGACATTCGCAAGGCTTCATCGGGCGACCCAAGAAAGATTCCCGAGCGCAGTGCAGTCAAGCGACGGAAGAAGGGACAGAAGAAAAAGGTTTGGCTTGGGAAAGCGAGAGGGTAGCTCGCTTACAACAGCAATCCGCGGTAAGACAGTTGGCCTTCAACGACTCTAGCAGCCGATGTGTAAGGATGAATCTGAGTTTGCGTTTCGTTCATTATGTGAATGACGTCGAATCCGGTCGCCTTCAAATAATCCGAAATCAGCGACCGGTGACAGCTCCACCACACAGCCTCAGCACACATTATTGCGGTTCTCTTCCGAGCGGCCAGAGAGACTAACTCGGCAATCCCTTTCTTAAATTCAACGGACTCCATATGGTCGGCGTAAGCTCTGAAAGAAGCATTCCGCAGGGCAGTGTTTGTTGACTGTGGATTGGGCTTACGCCTGCCTCCCAACTGCGGCATGTGTTTGTACTCGATTCCAGCCTCGCTCAGCGTTTGAGCCAACTCGGCTCGATTGAAATGTGGATAGCGGCGCGAGCCGGGAAAGCTCCGCACGTCGACAAGAGCTTCGATGTGATGAGCTTGAAGTACCTGAATGAACTCTGCAGCTGCCCGAGTTGAGTGCCCAATGGTCCAGATTGTAGGACGTTGCTTGCTCATGACACCTAATGAAGAATCTCAAGAATCACTCGCTGCCGGTTCAGAGTATACCTTCCGAGATTATTCCAATCGCAACTGACCTTAACTCAGATTCTTAACTGTCTACATGCCGACGCCTAACGTGAAGCTTAAACGATTGCGGATGGTGAGGTATGTATCTGAGAGTGACGTTGACCGAGACCCATGTAGGGCTTATCAGCAGAAGGATTGGGCCCACATGGCCTGGCGACCCTGGGCAAAGCTCATTGTCAGTCCAAGTCGAGTTTAATTATGAGTCTTGAACCAGTGAATCTTGAGCGGGGGTAAACCGCCCTTCCTTACCTTAGAGGCATTCAGTCATGAGTGGTTCAGTTGATGGTTGAGGGCCCTTCAACAGGAGAGCATTCCTGAGGTCTTTCAACAACCGGGCCCGCAACCATGTGGCTATTTTCATCGTTGAGGTCAATAACGTTGAGGTCATTTTCTAACTTGAGTGGAGTCCCTTCCGTTGAAAAACAGGTCAGTACCAACGCGCGGCAGCGCGTGGGTCATCGCTGCGCCAAACTCGAACGAACGGATGACCCACCCGCTACCGCGTGCTGGTACTGACCTGTTCATCTGCCGCATCTATTTTTATTGACAGCTTCTACCGTGCGGGGGTACCGACCTGTGCTCTTCATTCGGCGTCGGTGCCGTAACTTTGAGGTCTCAACGATCAAGTAGACCACCCAAGAATGAATGCCTCCAGGTAAGGAAGGGCGGTTTACACCCGCTCAAGCTGCACCAGATTCAAGAGGTCTCTTTCACTGCTTAACGCAGTAACTTCGACAGCTCACTCAGCGGTACCAGTGGCGCCGTGCATTTGGTCTTATCTCAGCTATCGAGCAATACCTGAAGTGTGGACGTGTCAGAATGAAAAGTTCAGGTTTCACTTTAAGTGATTCCCGCGATTTAACCGGACATGAGCCTTTGAGCAGAGTCTTAAGAGTCACTTGCAAAAGATAAACAGGTCAGATACCGCCGGGCGGTAGAGACCGCGTCAAACTCAATCTCAGTGGCACGAAGTCAGTACCATCTCGCGGTAGCGGATGGGTCACACCGTGCGTCACCAAGTCCGTGAGATTAAGTAAAGATTCTTCCCGATGAATGCCCCGCCCAGACCAAGACCGTTACCGCGAGATGGTACTGACTTCATGCCACGAGATTGAATCTTTACACAGTTTCTTCCGCGGGAGGGTGGGATTCAGGTAGCTGGCGGAAACGGGCAGTAGCGATGGTTCATCGTTGCACCAAACTCGATCGTGACGAATGGATGACCCAGCCGCTACCGCGAGATGGTACTGACTTCATGCCACGAGATTGAGTCCTTAAACAGTTTCTTCCGCGGGAGGGTGGGATTCAGGTAGCTGGCGGAAACGGGCAGTAGCGATGGTTCATCGTTGCACCAAACTCGATCGT